>Ga0315289_10000006_pt1 | contig 388965 bp, 444 predicted proteins | sample YL17G11_40_MG_FD_203452 | JGI IMG/M metagenome (GOLD analysis project Ga0315289, IMG submission 203452) | Sediment microbial communities from Yellowstone Lake, YNP, Wyoming, USA - YL17G11_40 | ecosystem: Environmental > Aquatic > Freshwater > Lake > Sediment | place: USA: Wyoming | collected... | reverse complement strand
CTGGGCTGACAACAAAGAATCTTACAGGCACTGATTACAACTGTTCTGTTCTGAATTCATGCTCTAACATACGCTATACGAATGGTGGAATATCTACTATAGTAGCTAATGTCACAGGCGCTATAACTTCTGTGTCTGGCTTGACAATGGCTAACATTACAGGAGAATGGACGAACGGAGCAACATTGCCATCATCTAACATCACAGGTGTTTGGACAGGGGGAATAACAGTTCCTGGTGCAAATATTTCTGGAGCAATAACACAGGCACAAATGCAGGGGATCACACTTCCGGTGGCTAATATAACAGGTGCTATTGGCGGAGAAACAACTACATTGCCATTCTCTAACATAACTGGATTTAGTGTAACTGGACTTACAATGGCTAACATAACAGGCGCGTGGACGAACGGAGTTACTGTGCCATCAAGCAATGTAACAGGAACATGGACAGGAGGGGCAACATTGCCAGTTGCAAACGTGACTGGTGCGATAACGAGTGTTTCTGGTTTGACAATGGCTAACATAACTGGATCTTGGACAAATGGCATTACAGTGCCTGTTGCAAATGTTAGTGGTGTTTGGACTGGTGGTGCAACATTGCCAGTAGCTAATGTTACTGGAGCACTATTAAGCGTCAGGGGATTAACACAAGCTAACTTATCAGGTATGACATGGCCAAGTAGTAACATTACAGGCACATGGACTGGCGGAGCAACTTTGCCTGTCGCCAATATAACAGGAGCGATAACAAGTGTTTCTGGGCTGACAACAAAGAATCTTACAGGCACTGATTACAACTGTTCTGTTCTGAATTCATGCTCTAACATACGCTATACGAATGGTGGAATATCTACTATAGTAGCTAATGTCACAGGCGCTATAATATCTGTGTCTGGATTAACGATGGCTAACATTACTGGGGCATGGACAAATGGAATAAATAGCATACCTTTTGCAAACGTGACTGGTGTAGCAGCATTAGGACATAGTCATTCTTTGCCGTCATCAAATATTACAGGAACTTGGACAGGAGGCATAACAGTTCCTGGTGCAAATATTTCTGGAGCAATAACACAGGCACAAATGCATGGAATAACATTGCCTGTTGCAAACATAACAGGAGCAATGACAAGTGTTAGCGGATTGACAATGGCTAACATAACTGGCGCATGGACGAATGGAATAACTGTGCCTGTTGCAAATGTTACTGGTGCTTGGACTGGAGGAGCTACATTACCATCATCAAATATCACAGGAACGTGGACAGGTGGTGTGACAATACCTTATGCAAATGTTACTAATGCTCCTGGTGGTGCAGGTGTTTTCATTCCTGCTGAAAATATTACAAGTGGAACCCTTGATGACGCAAGATTAAGCGCGAATATATCAAAGATGCAAAATACGACGCATATGATAGGTAAGATGTCATGTTTGAATATCACTGGAGGGACAGATGCAGATTTTTGTGTTGATGCAACAGGCGGCGCTTCTGGCGCTGGCGTAACAATACCATCATCAAATGTAACTGGCACATGGACAGGCGGTGCAACTCTGCCTGTTGCCAATGTGACTGGAGCGATAACAAGCGTTAGTGGACTGACAATGGCTAACATCACAGGAGCATGGACGAATGGAATAACTGTTCCAAGTGCAAACATAACAGGAGCATGGACTGCAGGCATGACATTGCCGAGTTCTAATGTTACTGGTGTGTGGACTGGTGGAATTACTGTTCCTTATGCAAACATAACAGGTTTTAGTGTGACTGGATTAACCACTAAGAACCTTACAGGCACTGATTACAACTGCTCTGCATCCAATTCATGTCCAAACATCAGATATACAGGAAGTGGAATAAGCACAATTGTTGCAAACATAACAGGAGCAATGACAAGTGTTAGCGGATTGACAATGGCTAACATTACGGGTGCATGGACGAATGGGATAAACAGCATACCATTCGCAAACGTGACTGGCGTAGCTGCATTAGGGCATAGTCACTCATTGCCGTCATCAAACATTACAGGTGTTTGGACAAATGGTGTGACAATACCTTATGCAAATGTTACTGGTGCTCCTGGTGGTGCAGGTGTTTTCATTCCTGCTGAAAATATTACAAGTGGAACCCTTGATGACGCAAGATTAAGCGCGAATATATCAAAAATGCAAAATACAACGCATATAATAGGCAAGATGTCATGCTTGAATATCACTGGAGGGACAGATGCAGATTTTTGTGTTGATGCAACAGGGGGAGGAAGTGAGGTAACAACACTGCCTGCGTCAAACATTACAGGCGCATGGACGAACGGAGTATCGGTTCCTTGTGGAAATGTTACAGGTGCGACATCAAACTTATGCACGATTGTAGGTGGCGAGCCTTCTGGCGCTGGCGTGCAGATACCAATGGCAAACATAACTGACTGGAGCGTAACAATACCATCATCAAATGTAACTGGCACATGGACAGGCGGTGCAACTCTGCCTGTTGCCAATGTGACTGGAGCGATAACAAGCGTTAGTGGACTGACAATGGCTAACATTACTGGGGCATGGACTAATGGAGCATCATTGCCGTCATCAAACATAACAGGAGTCTGGACAGGCGGCGTGACAATACCTTATGCAAATGTTACTGGCATTGCAACATCAGGATTAACTGGTGCAAACTTTACGGGAACATGGACTAATGGAATCACCGTGCCTGTAGCGAATGTAACAGGTGCTTTATTGAGCGTAACTGGATTGACAATGGCGAATATCACAGGTGCTTGGACAAATGGTGTGACGATACCAGTGGCAAACATTACAGGTGTTTGGACTGGCGGTGCATCATTGCCAGTTGCAAACATTACGGGTGCTATAATTTCTGTGTCTGGATTGACAACAAAGAACCTTACAGGCACTGATTACAACTGCTCTGTTCTGAATTCATGTCCAAACATCAGATATGAAAATGAAGGAGTAAGTACAGTTGTAGCAAATGTTACAGGAGCAGTGACAAGCGTCAGCGGGTTGACGATGGCTAACATTACTGGAGCATGGACTAATGGAATAAACAGCATACCATTCGCAAACGTAACTGGTGTGGCTGCATTAGGGCATAGTCATTCTTTGCCGTCATCAAATGTTACAGGTGTTTGGACAGGCGGTGCAACTCTGCCTGTTGCAAATATTACAGGAGCACTATTAAGCGTCAGGGGATTAACTCAAGCTAACTTATCTGGTATGACATGGCCATATTCAAATATTACTGGAATAGCCACATCTGGATTGACAATGGCTAACATAACAGGCACATGGACGAATGGTGCAACATTGCCATCATCAAATATTACAGGCGTATGGACTGGTGGAATAACAGTCCCAGTTGCTAATGTGACAGGTGCTATTACATCAGTCAGGGGTTTGACACAGGCCAATCTTAGTGGTATGACATGGCCATATTCAAACATCACCGGCATTGCAACATCGGGTTTGACAATGATTAACATTACAGGTGCATGGACTAATGGCGTGACAGTGCCTGCAACAAATGTGTCAGCAGGGACATTCCCGACAGGACACTTCCAGTTCCAGAACAATGTTACAATAAGCCAAAATCTTTCAGTAGTAAATGGAAATATATCCATTACAACAAATAATAAAATATGTCTAAATGGTGATGCATGCACAAAATACATTGCTTATGATGGAACAAATGTTGTCATACAAGGTTGATTGGCATAAAATTCAATAATGTCAATGACCACTGCCTAAAGGCAGTGGCTTGTTGAATTTGGACAATCATTGAGCATGTCTGCATTCCACTTTCAACCACTGCTTTAAAGCAGTGGAATGCAGCATTTCAAAAATGGGAGCATGAAAAAAAATGAACAATAAGGTGAAAAGATGAAAGGGCAGAAGATTTTTGGCATTGTATGTTTGGTTCTGATTTTAGCAGGCATTGCGCTCTTTGTCCCACAAATAAAGGCTGAAACATTGTCTGCATCGCCTGATACGGATGTCAATTACCAATCAATCACAGACATGCCTGTTAAAAGTACGCCTGCTGAACAAAAGCAGAATATCAAAATCATATCAGCTAGACACCTTTATCAGAATAAGAAAGTTTCAGATGTCTTTAATGAGACAAAAGCAGAGGATTCAATATGGACTGAGCCAATCTATCATAACGAATATATCAGAGTCGTGTTCGAAAGTAAAATTACAAATGGTAATGTCATAAATCTTTATCTGAGAAACACGCAAGGTCTAAATACCTCAGTCAATATTTATGAAGAAAATGGCTCGGCTGTAATTGGCTCAACACCAGTTATAACTGAAACCAAACAATACAATATTGTACTGTCCAATATGAGCGGTTATAATAATGCCTTTGATTTGAAGGTTGTCAATGAACAGAGTGATTTGTCTGCATTTCTTGAGTTTGATTATATACACGACCAGGCATCACAAAATGCAATGATAGTTTATGCAAAAGCTGTAACAGACTCACGTATTTATTACCGCAACTGGACAGGCTCTGCCTGGGGTAGCGAAGGCGTGGCAATGCAGGTTGGAGCAGGCCCCGAATGGTTTGTTTTAAAGTCATCAGCAGTGAGAAACGAATCAATTCTCGGAGTAATAGACACAACAGGAAATATTGCAGTAATGGTATGGGATGGCGATTCTTGGGGCAATAAACTAAACATATCCGCAATAAGCACGACAAACGACGCTTACAGGGGCTTTGACATAGCATATGAAAACCAAGAACAGCAGGCAATTGTTGTCTTCAACAACGACAACGCAGCTGACCCGAATTATGTAATATGGAATGGCACAGCATGGTCAGGAGAAACAACAATAGGCATCCCGACAACAGGGGCATTATATTGGGTTGAATTGGAATCAAACCCGTTCAACAATTCTAATGAAATCGCACTCATGACGCTTGATGCAAACGCAGACATATATGGAATGATTTGGAATGGAACGCAATGGAACAACATAAGCGCAACCTTTACAGCATGGGAAACATTTGCAGCAATTGCAACAAGAAAACCATTTGATATTGCCTATGAGCAAACCACAGGCAGAGCCATGTTCATGTGGGCAAATGCAACAGCAACTGACCAGTACTACAGGTTATGGAATGGCTCTGACTCTTCATTGACAGCGCCAACGCTTCTTGACATCTCTTATTCTGCTTCGGTTGGCAATTGGGTAAGACTGGTTCCTAAACCGAATTCAGCCCAGATAATGTATGGTGTGCAGACAGCCACAGGCCCTGAATTAAGCACTGCGCTCTGGAGCGGAAGCTCATGGGGGACTGTTGCTGACCATTCTAATATAACCGAAGACGCACAGCACAGGAACTTTGACATGGTATGGGAAACTTATTCTGGCAGAGGTGATGTTTTATGGCTCATGTGGGGAGACAGCGCAACAGTTTCCAAAAAAAACTGGACAGGCTCTGCCTGGGGAACTGCAGCAGCAGTAGGCGATGACACTGCACTTGTCCAGCTTGCTGCAACCGGAGCAGGCGCAGTGCTTGCAGTCATTGTCGAAGACGCAAGTTCTACAACAGATGATACATCAGAAACCCACCTGACAGGCGGAAGCTCTGCGTGGACATCTTACGTTGATATATGGACTGGCGCAAATGTTGACCCTGCATATGAAGAGGTTTATATGGCAGCTGAATTATACAGCCCGACAGAATTGTACCCTGTTGTGACATTAACTCACCCGACAAACACAACGTACGAAATGCCTGGCGGAAACACGACATACGGGGTGTCAATATCTTATACAGCCATAGATAACGATAACCGCGGGATAAGCCAGTGCATACGCGAAGTAAATGGCACAAATACCACAATAGCAGACTGCGCCAATCTGACTGTTAATTTCCCAGCAGGCACACACACTGTAAAGATATGGGCAAATGACACAAACAATATCTGGGAAAGTTCGGCATTGGTCACATTTTCCGTAGATGTGGCAGCAGGAGCTACTTGTAATTATAACGGAATTGGGGATTGGAATGTGAATTGTGCTGATGATTGCGTAAAATCTTCACCAGTTGATATGGGTGGCAACAATATTATTTTTACTAATTCAGGAACATTTACTATGAGCGCTGCAATAACTAATTATAATCAAATACAATTGAGCGATGGATGCAAATTCACTATAACAAATGGAATAAAGCTTGGAACATGAGAGGATGAAAAATATGAAAATCAAATTACTGTGCCTTTTTGTTTTTCTACTTTTCTTTTTAACCCCTGCTTTTTGTGAGAGTGCAAATTATACGACAAATTTGTTTACTTTTTCTTTGCAGGGTTCTGCAATGAAAGGAGCAACTTACGAAGCAAACACCTACTCATCCTTCCAGCCTATGGGAAATGCGCAAAGCCCTTCTTATCAGGCAATCGTTGGCTCTTTCAGCAAGACTGAGGCAATACCGCCTATCGTTACTTTTAACATCTTAATTAGCAGCACAAAAACCGTGACAGCAGGGCAGGTTTATTCCGCAAACATAGAAATAAAAGACTCTTCGGGGAATTACACAAACGCCTCTTCGCTGCCTAAAATTACTTTATACGACCCGTTGAGAAACATAATTGCAAGTAATGCCAGTGCAATATTTGTTTCAACAGGGGTATACCAATACAATTTCACAACATCCTCCTTGCAAATAGCAGGGCAGTGGCAGACAGTTGTTTCTATTACAATTAATGGGGTATCTGAGGAGTATAACGATTACTGGAAATTAACAGGCAGCCCAGCTGAAGTGAGCATTATTAGCATAAGTGGTACAGCCTATCCTATAATAACAGCAGATGTAATCATAGCAAATGAAGGAAACGCTGGTTATGAATATGATTATGAATACTGCATTGTCCCTAAAGAATCATACCAGTGCGGCGGATTTGATGACATCGATTATGGAGCAGGGTCAAAAGTAATACTCAGAGGTCAGTCCTGGAATACCCGTCTGACATTAAACGTGGAACAGCCTGGCACATACTGGTTTAAGGTGATAGTTTATTATAATAGCCAAGCATCAGGGGCAACAAAATCATTTACAGCAGTAATCCAGACGCCTGCTCCGCAGGTAATCATAGTGAGCGGCGGGGGCGGGGGAGGCGGCAGCGTTTCTACAGTAAATGTATTTCCAGTATCAAAGAAGCAGTTTGTAGTCGGGACAGCATACCAATTATCCTCGAACGACAAACTTACGATAAACTTCATACCTTCTGGTGCGCAGTACTCACAAGCACACAGCGTGTTGATTTCGGCAGTCGGGGCTAATACAGTAACATTAATAATCCAGTCCAATCCCATGACTGTTCAGCTGGGTGTAGGCGAAGAAAAGAATGTGGATATAGACAATGACGGCATTTATGACCTCTATGTCAGGCTCGAGCGCATAATTGATGGAAAGGCGGAAATCATAGTAAAACAGGCAGACGAATTGGCTGCAATAAGGCAGAGCCCTATCACCGGGCAAATAATAACCCGTCCTGAAACCATAATGGATATTTTCGTAAACGTTTTGGGGGATTACAAGGTTAACACAGGGCAAAAAGTTTTGGCAGAAATTACCTTTTTCAATTTTGGAACAGAAGATATAATAGACGCTGCTTTCAGCTATTGCGTCAAAGACTCTAATGGGAACCTTGTTGTTGGTTGGGTTAAAGATACCGTAGCTGTCCATACAAAAACGCAATTCATTAAGGAAATCGTTTTACCGAAAAATCTGGAAGATGGGGTTTATTACATAAATACAAGGGTGCAGTACAACAGCGAAACAGCGGAATCAAACGATAATTTTGAGATTGCAAAAGAAAAGGCTGCAGCAGTTTCCGAATTTAATTTATACGCATTATTCTTAATTGGAGGAATAATTGCCCTTATTGTTTTTTTCTTGGCTGTCTTTGTGTTATACCTAAGACCCATGACGCATGTCCCTCACCGCACATTTGAAGGAGCAGAATATTTTAGAAATCAAAAAAGGGCTGGACCTGGGGACAAGCAGATAAACCTGCAAAAAACCCTGCAAAAAAAGGAAGAGTCTATAAAGACATTTTTCAACCTTTCGGTAAAGCCGAAATTCGACTTTTTAATAAAGCCGAAAAGACCGAACAGGTTAAGCAGTGTGATAGGGATGAGGGTTTACAGCTCAAATGGAAAGGAAGTGGGAAAAATCAAAGATGTTTTCCTGGAAAACAATAAAATTTATGGCTGGCTTGTTTATCTCAACAAAAAAACAGCTAAAAATTCGGATAAAAAATTGGTCTTGGTCAAACAAAATTATAAATTGATATCCATAAAAGATGCTGTGATAATTGACGAAAAAATACTTGAAGACATAAAAAATCTCATCCAGGCCAGGCTGAACAACCAAATTCCGATGAGCAAACAAATTCCGAACAAAATTCATAATAAGCCTTTGTATAGTTATAACGCCACGGGCTGAAGTCCATGAATTGTATCCATTATTAGCACACCGTTTATCCGCTGTTTCTTTTTCCAGCTTTTTCTGAAATTAAAAAAATAGAAAAGTGAATTTCATTCACTTAATTTTCAACATCTTCGATGATTGAAAATAGAAAAAGATGGGGCAGCCAAAATTAGACCGCAACCGCTGCCTTTCAGCAGCAGGGTCGTCATCTACATTCAGCTGCCCCGCTTTTTCATTGGGGTGTGGTCAGTAAGATTGAAGAGAAAATTCTGGTTCTCTTCTCATTATCCTTTCGCTTCTCGGTTTACAAGGAGGGAAACCATAGATTTCTGCTCCTGTATTATTTCTTCTGTATCTCATCTTCTTCTGGTACAAACCTGAATTGCCAAATACACACAAGCGTCACCATTTTATTATTCTTGTTCATCTTCGGGTGTTTTTGTGAATCTCCACATGCACATGTTTTCACCTGATTTATTTTATGAGATCAATTCCAATGCCGTCTGGCTTTGGTTTTGGTTTCTGCAAAGGCCCCAGGATATACGGCGATTTTACGCCTGTTATTATTGTTATTACCTGTATCTTGCCTGTAAACTCCGGGAGCACGCGCGCGCCCCAGATAACCTGCGCGTCTGGGTCAAGATGGTCTATTACGTGCTCGCCAATGAGATTGATTTCGTCTAATTTCATGTCATCTCCGCCAATAACCTGTATAAGCCCGCCCTTTGCTCCGGTGTAATCTATATCAAGCAATGGATGATTCAATGCCTTTGCGATTGCATCCTCTGCCCTGTTCTGTGCCTCAGAAATGCCAACACCAATTGATGCAACGCCGCCAGAGCGCATGACTGCCTTCACGTCTGCGTAATCTAAATTTACCATGGACGGGACAGATATGGTTTCTGTTATGCCCTTTATCATGGATGCAATCAGGTCATCTGCAATTGCAAACGCCTCCTTGAGCGGCTTCTTGCCTGCGAATTCCAGCAATCGCTGATTTTCTATGACTATGACTGTGTCGCAATTCTGCCTTAATTCCTCAAGGCCCTGCTCTGCCTTTGTTATGCGCGCGCCCTCCAGCTTGAACGGAAGCGTCACAGCTGCAATAACAATCGCGCCTGCATCCTTTGCAAACCGTGCTATTACAGGCGAGGCGCCTGTTCCTGTCCCGCCGCCTAATCCGCATGTAACAAACAAAAGGTCTATGTCCTGCAGCATTGCCCGTATCTCATTCTTGGCCTCGATTGCCGCGTTCTTTCCTGTCATTGTAAACCCGCCTGCCCCAAGCCCCTTTGTCAGGTTCTTGCCGATAAGTATCTTCTTGTGCGCATTGGTCACGTTCAGGTGCTTTGCGTCTGTATTAACAGCAACTATTATCGCGCCCTCAATGCCCTTGTTGGTGAGCGTTGTGATTGTGTTGTTCCCTCCGCCGCCTACGCCCATGACCATTATCTTTGCGCTGTGCGCAGTGAAATCAGCAACATTTTCAAATGTATCAGCCATCTTACCACCCTTTCTTGCAATTTTCCTCCATTTCTATGTTCTGTGGCATATATTTTTCACAAGCGAAATGCCTTTTTATAGCAAAATGCATACTTCTCTTAGAATTTGTGAAAATTAACAATTAGTCTAACAAATAATCATTCCAAATTCATTCCAAAATTAGTCCATAATGTTCATTGCGATTGTCCAGATCGCAGTATCACAACGTTGTCCAGACGTGTGAATATGTCTTTCTTCTATTTTTCTATTAAAAGCCTTTTCTGTGTTTGAGAATATGTGTCAAATCATAGATTTTTAACCTACATCTGACTTATTAATAATTGCCATTTATAATTAATTTTTATGAAGCTCACACTCCTGCTTATTTTATTATGCGTATTCGCGTTTGTCTACACTGCCTTTGCTGTCCAGGACGTCAATGCGTTCTTCAACGATTACGGCTTCTCTGGCGCCAATCTCATCAATCGTCCATACACACTGGTGACATCCATCTTCCTGCATGGCGGTTTTGACCACCTGATTGCAAACATCTTTGTGCTGTTCTTTTTTGGCATAGCTGTTGAGAAGGAATTAGGCAAGCTAAAATACCTTGCAATTTTCTTTTTTGGCGCGTTTGCAGGCGACTTTTTGTCACTGATAGCATACCCGTTTGACACCATAGCAATAGGCGCATCAGCAGGCATCTTTGCGTTAATCGGCATTGGCATGCTTGTCAAGCCACTTGACCTGTCATTATATCCGTTAATAATTCCAATCCCGCTTGCCATGCTCGGGCTCGCATATATTGTCTTCAATGCCTATGAATTCATTGCCATGCCAGCAAGCAATATCTCATACGTCGCGCACTTCGGCGGGTTCTTTGTTGGTTTATTATACGGCTTTCATAAAGAGGGCTGGAAAAAGGGCATGAAGATAATACTCATAGCGTTAGCAATAATGATAATCGTGCCGCTGGTTTGGATTTTGCTGGCTTAATTGTTGTAATGGATGGAATGATATTACTATTGCCATCAAAGCTTAGGTGGATTCTTTACCTTAATAAATTTTCCTTTCCTTATTCTCTCCAATTTTTCTATATATTTCTTTTTAGCTTCTGGCTCTTTTCTCATTCTCATCACACTCACATCGCTACAGGCGATGAGCCGGCGTGCCATGACTGCCTTGGCCTGATATAGACCTTGTAGAGGCGCTCTGAGCTGTCGTCGAGAATAATGGCAGTTCCCTTTAGTCTCGGCAGCTCATTGATGTATTTGCCGATATCAAACAGCATGTATGTCTGCATGATTGACTTCAATGCCTCTATGTCTGCCTTTGCAGTAAGGCGGTGGGAAATAATCATGTCGCATTGTGCTAATACATCTTCGTGTAATTTTTCAGGCCGCTGCGTTGCAAGCACAAGCGTTAATCCAGGCTGCCTGCCCTCTTTTACAATCTTCAGAAGAATATCATTTGCAGCTGTTGTGCCTTCATTGGGGATGAAGTTGTGCGCCTCGTCTATGAATATCCACGGCATTGGTGTCCTTTTTATTGTGGTCATCTCTATCTCTGCCAGCTCTTCCTTGCGCCTTGCAGCTGTTCTTTCAACAAAAACCTTTCTCAGGATGAGCGCAACAAGCAGGCAGCGCACATTATCAGGCGTTAAACTGACGTCAAGAATGGACACCTTTCCTGGCTCCAGGATATGAGGCGCGTTTGACTCGCCAAATATGCCCCAGTCATTTGCAGCGAGGAATCGATTTTCAAGATTTATTTTCTCATTATCAAATCCTTCCTGCTTCTTTATCTTTTCTATTATGTCGTCAATTGAGTATGCGCTTTTCTCCTTTTTCAGGCTGCTTATGGTCCGCTGCAGCAGGATGCCGATTGGCTCGTCTGGATTGAAATTAAAGACATTGATCCAGTCCTCAACATTCAATTCACTGGGCATGAAAGAGAATGATGCGTCAAAATCCACGTTCCCTCTTCTGAACATGTCTACCTGCCCTTCTGGCACATATACGTAGACATCAAAACCAGTTGGCCTTAATCCCCATTGCGAAAGCATTGGCGCCTCTTTCTCGCTTGGCGATTTCATTGTCCAGAAAATGCCCTGCGTGTCAACAACCAGTGCACATAAATTTTTCTTTATATTTTCTGGCAGCTTTTTTATTTCTTCGACAAAAACGCCAAGGCTATAGGACTTTCCCTGCCCGCGCTTGCCGCTGAGCATTATGATGTGCGGCCTTACAACGTCAAGAAGTATGGGCGCTGTCATGTGCGCGTCCTCGCCAGAGCCTACAATATGCTTGCCTATTAATATTGTCCCGTCTGTCCCGTATTTTTTGGCATCCTCATCATCGCGGCCCACAACAACCTCTGGCATTTTTTCACCTTTAGTTATTATTATTGTTTGGAATAGATAAATGCTTTATTTTCATGATTGCGTCTTGAAAACTGGCTATTTCTTTCTGCTGACAATCATTCTGGTGGTGACGGTGGGACTGGCGGATGGGCTAATTAAATTAATAATCACTATTTATACTTTCATTTACAAAAAAAAGGTATAAGTGATAAATTGGTGTGATAAAATGAAAATTTCTGAGCTGACAAGCACGAGCAGGAAAGTGAACATAGAGGGAAAGGTCACGGAGAAAAAAGAGCCAAGAGAAGTTAATACAAGAATGGGCAGGACAACTGTGACAGAAGCAATTGTAGAGGACGATTCCGGAACCGTTGTGCTTATTCTATGGGGCGAGGACAGCAACAAGGTCAGTGAGGGCGACAACATAAAGGTGGAAAACGGCTATATCACAGAATGGAGCGGCACGCTCCAGCTGAATATCGGCAAGTTTGGCAAGCTGAGCGTTGTGTGATTTCTATAAAATCATCCCCACAAACAGCACAATCAGCGCAACAAAGAACACTAACCATATCTTCTTATTCCACGCAAATATCTTTGAGCCGTCAAGCGGCGGAAATGGAATCATGTTAAACAGTGCAAGCCATATGTTAATCTGCGCGGCCAGAGAAAATATAATATGCGGGTAGATGAAATTCGCTGCAATAAACCCTATGCCAAGTATTGTGTTCATCAATGGCCCGGCAATTGATATGACTGCAGCTGCCTTTTTCGTGATCTGTGCCCTGTGGCCCCACAAATCAATGAGCGGATAAATCATGACAGCGCCCGGCGCAGCAAAAACAAAGCCGCCGTTCGTGATAAGCGCAAGAGCTATAGCAAGCAGCAGGCCCTGCTTCCATAATCTGTATTCTGCATGGCACTTGCTTCGCTTCGCGACAAACCTGTGCGACAATTCATGCAAAATAAAGCCAAGCGACACGGCAAACAAAGCTATCAAGAACTCGTCAAGCATGCCTGCAATATTGCCAATGCCGCTGTATGCAAAAACAAACGCTAATACAACTGCCGATATTATCAAGTCCCTTGCTTCCCTGATTTGCATGGAATAACCTCTACTTAGTTTTTGCGTTAAATGAAAACTTTAAAAGCATGAATAATATACTAATACTTAATATGTTCCCCAGTCTTGCACCTTCTTCGGAAGGGCGACGCTGGGCTTTTATTTCATTCTTTTAAGACAATTTTTAATTATTATTTCATCCAATAAAATTGAGGTGTTGCATACTTTTCTGAGAAAACCAGAACGACTTACAGAAAAATAAGCATTTTCAACCTTTTTGCCTAACTTCTGAACCTTTTTTATAGCTGGTACAAAGTCTCCGTCGCCACTTACAAGTATTGCAGTGTCATATGTGTTTTCATATGCAAAAGAGAGCATATCTGTTGCCAAATAAATGTCATCGCCCTTTACTGCAAATTCTGGAGTGCCATCCGGCCTTTTTGTCTTTCTCATGTTACAAAGAATTACATGAAAGCCGGGTATTTTTCTGAGTTCTGCGAAGAATTTTTGTTGTTTCCAATAAATTTCTTCATTGTAGCCCCTATCCAAAGAGGCATTGTAATAATAAATGCCTATCAATAATCTATCTTTCTTAAGAAACTCAATAAGCTTTACAAAATCTATCTGATTGTCATGTATTTGAAAACTATCATTAACGCTATGATAGAAATTGCTTCCATCTATGAAAATAGCTATACGCTCGGATTTGTTGTCCATGAAGATTAGTTTGAGCATAAAAGCTTATATGGGTTTTGATAGAAGGATTTTTTCTATACGCTTTCTTGGGGTTGGTTTTGGTTTTTCAGCTGGATAGCCAACTGTAACAACATATGGAACAATATAAGTTTCAGGTATGTCTAGAACTTTTTTTATTTTTTCTTTTTCAATCCATCCAACATAGCAAGTGCCCAAACCTAATTCAGTGGCTCTCAAAACCAAAAAAGATGAAGATATGGATAAATCTCTTATTGCTCTAATTTTGTTTGAATCATCCAATTCTTCATTGTGCTTTGAATATGTATCAGGATTTGCACAACAAACTATTATTGTAGGTGCTTGATAAACAAAACTTTGTTTAAAGATTTTATTTTCTCTTAATTTGTTTTTTGTTTCAATGTCTTTAACGATAAAGTAACTGGAAGGTTGGGCATTATTTCCAGAAGGAGCTAATCTGGCGGAATCAATTAATTTTCTAATTAAATCATCAGGTACATCTTTATCTTGATATTTTCTTATGCTTCTTCTGTTTTCAATTGCTTTCTTGACATCCATAGTTTTCTCTCCAATCGAGAAAATCATAAAAATGGAGGCAGCCCTTGGTGGATAATACCGATAAGCATGGTTGATCCAGAAACATTGCTCCACCCAGGAATCCCATGAGCACCATAATCATAACTTAGGATTGCTTGCTTCCGCATCTCACCCGGTTCGCTATAACATGATCCCATGAGGCTGAGCTTCGACGCTTTGAATCTGGGCCATGAATACCAGCATTACCGCCCTCGGATTTCAATCCCGCCTGAAGCGCATTGACGGTTTCCTGAAACTCCTTTTCATAATATTGCGAGTCTTGCGAGCCAAAAATTTCTTTTGACTGCAAGCTACTTTTCTTTTAAAATCTGCAAAGAGCAAAGCTCTTTGAGACCTCAAAGACATCGAAGATGTCTTTACAGGGAAAAGGAGCTTAACAGGCCCGCGCTACTGGCCCGACCTAGCCTCCAGTTTAATTAAGATACGAAACGTTAAAAAAGCTTACTGGACGAAGTTAGCCAAACGTCCAAGGAGAGGTCTATAACTATCTGTTACAAAAGGTCTTTCGCTTTTTTCTTCTTTCATCCTGTCAAAATCGACAAAGCCCATCTCAGCGAGTGGTGGCAGAAGGTCCGTGAGTTTTTGGCTTTTAATATCGGACATCAAGTCTCTATAATTGATTTCGCCGCATTCCATATATGCAGATAAATTTGATAGAACCGCTCTCAAATAGCCGGCTGGAACAAAAAACACTTCACCGTCACATTTTACTATGTGCGCCATTAGCATCCCTTTGGTGTCTTTCTGAACGTGGCTGATATGGCGCCGCAGTTTGTGCCAACAACAGCCTGCGAGAAGTTTGCGCAAAGCGGTATTGCCAGATTAGAAAACGCGATTGTAACAATCTCGCCCTTGTCAAAATCAGTTATGGGTATGCCTGTTCCTGTAAAGTTGTGGCCTGTACTGTTAAATATCTGCGCAGAGACTATTGTCATATCATCCACAAAGCCTGTATTCTTTACAATTATCCTGGCTGTTCCTGATGAGCCCGGCGATAGATAAACATCCTGAATGTCTATGCTTGCTCCGGAGCATGAGACAGCTTCTTCTGTCCTGTTGCTTACAGATTCCTGGGCGCTGCGCGTAAATGTATAAAGCCAGCCCATTAAAATTGTTCCGATTGCAACAACCATGACAATAAGCAGCGTTGCGGCAATAAGCGGCGAAACACCTTTCTGATTTTTGACCATTAAGACACCAATTGCATTCTTATGAAATTATTATCATGTCCTGCATATAAAGTTTTTAGCAGTTTGTATAGGTTACATCAGCGCCTGACAATGAATCAAGTGCCGTGTTGGGGCAGTTTGTGCTGATGACTATAATGCTTTCTATTGTTCTGTTTATCCCGTTGCACGTATCTGTGCTCACATTAGTAAGCGTAAGGCTGCTGCTTACGCTAAGTGACTTTGTCTCATTAAGGTTATAGCTGAATATAACGCCTGACGTATTCTTTATAGAAAGCCTGTCTATTGTAAGTTCCTTTTTCCCGGAATTTGCAATGCTCGCAGTAAGCGTGTGGCTGATTCCCGAAGCGCAGTTTCCATTGCAGTTGTATGTGGCGTTTTTGATATACATATTAGCATACTGGCATGCAAGCCTCTGCTTTGTGGTATTTTCTATCTTTGCAGACTGCTCTGCTGATAATGTTGTGAACCAGCTGGAAATTATTACGCCAACAGCAATGGCTATGATAATGAGAAGAACCGCAGAAACCATGACACTTATCCCTTTCATAGTTTATTCTATGTAGAAAGAGATATTTATTGATTTTGTACTGAAAAAAATATATTTTTACCTGAATCTCAGGGTAGCCGGGTTTTTAGGGCAGTTGGATGCTATTATCCCAATCTGTTCTGGTTTTGTATAAACGCCTGTGTCAACAGTAAACCACGTTGTAGATGCTGAAGACAACGGATCTGTTACATTATATGACTTCAGGATGTATTCCTTGTTTTTTGAGGTGTCAGCATATTCTATGGTTGCTCTCAGACCGGTAAGATTTCTTATCTCGCCTACATTCCTTATCTTTACGCTTATTGTTCCGTTGTTGTATGCAAGCGAGCTTATGTCAAGCACGCCTATGCATTGGGCTGTCTCCTCTGCTGATGCAAGCCTCTCTGTTGAGAATGTTGTTGCCCATGTTGCCATTATGCCGGCAATGGCCATTGTAAAAGCTATGAGCAGTACAGATGCAATAAGAGGCGAAATACCCTTGAATTTCATCAAATCACTATATCTAATTTGTTATCTCTATATAAATATCTTTTCTTTTGTTCTATCTATATATTTCTTACATCTATTACAAGGAAGTCAGCGCCTGCGTAGAGTTTGTAGTAAATATCATAATCCGTGCCCTCGCCTGAATTTATGTAGAAATGAACAGTGCACTCCGGCACATTAAGGCCGCTCCTGAGTATCTCGCTGTAGCCGGTGCCAAAGGACGTTGTTACATTATCGTTTATCACAACAGACGAGTTCGACGGATATATTATTGTATTATAAGTTTTTTCCTGCATTAGCACAACATTATTCTTCGTGTCTATGCTTGAAAGCGGGCTTGCCTTCGGGACCTTCTGAAATGCAAATTTCACATATGTGTTCTCAAGGACAAGATCTGTTGTTCCGTTGCTGTCCGCATCCTGCTCATAGCAGCTGACGTCTGCTCCTGCTATATATGCCATGTTCTTGGCAATGCTTCTCGAAAAATACTCAAATAAATTTATGTCAATATCTCTTCTGAATTGTATTGCATCCTCCTCTGGAAAAACATCTATCTTGTACGGTCCGGAAAAACTGAAGGCCCTTGCAACGCCAGCGCCCTCCCTGATGACATTCCTTATCACATTGTCTATTGACTTTATCTCGCTCTCTGCCCCCTGTATCTCTGATGAAACAATCATGTTATTGACGAGCGGTATTATTATGGCGCTGACAATGCCTATTGCCAGAATAACTATAACCACAAGCAGGGCAAAAGAAACCATTGTGTTCATTTTTGTCACCTACAGCGTCCTGTTATAAACCTCTTTTGTACGTACTATAAAATTTCTGCTTTCTAATGTTATGTCAAAAAATCCCGAAACAAAGTCAGACGGGGTTGATATGAAAAATTTTTCGACTATCTCTTCTGTTTTTATATTATATGTAATTGTTATATTTATTGTGCCATTTATGCTGGGCGTAAATTCCAGCGTTGAATTTTTCTTGTCGTCCATGGTGCCAAAGGACCCGCCTAACGTGGTGGAGTTGGTTACATTAACCCTTGCTGTTATCCTGTCCTTGAGGAAGTTTCCGACAGTAACGTAATACCTGTTGCTTGTTCTGTTGGAGACGACAAAGACATAAAGCATCCTGCTGTCAATCTGCGCCCTTATAAAATTTGTGAAATTCCATATGCTTGATATTCCCCATTCTTCCGGGTTGTTCTGCAATGATGTAACGCCGACAAGATATTCATATTCCTTTGCTATATTTTCCAGGTTTTTTTCAAGATATACGCCTTCATGAAACTGCCTCTCTCTTGCAATGTCAAAAAGTCCAAACATGCCCTTAATTAGTATAATGGCTATCAGGATGAAGACGGTTGCTATAATAAAATATTGCCCTTTTCTCACATGCATCACACGCTTATTATTATTTGCTTGTGTCAATGACCACCGTCTACATGGTGAAGCTTTGCTTCACCTGTACAGGAGAATCTTCGATTCTCCATGTAAAGACGGTGGCTTGTTGATATGCTCACATTACGAAATAATGTGGCATGTCTTCAGAAACCAAAGGTTTCTGGGACATCAAAAACCAAAAGTTTTTGCATGTGAACAAACAAAGTTTGTTCCACATTTATGAATCATTGAGCATGTCTGCATTCCACTCTCAACCACTGTGTGCAGATAAGCTTTGCTTATCTGAACATCTCGGAAAGTTTATAACTTTCCAAGATTTAAAAACAGTGGAATGCAGCATTTCACTATGATTATATTCTCTCCCAAAGCCACAGGCGGACTCTTTTTCCGACATAACTGTCTTTGTACCCTGATATGAAGTAATCAAACGTAATAACTGTTCTGGTTCCGGTGACATTTGTCGTGTCGCAGGATGCTGTGCATATCTCTGTCTCAAATGCTATGTTGTCTGATATCAGCGGGCTTAATGCATCCTCAAGCCCTGCCTCATTGCCATTATAGGCATATGCCCTGAGGTCGCCCTTGTTATCCAGATACTTGAGCGCGTCTATGCCTGTCTGTCCGATTACAACATCAACGGAATCAGGAGCGTCTGCCGTTGTCCCGAAGATAAATAAAATAGCGCTCAGCATTATGCTTATTGCAATAAGAACCTCAATTATGTATATGTAGCCCTTTCTTCTGTCATGCGCTTTCATAGCCATTCCACATTTATAGTTCTTTTTCTGAAAAGATAAACCTTTCCCCAGGCAAAAATTGCCTGTAGTTAACATTAATTTTATTGAATATTAATATACATTAGTTTTAAATATTAATATTTACAATACTTATGTGGTGCTCGTGGTAGCCATGGTCCAGGACATAAAGGCTAAGATTCTTTCTGCAGCAACAAAGGAGGCTGTGCCTCTGCATGTTATAGCAAAAAAGGCTGGCATATGCCTTGCAACAGCATCAAAATACATCTACATACTGCAGGCAGAGAACAAGGTCGCAATACAGAGCTTTGGCAACATGAGGCTGGTTAGGAGGAAATAATTTATGATAGACATGCTCAGCAACCCGGTTGTTCTTGTGACAATCGGCGGGCTTGCGGGCGGACTTGTGCGCGGGCTTGTCGGCATACTGAAGGGAATAAGGATGGGCAGAAAATTAAGCGTGCGCTACTTTGTTACAACAATCGTTGCATCAGCGCTGATTGGCGCAATTGCCGGCTTGTTCGTGGAAAATGACCTGAGATTCGCAATACTGGCAGGCTATGTTGGCGGCGACTTCATAGAAAGCCTGTACAAAGTCCGGTTCCGCGAGATATACAAGCCGTCAAACAGAAAGGTGAAAATCCCGTAAGCGGAAATAAATCGGTGAAAAAAATCATGATGAAGAAATGGTGATTGATGTGAAAAGGATTTTGCTTGACACGAACATATACGGAAAAATAATAGAGCAGAATGATTTAGATTTTGTTTTAGAGAATATCGCAAAATCTGGTATAATTGTTTATGGTTGTGACGTAATAGCAAAAGAGTTGAGAAAAGTTTCTAAGGATAAGGTAACAATCTCTGGCGGCAAAAAGAAAAGACTAAGAAACCTCATACTTGGTTTGTACCATGCTCTTGTGAAGAAGAGCCTGATAGTAACTGATGAGACATACGAAATTGCAAATCTTTATTATGCCACATATAAAAAATTGGGTGGCGCGACATCAGAAGAGAAACTCTTTACAGACTTCGTCATAGTCGCTTTAGCGTCCAGGAATAATCTTGATATTGTCTATTCGGCGGATACGGAAACCATGTTGTCATATCTCTCGTTGAAAACATACGATATAGTCAATACAATTAGAAAGATCAGAACCCCGAATTTCAAGAAATACGGTGATTTCAAAAATGAAATTAAGATGTGGTGTGCTTAATAAACTCTCTGATTCCTTTGCGGAACTCAGGGTCTTTCATAGCTTCCTTAGCATTCTTGATAAGCTTTTCATTCGCCGGGTTTTTGGTTTTCATATCAGTCACAATATATTCATGCAAGGCAGGTTATTTAAGATTTGCACTTTCAAGAGGTGGTTAATTTGATAAATCTTCTGGCAGCTTTTACAAATTCCGGGTCCTTTTGGTGCTTCTTTATATCCGACCATATGTCATATTTTTCGCGTTTTCATACAAACCACAATCATATCTTTATCTTCAGAATATTTAAAACTTCATCGGGGTGATGCGCATGAAAGGACGTAAAACATATGCTCGCAGGAATTTTTGTCCATCTCTCATGATTTTTGCCTCACTTTTGCTAGCTGTAGCTATATCTTTTGCTGGTGTTGCATGCGCAGGCACGCCAAACATAATGACAATACAGGGAAAGGCGGTGAGCAAGGCAGCAGGGCTGCTCACAGCAGGCAATGTAAGCATACGCGTATACAACTCGCAGGCAGGCAGCACAGAGGTTTACTCGGAAAACTTCACGAACATCATATCAAACGGCACATTCTCTGTGACAATAGGAAACACGACTGACATGAACCTGACATACAATGACCGGTACTGGGTGGAGATAAGCATAAACAACGAAGAAGTGGTCGGCAATGAAACCCAGGGCAGAAGGCCGTTTGTCGCAGCAGCAGGCCCGCAGTCATCCATATTTTACGTCAATGAAACCAGCGGCATGGTCGGCATCGGGACGACGGCGCCTGCTGAGAAATTGGATATATCTGGTGGTATCCAAGTAGCGGGTAATATCTATCCATCTTCAGATCAGATATATTCTTTGGGTACGCCCTCAAAAAAATTCGGCAGCCTTCGTGCAATGTATTGGCGGCACTTTGATTCGGATAACTATGTTATTGGCGCTGCTGCTTATGGGAATTGGTTTATTAGAGGAGAGGGTGATGCAACCCATGAAGCAATATCACTTATTGATCTTGGTAGTGGAAAAGGCCTATCTATTTTAGGAAATGGTGATACGTATATTTCCGGCAACGTCGGCATCGGGACGACGGGACCGGGGGCGAAGCTGGAAGTCCTTGGTAATGCCATAATTGGTAATGGTACAAATGGAAGTGGAGTTAATAGTTTGACAATAAGTGGTGGCAATAGTGCGGGAGATGAAGCTCAGCTTTTATTTGGTGCGAGTTCTTATGGGAAAATTATTTACGATTCCTCCACAGCAGGTCTTTCACTTTCTGTGAAGCATGCAGTAGGATACATACGTTTTCTTACAGGAAGTACTCCAACAGAATATATGCAAATAACACCAGGTGGCAACGTCGGCATCGGGACGACGGGACCGTCCAATACGCTTCACGTGAACGGGACATTAAGAGTAGAAAACACAACAGGGACAATAGGTTTATTCCAATCAGCAGCCGGCAATGTCGGCATCGGGACGACTTCGCCAGATTATAAATTGCAAGTAAATGGAAATATTGCCGGTGGAGCAACAAGCCAAGATTTTTATATACAACACGTACAAGCATATAATAGTTATATCCGTTTCTCTTACCCAGGACCTATATTCATAAGGGGACAAGCAGGGATTACTTTATTTACTATCGGTGCTGGTGATATATCTATTGCTCCAGTTTCTGGCAACGTAACTATTGTTCCAGTTTCAGGCAACGTCGGCATCGGGACGACGAGTCCGAGCCAGAAATTAGAGGTGAACGGGAACTTATTGGTGAACTCAACATCGTATCCGTCTGCGTTCTTTGTCAACAGCAGTTCAGGCAACGTCGGCATCGGGACGACAACACCGCAAAACAAGCTTGATGTAGTAGGGACGATAAACGCAACAGGAAACGTGACAATAGCTCAAAACAACAGATTCTGCCTTACCCAAGGCTGCACAAAGTACATCTACTACAATGGCACGCACACGGTTATACAGGGATAGGGTATGTTTATGAAACAGAAAACGATTTTGCTTGCAACTTTGATTTTGTTTGCAGGCATACCTTTGTTTATATTCAATGGTATTGTTCATGCCGATTATTATGGTTCACAGAATTGTCGTATCAGTGATAGCGGAACAAATAGGTTTTTTTGGACTCCAAATTTAAATTTGTCTAATTATACTGGAAACGATACCGGAAGCACGCCATACAAAGTTGTTTTAACTGACGGTTCAGGTAAGACTGCAACTGGATATCTTGGAGCACAAGGGGCAGGAGAAACGCTTGGGAGTGAAACCCTTGCAAATCCTGGTGTTGAAACCGGTCTTGATGAATGGACAGCAGAGGGGTATAGTCAATGGTTTTGGAATTGTGATTTTTGGTGTCATAGTGGTTCATACTCATCTTGGGCTTACCGTGATTTGTCAAACCCATCTGATTGGGTTAGAACAGGACGAATAAACATGATTTTATCTGCTCATAATTTATATAAGATGGTTTTCTACGCTTCTGGAACTATATATATTAGGAGAAGTGCTTCTTCACAAAGTGGTCTTACTGACGGAACTCTAATAACTTCTTATTCATATCGAACAGAAACTTCAACTGGTTATTGGAGTGCTTATGCAGAAGCTTGGGAAGAATACAACATGGCTCATGGCAATGCTGCTGTTGATGATTTTTCGGTTAAACAGGTAACAGATGGTCCAGCAAACTATTCCCTTCACGTATTTACAACAAAAGGCGGCACAACACGTGGATGGACAGTTGATTCTGGTTTTGATTATACTGCAACAACATATACGGTTAACATAACATTAGCAGACACCTGCACATACTCATCAGGCAACTGGAATGTGAATTGTTATGATAATTGCACGATATCAGCAAATGTCAATTTAGGGAACAATAATCTTATTTTTACAGGCTCTGGAACATTCACCGTAAATGCTGACATAATAAACTTCAACCAGATTGCAATCAGTAATGGTTGCATGATGGCGATAGCAAACGGGAAGAAATTCGGATAGGAAAGTTGGATGCCTTAAAGTGGCAAAAAATGATAAAGAAAAAGATCGCTGTTCACCTACTAGATGGGCATGATTGTATGCAGAACAAGGCAAAAACATCATTAGAAAGGGCGAAAAGGCTCGAAGAGGAAATAAGAAAGTTCATAGAGATTTGGTCTGAATGAAACAAAAAAATGGTGTTTAAGATGAAAAAAAGCCTTGCAATTGCATTCATTGCATTGATATTCGTGGTTTCAATAGCCTTTGCATTCTCCGGGGAAAGCGCTAATTATAACATTGTTGCAGCAATCGGCGATTCAGGCGGCAACGGCTCTTCAGCAAACTATGACATGATGTTCATCACGCTTCAGCAGCCTGTCGGCTATTATTCTGACGGCAGCGTTATTCACGCCGGACCTTATTGCACGTTCAACACGCCGCCTGCAATAACAAGCGCTGGCATAACGCCAGCCATCGGTAATACAACAACAACCATTACTGTTTATGCTGTTGTTAATGACGCAGACAACGACATGGTGCAGATGCGCGCATTTTCTGATGCAAGCGGGTCAAACCTGCTCTGCACAAGCAGCACTGTCAGCAACGGCTCTGTTTCATGCTCATTTGCTGCAAACAGCGCTGGATGCAGCGAAGGCACATGCTATGTATACCTGTATGCCAGGGAGATGACGCTCAACATGTGCAATGGCTATGATTTCTCGCCGACATATAGGGCAGTCAGCTTCATCTATGACATAACAGCGCCAGCAATACCGCACATATACCCGAATACAACATATTTGGGCTACAAATACAAGGGAGGCAACCTTACAGTAAACTTTACTTACATCGAGGCAAACCCGGCAAACTACACAATAGACATATTCAATTCAACCGCAACGATATGCACAAAGACAAACGCATCCATGGCATCAGGCACTGTATTCGTGAGCGATTTTTGCACAATCAGCAGCAGTGCAAATGATGGATATTATACAATAATTATAACAATATATGACACAGTGGGGCAATACTTCAGCAATGAGCAGACAGATGCAGTGCAGATAGATTCTGTAAACCCGGCAGGAACATTCAACATGACGCCGACACTAACAGTAAGCGGGACAAAATACGGCAAGGGCACAATTTCGCTGGACGCAGCCGGTGCAGACAACGTGAATGGCTCAGGCATGTGGAAAGTGGAATTTTACTACAACCAGACGCTGATAGATACGGATTATACGCCGCCATATGGAATCATATGGAACACAGCAAATGTCCCTGACGGCAGGTATAACATAACAGCAAGGGTTTATGACAAGGCAGGAAACTATATTGTTGCCGTATAAAATGCAAAAAATGGTGAAATAAATGAAAATTGAAATGAAGTTATATGATAAGGCGATCACATACATTGAACTAAGAAAATTGGCTGGAGGCAATTCTAAATGTTCTTAGATAATTTTTCAAAAAACTTCCTGTTGCCATGCAGGAATCTTTCCAGACGTTCTTTTCTGCTCATAATTAATGATAAATGCTTCAACATATTAAAAGCTTTACAAATTCGGCGTAATTGTGGGGTGATTAAATGAAAAAAATAAAATGCATTTTAACACTTCTGTTATTCCTTTCAGTAGTATCTTTTGCTCATGCGCTCCCTGACCTGCAGGTCTGGAGCCTTGAATATTCAAGCGAGACAGGCAGGCTTGTCGCAAACATCTACAACCAGGCGCCTGACCCTGCTGAAGGCGGGTTTGCTGTCAGATTCTATGACAATGATACTTATATCGGCGAATACTATTATGGCAAGACACTGCCAAGATACAGCATTGTTGCAGTGTACGTAAAGCCCGTGCTTTCAGAAGGCATGCACACGTTCAGGGCTGTTGCTGACGCAAACAACACAATACCAGAACAGATAGAGGGGAATAATGAAAAAACGCTTGCCATGAATTATGAAATAGACAGGACGCCGTCTGCAGCAGTTCCAATTGCGCAAAAATCATCAGAAAGCCAGGACACATTCTCATATGCACTGATTGCTGCAATAATTCTGATTGTGCTCATCATTATTTTCTGGAAATTTGCTTTGCAAAGGAAAAAAGGATTAAGGGAACGTCTCATATCAACAAAGATGCAGATCAATCCCTGAATAGAATATTATGCTGATGCCATACAAAGAGAAGCAGAAATTGTTAGTTATGAAAGCGCTGATTTTGCTACTCTTCTTTATCTCTCTTGCAATATTTTTAGATATCTCTTTTGCTGATGAAATAATTATTGACAACACGCCGCCTGTGGTTTTAATAATAAGGCCCACAACAGCCAGCCCCAACTACACGGATGCAAGCCAGTCGGTTGGCATAACATTTAATTTCACAGAAAACAACCCGTCAAACTACACCATAGAGATATCAAATTACACGGCTGTTGTATGCTCTAAGATAAACACAAGCCTTACTGGCGGGGCAAACAAGCAGGTAAACGATACATGCGCAATGGCTGCAGCATCAACAGAAGGCAACTATAATTTAACAGTAAACCTGACAGATATCATGGGTAATACAAGCTCTAATACCCAGCTGGATTCTGTTATAATTGATTTAACACCAGCCACATTGTCAAACCCGCAGCCGGCAAATAACTCTGATGTAAACAGTCCGTTAACATTTGGCATAAGCACAAACGAGATTGCAGAGTGCAGGTATGCCACATTATCAAGCATATCGTTTGGAAGCATGACATCATTCGCAAACACAAACGCAACAGCGCACAGCTCTGTTTTGACACTGCAGGATTCCGGTTCCTTTGTATATTTCATAAAATGTAGGGATAAGGCCGGCAATACAAACCCGGCTGGCTATATGCTTGTGTTCCAGTATCTTGCAAATTACACATACTATGGAAGTTCTGTTGGCATGAACCTTGCATTCCACATAGGCACGAGTAAGGACGACGATTCCATTGCAGGCTCACCAAATTACATAGCTACGTCAGGCAGCAATGTCGTTGTTGGCCTGGCATCAAGCGGGCACGGATTTGCGGCGAATTTCAGCAGGAACTACTCGAGCTCTGATATGTTAATAACACTGAAAGAATCCGCAGACGATAACATGTTCTTGCTGGGATTCACAAAAGGCGACCAAAGCACAATAAAGAATAAGCTGGATTATCTTGGCGACAAAAAGGTCATCTCAAAAACATTTGGCGACTTCAGCGCGCAGACGCCAGCAGGCTACCCAATTTTCATAAGATTGGATTATGACGATGCTGACATAGATTCAAGGATTGCCTGGTCTGGCTCTGGAAAATTATTAATAAGAAACCATGGCAATACAGACCGGGGCATACCAAACATAACTATAGAGCTGATAGAATAAAAAATTGTCTGAATCAAATATGTAATTGCGTTATGGGCAAGAAAAATATGATTGTCTTGCTATCAGATGAATTGTGAAAGAAGGTGTCTTAAAGTGAAAAATAAAAAAAGAAAAGGCATATCGCCATTCTTGTCGCACAGCATAATCGTGGCGTTCTCTGCATTTCTGATATTCGTCGTTATAAGCACCATGACTTCGATAACAAACGAATACAGGTCATATTTCAGCGATAATGAGATAAACCAGTTCTGCTTTACAATAAGGTCTGGCATAGAAAAGATATATTCAACCCAGGCATATCTTTCGCAGACGAACACAACCTATGGCGATATAATCATAGACCTGCCGGAAAAGATTACTGACATGAATTACAGGGCAAGATTTTCCGGGAGCAATTTAACAATAACAGCAGTCAACGGGCAAAAGACTGTAACGTGCTTCACAGGCTATGACATAAATTTTACAGGCTCGACAACAGGCGGGCTCACAAGAATTATATACAGGTATTATTCCAATGGAACAAGGGCCATTGAGATGAGCAAACTGTGATAAAAATTTGTATTTTATGCCTGTACAGAAAGCTTTATAAATTTTGGTATTTAAAATTACCATATGGTAGAAAATATAACCATGCTCGGAGTCAAAATAATTGGACTGTACAGAACTAATTACCTGAATCGCTTTCATGTTAGAGAGATGGCAAAATTGCTTAAAAAAAGCCATGCTGGCTTGCTTCCACATCTAAAAAAATTCGAAAAGAATAAGATTCTTAAAAACCATTATTCTGGAAAAAATAAGAATTACACATTAAACCTGAATAACAGACGAGGTATAGAATATTTGTCCATGGCAGAAAAGATTATAGGACTTAGACTTATTGAGAGGGAGTTTTTTATAAAAAAAATATATGACGAGGCTATAAACCTGAATTTTGGTGGTTGCTTAATTATTTTTGGAAGTTACGCCTCTGGCAATCAGACAAAAGATAGCGATTTGGACGTATTTTATTTGGGAGACATAAATGAAAGGCAGAAGAAAAAAATGAAAGGGCTCTGGGAATTATATAAAAAAGATGTGCATTTTTTGTGCATGAACGCCGAAGAATTCAGAAATGCGCTGCTAAAAGATGTTTCTGTAGTAAATGAGATAATTAAGAACCATGTCATTGTTTATAATCATAATGTTTTTATAAATGAACTCTGGAGATATTATTATGAAAGAAGAGAAAGATAATTTTGATTGGTGCCTTCTGCAAACTAAAGGCTTGCGACTTACGGAAACAAATGAAAATTTATCAAAAATATATTTAAGAAAGTCCAAAGGCGCCCTGAACATGCTTGGTTCTGCAATAGAAAAAAAAGAGTATGAATGGATTCTCGATACATCTTATTATGCAAAATATTTTGCAATTTACGCATTATTTATAAAAGCCGGGATAAAGTGTGAAATTCATGATTGCACAATTTTCGCACTTAATATTTTGTTTGCTGAAAACAGGATTGTCCCCTTTGAAATATATGAAGAATTAAAAAAATCAAAGGAGCAAAGGGTTGGTGCAATTTATTATAACAAAGAGTTCGGCTTAAGGGAAATTATGATTCGTGCAAACGCAACGCCAGAATTCTGTATGAAGGTTGAGAAAATTATAGAAAATATCTCAGACGATCAAATTACAAAAATAAGGGAGAATTTCATAAGACTGAAAAACAAAAGATGATTGCATGAAAGGAAACAAAAAAATCAGGAAAGGAATGAGCCAGTTTGACTATATTGTCGCAGCCGGCATATTCATAATTGTTTTTGCCCTTGTTGTTCAGTACGTGCTGACATATTATTCAACAGCAAGCGAATCAGCAAAAACACTGGATCTGAGCAGCGATGGCAAAAGCCTGATAACCATTGCTGACGAGGCATTTGTGCCGGACAGCTGGCCTGAATTAAAGCAAGATAACGGCATGGTTCTGCTCATGCATTTCAACAACGAATCCAGATACGGCGAAAACAGGACATTCTTCAAGGACTTTTCTGGTTTAGGCAACAACGGCACGTGCACAAATTGCCCGTATTACAACCAGTCAGGAAAATTAGGCGGGGCAATGGTGTTTGACGGCGGGGATGATTATGTCAATGTTGAAAATGAAGCTAATTTTGATTTTGAAAGGACTCAACCATTTTCCCTATCAGTCTGGTGTAAGACAAGTTCTACAAAGGACGTCAATCCTCTGATAAGCAAGGGAGATTTATGGAATCCTGGGTGGGATTTACACTTGGGTGTAGGAGCCCCTCATTTCTTTATAACAGGAAATTTCCAACTCGGTGTGATTGGCAAAATAACAATAAGCACTGTAAATGATAACCAATGGCATCATATAGTTGCTACATATGATGGGTCATCCTCAAACGATGGAATATCTGTATATATCGACGGTGCTGTTGCTGAGGCTACTTCATATGGAACTACAATTGATGGGTCTGCCTTAAATAATTATAACGTTTATATCGGGCGGACTCTTGGGTGGAGTAGGTATTTCACTGGCTCCATCGATGAGGTTGCAATCTACAACCGCACTTTGAGCGCAAGCGAGGTTTTGAACCAGTATAATTACGGGCTTCGCCTGCGCCGCATTGGCCTGAAAACAACCGCCTATCGTTTCCTGATTCTTGTAAATAACACGCACCAGAATTATTATAACCAGAGCATGAATGTGACAAACCTCACCAATGAGCTCATTTCATTCAATTACACGATTCTCGGGTTTCCGAAAATGGACTACAAGTCAACAGCAATCTACGATGAGAACAGCAGCACAGTAAGCTATCAGATAAGCGGGGATAACATAACATTCAAAACAAACCTTAATGTCAATCAGAGCAAATGGTTCACTGTATATTTTGATGACGACAGCATTTTTGAGGACAGGTCAACAGCAATAACAGGCACAAATAATATCTCTGAAAAGACGTATCCTGTTGAAGAAATAGAGTTGCTTCAGTACAGGAAGCTTATGGATCTGAGCAGCTCAAACTATACTGCTGTAAAAAATATGTCAGCAGTGAACAACAATTTTCGCATAAGGCTGTTTGACACAAATACCTCAACATACTTCATGACATTTGGCGATGATGTGCCGCGCCACAGCAATATTGTAGCCCTGCAAAGATACATGTTATTCCAGAATGAAACCGGCGGCATAAGAAACGGCAAGATGATTGTTCAGGTCTGGTAATTGCTGGAGCAGGCATTCTTATCTGCAGGTTCATTGAAAACTATTCTCTGATAAGCAGTCCGGTAATTATGATATTATCCTGACATTCATTTCTATGAAATCGCTTTCTGCGCCCAGCGAGAATATGGCCTCATATATCCTTCCAGATGTTGAATTCAGCCACAGCCTGATGCCAGAAGACGGCAGGTTCAGCCCCTTCCGCGTTAGTTCTGTATAGCCTGTGCCATATGAGGTTAGCATATCGTCATTGATGTATATGCCTGTCACAGGGTTTGTTATGTTCACATCTGCGCGCACGTTCCTTATGAGCTTTATGAAATTTGTTGTGTTTACTGCTACAGGTGATGATGAGCTTCCTAACTTCTTTGTTGCAAAAATCACTGCGTCATTCTCGAGCACGAGCTCTGTGTTATTGTCATTATCCGTATCCTCCTCCTTTGCATCCATCCATGCGCCTGAGCGCACAACAATGTTGCCTTCCTGGAGCCCGCCTGGCGAAAAGTAATTCATGTTATCCAGTATCATCTTTATCTTGTTTTCGCTTCCAGAGACATCCAGCTCGCCCTGCCTTATGTCAAGATTTATTACCCTTCTTGTCCCCGGCGATTCAAACATTACCTCGCGCACTGCCTTGTTTATTACTTTCATGATACTGACAGCCTCGTTGTAGGATTGAATCTCCTTGCCCTCCTCTATTATCGGGTTTAATATGGCAAGAACGAGTATTGTTGATGCTACGACTACTATTACAAGGATTGCAAAAGATACCATTGCTATTCCTTTTTTCATTATATCACCGGACTTATAACTATCTGCCTTTCGTTTGTTTCGTTCTTCTCTATAACCATTGATACAGAGCCTGTTCTCTGGAACGAGCCCTCTATGTCTATTGCAGGATAAGACAGGCTAAGCTCCACTGTGCTTATCTTTGATAGGAATTTGACAAATGTCTGGACAATATCACCAAGCGGCATTTTATTGCTGACAGTGGTGCAGTTGTTTATTGTTGCGGGGATGATAAATTTATTTCCCCTTTCATACTGCGATAATTTCATTTTATATGAATTGCCTGCTGTCAGGTTTATGTAATTAAATACGCGCCCTCCAAACGCAAGCCCAAACGCTGGCTCGCCTGATACTGACCTGTCCTGCACGCAGGCATACTTTTTGTTTAAATCCGTATAGTATCCTGTGTTGTATGTGTCCACGAATGCCTCGTCGTTTGCATTGCCTGAAATATTGAACCCCATCTCAAATGTAATATAATTTTCAATAACACCGCCAGTTGTTGTACAGCATATCTTTGTAATGTACGGGTTTGAATCGCAGTCAGCTATGTGCAGGTTTGTGTTGCTTCCTGATTCTATTGATGGTATTGTTGCAACGCATGTGTCATACCCATAGCATGATGTTGAATATGTGCATGTCATATTTCCGAGTGAAGCGCTTATGCAGACATCATATGCATAATTTGATTCTGTGATTTTCTCAACATGCGCGTTTGTTGAGCCTGACAGCTTGAGGAATTTGTAATAATTGCCAGAGCAGCTTGCGCCGATTGTTATGCCCTCTGTGTCAAAACAGCATAACTTGTTATCATAATTTGTCCCGCTCGGTAATTCAGCATGGGCATTGCCTGTTGATGATAAATGCAGTATGTCTGTATATGCGCAGGATGAAACAACGCTGCACACAAGCTCTGCATTTGCTGCCGGCAGGAACGCAAGCGTGCTTATTATAATAAATATCAATACCCTTAATTTTGACCTGTGCATACATTATTCTTATCCTGGACATTAATAAATAATTGCAGAAATGGGTTTCTGCATTATCGCATGAATTTTCGAATTCATGCAGATAATTGTCGAGTGGGAAAAATGTGTCCATCAATATCATGCTTGTAAGGCTGTCCTAGAAATTAAACCTTCTCTCGTAATTTTTATGGTCCATCCACTCAAGAATGATTGCCATTATTTTAATTTCATCTTTGGCTATGGTGTAAATAAGTCTCCATGCGTTCGGAAGATCGTACTTCCATAGGTTGTCTATCTTGTATTTTTTCAGGTATTCTTTAGGCCACAAGTGTCTTGGAATTTTAATACCAATTCCTGGATTCTTTTTCAGGTCGTCTGTTGCTCTCTCTAAAAGCTTGAATAGTTCCGGATCCTTGTTCTTCGTATTTTCATATTCCTTTTTTGTCTTATTATCAATAAACCCGACATATATCTCTGTCATTTGAGAACCAACCCTTTCTGTATTATTTTTTTAACTAATTCTGGGTTCCATATCCAGACTATTCTGTCATCTTTGTCTATTATTATTTTGTTCAGGCTGATAAGGTAGTCAATTATTATGCAAAATGTCTGATACATCATTTTTTTTGGCAATTCTCTCCACAGCTCTGTTTTTGTCGGGTAGTATTTCAGTTTTCGGATAGTTTCCTCTACCATTAATACTGTGTCAAGTCTTGGATAATGCAAAATATCGCTTTCCATGTATTTATATATACTTATATAACTATTTAAATGCTGAATTCCACTGCTTTTAAGCAGTGGTTTAGAGGAATTCAGGCATGCTCAATGATTCATAAATGTGGAACAAACTTTGTTTGTTCACATGCCACATTACTTCGTAATGTGAGCATATTAGCAAGTCACCGTCTTTACATGGAGAATCGAAGATTCTCCTGTACAGGTGAAGCAAAGCTTCACCATGTAGACGGTGGTCATTGACATTTATCGTTTTACATGATATGCTCCTAATATCCTACGACTAAAGTCGTGGATTTCTTTGAGCATGTCATCTCAACATTGTTTGTGTAATACATGGCAAAGCTTCGCTTTGCCTGCACAGCAAGAACACAGTTCTTGCATGTATCTACCGACTAAAGTCGGTAGTTTTAAACAATGTTGCAGATAAAGAAGAAACTTAATTAAAGCATTGGAATGTAATTATTAATATAAAATGAAAAAAATTAAATCGTGCAGTTTGTCAGTGCTGCAAACCAGGCAGGCTCTTTAAGGCCCTCATATATGGTGTTGTTGTATATGACTGAAGGCACGCTTTTTACGCCAATGTTCTGGCATATCTGCAAATTCTCGCCAGCGCAGTCAAAATAAAGCCTGTAGCCAAAGCTGCCCAAAGCCTGTACCTGCAGGACAGATGCTGTGTTGTTGCTTATGCCTACAATACGCACGCCCCTGTTAAACAGGCAGTCAATAAAGTCTTTTTCCTTTACAAGCCCCAGTCTGTAGGCCTGCATATCAATGAGCTTGTCTGTCATGTATTGCCCGTCCTTTGTGGCAAACAAATCCTGGACATTGCTGTTGCCTGTTGCATCAATAATTCTTATGACAAGCTTGTAGATGCCGTTCTCGTACTTTGCGCTCAGCACCTCAACATCCCTGTCTGTCAGAATCTTGTAGATCTCCTTTATATTTGCCGTGACCTTTGTCTCGTCGCCCCTGTCCTGAAAAAACAGCACTGCTACGGCTGCTATGATGACAATTATAATCACAGCAGCTGCAATCACTTTGTAGTTTGTTTTGTTTTCTGCGTATTTGCTTTCTTTCAAGATTCACACCCCTTCTGTTACCAGTATTCTATAGCCGAAAATCTTTTTATAGTTGTTTTTCTATTTTTGCGCTTTTATTTTTCGTATTTCACGCCCGCATGGTAATAATTATTATTAATAGTTATCTTTAAATATTATGTATAACTAATAAATATAATAAATATAATATTACCAAGCTAATGGTGTGTGGTCTGATGATTGTCCAGGGCATCAAGGAAAAAATTCTTTCAGCCATAGGCAAGGAGCCGCTGCCAATGCATGTCATAGCAAAGAATGCAGGCATCTGCGTTACAACAGCGTCAAAATATGTCTACATACTCCAGGCAGAAAAGCTTGTTGATGTGAAGACATACGGCAACATGAAGCTGGTGAAGAGGAAGTGATGAAAAGTGATAAGAATAATGCTTGACACGAATGTGTACGAGTTCATACTGAAAAAGCTGGATAAGGGCATGTTAGATAAGTTGGTCGCAAGCAGTGAAATCATAATATATGGAAATGACCTGATCAGAAAAGAATTACGAGATATATCCAAGAAAAAAGTCGACCGAGTTGATAAGAGGATTATAAAACTCAGATCGACACTTCTTTCAATCTACGACCTGCTTGTTGGCAGACATAATTATCGGGTTGGGGATGATATGATAAAACTAGCTGAGAGATATTTCACTGTTTATAAAACTCTGGGCGGGAACATATCAAAAGAAAATATAATAAAAGATTTCATAATTGTCGCATGTGCATCTATTAAGCAGCTTGATATTGTGGTTTCTGAAGACAATAGGACAATGCTATCTGAGCTTTCGGTCAAGACTTACGAAGTGGTCAATATGCTTGAAGGCAAGCGAACGCCGAAATTTATTGGTTTCGGTGAATTTACTGAAGAAATTAGGAGGTGTGTTTCTTTATGAGTTCATCAAGAATTTTCATGGATTCCCTGTCTCTGCGTATAGACTGCACACTACCCCAAACATGCTCAAATCTTTTGTTTTTGCTCATATCACTCATTAGAAGTTTATTGCTGCCTATAAATTTAAAACTTTGTATTACGAAAACAGGAGGTGCTGAGCGATGAAAAACGGAAGGGATAACTGGAAGCCGGAACTGAAGACGCGGGCGTTCAGCACAAAAGTGCCATATGTTATAAATACTAAAAATCGTAATGTATTACGAAAAATCGAAATATTTAAATCCACAGTTTAGCATGTTGATAAGTATGATAGAAAAAATACTTAACACAAAGGTTAAAGTTGAAATAATGAAAGTCTTATCCAAGCATCCCGACAGGCAGTTTCAGGCAGTTGAGGTAGCGCGTATGGCAGGACTTTCTGTATCAAGGACGAGCGAATGCCTGAAAGATTTGGCTGAAAAGGGCGTGCTCGAATCAAGAAAAATCGGCAAAGGCTATCTTTTCAAGACAAATAAATCCAATTATATGACAAAGGTAATCTTGGATATATTCAAGAAAGAGAAAGAGCTTGTCTGGATAATATCCAGGAATTTCGTTTCCCGTATTAAAAGGCTGGATAAAGTCACAAGCATCGTGCTATTTGGCTCGGCTTTGAAGGAATTGAAAATAGGTAGTGATGTCGATTTTCTGATAATTTCTAAGAATGAAATTGACAGAAGCAATGTTTCGAGAATAGGATCGGAATTGACAGAAAAATACGGATTTACCATATCTTCTGTTCTGATGACAGAGAAAGAATTGAAAAGAAAGGTTAGGGAAAACTTTGTTGCCAATGTAATGGCAGAAGGCAGGGTTATTTTCGGCAAAAATCTGGAGGATATAATTTATGGCAAGAGAAGTGAAAAAGGGAGAAGCTGAAACGTATCTGAGAAAATCAGAAAACTTTTATGAGGCCGCAGCGAATGAATTAGAGAAAAGAAGACATGACGTTTCTGTGTTCAATGCAAGCCAGTCTATAATTCTGGCCAACGACGCTTATTGCATAGCTTTCTTGGGGAAAAGACCGAGCAAGGATCATAGGGAAGCTATACAAATGCATGTGCAAGCCTCTGGCGGGAAGGAATCCAAGAAAGAAATTGTAAGCGAGGCTCTGGAAAAAAGGGGCGAATTCGGTTATACTGAAAAAAGCAGCAACGAAAAGGAGGCCAACCTGCTTTTGATACGGGCTAGAAGGTTTTTGGATTGGGTTAAGGTGAGGATTCACTGAATTTTATATTTAGACACATGGTGGTGCTGAAAAATGACAAGTGAGCAAAGCTCACTGTCTTTTTTGCAAAAACCAAAGGTTTTTGAAATCTCAAAGAAGCTTCGCTTCTTTGCAGATCGAAACGAAAATTGAAGGGGTGTTTCAAAAATGAAAAATGAAAGGAATAAATGGAAGCCTGAACTAAAGCCGGAACTGAAGACGCAGGTGTTCAGCACAAAAAATTACCTCAAAGTTGCTAGGCATCAGAATCAAAAAAATAGTGTCGTGAAAGCAGGAAATGGTATTGGGTTGGGCAGGCAGGCACTTGTTATAATATTCTTGTCATTCATGTTCACAGCATTTATATTTGTATCATCTTTTTCAACACCAGTATTTGCAACATCAAACCCGGGGCACCCGGCATCGCAGGTGGACCCAGGCACATTCCCGGCAGGCAATTTCAGTTTTCAGGGCAACGTCGGCATCGGGACGACAGCACCATCGCAAAAATTAGAAGTCAACGGCAACTTATTGGTGAATTCTACATCATATCCACAGGCATTCTTTGTCAACACATCATCAGGTAAAGTCGGCATCGGGACGACGAGCCCAAACCAACTTTTAACTATTTCTGGGAATTGGGCCGGTACAAAAATTTATGATTATGGTTCTAGCGCGGCTTTAATAGAACTTTATCATGCTGGCGGAACAGCAACTTCTCCATCTGATGTTGCAGACGGTCATATCCTGTCTTATTTTACCTCGAATGGATATTTCAACGGAAGTTTTAGAGAAGCAGCAAGTATTGACGTTCTTGTTGAGGGTACGCCCGGCAGTAATATAGTCCCGGCTGCGATTAGATTCATGACAACTTCTGTTTCTACTGGGTATAGAGAAGTGGCAAAAATAACATCAGCAGGCAACGTCGGCATCGGGACGACGGCACCGGGGGGGACCTTACCGACGTCATTTACGGCTGGGTCCGATGGTAAAATACTTGAAATAAGGGCGGGATCTACTGCTAACGATCAAGGAATTTTTATCAGGAGATCAGATGGAGCCGTTGGTCTCGATTTATGGTCAGATTCAAATTCAGGCCCAGTATATATCGACAGCAGATGGGAAAATGGTGCAGGCGATATTATCTTTAGAACAGAAACATCTTCTTCACCCCGTATGGTGATGGTGTTAGATGGAGACGGTGACATAGGAATGGGCGGGACTATTACTAACAATAATAATTATGCCGGTGCGTCAATGACAATAAAGAGTGGCAACGTCGGCATCGGGACGACAACGCCAATAAGCAGATTAGACGTTTCCCAGGGCACAACAACCTCTACAAATATCAACCACAATGATACAGACAACAAGTTTCTTTCAACCACTACTGTGCTTAATGTCACCTCTGCATCAGGATTCCCGTCTGCAGGCACCTTAATCATCGATTCCGAGGCAATGATATACAGCGGGGTTTCTGGCAACACATCATTCACCGGCTTGACAAGAGGCGCTTTAGGGACAACAGCAGCTAATCATACTAATAACACAGCAGTATATTTCCTAACAACAACAGTTAGCAAGAACTCAACAACAACTCCGCAGATGGTTGTAAGGAGCGATGGCAAAGTCGGCATCGGGACGACGACGCCTCAAAATAAATTAGATGTAGCTGGGAACATCACTGCATCATCAGTGATAGTCAACATTACAGCAACAAATCGTATGGGCATGTGCTGGAATGGAACTCATACAGTTATTGGAAATCTATCTGGAATATCGTGCCTAAATAACGGGTGATAAAAAGTGAAAGGGACAACAAAAGGCAAAATTATATTTGCAATTATAGCAGTATTCTTAGTATTCATGTTTGCATCTTTCCAAGTAAATGCCACAACCGACACAAGTTCTACAAACAACAAAGATGCTCGCTTTGCCAGCGGAACCCCTACTGCTAAACGTGGGGCGGAAATATATTTCACCGCTGGTTTTGTTGAATCTGGTAGTGCCTCATGGCGTTCCGCAATACATTTTACTCTTCCAGCTGGAAGTGGAACCATTACAGCGATTAAGGTGTATATCTTTTTGCCAGTCGAAGAGCCACTTGTGGGAAGTCCGACAACAAATATACACGAACTCACGAGGACAAACTGGGTAGAGGCTGATGTGACTTGGAATAAATATAATGCTACAAACGACTGGACTACTGCAGGAGGGGATTATTCTGCAACGATAATTGATACGGTTTCCCCAACGGCGAACAATGCTTGGTATGCGTGGGACATTGGTCCAGGTGCAACCAATCCTATCTCAGGATTGACGTGGGGAAGCGAAGTCCATATTTTATTTAAGGATGCAACAGAATCAGGTGTCGATCATTATTGGAATGGGAATTCAAAAGAAGCTACAACAAATAAGCCATATATTGAGATTACTTATACAACGGCAGCGGGAGACACCTGCACTTATACTTCAGGCAACTGGGCAGTGACTTGCTCCGACAACTGCACCATAACCTCTAATGTTGACTTGGCAAACAACAATCTCATACTTACAGGAGCAGGAACTTTTACAATGAACGCAAACATAGCAAGGGCAAATCAGATAGCGATTGATGGGTTGTGCAAGGTGGCAATAAGTGGGAGCAATGGGTTTAGATAAGGTGATTATATGTACGGAAAAAATGTCGGGAAACATGAGAAAACTCTAGGATTTGGACAGATGACAAACATTTTGAAAAGCGGGATAAAATAAAAATTTGGAAAACGGGAAACTTGATAGAATTTATTTAGTAAACCCGTATAGTTTGCGAAGTTCGTTTAATGACATCTTTCTATTACCATGCTTCTTTGCATGCGCTTTTGCAGAGGATATTATTTCCGATACCACTTGATTTTTTACTTCTGATTTCATTGTATTGCCTCTCTTGCTTACCCCAGCAACAGGAACGCCGAGTAGCCGAACACAACGAGAACGATAGCGTGCTTGATGCCTGCCATGAGCTGGCCTTCTGCCATCTTGCCGATTGCCAGGCCTGCAAATAAACCCTGTATTATTACAAGCGAGCGGAAGATCTCGGCAAATGTCCCCTGCATGTCTGACCCAATCTCTTCAAACTTGAATGCGGGTATCAGAACCGATGACAGGGCAATCATAACGCCCAGAAACACAATATATATCATGTAGCCGTTTACCATCTGCGAATAGACGCTCGCGCTCCTCTCCTTTTTTATCTTTTCTAATTCTTGGGACGACTCTGCAACAGCTGTCATAATCGTGTCTATGCTGCCGCCAGACCTGTGGGTCTCTATTATGCTGCGTATATTTCTGCGCATGGTTTCTGTTCCAACCTTGTCTGCAAAATCAGTAAGGACCTTTTCCAGCGAAACGCCCCAGGATATCTTGGCAGACATGTCCTTTATGTATGGCGTGAGCACATCATAGTCGTGGGCTGAAACAGCCCTCATTGCCTGCGGAAGCGTCATGCCTGTTGCAATATTCTCTGCCAGGTCGCGCAGGTATTTTGGAAATACAGACTCTATCTTCTTGCTTGCCTTATACTGGTTGTATTTGTAAAACAGGGGGATTCCCAGAATTATGAAGGCGCCAACCATGTTGAGCATTGCAAAGATCTGGGCATATTTTGAAAACAGCATAAAGTTTACGAAGATTATCAAAACGCCTGCAACAGTTGTCATGATGCTGAGCCTTGCGAAGCTGCCAATCTTCTTTGGCTGTATCTTTAATTTTTTTGCCTTCATGATAAACACCTTATTTTATTATGTGCTTGGCTGCGTGAAGTGTATGAACACGATGAAAACAACGTTCAGCAGTGGTATGAGCGCATATATGCCTATGCGCATGGCAGTCGGGATGCTCATGCCAAATATCTGGCCGCCGACAAGTGACATGACTGACAGTGTTGAAATAAAGAATAATGGCGCTGCAATCATGACAGCTGTATAAAAGTCCGCGTATGTTGAAAGCGTCTGCATGTATTTCTCCCTTATGAGCCTGTAATCAAACAATGCTTCCTTTGCAGAATTTTCCAAAAATTTCTTCAGGTCTCCGCCTGTTTCTATTGTTGATGTGATGCTGTACAGGAACTGCTTGAACTTCTGCGACGGCGTTCTGTCTGCGACATTTGCTATGGCAGACGTCAGGTCCATGCCAAATGCCTCAACGTTTCTTACTATCCTTCTTGACTCGTTTGAAATCTCGCCATACTCCTTTACCTCTGATATTAGCTTGAATGAGATGAAAGGCGGAACGCCGCTTGCTGCTATTGAGGCAATGTGGTTTATGGCAAACGCCATGTTTGTTTCTATGCTGTTTCTTCTTGACGTGATCAGGTGAAACGGATAGGAGTGATAAAGTGTGAGTATAACAAATGCCATAGAAACAGAAGCGAGCAGCCCGCCAACGAGTGTGAATAAAACCGGGACACCAAGTATGGTAAATAGCACCATTATAAAAACAAATGTCATTAAAAACGACAGCGCTGATACGAATATCATCCTGCCTGCATACATTTCAAAAAGCATGCCTGTGTTGGATTTTTGCAATACGTCCTTCAAAGGCATCAGGTAGCCGGGAAAGTGCCTTGTTGCCAGGCTGCCTGCAAATCTCACAGTTTCCTTGAACATAAATATTAATTCGCTGATGTCATATTTAATGATTTTTATTGGTTAATTTTGCTGTCAGAAAAAAGTGCCATATTTTTTCAGGGCAGCAGATTTCATAACGTTTCATAACGTCTCGAAATACTTCTCGTACAAGAAAGCCGAAAGGTGCGGCTCTGATTTTATCAGTTTCCAGAATTCCTTGTGTTCAATCAGCTTCGCTTTTTTTAGCTGCTCTGCAATATATTTGGGTATGCCCTCTTCGATGAGCGTCTCTTGCTTTTTCTTTATAAGATGCCTGAGCAGGGCAATGGCTGTTCTGAACTCGCGCTGCTTGTCAACGACCCATCTGTTTGATTCTATGTACGGGCCATATATATTTTTTTGCTTCCTGTATTTTGCCAGGAATTCTTCTGAGTGCTTTTGCGAGAATATGGGCGGGCCGAAGAACTGGTTTATATCAGGCAGGTCCCAGGTCTCGAGCTCAAATATAATATAAATGTGCTTATGAAATATATGCTCGTAGTGCCTGAGGCAGCCAAATTCATTATGCCTTAGCATGGCTGCTATCCGTCTTGTCGCCTTTCTCAGTTGCGGATAAAGTATATCGTCAATAACATCAGGCTTTGCCATCTTTATTGCAACAAATTTTGTCCCCCTGCTGTGAATTTTATTTATATGGGCCTTTGCCATTCTTTTTTTCTCGCCAGGAGAGAAATAGTTTGCGTTTGGGCCAGCCAGAAATTTCTTTGCCGTGTTTATGAATTTTATCAGATTCCCTCCGTTCACAACAGCAGCAGCATTCCTGTTATGGTCTGTCGGGTCTATTATTATCAGTGGCTGGTTTGGGAATTTATCCGTATTTATCTTTTCCAGGTCCTCTATCTTTCTCAGAAACAATACAACCGGTGCCTTCCATTCGCTTGCTGCCTTAAGCACGTCCTCAAAGCTGCCGTACTTCAGAACAAGCAGCTCGCATATGTAACCGGAAAAGCCAAGATGCTTTGCATCGCTGCCATAAACGCCAATGCCCTTGCAGAACTGCTTTAGCAGCCTTACTTCATCCCGCATTGCAGGCTCGAGATTGCTTATGACATATTCGAGGTGAAGCGGCGAACGGTCAACTGCTGATATTATCTGCTCACCGCCCCTTATTGCATAGCACGGCACAATGTCAACATCAAAGCCAGAGATGGTTGCGTGCACATAGGGGTGCTCTGCATACTTTATCTTGTAGACACCGCGCATCTCCTCGGCAATCCTCTTGCCGAACGCAAGGCCTTTTTTCTCCATCTCATCGCGTGTTGCGTCCTTTGGAAAGAACATAAACAGGTCAATGTCATGGTCGCCCCTTATCCAGGTAAACTTGCCGATTGAGCCGCACACATTGCAGTCCAGGCCTGTCAATAATTTTGCGACCCTCATAAGCTCCTGCACAAACTGCTTTACCTTGCTCTCTTCGTCTGCTGTGGGCTTTATCTTTTTCAGGACAGAATTTCTAACCTGATTTATTGTTGGCATTTTAAACACCATTCTGAATAGATTATTGTCATAATAATTAATAAAGGTTCAATACTGGTTAGAAAGGACAGGCCAAGAATGCAATTTCTTCTGCTGACCAATCTTATTTATTTCTTTGCACCAAATTAATTGCATGCAGTTCATAGAGCATCCATGGATAACGCCCGGAACAATAGAAAAAAGAACGTATCAGGAGCAGATAGTCAGGACAGCTGTGAACGGCAACACGCTGGTTGTATTGCCGACAGGCCTGGGCAAAACAAGCATAGCAGTCATGGTTGCTGCTGAAAGGCTGCTAAAGGATAATAAAAAGAAGATACTGTTTCTTGCGCCCACAAGGCCGCTTGTTGAGCAGCATAAACGGGTTTTCGAAAAAATGCTGAAGCTCGGCCTTGAATTTGCTGTTGTCACAGGCGAGACAAAGCCAGAGATGCGGACAAAGATGTATGAAAAACATGATATAATATTTTCCACGCCCCAGACCGTTGAGAATGATTTGAAGAATTATGTATTGAATCTCAAAAATTTCTCTTTATGCATATTTGACGAGGCGCACAGATGCGTTGGCAATTATGCATACACATACATTGCAAAGAAATACAACTATGAAGCAGAACATCCATTGATACTTGCGCTCACGGCATCGCCTGGAGGGCATAAATACAAGATTGATGAAGTGAAAAAAAGTCTGTTCATAAAATTTGTTGAGATACGCAACCGCGAAGATAATGACGTAAAACCATACATACAAAAGATGGACCAGGAATGGATTGAGGTTGAATTGCCAATCCCGTTCAAGACAATAAAAAAATATCTTGAAAACATCAGGGATGAGAAGATAAAGAAGCTCATGTCCTGGCGCATAATACATCATTCAAGCATATCAAAGACGCAGATTCTCAGGCTGCAAGAGGAATTAGCAAAGAAAAAAACAGGCCCAAGCTATGCTGCCATGTCCCTTCTTGCTGAGGTATTGAAAACAGACCATGCGCTTGCGCTGTTAGAGACGCAGACCCTTTACGCGCTAAAGGAATACTTTGACAAGCTTGTTGAGCAAAACGGCAAAGGCGGCACAAAAGCGCTGGCAAGGCTTCTCAAGAATGAAAATTTTGTCAATGCAATGCGGCTTGCAACAGAATTGTACAAAGAGGGCAGGGAACATCCAAAGATAGAAAAACTGAAAGAAATCGTATCAAATGAGCTGGAAAAAAACAAATTCGCAAGGGTTATTGTCTTTGCCCAATACCGCGATACTGTAAAAAAGATATGCGAAGAATTGAAAGGCATAAGGCACGCAGCGCCTGTTGAGTTCATTGGCCAGGCAAAGAAGAAAGGCAGGGGATTGAGCCAGAAAGAGCAGGTTCAGATACTAAACGAGTTCAGGATGGGCTTTTATAATATACTGTGCGCAAGCCAGGTTGCTGAAGAGGGGCTGGACGTGGTTGAGACAGACACTGTCATCTTTTACGAGCCCACGCCCTCGGCTATAAGGAAGATACAGCGCAGCGGCCGAACAGCGCGCACAAAAATAGGCAAGGTAATAATATTAATGACAAAAGATTCCCGTGATCAGGCATACCACTGGTTGGCATATCATAAAGAAAAACAGATGCAAAAGACATTATACGCCATGAAAATGGGCCAGAAAAGCGTGGAGGAATTCTGATGAAAAATGTGGTGACAATTTACAATAAAATTGCTGAAAAGTACGATAAAGAATTTCCTGACAAGAATGAACATATAATAATGTTTCTAAATTTGCTTCCTAAAGGTTCAAAAATACTTGATGTTGGTTGTGGTGTTGGCGGTGACGTAAAGTTTGCAGCATCAAAAGGCTTCAAAGTTGTGGGGATAGACGCATCAAGAAACATGGTAAAAATCGCTAAGAAGAATTGTCCAAATGCAAAATTGGGGGTTTGTGACATAAAGAAAATTAAATTCAAGCCAAATTCTTTTGATGGGATAATTGCTGCATTTTCGCTTATACATATACATAAAAAAGATGTTCTGAAGGTTATCAAAAAATTTCATAAAATACTGAAAAATTGTGGATTTATTTACATAGCATTGCAGGCTGGAAAATCTCAAGAAGTTTATATAAATGAGCCGTTAAAGCCTGATGAAAAATTATTTTTTAATATATTTTCGCATCGAGAAATTGAAAAAATTCTTAGAGATTGTGACTTTTCAATTATAAATAAATTTGAAAGGAAGCCAAAATGTAAAAGTGAGATGAATTTCAATAAATTGTTCATAATAGCAAAGAAGGTTTGAATCATGCCATCAGAGAAATCGTGCGGCGCAGTTGTTTTCAGGCATGAAGACAATCACATAGCATACTTGCTGTTGCAGTATGGGGCAGGACACTGGGAATTTGTAAAAGGCAACCAGGAAAAAGGCGAAGAAGAGAAAGACACGATGCTGCGTGAATTAAAAGAAGAGGCAGGCATTGAAGATGCGAGATTTGTTGACGGTTTCCGCGAGGTTATAAATTATTTTTACAAAAGAGAGGGCCAGCTTGTCAGAAAAGAGGTAATATTTTATCTTGTTGAAACCAAAACAAAAGATGTTAAATTGTCTTTTGAGCACACTGATTTCAGATGGCTTGGCTTTGAAGAGGCAGTAAAAGCAGTCACGTTCCAGAACGCAAAGGACGTGCTGAAGAAAGCAAATGAGTTTCTGGCTAGAAACAAGAAGCTGGTTGATTTTTGATTGGTATCGAAAGCTTTATAAGTAAGAAAATACAAAAGTAAGATAGTAAGAAGAGGTGATTGTATGGGCATTGAAATAACAAAAATGTCTTCAAAGGGACAGGTAGTTGTTCCACAAGACATAAGAGACGAACTTGGGCTAGAAGATGGAACCGTATTTGCAATCTTTGGTAGCCATGACACTATTGTACTTAAAAGAATAGAGACACCGACCAAGGAATCATTAATAAAGGATTTTGAAAAAATTGCAAAAGAGGGTAAAAAACGTGCTGAGAAACTCGGAATAAAAGAAAAGGATATACCAAAACTGATTCACAAGTTAAGAGGTGTTAAGGATTGAAAGTCATCTTTGACACAAATGTGCTCGTATCAGCATTTTTATTCGATGGCAGTGCGGCACAAAAAGCGCTATTTAATCTTATAAAAAATGGACATGAAATGTACACTTCTATTGAAATACTAAAAGAATTTCAAAATGTAGTAAAAAGAGACTTCAAATATTCGGATAATGAATCTGCAGAAACTATGAAAAAAATGCTAAGTATTCTTTTTATAGTCAGGCCTGTAGAAACAATAGAAAAAATAAAAGACGATAAGTCTGACAATAAAATATTAGAATGTGCTTTAGCTGCAGATGCCGACTATATTCTAAGTTATGATAAGCACTTATTAAAGTTGGGGTCTTTCAGAAATATAAAAATCTTGAAACCTGAGCAACTGAAGGTGTAATTTGATGGCTAGGATATTAATTTATGCAGACAAGATGGAGAGAAGCAAAATTTCAGACATACTAAAAAATAAATTTGGCTGCACCATTGAGGAAAAAAAATTAGAGGTCGCTGATTACCTGCTAAGCGATGAAGTGGCAATAGAGAGAAAGACCACTGATGATTTCATAAGCAGCATTGTTGACGGCCGCCTGTTCAAGCAGATGTCAGACATGAAGAACAATTTTGAAAAGCCTGTATTGATAATAGAAGGCGACAGCATCTTTGACAGCAAAAGAAAGATACATCCAAATGCAATTCTTGGCGCAATTGCGTCCATTGCAATTGATTTCTCTATTCCAATGCTGTGGGCTAAAAACCAGATAGAAACAGCTGATTTGCTTTATGCAATAGCAAAGCGCGAGCAATTGGAAAATAACAAGTCAGTATGCATACGCGGCAAGAGAAAGACAAGGTCAATGAACCAGCAGCAGGAATTCCTCATTGCCGGCCTGCCAAAGATAAGCACAACAACTGCAAAGAAATTGCTCAAGCACTTCAGCACGCCTGAAAGCATCTTTAATGCAGACGAAAATGAATTGCAGAAAGTTTCGGGCATTGGCAAGGAGCTGGCAAAAAAGATAAGGGAGATGCTTGAAAAAGAATACGAAAAATCTATTTTAGAAGACTGAATTTCACGGGCTTAAAAACTTTCTTGTTTTACTTTTTCTGATAGTTATGATAAAAGACACGCCTAACCTGAAATATATCGAACCCAGCGAGAATATATTAGAATTTCATAGAAACTTCAGCTATTGGATGGATAAATTTGATGAACCGCAGTGGTTTTCATTGCCAAAATCCAGCTTTGGTTATATTTTACACGAAGATAGCAATATATACAATGATTTAAAATCAATTCCATCGGTTGGTAGATTATACAACATAAAGCAGCTTGGCATGGCAACCTTCGGGCCTGTATTTTATACAACTCATACAAGATATTCCCATAGCATAATAATGGCAATAATGACCGAATTGATTTTGACAGACAAAAATTTTCTGCATGATGAAATAAACCTTGGCATAATATCTGCAATGCTCCATGACATCGCCATGCCGCCATTTTCAGAGCAGGGTAAGTTAGCCAACCGTGAAGAGCTCAACGAGGAGAGAAATATTGATATGGTTTTGGGGCGGCCTGAATTTGATGAACTGTTCAAAAAGTATAGCATTGATAGAATAGATGTACTGAATTGCATAAGGGGCGCATACCCAAAAATAGGAAAGCTAATAAATTCTGATGGCATTGATATTGACAAAATATCATATATAGCGTGGGATTTCAGTAAAACGATAGATAACATATACGACAAATATCAATTAATTGATCCCAAGCTCTTTGATATATATGAGGACATAGAATTCAGTAATGATAATATTTATTTTACAAATCCAGAAAGAGTTAAATTATTTCTTGATTTAAGGGCCGGAATGTGGAAAGAAATTTATTTCAGCAGCAGACCACGTGAAGCCTTCCTTAAAAGAGAACTGCAAAAACTATGGAACGAAGGGATTATTAAAAAAGAAAAAATATTAAATATGAGTGACGATAACTTTTCAGAATTTTTGGAAAGTCACTTAAAAAATTACGATGAACTTGTAAGCGTTTACCCACCATATGAAGAAGTCGCTAAATTTTACAATTCTTCTATAAATGCTGTCAAAAAAGAATTTGGCAACAACTTTATAATAGAAGAATGGGACACATTTAACCCAGCAACGTCAACAAAGATTTTATTTGACGGCAAAATAAAAGAATTTAGTGAAGTTTACCCGGAAGTCACAAAAAAAATAAAAGATGCGGCAGAAAGCTGCAAATATATTGGTGTTTATAAAATAATAAAATGATATAATTATGTGGTACATATGAAATCAAAAAGCGCCAGAAATCTTATAATTGCACTGGCAATCCTGGCAATCGGGATAAAGCTGGTCATGATTGTATTCAATAATTATTTATCAAGGCTCGTGATAGGAAACATGTTCCCTGATATGGTTGGCTCTGTTGAAAACCTTGGAACATTAATGATTTACGGCATTATAGTGCTGATTGTTTTATCAGTCCCGTTTTACTTGTCAGCAAGGTCAAAGGAGAAAGGAGTTAAAAAAGCAGCAGAGCCAGAAAAAACAAAGTGATTCTATGCTGTATCTTATCGGACTTGGACTATGTGACGAGAAAGATTTATCGCTTCATGCAGTTGATGCAATAAAAAAATGCGATGACGTTTTCTGCGAGCTTTACACGAACAAATGGTTGGGGAGCATGGATGAATTAGAAAAAATATGCGGAAAGAAGATTCATATACTTGAGCGGTTGCAGGTAGAGAGCGATTTTCTCATACAAGAGGCAAAGAAAAAGGATGTTGCTTTATTGATTCCAGGCGACCCACTCACTGCAACAACCCACATTGAGTTAATTTTAGAGGCAAAAAAGCAGAAGGTAAAGACAGAGATTATACACGCCTCAAGCATATACACTGCAATTGCGCAAAGCGGCCTGCAGCTGTACAAATTCGGACGTTCCACAACATTGATTTTTCCAGAAGAAAAGTTCAAGCCAGAAAGCCCCTATGATATGATAAAAAAGAATATTGAAGCAGGCCTGCACACATTAGTTCTTTTGGACATAAGATACGACGAGGAAAAATACATGACAGCAAACCAGGGTATTGAGATATTGTTAGAATTGGGGAACGAAAAAAAGGATAAAATAATTAATGATGACATGCACATTATTGTATGCTGCCAGCTTGGAAGCAAAAATCAGGTGATAAAATACGGAAAGATAAAAAAGCTTATTGATGACGATGCAATAAGCAATACGCCTGCTGTTATATTAATCCCGGGCCAGATGAACTTCAAGGAAATAGAGGCACTGGAGATGTGGAAATGAAAACAGATGAAGAATTAAGGCATGAGACAGAAAAATGGCTGAAAAGGATTGAAAAAAAGCGAGAAGATGTTGTATTGATTGACAACAGCAAAAAAGGCATGATAAAAAATATTGATGCCTACATTTCTGATTCTAAACATTTTCTGAAAAACAAAGATTTAATTCGCGCGTTTGAGGCAGTTGTCTGGGCCTGGGCATGGCTTGAGATTTTGGAAGAGCTGAACATAATAAAGAAATAAAAACATTATTTACATCGGCCAAGGCGATATGTTTCTAAGGAAATAGAACCAGAACAATGCCATGACTATGAAGCCTGCAATGCCAATGCCAATTCTCAGGAGCTTGTGGTCCATCTCACTGAAGTCTTCCTTGAAAATCTGGAAGAATGTTTTCATTATTCCTTTTATTGTTTCAAATCTTGACATAAGTATCACTCTACTAACTTGATTATAATGTAATAGAAGAATATAAAAATCTATTGTGGAATGAAAGGTCTTTCCAACACATCAAGCCTGTCTTTAACTGCAAATTGTATGTAAATTTTAAGTTTGTCAATTGGCATATTCTTTATATTTTCTATTTGCTCTTCATGAAATTCTTTTGCACTTGTATATAAAGCATCTCTATCCTTGAAACTCTTATCTTCACTATACAAGATGACAGCATGTTTCTTTGCAAATTCCTCTACTGGTGGTTTTCTTCCAATATAATCAACAATAGAGACGTTTGTTTCCAAACCATAAAAATATTCAAAGCCAACATAAATATGTTCATATGTTTTAACTGATAATTTATAATTTCCAACGTCTATTAAAGAATGATGAACTATATTTCCACGTTCAAAGCTCATATTCATACCCTCATAGTTTCTTTATCCTGCCTGGCTTTGGCTCAAAACAGGTGCCCTCAGAAAGCAGGTCATTTACAGCAGCGTCTATCACGCTTTCGTCAAGCCCGGATGCCTCTATTAATTCTGCATAGTCGCAACCAGTTCCCTGGTCAAGGTCCTCTACCAGTTTAAGAATCACGGATTTTGTGTCTGTCTTTTCTTTTGGCTCTTCCTGCTCGCCCATCTCTTCTGTCTGCAATATTGCCTCAACATCATCCGGACTTATCCCAAATCGCTCGTTCATAATTTTTGTAAGTTCCGCGAGGTCGCTCACCTGCGCCTTGTATTCAATTACCAGTTTTTTCCTTTTTTCTAATTCTTTTCTATGTTTGTTTAATTCCAGCTCGCGCAATATTTCCATGTTCGGGTCAGTGACCTTTTGTATAACCTCTGGAACAAGATACAATTCAGCCTGATATTCCTTTATGCGTGCAATCATGTCAATGTCATCGCCCTCGTTTATGTTTTCAAGCACGGAAACGGCATTGAAGACCTTGGCCCTTATTGTATCAGTGCCGTCATCAATTGTGATTGCAGCGAACTTCCCGCTTTCTGACAGGAATTTGTTGACAACTGTTGCAATAATGCGCACGCGCGCTAATTTCTGTCCTAAATTTGTAAGAACAAAACTTGGATTGAATCCCTCGCCCTTTGCAAATCTTCCGGCTGTTATTGCTTTTATGCGCGTCTTTGCCGTTGATATACGTTTTGTTTCCATATCATCGCCCTTTTCTGCGTTTATCTATAATCTAAAATTATTAAAAAGCACCTCAAAGCCTTGTGTTTTTATTGATGCATCTTACACCTTCCTCAAAAAGCCTGCCCTTGGCTCAAATATTGTGCCCTCACGCTTCAGGCGGTCAATAATATCATCAATGCTTCCTATACCCTGCGTTTCAGCCTCGGCCTTCAGGTCCTCAATAGCAACCTCCCTCGCCCCCTTTTGCATGTTGTCAAGCATTTCCAAAATCATTGTAATCTTCCTTCTCTTGCTTGCAGTAACCCCGCTATCAATCTTGTCAATATCGATCCTGCCTGTTTCAAAATCATAACCAAGCTGCATAAGCGAGAACTGCATCAGCCGTATTGCCCGCTCTGCGTCATCAATCTCAATCCTCTTCTTCAACTGGATCTTTGCCGATGCCTCTGCCAGTCTTAGCAGTGCCTCGTACTGCCTGAGCGTTATGCTCACTGTTTTTATCTCTTCGCCGGTATGCTTTGTTCTCATGTCAACATAGAAATTTTTCAGCACGTTTGCAGCCTCTTGTGTGAGCTCCATGTCTGTTATCTGTTTTGCATAGGCGATATACTTCCTTAGCATCACAGCATTAATTGCAGGCTCAACCATCTCTGGCTTGGTCCTTGAAATTATGATATGCTCTGCCAGTTTTTCGTCAGTAGACCTGTCTGGCTTGTCCTTCAGTGCGAACTTTAAATCAAAGCGCGAGAGCAATGTCTCTGGTATGTTTATCTGCTCTGCTATCGAAAGATACGGGTCAAACCTTCCGAGTTTCGGATTTGCGCCAGCAAGCACAGCTGTCTGCGCAGGAAGCGTGGCAACAATGCTGGCCTTTGCAATGCTCACTGTTTCCACTGATGTTGCCTCGTGCAGTGCTATCTGGTCATCCTTGCTCACCTTGTCAAACTCGTCTATTGCAATGAGGCCTTTGTTACATAATATAAGCGCGCCTGCCTCAAGCATCCATGAGCCAAGCGCCTCGTTCTTCACTACGCTCGCAGTAAGGCCGGCGCCAGTTACGCCAGAGCCAGATACATACCTGCCTCTTGGCATAATGGATGAAATAAGCTTAAGCAGCATGGTCTTTCCGGTTCCAGGGTCGCCTGTAAGAAGTATGTGAATATTGCCCCTTATTCTTGACTTGTTGGGCATGACATGCGGTATGCCGCCGAATAGTTGCAGAACAAGCGCGTCTTTTATCTCCTCAAAGCCGTATATCTCTGGCGCAATGGATGCCCTTAATTTTTCAAATACACTAGAGTCGCTTGCAAGCTCTTTTATAAACGTCTCGTCTGCCTCTGATATCTCCAGGTCTTCAAAGCTTATTTCGCCTGGCTCAATATGATTTGCCTCAAGATACATGTCAAGCTTTGTGCTGAGCTTTCCCTTTATGTGCTTTGGCAATTCTTTCAAAACACCAGTTATCTTAAGCCTGCTTCCTGGGTCTGTCCTTTTCTGCATCCTCGGTGTTGTCAAATCCTCCTTGAGAAATATTGCTATCTCGCCTGGCTGCTCGCCTGTCGTGATTTCAAACGGCTCAATGCCTTGCAGCCATCTTGTGTCAAAGAGTCTTTTCTCAACAAGATTGAAGTCGCCGCGCCTGCCGCACTCGCAGACGCCAGGCTTCTGCATTATGTTCGTCTCCTGCGGGACAGTTATCTTTGCCTTGCACTCTGGGCATTCAAAGACTGCCTCGTACACCTTTGGCTTGACCTCTGTTGCGGACTTTATCGTTGCGTCTATGCACAAGAACTTTCCCATGTGCTTTGAACGCAGGCTTCGTATTCGTATGCTCTTGCTTGGCGGCAGGTTCCTGATCCTTACTGAAATCTTTTCGCCAAACGCCACGCTGGATGCTGCCTTGTTTAACTCCTTAAGAACATTATTCGGGTCCTCCAAGAGGTGGTCAGCAAGCAAAGGGTCAAAACGGTCAAGCTGCCCAAAGTCTACTATGACGCTTTTTTCCTCTTTTATTGCGTTGACTATTTCGTTTTGGTATTTGTCCCGCAAGAACTCGTCCAATCTGTCTATTAATTCCACAAGACCACCATAAGGACCACGATGCTCATATAAACATAAAATGAATTTAAAAGAAGACGTATGTTTCCTATGGTTCAAGTGGAGCTATAATTAAGCATGAAACTCATCTATTAATCTAACCTGTGTTTGCTCATCAATTCCTTGTTCATCATATTAAAAATCTAAAAACTCAGCTCTTCAGCGAACGCAGCGTTGCCTCTAATTTCTTCACAGCGAGCTTGACTGCATCCATGCTCTTTGCGCCTGCGCACACAACCCTTCCTGAAGAAAAGAGCAAAAACGCAACCTTGGGCTCGTAAATCCTGTAAACCAGGCCAGGGAACTGCTCTGGCTCGTATTCGCTGTTCTCTAACTGGAATGCTAATTGGTCAAGATTCAGGTCCTTGCCAAGATTCACGGCAACAACGATGTTTTCTATCTTTACCTTAAGCGTGTCAACATTGAATCTTATGCCAATCTTTTTTATGTTCGTTACTGTCTTGCGAAGCGCCACCCTTGCTGCATTCGGGCTTCTTGCGCCAACGCAGATTATCTTCCCGGAACGAAATATCAATGTAGCGACTTTGGGCTCATCCAGTCTGTATACTAAGCCAGGGAACTGCTCTGGCTCGTATTCGCTTGCCTCCAAGACATTAAGCAGCTTGTCAAGCGAAATCACCTTTTTTATATCCGTAGAAGCAACAACATTTTCTATCTTTATTTTCTCAGCCATCTGACCGACCTCCATTAGACTTCAAAAATCTTAGTATTTAAATACTAATATTTAAATACTCGAAAACTATTTAAACGCTGAATTCCATCACACCTGCCATTTTTGCAAAATTTACTGTGGTGGTGGGTGGGGGCGGGTTGGGTGGGCAATATAAATACCAGTAACCACGTTAAATATAATTACAATATAATTACAACAATGGTGTTTTTATGTTATACAGGGAGATTCTGAAATTTCAGACAGAGCCAAACAAAAACGTGGACATAACAGACAAGATAATTGATATTGTCAAAAATTGCGACATAACAGACGGCATCTGTCATCTGTTTCTAAAGGGAACCACAGCAGGCCTTTTGCTTAACGAGGACTGCGCAATGCTGCTTGGGGACTTCAAGAACCTGTTTGAAAAAGTCGCGCCTGCAGACAAGCTATACCAGCATCCGGATAATGCATATTCGCACCTGAGGGCATCAATGCTAAAAAGCGAATTATCAATACCAGTAGCAGACAAAAATCTATTGCTCGGCACATGGCAGAGAATCATGCTCATGGAATTTGACACAAAAAAAAGGGAAAGAGAGATTATTGTGACACTTTTTCTGTAAGTGCCAAACCAACCATCACGCCTTAACTTCTATTGACAGTAATTGGGTGGGTGGGCTCTACAATATGTAAAATCATTATAAATCTTTATTCCTAAAATGATATATCGTGATAATTATGAAACTCGCAGCACTTGTCAGCGGCGGAAAGGATTCCTTGTATGCAACTTATCTTGCACAAAAGCAAGGGCATAAAATAAAGTACATTATCTCCATTATTTCTGAGAATCCCGAGAGCTACATGTTTCACGTGCCTAACGCAGTCTTTGTGAAACAGCAGGCAGAAGCCATGGGAATAGAATTGATTCAAAGGATAACAAAAGGCAAAAAAGAGGAAGAATTGTTCGATTTGACAGCAGTCCTGAAAAAAATCTCCGGTGAAATAGACGGCGTTGTCACAGGCGCTGTTGCAAGCGTCTACCAGAAATCCAGAATAGACATGATTTGCGAATCATTAAAGCTAAAAAGCATTGCGCCGCTCTGGGCAGCAAATCCTGAGAAAATCATCAATGACATGATAAACGACAGGTTCGAGATAATCATCACAGCTGTTGCTGCGCCGCCCCTTGACAAGGAGTGGCTAGGTCGCAAGCTGAACAAAAACTGCCTCAATGAATTAATCAACCTGAACAAGCTCTACAGGATAAGTGTCAATGGAGAAGGTGGGGAATACGAGTCCTTTGTTCTGAACTGTCCGTTGTTCAACAAGAAAATAGAAATTGTTGATTCAGAAAATTTCTGGGACAAGGAGACAAACTCTGGGTTTATGCAAATAAAGAAAATGAGGTTTGTAAAGAAATAATTTTACACGTGTTTTATCCAGTCCTTAGCCCCTATTTCCTTGTCTTCGTACAAACTTACCCCAAAATTGGTGAGGTCTGTTTGTTTTAATTCTTTGAAGCGTTCGTCCTCAACAAGCACACGGCCAATGCTGTCAGGCTTTGATAAAATCGTTATTCTATACCGTCTTATGTCGCCAAACATTATATCATACCGATGCCCGATTTTTATTCCAGAAACATGCTTTATCTTGCCTGTTTTGTCAAAATACATAAAAGATAGAATAAGCGCAATCCTTTTAAATCAATTTTATTTATTTCTTGCTCCTGATCATCACATAGCTGCCGAAGCGCCAGACAACGACCTCGTCGCCCTCATGCAGCTGGCCCTTGAATTCTTCTGGTATAGACACCTCAGATGTTGAGAAGTCTTCCATGTCCATAAGCTGCGCATGCCCGCTGACAAATGCAATGACCTGGGCTACCCTCTTCTCTATAATAGGCACATCCATCTTTGCGTCAGCCGGGCTTACAATGATTTTTTTGACGTCTGTAAATATTCCGCTTGCAAATAATCGTGCCTTGGCAGAGCCATGCTTGCCTGCCTTGCTTATCTGCACCTTGTCAACCCTGCAGGGAACATCATCGATAAGAACAAAGCTGCCTGATTTCAGTTTCTTGAGTTCTGATAAGTGCTTTTCTGAAATAATAATCACCATTTTATTTTCATACATGTCAAAGAAGTTATATAATACTATTTCTCCTCGGTCTTGAGTATAAACTTCACGTCACTGGCCATCACTGTTCTGCGGCCAGCGTGCCTGCTTAATCTGACTGCCCTTTCAGCGATTTCTGTGCCTTTTTCTTCCATGATGTCGCGCAGCTCTTCCACTGCCTCCTTGCTTATCCTCTTGACGCCGTTCTTTCTGGCTATCCGCTCAAATGCAAGCAACGAAAGCATAATAATTATAATGAAAAACAAAGAATAAATAGGCAAAACATGCGATTTTGGGCTGTTTTAGCCCATTTCTGGCCCATATGCATGTTTTATAAGCCTTTGTCACAAAAACAGCTTAAAAAGGCGAAATCTTTAAATACTTTGCGCTTTAAAGTAAAACGTTGTGATGATTCTTGGTGTGTGTTACTTCAATGGGGTAATAAACCAGATGAAAGAATAAAATCGTAACATTTGCTTAGAATTGGTGTATAATTATGTATGATAAATGCCCTGAGTGCGGTTCAAAGCACTTCTACAAAGACGCAGAACGTGCTGAAAAGATATGCGCAAAATGCGGGCTTGTGATAGAGGACAGTATGGTCGATATTGGCCAGGACTGGCGTGCCTTTGACCATGACCAGAAGGTCAAAAGGGCAAGAACAGGCGCGCCGCTGACGCACAAGAGGCATGACAAAGGCCTTACAACAGAGATTGGCAAGGGCGCAACAGAGCTGTTCAAGGTGCCTGCAAAAAAGCGTTCACAATTCTTCAGGATTCGCAAGTGGCAGAAGCGCCTTTTAACAAGCAAGGACAGGAACATGTCCTTTGCCTTGTCCGAGCTTCAAAGATTGATTTCATACCTGGGCCTGCCTAAAACGCTCCATGAAGAGGTTGCAAAGCTCTATGAAAGGGCTCTTCAGAAAGGACTTGTTCGCGGCAGGAGCATTGAGTCAATAATTGCTGCGCTTGTATATTCATTGTCAAGGGAATACGAAACCCCAAGAACATTGACAGAGATTTCACAGGCATCTGGTATTGGAAAGCGCGAGCTGGGCAGAACATACAGGTACATCTCAAGAAAATTAGACATCAGAATACTGCCAGCAAGGGCAGAAACGTATATTCCTAGGTTCTCCTCAATGCTGAAATTATCAGACAGGACACAAATGAGGGCCATAAAAATCCTGAAAACAGCAAAGGAAAAGGACATAATCTCAGGCAAGGGCCCATGCGGCTGCGCAGCTGCTGCTATTTACATAGCATCAGTTCTGGAAGGCGAAAGAAAGACACAGAGAGAAGTTGCAGACGTAGTCGGCGTCACAGAGGTCACAATCCGTAACCGCTATAAGGAAATGGCTGAAGCCCTTGATATTGAGGAAGAAGTCGAGAAGAAGGCCAAGGAAGAAGAGACAACGGGATAAAATTGTTTTTGTGATTTTTATGACAGACGAAGATATGCCAAGAATTTTGTCTCATGAAGGTATGCAATTTGAATACTCATTCTGTTTTGGAGATAGTCTGCACGTCTATAAAAACAACGGCAGAATTATAACAGTGCAGGATGGCGTAATTATACATGATTATTCTGGTCCAGGCACACTAAAGATAGTGAATAAGTCAGCATTTACACTCCATCAGATTGATTAATTCTCAATCAACCATTTTCACGCTTGAACGTTAAAATGTTTTTATACCAATCAACACCAATTATTTACTATGAACTTTTCAAAGAACATTAAAATAGAATTAATTCTTGATTTAATAGTTTTTGTTGTTGGAATTGCTTTCATATCTTTGTTCTACTGGGATAACATATTACTCACCGGGTTATTGATAATTGCATGGTTTTTCGGGCTAAAATTCTGGCACAAAAAGCATGATATTTATTTCTTCATTACAGGCGCAATAGTAGGTTCTGTTGGTGAAATTATTTGCATTAGTTTTGGCGTCTGGCAATATGCAAATCCCACATTCCTTGGAATTCCTCTCTGGCTGCCATTTGTTTGGGGTCTAGCAACAATGTTAATAAAAAGAATCGCAGAAATCTTTGTAAAGATAGAAGCGAGAAAGTAATTTTTACTCAACAACCCTTACGCTTAAATATTTTCAGGAAATAGTTGGTTAGTGGTATATATGCCAGAAAAACCAGCGCATGTCCCAAGAAAAATTGAGTTTAAGGGACTTATTTATGAATACAGAAGTTCTATAGAGGACAATAATTCTCATTCCTATGCTGCCATAGGTACAAAAAACGGGTTAACTCTGACAATAAGAAAAGATGGGGTTGTGTCTTTCTCCCCTTACGAATCTGATTCTGTTTTTCAGCCAAAAATAGAGGAAGAACCCAGAACAAGATGTGCATTTGATATTTTTTGCAATGTCTATAACAAAAAATCAATATTGTGCAACTCTCTTGAAGAATCAAGAAGAAGGAAAAAATGTCCAAACATTTCTGGAAAAGGAAAAAATATGGTAAATTAGTTACTCCAACACCTTCACGCTGTCCACAACCCCGTCAAAATCGTTGTCAACACCATGAACAACGCTGGATTGTTTCTTTATCTCGTCAAATTTCTGCAGAAATGCAAGTATTGCAGCGCGCGTGCCTGAGAAACGCTTGCCTGCAACAACAAGAATCTTCTTGTCCTTGAAGAACGGGTTCTGTATTTTAACAATCAATCCGCATTCATCTGACTTGTAGGTTTTTTTTGTTTTTGCCGAATATATGTTCTTCTTATCGTCAAATTTCACAGGCATGCTGTTGTTTATCATCTTTGTGACCTTGTTTGTCACAGGCCCGCCAATTAGAACAAGATTGTTATCAAGATCGTGCTTGTGCAGCTCTGTGTCAAGCATGATGCATGACTGGTCAAATTTGTTCAGATACGTGCCGAAAAACAATGCCAGATCTATGGCATAGCTTATGTCCCTGCTTCTCGCCTGCTCTGGGCCGTGCGGGTCAGGCGAGCCCACAACAATGCGCGCATTGAAATTACCCTCATGAATAAACGGCTCAAGGAATTCGTCTGTTTTTGCTATCCTTTTTGCCTGCTCCAATTCTTTGAATTTCACAAAGAACGAGGGCTTTGAAAGCGTGTATATCTTTGCCACTGTCCCGCCATGTATCTCCTTGCCTGATACATGAATTATTCCTAATTTTTCCAGGTTCCTTATGTGATAATATATTTTTTGTTCATGTATATTCAATTCTCTTGCAATCTCCTTTGGATACGATTGTTTCTTTGCCAGCAAATTTAAGATTTTCAATTCAATGCCTGCAAATAGCTGCAGCTCCTTTGCTTGCAATGTAAATAATTCATTGTTTTTCTCTTCAACAAGCATCATTTTGAAAACACCTATGTTATTAAATTTTTTATAATAGTATTATAAATCTTTTAATAAGTCTTTATAAAGCTTTCAAATCAAGGATTTTGAATTGACATATTGGGATATGAATGAAAAGGGAAGATATCAAGGAAAAGAAACCGTAGGTGTCTTGTCTATGCAATGCGTGATACTGGCTGCTGGAAAGGGTACAAGAATGCAGCCATTGACATACACGAGATCAAAGGTGATGATACCCATAGCAAACAAGCCTTCAATAGAGTGGCTCGTATCATGTCTGGATTTCTGCGAGGAAATAATAATTGTAGTAAACAAGAGCCAGAAGGATGTTATAGCCTATTTCAATGACAATAAAAAAATAAAATTTGTCTTTCAGGACAAGCCTCTGGGCACAGCGCATGCATTATTGCAATGCGAAAAGCTTATTCATGATAAATTCCTGCTCATAAACGGCGATGAATTATTCCCGAAACATGATATTCAAAATATATCAAAAAAAGAGCCATTTACAATTTCCACATTCAGGGTAAAGGACCCGGAAAATTATGGCGTTGTCATTATTGAGGACGGCAAGATAAAAGACATAATTGAAAAGCAAGACCCACCGCAGTCTGATATTGCAAGATGTGGCCTTGACCTGCTTGACGAACGCGTCTTTGATGCAATAAAGAAGACAGGCAAATCAGAGCGCGGCGAATACGAACTCCCGGATGCATACCGGCTTCTCATAAAAGGTATAGCATTCAGGCAATATGAAGTCAGCAACTGGATTTCTATATCCTATCCTTGGAACATCCTTGATGCAAACAGGTTCATTCTTGATATATATGGCTCGCAAATTGAAAAATGCGAAATGCGTCCGGGCGCTGTAATAGAATCTCCTGTATCAATCGGTTCCGAATCAGTAATCGGGCCGAACTGCTTTATTCGCAAATATTCATCCATTGGAAAGAACTGCAAGGTAGGGCAGGCAGTTGAGATAAAGAACTCAATTATCATGGACAATACATACGTCTCTCATCTCAGTTATGTTGGCGACTCAATAATCGGCAGCAGCTGCAACATAGGCGGCGGAGCCATGTTCGCGAACCTGAGGCTTGATGACAAAAACATAAAGATGGAGATAAATGACCAGCGTATAGATACTGGCAAACAAAAACTGGGCGGTCTTGTCGGCGATAACGTGAAATTTGGCGTTAATGTTACTGTGATGCCTGGCAAGCGTATATGGCCTAACCTGCTTGTGCCGCCATGCATGACTGTCACAGAAGACATCAAGGAGCAGATAGCATTAGGCAGCCCAGAAATGGTGAAAAATAAATGTGTGGTATAGTAGTTGATAATGAAATATACACTCACACGGTGGGCTTAAATAATTTTCTTTATATTAATTTTACAATGGAATTTAATATTTTAGATTCTGTGAATGTAAATAGATTTTATGGAAGAATTTCTAAAGATTTAAGAGAAAAAATAAAATACCAAATAAAAAATTATAATCGTGATAAGATTTTATTAAAATCAAAAACATCGAGTGAGACTTTACGAAGAGTTTTATTGAAAAATAATCATTGGGTAAAATTACAAACACTATTTTCTATATGCAATTTGTTGAATATAGAAGAAGTATATGTAAAAGAAAATATAACTGAATTTAAGACAAAAGATTCTTTTCCGATAATAACAAAAAAAATATTACTAAATATAGAATTTGCAAGAATAACCGGACATTTACTAGGTGACGGTGGGATACACATAAATGAGAAAGAAGGCAAATATCGAATATTTTATGTAAATAATAATCATGTTCTTCTGGATTCATTTTCAAGTGATATAAAAACAATTTTTCCGGAAATAAAGCTGTATAAGCGGATAAGAGAAGAACGGGGAGATGAGATATGGCTACCCACAGCACACAGCTCTATTTTATATTCAATCTTTAACATGAAAGACTGCAAATTAAGAAGGATTCCAAAATTTATTTACGGAGAAACTAATAAAATAAAATCTGCATTATTACAAGCATTTTTTGATGATGAAGGTTATATCTATCCTCAGAAATATATTATAGCAATATCAGTTTCAAATAGAGAGTTATTAAATGATATAAAAAATTTGTTAGAAGATTTGTGTATTAAATCAAATGATATAAAATCAACAAATTCAAAAACAAGGTCTAAAATGTTCTATTTTTATATAACAGGCAAAAATAACATAATTAAATTTTTTGAAGTTGTGGGATTTCTGAGTCCTGCTAAAAAAACTAAATTAAGCATGCTTGTCTCTAAGTATGGTGGTAAGACATGTGTGGAATAGTTGGAATAGCTAGTAAAGAGAAGCTTAAGGTTGCTGAGTTATTGAAAGCACTTAAAAGATTAGAGTATAGAGGGTATGACTCTTTTGGATTTATGACCGACTCAGGATTCTTATACAGGAAGATAGGAGAGATAATATTTGTAGAAGATGCAGCAGAAGAATTTAGAACAGCGATTTCCCATACCCGTTGGAGCACGCATGGCGGCGTTGCAGAAGAGAACGCTCACCCGCACTATGACTGCAGCAAGGATTTGTTCATCGTGCATAATGGCATAATAGAAAATTACCAGGAGATGAAAAAGGATTTGGAAGAAAAAGGCCACGCCTTCTCAAGCGAAACAGACTCTGAAGTCATTGCGCATTATTTTGAAGAAGAATTGAAAAACGGGGAAGGCGTTGAAGAGATAATCCAGAAATTTTTCAAAGAAGCAGAAGGCACATACGCTATTCTTATCCTTAAAAAAGGTGATGACAAGATTTATGCGTTCAAGAAAGACTCGCCGCTTGTCTTAGGTATTGTTAATGGCATGAACATTGTGGCCAGCGACATCTTCGCCTTTTCCAGCAAAACAAACAGAGCAATATTCTTTGATGATTATGAATTCGCGGTTGTTGACAAAAATGGTTATGAGTTCTTTGACAAAAACGGAAACAAAATAAAAAAACAAATCAGCACATTTGAATGGCATGAAGAAGAAGCAGGCAAAAAATACGAGCATTTTATGCTAAAAGAGATTGAGGAAGAGCCGATTGTCGCGGAAAGATTACTGCAATCATTAGCAACAACTCAAAAGGACAAGCTAAAAAAATTAAAAGAATTGATGCAACACTCTAAGAAAATTGTTTTTGTTGCATCCGGCACTTCGTATCATGCCTCTTTGCTTGGCGTTTATTTCCTGCATAAGGTCGGCTTGGAAACACAAACCATCATTGCATCTGAGTTCAAGGACTTCTCGAAAATTGATAAAGATACGCTTGTTATTGCAATAAGTCAGAGCGGCGAGACCATGGACGTCATAGATGCGCTAAAGCATGCAAAGCATGATGGCGCAAAGATAGCCAGCATTGTAAATGTGCCATACTCGACAATACAAAGGATGAGCGAACTGACAATAGAAATATTGGCAGGCCAGGAGGTTTGCGTTGCTGCAACAAAGTCATTTGTCAATCAGGTAATCCTGCTGCTCTTTATTGCAAAAGAATTCGGGCTTGATGTAAAAATAGAAAAGATACCAGAAGAAATAAGGGAGGCTCAAAGGCATGAGGAAAAAATAAAAGGGCTTGCAAAAACCCTGAAGGATAAAAATGACATATACATAATTGGACGCGGTTTATCATATCCGGTTGCAAGAGAGATTGCGCTAAAGCTAAAGGAGATCTCATACATGCACGCAGAGGGCATGATGGGTGGAGAACTGAAACATGGGACCTTAGCGCTCATCGAAAAAGGCACGCCTGTTATCTCATTAATCAACGGCAACATAGACATAATTTCAAATACAAAAGAGGTAGAAGCAAGAGGCGGACATATAATCGCAATAACAAACAACAATAATGTTGAATACGGCGAGCAAATAAAAATTCATACAGAACACGATGGCTCATTCTCCATATTAGCAGCGATTGTTGGCCAATTGCTTACATATTATATTGCAAGAGAGCGCGGTTTAGCAATAGACAAACCAAGAAATTTGGCGAAGTGCGTAACTGTGAAGTAAAAATTTTCTCAAGCTTTCTTCCTTCCCCTCTGCTGTCTGAATAATTTTTCTATGTCTCTGACTGTGTTTATGTCATTTGGTCCTTTGTCTTCGGCTTCTCTGAGGCGTAATAATCTTGGGAATCTCAATGCATAACCGCTTGGATATTTTGGTGATTTTTGTATCTCCTCATAACCAGCTTCAATCACGAGCTCTGGCTTTATCTTGACATCGCGGCCGTGTTCTTCTGTTATGAGTGGCTTTAATTTCTTTGTCACGTCCTCCAATTGCTCGTCTGTCAAACCAGAACCAAGCATGCCAGTCTCTAAAAATTTATTGTTGCCCTTTGCTGCAAGAAGGAGCGAGCCAAGCCATTTGGCGCGTTTGCCTTCACCCCATGTACCGCCTGTTATTACAAGGTCCAGCGGCTCCATTATAGGCTTGACTTTGAGCCAGAAGCCGACTCGCTTGCCTGGCTGGTAATGAGCATCCAAGTTTTTAACAATAACACCCTCCTGTCCAGAAGCTAGTGAATTTTTGTAAAACTCTTCTGCCCTTTTATAATCCTTTGTCTCGATGTGCTCTGCAAGTGTAAAATATTTGGTTTGATTTATTATTTCTTTCAGTTTAATCCATCTTTCCCTTAATGTTTTATGCATCCAACTCTCGCCATTAAGATAAATCATGTCAAATAGGTTGATCTGAACAGGTATGTCTTTCACCATTTTATCAATATCATATTTTCTCTGTATCCGCCTTGATAATTGTTGGAACGGCATAGGTTTTTTTGTTTTCGGGTTTATTGCAAGAACCTCGCCTTCAATAATGCAGCTTTTTGCCTTGATATTTTCCTTGCTCCATTTCACAATCTCAGGGAATTGATTTGTTACATCATCCAGCCTGCGAGAAAATAATTTTATCCTGTCGCTGTCTTTGTGAATGCCCATGCGAAAACCGTCATACTTTGTTTCTATTGCCTTGTTTTCAAATGTCTCCATGGCCTCCTTTAAATCGCTGGCTCTGTCAGCTAACATAACGCGAACTGGTCTGCCAAGCTGTATGTCCAGTTTTATCTTTCCCTTTTTTGCCATCTCTGCTATGCTTCCGAAATCGCCAAGCACATCAAAGCCCTTTTCTATCTCCTTAGCCTCTTTGTCAAATGCCTTTGCTATTGCATCCCGAACAATGCCTGCTGCAACGCCAATACGCATGTCGCCTAGCGTAAGACGAACAATGTACTTTGCCTCTTTCGGGCTTGCAGATGCGAGAAGCTCAGAAACAAGCTGGGTTTTCTTGTCCTGGGAGCCAGAGCCAGTAATCTCCGGCAGCTTCTTCAAATTGTCAAACACCAAATTAATTGTTAATTCCCTTTTTGCAAGTGTTCTTTGTTTTTTATTTTTTATGAAATGTTCTGCCGTGAGGCCTAAATCACCGGTTTCCTTGAATTTTTTGTTTAGTTCATTATCAGATATGCCACAGGTTTTGATTATTATCCTTTTCATCATCTCGCTAGCAATTCCGAGCACATCAGCGCCCTGCGGATAAACAATACCCATAGAGAGCATTACGACTTTATACAGTTTGTCGGAAGGGCATTTCTTGTAGAATTCAGCAAGTATGTCCCTCTTTTCAAGCTTTTTTGTCGTGCTTTCCAAGTTTTCATAAAGCTCAGCCAATTCAGAGTATCTCATGAATAAGGATTGTCTGCAAAGGTTTATAAAATGTTTTATTTGTATGATGTTTATTTCTTATGATATTCAACATGTGGAATCGGAACATCATCAAGTGAACCCTGAAACAGGCGGAAAGAGGCCCTCGGATTCGAGAACGACCGCCTGAAGGCCGCATCCAAGAGGAGGCACCCGCCGAGCCCGCCGCCGAACCAGTAGCCGTCGAGCCGGACAGCAACCTCTTTTTCATCTGTATCTAAATACCAGTGGATTGTGTGTTGTGGCTCGTCGCCGTAAGAAATAATAGCAGGAATTCTTAGCGGAATGATCCATTCAACGACTTTTCCGTCCGTGCTTATTGGCACCCGAACTCCTTCTGCAATAACCTTTTCTCCTATTAAATAATCAACTCGTGCGAACTCTCTTCCCTGGCCGTCGCTCTCTTTATATGCACCAAGGTTTTTGGCACCTTTTTGGGCGCGTAAAGCCACGTTGCTGTGCATCCATAAATAAGGATCACTTTTTATATGCCTCTCAAAAAGCGAGTCTTGCAGAACTTCTCTCGGATTTTTGCTATGTTTTTTCAATTTAGCTTCTCGCTGTATCAGGTAAGCTATCTCATCAAGATTAGACATCCTGTATCCATTGGGCACAAAACAAAGGCTGGCTCTATAATTTTTGCCTTTGTTTATTAATTGTTCAGAACAGCGCGCTTCGTATGGATCTTGAATGTATTTGTCTCCTGTGAAAGGGGAGACATAGCTAGAGTCAGCTATCTGAATTATTCTGTCTGTTTGAGGTAACGCACTTTCTGTTTTTGACATAATCATCAATTTTACTATTGCATAAAAGTTTTTAAGATAAAAGTGAAAACAAAAATCGTAATTCAATTGTAATGTATTTTTGGTGATTTCTTTCGGTAAAGCTATAAGAATTTCTTAAGTTAATTATTTCTATGCAATTCAATAAACGATTCTGGGAGATTGACTTCTTGCGCGGCATTGCTGTAATAATGATGATTATCTTTCATATCCTGTTTGACCTCAACTATTTCAGCGTACACTATTCTGACCTGTGGTCAGGATTCTGGTTCTTTTTTGGCAGGATTACGGCATTGATTTTTATCTTCCTTGTCGGCATTTCCCTGACGCTTAGCTATGCAAGAGCCAAAAAAAGAAAAATTAATCTTCCAGCCAAATACATAAAGCGCGGGTTAAGGGTATTTGGCTTTGGCCTGCTCATAACATTAGCGACATTCCTGCTTTTGAAAGAGGGCACAATATTTTTTGGCGTGCTCCACTTTATCGGCGTCGCAATAATCCTGGCTTACCCGTTTCTGAAATACACAAAAGAAAATTTAATGCTGGGTATTATTTTCATAATAGCCGGGTTTTCATTTTCTGCAACATTTGCGGATTTTCCATGGCTCTTGTGGCTTGGTTTTGTTCCAGAAAATTTTTACATGCTTGACTATTTCCCGATTTTGCCATGGTTTGGCGTTGTACTGCTTGGCTTGTTTGCAGGCAACATGTTGTACAAAAATTATAAAAGAGTTTTTAGAATCAGAGATTTATCATCGTTTTTCCCAATCAGACAATTATGCTTTATTGGCAGGCACTCATTGGTGATTTATCTGTTGCATCAACCGATACTTATAGGATTATTGTATCTGTTTGTTTTGTAATCATTCATAGAAATATTTGTTGCTCGCCTTTTGTTCCCTGTCCATGACGCTGTCCAGCTTGTTTGCTCTTGGCCGTTTTGTTTCCGGGTCGCGCCTGAATGTGATGCCAATCTCCTTTAGGAATTTGTTGAACCCATCGCGAAGCGGTAGGCACTCTGCCCTGCCATTTACACCCGGCTCTCCTAAAAACAGCATGGCCCTGTCTGATATGTAACTCAGAAACAAGAGGTCATGGTCTATGATCATTACAGTGCCTGCATTCCTTATGGCCTTTGCAACTGCAAGCCTTTGGTCCACATCTAAATACGCTGATGGCTCGTCCAGCAGATACAAATCGCAGTCCTTTGACAGGCATAATACAATTGCGAGCCTTTGAAGCTCGCCGCCTGACAAATTTTTGACATCCTTGTTCATTAGCCGTTCCATGCTTAATTGCCTGATAAGTATATTTTTTTTCTCGCCATTGACAGTTGCTAAAATATCAGAAACAGTTCCGTCAAATTTATTCTCCAGATATTGCGGCTTGTATGATATCTTTATCTTAGCAGAGATATTTCCATCTGCTTCTGCCTCGTCTGCAAGGATCTTGGCAAACGTTGTCTTACCAAGGGCGTTTGAGCCGAAAACGCCAAGAACCTCGCCCTCGTATATCTCGCCCTTTTCAACATTCAGCTCAAAACCTTTTTCATACTTTTTGTGAATGTTATCAAAACTTATGAGCATGTTCTTGCTTTTTCTTTCTGTGCTCACGGCATCGAACGTAATTGGCTCTCTTATCCTAACGTTGTCTTCCTGTATGTAGCCGTTGAGGAATATGTTTATGCCGTTCCTCACAGCATATGGCTTTGAGACAATGCCAAACACGCCTGGCTTGCCGTAAAATATGTGAATCCTGTCTGCAAGGAAATCTAATGTCGCTAAATCATGTTCAACAACCATGACATATTTCTCCCTGCCAAGCTCCTGCAGTATTTTTGCCATGTTCATTCGTTGTTTAACGTCTAAGTAGCTTGACGGCTCGTCAAAGTAATATATATCAGCGTCCTTGCTGATTGTGTATGCTATGGCCACGCGCTGCAGCTCTCCGCCAGACAATTCATCCAGTTTCCTTTCTTTGCAGCTCTCTAATTCAAATTTCTTTATCATATCATTGTCAAGAAAATCAGAAACAATGCCCTTCGAATAATGTGGTATTGTATTTACCTGCTGCGGTTTGTAAACTGTCTTCAGCTCCTTGTTTGCCAATCTCTCCAGATAATCCTGCAATTCTGTGCCGCGGTATATTTTTATTATCTCATCCCAGTTCTTTGAGAGCGTTGGCTTGAGATGACCTGACAGAATCTTGAGCGCAGTTGTCTTGCCCAGTCCGTTCTGGCCCAGAAGTCCGACAACGCCCCTTGCAGGAATTGGCAGGTGAAATAATGCAAACGCGTTCTTGCCAAATCTGTGTATTGGCTCCTCTTTCAATTGCTCTGGCGTATTTACAACAGATATGGCCTCAAACGGGCACTTATTGACACAAATGCCGCAGCCAATGCACAAAGGCTCCTCTATCTGCGGAACATGCCTTTTTGTCGTGCCCTCTATTTGTTCGATTTGTTTTATGCAAACCTCGCCCTTCCTGTTTATCGGGCACATTCGTTGGCACAAAAAGTCGCATTTCTCTGGCGTGCACAGTTCGTAATCAATAACAGCTATTCGCATAAATTATCACTGTTCCTGAAACAATAACATCGTCTTCTCGCTATAAAACATAACTTAAAGTATTCAACATGTTCAATCACACTATTCAAAAATAACTTCAACCGGTTTTTCAATGATCTTTTCAATGAGCTGGAACAGTTTTTTGTCAACCCTCTTTTCAAACCTTTTCTCTATCCTTATCCTGTAAGATTCATGCCCAGCGTATATTTTATTTATCGCAAGTATCGGGACATTGAGAAGCGTCTCTATCATCTCCTTTTCGCTGGTTTTTTCAATTACTTTTACGTTTTTGCCAAGCATCTCGCCAAGCTTTTTGACATTTCTTCCAGCCTTTCCAATAAGCATGCCTGTATGTTTGCTGTCAGCCATGATGACAATAAATTTGTCTGACTCAAAAGACTTTAGGAAATCTGCATTGAAGTTTTTCATGGTGTCTGCCATTTTATGAATAGCCCTTGTAATAGCTACATCTGTTTTAGTTATTTTTCCGCTCTCCAGCTTCTCGCTGCATCCAGAGCACAGGAAGTTGCTCTGCAGGCATATTTTGCAGATTTTCATAGTAGTCATTTTTCTGTTTGTTTGGTAAGGATTAAATGCTTTTAATTTCAGCTATTAATTATGGAGCAGTATTATGCGCAGGCTGGTTCAGGGCCATCAGAAAGAATAACAAAAGAAGAGGGAAATGAGCAAGAGGAGGGCGTAAAGGCTTCCTCAATATTAGATGAAATAAAAGAAAGCGGAAGCATTATATCTCATTCATTAATTGAGAATGGCATTGTTTATTTTGGTTCATATGACACATATTTTTATGCGCTTGATTTTAAGACAGGCAAAATTTTATGGAAATTCAAGGCTGGCGGACCAATAGGAGCGATTCCTGTTTTGTCAAAAGGTATTTTATATTTCGGTTCAATGGATGGTTACTTCTATGCAATAAATGCCAAGAATGGAGAACTTTTATGGAAATTCCTGACAGGGGGTAAGATATTATCGCCTGCGGCAGTCGTGGATGGAAGAATTTACTTCGGCTCCGGTGATCAACATCTTTATGTACTTTCTACTGATGGCAGGCTGATATGGAAATTTTTAGCAGGTGATAGTGTACAATCTCCGCCAGCTGTTATTAATGGCACGGTTTATTTTGGCTCTTATGACAAATGTTTTTATGCTGTTAAAGATGGTATTAAATTGTGGAGCTTTTTTGTCGGCGGCCCGATTGGCTCGCCACTGACGGTTGCTGATGAGGATGGAAACGAAATATTTAGCGTAAGAAAGAGAATAGGTAAATTAGGTTTGTCTAACTTTACCATATTTTTTGGTTCATGGGACCAGCGTTTATACGCAATCTCGCCTGAAGGCCAATTAAAATGGAAGTTTTTAGCAGATGGCGCAATTATAGCCAATCTGGCGATATCAAATGGTCTGATATATTTCTTTTCAAATGACCATAACCTTTATTGCATAACTTATGATGGTAAATTAAAATGGAAATTCATGACTGGCGATACTTGTGCAAACATGTATCCGCTGATATATAATAATACAATATATTTCGGCTCTGTTGATCAAAATTTGTATGCAATAGACATGGATGGAAAACTGAAATGGCGTTTTCTTACAGGCGGCGAGGTGTGGTCATCGCCATGCATCTATAATGATATTTTATATTTTGGCTCTTTTGACACTTATTTCTATGCAATATCGCTGAGGGAAAAGAAAGTCATCTGGAAATTTCAGACCGGAATGCCAAATCAAATGAAAACTGAAAGAATATTCGGTGTTTTGAACAAGAACGAAAAACTAATCAAGCTCAAAAGCATGCTAATGTTCTGGAAGCGTGAAACAAAGAAGTCAGAATATGACAAATCAAACGAAAGAGAGGAGCAGAGACAGCAATTTTTCTACACGCCTGTAACTACCTATAAGCATGAAACAACATACAAATCAGAATTTTCGTATGGTATGCAAAGGAAAAGACGATAGTCTCTGATTTTAATATTTTCCCGTCAAATTCATTCTCATGTTAATAGCTGTCGTGGGCAAAACAAACGTGGGAAAAACCACTTTCTTTAGCGCATCTACACTGGTAGACGCAGAGATAAGCAACAGAATCTTTACAACAATAAAGCCTAACAAAGGCGTCACGTATGTCAGGGTTGGGTGTCCGTGCAAAAAACTTGGTGTAAAATGCAATCCACAGAACTCAAAATGCATTGATGGCATTCGTTATGTGCCTATAAAGGTCGTTGATGTTGCAGGCCTTGTACCAAACGCGCACAAGGGCCGCGGCTTGGGCAACCAGTTCCTGTCAGACATCATGGAGGCGTCTGCGCTCATACATGTTGTTGATATCTCAGGCAGCACAGACTCAGAGGGCAATATTGTTTCGCATGGCTCGCATAACCCGCTAAATGATATAGAATTCCTGAAAAAAGAAATAGACTACTGGATGCTTGGCATACTCAGCAAAATAAATGCCTACAAACGTATGGACATGAAAGACAAAGATTTCTCTGAATTAATTTACAAGCAATTGTCAGGATTGGGTGTAAAGCAGCAGGGTGTTGAATATGCTATAAAAGAAATTGAATTAAAACCAAATTCATCCGAGAACACTTATCTGGAATTCATAGAAATCCTGCGCGCAAAAAGCAAGCCAATTATTATTGCAGGAAACAAGATTGATATTGCTGGTGCATATGAATTGTTACAAAAAACCAAAGAAAGTGTTTCTGAGACAATCATTCCCTGCTGCGCAGAAGCAGAACTTGCATTGCGTCGTGCATCCGAACACAACCTGATAAAATACATGCCAGGCGAGAATGATTTCGAGATTATTTCTGATTTGGATGCTAAGCATAGAAATGCCCTAGATTTTATCCGCAACAATATATTGCAGAAATATGGCTCAACAGGCGTGCAAAACGTTATTGATGCAGCTGTGTTTCACCTGTTGGACATGATTGTTGTCTATCCTGTGGAAAATGAGCATAAATTCTCGGACAAGAAAGGCAATGTGCTCCCGGACGCGTTCCTTTTAAGAAGAGGCTCAACAGCGCTTGACCTTGCATACAAGGTTCATGAGGACATCGGAAAGAAATTCATTTCAGCTGTTGATGCAAAAACAGGCAAGCATATTGGAGCAGACTATGTCCTGAAAGACGGGGATATTATTTCTATAAAGAGCGGGAGATAGACAGTTCATATGTATTATATAATTATAGTAGACCCAAATAATTTATCCTGTAATTTTTCTATTTTGCTTTGACGCCTTTCATATTCTTTTTTAGTAATAGACGTGCTCGGGCGTTTTTCATCAACGAGCCGGGCGACGAAACTCCTGCTCGCAGGGTCGTAGTTGGCATTAACATCGACCCGCCCGTCATCGCGATGACGCCAGTGCCAGTGGCCACGGACAACAGGTCTGAATCCGTTTGGTTCTACCCATAAATAAGCATAATCCGGAAGATCTCTTTTTGGGTTTTTTAACCCATGAAGCTTTGATATAAGCATCATGTAGCGGTCGTCAAGGTCCTTGATATATTCACTGGAATGTGGCAATAAAATACCATCTTTTTTTCTAAGAACAGTACGTGACTCTGCAATTGTGCCGTCATCGTTAAGTATTATTCCCTCTTTTAGTGTTTCATCGTCAAAATCAAGAACTGTGCCTGTCCATGCAATTGTATCTATAAAATGCTGTTCTTGTTCTGAATTGTGTTTAAAGAGATATTTCTGTGCATTAGACCATTCATTAGAGTAAGACAAGCGTCTTCCCAAACCCTGTGCTTTTAGCATTTGTTCTGTCCATTTGCAAGCATCAAGAGGTTGTTCATCAAAGTATCTTGTAAAGGTTCTGTATGTGCCTGAAGATATATCATAAACACGCATTGGCACCCTGAAAATTTGTTTCATTATTATCACACTTTAATTATGACTGAAATGCTTTTAAGATAAATTACAATATATGTTTGTAATTTAATTGTAATTCTTTTGTAATTTTTATGATTATTCACATGAACGCGCCTGCAACCAGCAAAGGAAACACAATAGTTGCGTCAGCGTGAACCTTGACAGAATTGCAGTCAGCAGTGGCTTTTCCCCAGGATTTTGCTTCCTCTGGGAGCGCGCCAGAATCAGAGCCGTCTGCCTCTATTGATGTGTTTATGTATATTGCGTATTTTGCGCCTTCCCTTGGTATGTTGGCATTCATTATAGCGTGCTTTGGCAGGGACCCGCCAAGTATTATTGCAGCTGTTTCCTTTGCATCAAGCGCCATGTCTGTGAGTTTGTAAGAATCGTCTGTGATGTCTATTTTGAATTCCGGATGCTCTGTCTTGAAAAAGAACAGCATGTCGCCCATTGAGCCGTCTGTCATGCCAGGACAGAACACAGGTATATTATTCTTTGCAGCCCAAAAGAGAATGGATGTTTCATTAGCCATCTCGCCAAGCTTTCTTGCAATCTCAGAAGGTGTTGCTATTTTACCAGTTTCTTTCTGTTCTTTCAGGAGTTTTTCAAGCAATGGCGTGAAGTGCTTCTCAAATTCTATATACCTGCTATTTGGAATAAGAATATTGCCAGCCCTGTTAATGCCCATGCGCCTAAGCTCTGTACCATCCAAGCGAAAATCACCAAGTATGAACGGCTTCAATGTTTTAATAAAATCCTCTTCAACCCCGCCTGCGGTTGTGACAATTGCATGAACCATCCTGTTTTTCACAAGATGAACTATTGCCTCGCGGACGCCTGTGGTAACCATGTTTGACGTATAGCCAAGAAAAATAGTAGCGTTATCCTTGCGCATCTTCTTTGCTATCTCTACTGCTTTTGCGAGATGCGTTGCCTGCGCGCCTGTGGTCATGCAGGCATCCAGAAATTGGTCTATGTCAAACGGCCTGGAAAAGTCAAATCCTTTTATTGCCAGGCCCTCTGGCTCATCCGATCTTTTCAAAATATGTTCTTTTGCGATATCTTTCTTGCTCATAAAAATCATTTTTATTATTAGACAATGCTATCAGTAAAAGAATCAGTTATGGCGGTAAAAACAATTTATAATACCTAAACATAAAATAGAATAGGTATAGCAAAATTTAAATACAAATGAACATGGTGCTATTATGCCGTTTGAAAAGTTCATGCAGGAGTGCAAATATCTCCTTTACGAGTTTGATGAGGATGTAAAATTAGAAACACCGCCAGCAGAGATAAATGCTGACCTGTCTTATCCGTGCTTTTCTCTTGCGAAGCAGCAGAAAAACAATCCAAATAAGATAGCGACAGAATTAGAAGAAAAAATAAGGGCAAAGATAAAGAAGGGCTCGCTTGTCAAAGACGTGCGCGCAATGGGCCCGTACCTGAATTTCTACGTGAACAATGAAAAATTCTCTGAGATGTTAGTAAAAGATGTGTTGAAGTTTGGAAAAAAATATGGAAAAGGCGGGAAGCAAAAAGAAAAAATAATGATTGAGTATGTTGCCCCGAATACGAACAAGCCGCTTCATCTCGGTCATATCAGGAATATGTTGCTTGGTGAGAGCCTTGCAAGGATTTTTGAGTTCCTTGGCTGCAAAGTCATAAGAGTTAACCTGAACAATGACCGTGGTGTTCATATATGCAAAGCAATGCTTGCATACAAGCTCTGGGGCAAAAATAAAACGCCAAAAAGCGAGCATAAGAAATCCGACCATTTTGTCGGCGATTTCTATGTGCTTTACTCAAAAAATGTTGCGGCAAACCCGGAACTTGAGAGTGAAATAAGAATCATGCTGAAAAAATGGGAAGACGGTGACAAAAAAACCCGCAAACTTTGGAAAATAATGAATAAATGGGCTCTTGATGGATTTGAAGAGACGTACAAGAAATTCGGGATAAAATTTGACGAAGTCTTTAATGAAAGCGAGCACTACAAGGAAGGAAAGAATATTATCATTAATGGTCTGAAAGACGACATTTTTGAAAAGGACGAAAATGGAAACATAATAGCCAAACTGGAACAGTTTGGATTGCCTAACAAGGTTCTGTTACGCGCTGACGGAACATCTGTTTACATGACTCAGGACATAAATCTTGCAAAATTAAAGTACGAGAAATATAAGATGGATCGCTCAATATATGTTGTTGGTTCAGAGCAGACCTTGCACTTCAAACAGCTTTTCAAGATATTGCAATTGCTGAAATTTAAGAATGCTCTGGGGCTTTATCACTTAGCGTATGGCATGGTTTATTTGCCCGAGGGCAGGATGAAATCAAGAGAAGGCAGGGTTGTGGATGCTGATAATCTTCTGGATGAGCTTATTGGGCTTTCAAAGGCTGAATTAAAAAAACGATATAAATTATCCAAAAGCGAGTTTGAGAAGCGGGCAAAAGCGATAGCTATTGGCGCGCTTTTCTATTTTATCTTGAAGTTCGATTCTCTGAAAGATTTCATATATAACCCAGAAGAATCCCTGAGCTTCGAGGGCGACACCGGTCCTTATTTACAATACACATACGCTCGAGCAAATTCTATCCTGAAAAAATCAAAGAAGAAGCCGAAGATTGGCAAACTAACAGAAGAGAATGAGTTCAAAATAGCTAAAAAATTGTCGCAGTTTTCTGAGACAATAAAGAGAGCAGCCCATGATTACAAGCCCCACTATGTAGCAAACTATCTTTTCGAATTAGCTACATTGTTCAACGAATATTACCATGCAACAAGGGTTATCAGCTCTGAAAACGAGCCAGCAAGATTAGCTCTGGTCAAATCTGTGATGATTGTTTTGGAAAATGGGCTTCGCCTTCTGGGCATAGAAGCGCCAAAAGAGATGTAAATTATAATAAATCCTTTTTGACGTATTCAACGCCGTTCCTGAATACATGCATGCCATCGCCGTCTTCTGAAAGGCTCAAGCCTTGCCGCTTCAAAATAGATTTTCTTCTTGTCCAACCAGCCTGATTATAAGGCTCCATTGCACGCTCAGGGTGCGGCATCAGAACTAAAACCTGCTCAGATGCAAGCCCTGCTATATCATCAATAGAACCATTCGGGCTTATCGGATATTTACCATCTGCTGGCGAGCCATCTTCATGGCAATATTTCAATGCAACCAAATCTCTCTCGTATAATTCCTTCAGAACTTCTGTTGTTGTGTAGAATTTTCCTTCACCATGCCCTACAGGGATATTGTGGATTACGTCTATGTCTTTTAGCCAGTGTGATTTATGGCTGACAACCTTGAGGTGTATATTTCCCCTGTCCTCATACCTGGCTGATTTGTTGTTTGTGAAAGCTACTTCTTGTTCAGAGAAATAATCTTTGAAAGCAGGAACAAGATTCAGCATAGTGCCAATCTGGTTTCCGTTGCATACACCAAAAATGAGCTTGCCATCATTGAGGTGTTGCCTGAATTTCTCTTTTACCGGACTGTATATTATCTTCTTTGCAAATATGTTTCCGCCGAATGTGTCATCGCCAAATGCAAACCCGCCAGGAAATGCTATTATGTGATATTGTCTGATATCGTATTTCCCTTGAATAAGTTCTTTCAGGTGAACACGCTCTGGCTCAGCCCCGGCTCTCCTGAAAGCTTCCTCTAATTCCCTGTCGCAGTTAATTCCGTATCCAACTAATATCATCACTTTTGGTTTCTTCATAATTATCCCGCGTACATTTTATGACTGAAGGTTGACTGCCATGCATACTTCAGTTTCGGAGTCTCTTCTTTTATGATGGGTTTTCCACCCAATCCATTTATCTCAATATATTTCTCGCATACCTGACCGATTTGTTTTGCATATCCTCCGAGTGTTTGCTCGAATTGTTCTGCGTTTTCTGGCATGACAGAAACAACAAACCTTGATGCAGACTCTGAATATAATAATTTCGTGTCAACCTTCGCACCAACATTATACACCATGTTTGTTGGTACTGCGCTTAAGTCAACACGGGCACCAAGCCCGCCGCCAAATGCAGCAGTTGTTAATGCAACAGCCATGCCTCCTTTTGAGCATACCTTTGCAGACTCTACAAGTTCATTGTTGATTGCGCTGTGCAACTTTCTGTAAGTATTCATTGATTCGCTCAGGTTAACTTTTGGAACATTTAATCCAACCTCGCCCATGCTTTCATATAATTCTGAACCGCCCAATTCGTCTTTTGTAGGCAGTCCAACCATGTAAATGTAATCACCAGCCATCTTGAAATCGCTTGTAACACATTTCTTGATGTCAGGAATCTTGCCGATTGTTGCATATTGAAGTGCAGGCAAGCCGTAAACCCTCTGGCGCTTGCCATCAACATCTTCAATGTTGCCCTGAATCTTCATGCTGTCCTTGCCTGATACTGTTGCAACTCCTGTTTCTGTTGCAAAATCATGTTGTGCCTTTGCAGCCCTTATCAGCTGTGCCATCTTGTATTCTGACTCATCACTCTCATCAGGCAGGACACCTGGCCAGCAATAGTTCCCGTTGTTTGCGCTCATGTCAGGGTCTGCGCCAACTGCAACAACTCTCATCAAACCCTCGTTAGCAGCCATCAAGCTCATGTTGTAAGTATCAATCTTGCTGTAAGTTGGGTTAAATCCTATGCCGCATGCAACACCAATTGGCTTGCCGAACTCTATTTTCTGTACAAATGCATCGCTCGGCACGTCGCTGTTTTCGCCTATGAAAGGCGGTATTACAGTTCTTCCCTGCACGCGTGTGTCATATTCCCTTTGCAGGAATTCCTTGCTTGCAATGTTCTCTCTTTTCAGTATTTTGTACAATGTGTCTGTCTGCTCTTGCTTAGCAATTTTGAGTATAGGCTCCCTCAATCCGCGCTCCTCTGGTGTTATCCACGTTGCGTTGAGCTTCTTTTGCGGTGTTCCTTTGTGCAGGAAATCTAAATCAACATAAGCAACTGTTTCTCCTTTATAGCGGACATGGAAACTTCTGGAATCATTGAATTCACCAATATCGCGCCATTCAACATCCCATTTTTCAGCTAATTCAACAAGTCTTTTTTGTTTGACTGGATCAACAGCAAGAAACATCCTCTCCTGCGATTCTGACTCGAGAATCTCCCATGGTGCGAGTCCCTCGTACTTGAAAAGATCCTTGTCCAAATCTATAGTAGCACCATTGCTGTGCTGTGCCATCTCGCCTGCTGCTGAACCAGTACCGCCTGCTCCACTATCCTGCGCAAAATTAATCAGCCCTTCTTTGAGTGCGTCAAGCATGAATTCCTGGACATTCTTTTGTGTGTATGGGTCGCCAATTTGTACATGTCCTGCTGGTGTTCCTTTACTATATTCCTGAGATGATGCTGTTGCGCCATGAATACCGTCCTTGCCTACGCGCCCGCCAACAACAATGCATCTGTCACCAGGGTTTATCCACTTCTCATAACCAGGCTTTCCATCAACAACTTTTGGTATACGCCCGGCTCCACCAACACGGACCAAACATTTTCCAAGATAGCTGTCATCAAAGAATGTCTCGCCAATTGCTGTTGGAACACCGTGTTTGTTTCCGCCATCACGCACTCCGCGATGAATGCCGTCAAGCAGCTGGTCTGGATGCAGTGGTGGCCTCAGGTTTCCACTATAAAATGGCGAGCCAGTGCAATATCCCCAGACACCGAATGTCAGCATGCATCCCCGTCCTGTTCCCATTGGGTCGCGATACACGCCAACTATGCCTGTTATTGCTCCGCCGTAAGGTTCCATGAATGACGGGCTGTTGTGTGTCTCGTTCTTGAAGCAGAAATAATTTTCCAGGCTCTCATCAAAATCAACAACGCCAGAATTATCAGACAGGACAGATTTGATGAAATGCGGCTTCTTTTTTTGTATAGCCAACGTAGGCTTCTTGATGAACTCTGAGAAGATTCCATCCTCAATTGTTTCTACATGCCCGCCTTCCTTGTATGTCACGCTTGCATTGAAAATCTTGTGCTTGCAGTGTTCTGACCACGTCTGTCCAATGAGTTGCAATTCAACATCAGTTGCCTTTTCGGATAAACCAAATTTTTCCCTTCTCTCTTTGGTTTCTGGTTTTTTATAATAATTCTGGACAGTTTGCATTTCTGTTAAATCAAGAGCCAGGACATTATCAGAACTAATTTTTAGAAGCGCATTATCTGGCACGCCAAGATCAAAATGCATGACTGGTTCTGGTGGCGGAATTCTTACAGTAGGCATGTATGGGTTGATTCTTTTTTCAAATTTTTCATATTCCCATATTCTGTAATTCTGGACAGTGTCATTTGAGAACAAGCCGGCAATCTTTCTTAATTGTGCATCTCTTAATTGTTTTTTGCTTCTGATTTTTCGCTGGTATTGCATTGCTATATTTCTTTCAAAAGGTATTTTCTTTTCGAGTGCTGTTTCAGCCAGTATTTTTGCAGAACGCCCCTCTGGGTCCATCACGCCAGGCTTGTAACCAACCTCAATTATATAATCATAATTGCCTGGCTCATCTGTCCATTTTTCTTCTTTTTTTAGTTTCTTTTTAATGCGCTCTGTGACATTTGCTGTTGTTTGCCTTATAGCATTCATCATTTTCCTTTTTCTGATTTTTTCAGAATGGACAACAGGGTGTATAAGCTCCTTGCTGAATCTCTGGAGCTCTTCATTTGTAAGTCCCAAGTCTTCGGTGAAAACCTTCCTGAATTCAACATCAACGTCTAATCCAAGTGCGTTAGAAATCCGCTGGGCATCTATGTGTCCCTGCGCGTCAAAGAGCCCTTTCTTTGTTCCAACTTCTATCCTGTTAATGCTGACCAACCTCGTCTGATAATAGAAAACTATAATCTATATTTATAAAAACCTTAGATGAATTTTGGAAAAAAGAAGATTATTTAAACTTTCTTGCAACCAAAACGTATTCGTTTTCCTTGCCAAGTATTTCAAATTCTTTTACTGTCTTGAAGCCATGTAATTTTTTCTTTAGAAGATTTATCTTTTCTTCGCGACTTTCTTCATTAAAGAAGATGGAAAATAGAACATAGCCGCCATCTTTCAGGACATTTTTAAAATCATTTTCATTTACAAGGTGCATTGTGTCAAAGGAGATGATTTTGTCAAATACTGTCTTGAAGGGAAGATTATCTCCGCTTGCGACTATTACTGAAAAATTTGTTTTATTTTTTACCACAGTGTCTTTGTCTATGTCCATTGCAACAATTTTTGCCCTGATGTTTTTATTTTTCATGAACTCCTCAAAATAAAGCGGGCCGCAGCCTATATCAAGAATTGTTCCCGAGAAGAAATTTTTGTCTAATCTTTCCACGACATTTTCATATTTCTTCATTTGTGTCTGTTTCCAGCTTTTGTATATCCTTGGGAAGAACATAGATAATATTTTTTCATTAGGTTTTAATATGTTTCAGCAGTTCAATTACAAATCAATCACAATTAAATTACAGTTTGCCCCTGTGTTAAGCTTAAAAAAACTTTAATCTTATTTCTTGGTAGTGACATATATGGTTGATAAGGAACACATCATAGAGATTGTATCAGACCCGGAAGAACTGCCGACTGACGTCAAAAAGAGATTCTACAGGATTAGCGCATTGACAGATGGGGATAAGGAAAGGATTGCAGGCCTGATGAACAAGCTAGACGAGCTATTGTCAAAGGCAGACGACACGCAGGTCATAAACAGCATAGTTGACCTGAAGGCTAAGCTCACGCAGATATCCATTTACATGAGCAGGCTTGAGGAAAAGATAGACGCAATCCCTCTGGACCGCAGCAGCCAGAAGATAGATTATGCAAAGGATGAAATAAAGGATTACCTGGCTATTTTATCTGATGAGATTCAGGCAACAAAGAAATCATTCTTGTCAAAGCTTGAGGAATTAAGGCTGTCAATGGGTGTTTTTGATTCCTCTGCATTTTATGATGTAAGAAATGAGATTAAGGCAGCAATCTCAGATGCCGGCAATAAAATAAAGGAATCGGCAAAAGAGGTTGGCGATGACATAAGAACAGACGTATCTGATATTGTCGAGGGCGCAAGGACGTCCCTTTCAAATATCAATGAAAATTTCAAGCAGTCTGTTTCAGACATATCAACAAGATTCTATGAGATTGAAACAAGCATCAGCAATAAAATTGAGACGCTGAAGACTGTCATGGGGCAAAGCTCAGAAAATATTGACAACACATTAACGGCATTGTACGTAATAAGAGATGTCATAAACAAGAGCAGCGAGAACATCGAGGGCTTTGCCGATAATTTAAGGGATGTATCATTAGCAGTCAGCAAAAAGCTGGATAATCTTTCAGATTTTGTGGTTTCAGTTGATTCTGCCAGAGAGCAATTAGAAACAAATGTAAAGTCGCTGGAAGAAACTAGAAGCGATATAGTAGACTTTGTCAAGAATGTGGACAAAAAAACCGATGATGTTCTCAATGTTGTTATCAGCAAAGCAACAGAGCTTGGTAAGCTGAAGGACAGCATAAAAGAAGACGCTCAAATTCTTGATAAAAATGTAAAAGACATGGCAGGCACAAACGCTAAATTGCAGGACAACATGACACTGCTTGATGACCTGAGAACAACGCACAAAAAAATAGAGAAGGAAATAAAGGGCGCAGGCAAAAAGATATCAAAGGTCACAAAGAGCATGAATGATAATGACGCAAGCCTGAAGAAAACAATAGGCTCGTTAAAGGCCACAGAAAGGGCTGCAAGGAAAAAGGAGCTTATCAACAGCCAAGTGCTTAATGAGTTAAAGAGGTTCAATATTCATTTATCAAAATTAGATGAGGCAGAGTTCTTTTTCAGAATCCTTGAGATAAAGAAAAGGCTGAAGAAATACAAGCGACTGCCAAGATGGGCAGCTGACAGAAGAAATACGCTGCTTAAATCGATTGTTTTGTTCGAACTGGAAATCACAGACATAACAGTCATCTACGCATTGCTGAAGGCTGATGCAAGCTTCTCAGAGCTCAGAAAGATAACAGGCATCAGCGAAAAGAACCTGAAAGCCAGTTTGAACAAGCTTATTGAAGAAAAAAGGGTAAGAAAATACAGAAAGGGCAGGTTCTTTGCTTATTCTATAATCGCCTGATAAGGCTTGTCTCCTCTTTTTTTAATATATTTCCTGTTTCTGCATCTATGTCTACTGACAGGGCAAACATGTCGGCAAATACAATTCCTATTGACCACAACACAGCATCCTTTTTGTGCAGGGATATCATGATGTTGACTATGCTTTTCTTTGTGCCCTCTTTCGCTGTTTCCAGGGCTTTTTCAACAGGTATCTTTATGCCCTCTGTGCCAAGCTCCTTTATCTCATCCATTGCCGGCGTCTCTTCGCCTGGGGTCACAAACTTGTCGCTAACAAAGCAGTCAAGCACCTTTTTTGTTTTTGGATTATAGAACAGGACAGTCCAGTTGCTGATCTCTTCGTTGTTCTTTATGCATGTAAAGGCAGAGCCCAAAAAGAAATCCTTGAGTGACCTTATGCTCTCATTCTCTTTTGCTCGTTCTATTGCATCAAGAACATTCATGGCCATCGCTTCATTTTTTATATCTTTTTTATGTTCTCTGCTATGAAATCTATGACTTTCTCATCGATAGGCACTGTGAATGATTTCCTGTACCTTCTGTCGCCAGTTTGTGTAAAGAACCCACGAGAAATAGAGATGAACATATTTTCTCCTTCCTCTGTTATGGCCTTTTTTCTCGCAACTTCGAGAAAGTTATTGTTTCCAAATTTTATCTCTTCTGATTTTATTGTCTCGAATTCTACCATTTTTAACACCTCTATTTTTATTTTTGTTTAGAATATTATAATAACAAATAAGCTTTTAAATATCTTGTCTGGTCCTGGATTGAATTTATCCTCTAAGAATTGAATCTACTTTGCTAACATAATTTTCAATTGTTTTTTGGCTTGGAACACCTTTAGACAGTAAAGAATTGAAATCGTTTCTTAATTTTTCAAGTTCTTTTAATGGTTCTTCTTTAGCTGCTTGCAGAATTTTTTTAACTGCTTTGGGGTATTTGGCATAAGCTGTTTTAACAAATTCTTCATAGGATTTAATCGGTGTTTCATCTATCTCCATTCCTTCTGATAAATATTCTTCTCTAAATCGGAAGCGATGCCATTCTGAAAGATAATGTATAACAAGTTCATTTTTTCCACCTAAAATAACATATCCAGTTCCTTCTTTCCATCCACGTCTTCCAATCTCTACTATATCTGGAGGTACTGCATCACTTTCAAATTTAGGTTCAATTTCCCAATATTTACTTAGAAATTCGTAAATTTTTCCATTCAACTCTGTTTCTAAACTGAATTCCACTTCTTGCTCTGGTACTCTAATTATGTATTCGTCTATACTTTCCCTAATTTCTGGGAATCTGTCTTTATCGGCCAAAATTCCAAGTACAGCATGACCTTCGGTGATTATATCTAGATTCCCAACACTTTGTAGGAAATCTTGTTTTGGCTTTAATTTGTAGTGCATCATAAAATAAATTATATTGACAAATCTTAAATAGCAATTGTGTTTATATATGAATATTTTAAATCGTTAGAATGTATCGAGCCTTTTTTGCTGAAGTATCTTGCTGATTTTTTTGTACCTGTCCAAAGGCAGCCGTAATCTCGAGCTTATGTGATTCAATGCGTCATCAAGCGTTGAAAATCTTCTGCATGGATTCTTGAACGCATTCCTTACTGTTTCTCTCACAACCCAGACGCCAAGCGGAATCATGTAGCCCTCATAGATTTCGCGGAAGACAATAACGCGCGCCTGCTTTCTTAATTCGTACAGGCCCTCTGCAACGCCAATCCTGGCTGCATAATATCCGCCGCCCTCCTTTTCTGCATATGCTGTGCGCCCCTCAAACGGCTCATACTCCTCAACAATCTCTGCTTCCTTTATGTATGAAGCCCAGAACGAGCCAGGCGACCAGGCCTCGAAGTTTTCATACTCCCAGTTGCCTGGAATAAGCAGGATTTCAAAATGATTATCCAGATACTTGGACGAATAGACCCTGTATTCGTTCAGTTGCGGAAATTCCCTGATCTCTTTTACAAGGTTCTTGAAGATTATGTCATCAATGGCAGTTATGCTGTATCTGGTTGGCACGATTTTCTTGCTTTCATGCATGCCAAGGATGCCTGTTGAAAATATTGTCGAGATCTTGTAGATATCCAGACCAGTCCTGTACAGCATAAAGCCTGACTCAAATGCCCTTAGCTCATCTGCAATTATCTTATCGATCTTTTCCGGTATCTTCGGGTTTTCTGCAATCCTCAGATTTTTCAGTATCACAGAGGGACCCATTGGCTGGATGATATCAGAGAAATTAACTCTGTATGTCGGCTTTTTTGAAAATTCCATCTCTATGTCTATGGGCTTTACTGACAGTGCAATCTCCTGGACATTTTCAACAATCCGCTCTTTAGAAAATATATTCTGCTTGCTCTTTGACCTGAGCATCAGTGAACGGAAGGAAATTATATCAGAATACTCCCTGCCAAACCACTGGCTTGGGCTGTCAATCTCGTAAAGATTTTGCAGCGTCAGGGGCGCAACAGGTCCGACAAAAACATTGGGGTAGCCGATGCGTCCGACAAAAACCGAGGTCGATGGCCCGAAGAAATCCTTGCCTATATTTATTTTTGGCACTATTTCTATCTTCGCAAGCAGAGGGCATTTCTTCCAGCCGCAAAGGCCCCGCGAGCCCTTGCATGTAATACAAAGGTTTCCTGGTTGCATGCATATCTAATTATTAGCAAAAATATTTAATGAAGAATAGTAAAATCGTCGTGAGTATTTATTCTATAAGTATCGGTCTCCCTGAAATCTGTCTTAACATATCTTCGTATTCTTTCAGAGTAAATACATTTTCAGGCCTTGCTTCGCTTACCAACCTCGCGGCGAACCTCCCGTGCGCAGGGTCGTAGCTGGCATCAACATTGACCTGCCTGTTACCGTGATAATGCCAGCGCCAGTCGCCACGGACAACAGGCTTGAATCCGTTTGGTTCTACCAATAAATAAGCATAAACCGGAAGATCTCTTTTTGGGTCTTCTACTCCCCACAGATGCCTGGCAAGCGGCATATATGTGTCATCCAAATCTTTGATATATTTGCTTTCATGAGGTAGAATAATACCCTGTTCTTTTCCGAGCTTTGTTTTGATTGTTTTTATTGTTTTGTCTGGGTTGAGTATTATCCCTTCATTTAGTGTTTCATCATTAAAGTCGAGAACAGTTCCTGTCCATTCTAGAGGTCCTTCTATGAAATCTTTCTCTGCTTCCGGATGCTTTTCTTCCATATATTGCCTTCCGCGAAACCATTCAGAAGAATAAGCAAGCCGCAAGCCATTGTTTTGTGCCATCAGCATAAGTTCATACCATTCGCCTATTTCAGATTTCGGGCTATGAATATATAATTCTATTGGCTTGTATTCGCCAGCAGATATGTCGTATATACTAATCGGCACTTTGAAAATCTGTTTCACTGGTGCAATTGATCCTGTTTGCATAATTATCAAAAATACTATGATAAAAATGCTTTTAAAATAAATTACCATATATGTTTGTAATTTAATTGTAATGTTTAAGTGTTATGAAGAATCAAAAACAGAATCAAAAAGAAAAAATTACAAAATTACTTCTTCTTCTTTTTTTCTGACTTTTCCCTTCGTTCCCATTTCAGGTCCTCATACTCTATCCAGGCAATGATGAGGCCCAAGATTATCAAGGCAACGCCGAACAATCCAGCAAATACGGTCACAAACGCCCTGAATGTGCTTACGCTGAAGAACTGCTGCAATCCCATCTGTCTAAAAAGCGGGGCTGCGTACCAGTATATGCCAATCAGGAATACTATTATTCCTATAATCAGTTTTACTGCTGAATGCATTCTACCACCTCATTTATGAAACAAACTTGAGTATTTATTAATTAGTGTTCTGATATCTTAAATACTTTTTCGTTCATTAAACTTGAAATACAAAACACGTGTGAAGACCATGAAATCGTCCTACAAATATATTTCAGAGGCGTGGAAAAATTCGCCAAAAAACAAGATTAAGGTCAGGAACTGGAAAAAACAGAACGTTGTTGCCAGGGTTGACAAGCCGACAAGATTAGACCGGGCCCGTGCCTTGGGCTACAAGGCAAAGCAGGGCTTTGTTATTGCCCGTATCAGGATAGAAAAGGGCGGACGCAGAAGAAAGGGCAAGCGATCAGGCCAAAAGCCGGGAAATGTCGGGCTTGTGCACTTCACCACAGGGCAGAGCAAGCAGGCAATCGCGGAGAAGCGTGTTGCAAGAAAGTTCCCGAACCTTGAGGTCCTGAATTCCTATAATGCCGGAGAAGACGGCAAGTATCATTATTTTGAGGTCATACTTGTTGACAAGCATCATCCTGTAATAAAATCAGACAAGAACATAAACTGGATATGCAGCCAAAGAAGACGCGCCTTCAGGGGATTAACAAGCGCTGGCAAGAGGTCAAGAGGGCTGTAAATTTATTGTTGTGGAAGCGAATGTTTTATTTCTCCCTCATACGAGGATAGTTTTTTTGAGCCCATCTTTCGAGGTCATTTTCGGCCCAACATAAATAATCTTGAAAAGAATTTGGAACTAATGAGCCTGCGCGCAGTTGGCCATTTGGATTCCAACGGCTTATTCTCATTGCCCCCTGAAGTTTTGCAAGTCCAGTCGAATAATTCATAGTCTTTATATTCTGAAACCTTATAAAATTTAACCGCTTTTAAAGTTTGTTTCTTAATAAATTATTAAGGTGTAAATATGCCGTTTTATGATTTGCACATACATACGAACATGTCTATTGGCGAGAATACCGTAGACGAGGCAGTAGAATTTGCAAAAAAGCTTGATTTATCTGGATTAGGCATTGCCCAATACTATCCGGGCAAGATAGAGGAGCTGCCAAAAGCAGATGGCATAGATTTGGTCTCTGTTGGCGTGATAAAATGCGACAGCCCAGGCGAATTAAGCGAGCTTGCAAGAAAGCTGAGAAATAAGGTTGAAATAATAATGGTTCATGGCGGCAATTATGACATAAACAGGGCAGCATGCGAAAACCCGCTCATTGACATGCTGGCGCACCCCGAGCTTGGCCGCAAGGACTCCGGTCTTGACCATATCTGCGTAAAGGCTGCTGCGGATAATAATGTTGCCATAGAGGTGAACTTTAGAGAGATATTGGAATCCTACAAGAAAAACAAGATATATGTCATGTCGTCCATAAACAAAAACATAAAATTATGCAAGAAATACGGGGCAAAGCTGGTTACAACATCAAGCGCAATATCAAAATGGGGCATGAGAAGCGGCAGGGAGCTTGCCGCTGTTGCAAATATCCTTGGCCTGGAACTGGGCGAGGCGATAGAAACAACATCAACAATACCAGAGAATATTGTAAAGATTAACAGGGAAAAGCTCACAGAAAAAAAATTCGAGGGCGTAAGCGCTGTGGAGTGATATTATGTCAGAGCCGAGAATATTGCCGCCAAGCCTGAGGTCGCACAAGCGATATATTGTATTTGAGGTTATCTCTGAACAGCCTATAGTATACGGAGAGCTGGTGAATGCCATATGGGATTCCATGTTCAACTTTCTAGGCGAATTAGGCACATCCGAGGCCCAGGTGTGGTTCATACACAATATATATGATGAAAAGAACCAGCGCTGTCTTATAAAATGCAAGCATGACACTGTTGAAAAGATAAGGATTATGCTAGCCCTCATACAGGTGGTCGGCGAGATAAAATGCTGCATAAAGATTTTAGGCGTTACAGGCACAATAAAATCAGCAAAGAACAAGTATTTTGAAAAGATGGGGTTAAATGAATTTATATCATAAGTTGGTGATTATATGAACTATCAAGAATTGCTAAAGAGGGCAAAGCAGAATCTGCCTGTTATGGATACTGCATCTAGGTTTGTTATGCCAGAGGCTGTTATATTTTCGACAAAAAAGCTGACGCGCATAAAGAATTTTACTGAGATTGCAAAAGCAGTCAGGAGAGCACCGGAACACATTGCAAAATTCCTGTTCAAGGAGCTTGCATGCTCTGGCGCAATAGAGGGTGACGAGCTTGTGTTTCAGGGCAGGATAGGCAGAAATATTATAAATAGCAGGATAAACAGCTATGTAAGCGAGTTTGTGCTGTGCAAGGAATGCAACAGGCCTGACACAAACATGCATAAAGAAGACAGGCTCGTTACCATAAAATGCGAGGCCTGCGGCGCAAAAAGGACTGTTAAAAACAGGTGAGTAATTGAAATTCTCTTTTAAGGTCCACAAAGAAGGGGAGGATGTTTTGCTGGCTGTTTCTGACAACCATCTTATTGGAAAATGCCTTGAGGGTGATATCGCATTCCATGTTTCAGAGGAATTTTACCATGAAAACATGTGTGACGATGCAAAGATAAAGCGCTTATTAAAATCAGCAACCATAATAAATGCAGTCGGTAATGATATAGTAAGCCTTTTGATAAAAGAAAATATAATTAATAGTGAAAACGTAATCAAAATAGCTGGTGTGCCGCATGCCCAGGTCATATCAATCAAGTAAATCAGATAAGAATAATATTAGCAAAGGCCAGTGGTTCATTATCTCTGCTGTCGTAGTTTCGGGAGCATTTCTGGCAATATCGTTCCTTTTCCGCAGCTATTATGATACTGACACATCGTCTGTAACAAGGTATGATGAGGATTTCCATTTCCAGAACATAAAGGAGCAGTTTGACAATACAATAAAATTATCCAACTGCGCAAACCTGGAAAAAAACCTGAAGGAGTTTGTGTATTTTGCAGAGCAGCGCATGCAGGAAAACGGCTATCTGCTTGTCATAAACTACACCATCGTTGGGTGCGAGGCTGATGTGGGCAATGTAAGAAGAGGCATCCTGCTTGCATCAGAAAACGCGGTTTTATACGACAACATAAACCCGGCAGATGTAATACCAGGTTATGAATAGAACTTATTTGTCAGAGTTTTCTCACTGATTCAATCTCGTCATCTTCAAACCCAAATGCATTTGCTATCTCTTTTCCATTTTTGCTTTTCATGAGTGTCTTTAGCAATGGGACATATTCCCTGGCCCTCTTCCTGGATATATGTAACCTATTTCCTATCTTCTCCATTACTGTCCTGTTGTTCTGGGTAAAATAAAATGCAGGCGGGTTGTATCTGACAAAGCTTGCAGTCTGCTTTTTGCTTTTAATCAGTCCAAGAGTTGAAAGGTTGTAATAATATTTCTGCAGGCTCCAGCTCTGCCTGTTCAGTATCCTTGACCGGAATAAATCAGCCTTTGACAGGTAATTGTAGGCATTTGCTATATCCTCCATGCGATGGAATTCATTTGTTATATTTTCCTCGATCCATGCAATGAGGTTTTCGGGGCTTTCACAATTGTCAAGAGCTGTCCTTATGTTTTTGATGCTGGTTGATTTGAATATGATTTTCAGCAGATTGAAGATGTCATAAACCTGCTCCCTGTGTTCAATGCCTTTTATATTTCCAAGTATTTTCAATATCTCCAAATCAATCAATGCAGACCTTATGTCACCATTGCACATGCGCGCAAGCTGGTTTATATCCCTTTTTTCTATTTCTACGCCTTCATGCTTGCAAATCTTGATAAGGAATTCAAAGATCTCTTTCTCGCCTGGTTTCTGGAATTTTACTATTTTAAGATATTTTCTTATGCCAAAGAATTTCCTGTCATAGGGGTTCTCGCCTATGATAACAACCGGATGCATGCTCTCTGCTATTATTTCGCCTAGGATTTTTGTTGATTCTATTGATTCTGCCTCATCAAAAAGAATTATCCTTTTTTTGTAAAGCATGCCCTCCTGTTTTGATATAGAAATTAATTTGTCCTTTGTCCTGTTCGTTCGTTCATCGTCTGCATGGCTCTCAAATATCTGATAGTCAAGCTCTTTGGCAATGAGTCGTATTGCAATTGTTTTTCCAGTGCCTGTTGGGCCGAACAAGAACAGGGCCCTGCCATGCTCCCATCTCTTGAGAAAATCCCTTATTGCATTTATCTGCAATGAATTTCCAATGATGTCCCTCGTTGATTTAGGCTCGTATTTTTCAAGAAGCATAGCAATATCACGCATGAAAATTTTATAAGCCTTTATAAGACGTCACTTTTTAATATGTTCAGGAGCCTGAGGCTTCTGAATATCAAAAACCACAGAGTGGTTTTTAATAGTTTAATGTTGTCTTATTTATTATGCCAGGAAAAGCAAGGCAAAGAAAGGTTAAAAATGTAAAAAGGGCAAAGGAAAAGCCATTCAAGTGCATGCGATGCGACAAGGCGTTTCTATCATTAATTGGCCTTAGAAGGCACAGCGTAGAGCACCTGAAAATGCTGCAGGAAATGAAGATGCTTAAAGAAGGGCATGTACCTGACGAAACAAAACTCGGTTTTGGCTTCAGGGGCAAAAACAAGGTTATAATCAGCTAATTTTATCTTGATGGAACATACGCAGGCACGCCAGTTCCTCTGAAATAATCACTGATTCTTCTTCCAACACCCTTCACAGTTGACTTCATTAATCTGCCCAGTGTTTTTTGGAATGGCTCTATCTGTGCATCCTCAATCAGTGCAGGATAGCCTTCTCTTCCTGTTATTTCACTTACATACGGCGCAAAATCAGCAGCCTTACCAATTAGCCATGCCTTGTGATATGGATTAGTCTTTTTTATCATTTCCGCCTTTTCATTTTTTCCAAGCATCTTTGCGACTTTGTGTCTTCCGTATGTAGTTATAGATTCCATTATGTCAACTGTTCTATCATTGAATTCCTCGCCCTTTGCAACATAAGATGACAAAACATGTGCCATTTCATGTTCAACAGTAAGTTTCGCAATGTTGTAGACCAATTTTTTAGCCCACTCTCTTCCTTTGTTATATTCCCTGGCAATTGCGCTAACTAATTTAGGTATATGCATATTTACTCCAATACCATGCACCTTACCTTCCCTGTCAGCATAAGCTATGCCTAAGGTGGATGATTCTAATGGAAACTTTTCTACATCTCTGTTTTGATCTTGATAATTAGCATATCTAAGTCTGAGAAATTTCGCTAGAAATGGTGCTTCTTCTTTTGCTACAGCTTTTCCAGCGGCAATCCCTGCATCAAAGTCGGGATATAGCTCTTGCTCTGTTACACTCATGTCTAATCACACTTATCTTTTATACCCATAGTTTTTAATCATTTATCCTTTTTATGCCTTTGTAGGTTAATGATTTGCTTTATTTCTTCTATTGATAATTGATGTATCTTTTTCTTTGCCAGCTCTTCGGGGCAGTTCTCAATAATTTTTGCATTCCTGTTTCTGTTTCTGTAAATGTTTTTCAGAAAATTCCACAAATTATTGTCCATGATTTTTCTTTGCCTTATTCTGACAATTGATGATTCAACTGCCTTTGGATAGAAATCGCTTGAAGAAACGTTCTTGATTATTTCAACGTCTGCGCAATCTTCAAGCAGCAACGATAATTTCTCTTTGCCTTCCAGCTTTTCTGCAAATTCCTTTTGCACAATTAGAACAGCAACAACAAATTTATGCTTAAGCAATTCAATCAAGATATCCTGAGAACGCGAATAAGGAATATTTGAAATAATTTTGTTGAATTTATAATTACTGTTCCGAAGAAAGTGAATTATGTCATCATTGACAACAATAACATTTTTTATCTTTTTCAGAAACGGAATAAATTTTTCATCTTTCTCAACTGCAATAACCTTGCATCTTTCAGCGATTTTTTGTGTGAGATTGCCAAAACCAGCCCCAATTTCAAGAACAACATCCTTGCTAGACAAATCTGCTAATTCTACCTCTTCTTTCATCAAACTTTCATTTTTCAGGAAAAATTGGTCTAATTCTTTGCTAGGATAAATATTATTCTCGGAAAGGAATTTCTGGATATTCATAAAGAAAAATTGGAAGGAAGGCTTAAATAAACAATAAAAACTTATCGGTTTGCGCAAAATTTGCATGCCTTTAAGAAAATTAGATTTATAGCTTAATGAAGTGATTTGAGTGGCTAAGAAACACCCTAGATTAGAAGGAGACTATGCAGGAACAACATGGGAGGATTGGCTAATTCTACCTGGTGCTCCGGACAACGACGAAAAATTCACGCCAGAGGATGTTGATATCTCTGTAAACCTTGCGGGTGTTGATTTATTAGAACCGTTTCTCACTGCTGCGATGGCCTCTGTTACAGGCATGGACTTAACCTTGGCTGCAAGTAAACATGGGATGATGCCAGTTATTCCGAGAGGTCTTAGCACCAATGAGGCGGTTGAAATATTAGAATATGTAAATAAAAATGCTGTCAGACCTGGTGAAATAGAAAAAGAGGACGCCCCACTGACAGTACCTGATAAAGCCACCCTCGGTTTCGCAGTCAGGGAATCAAAGAGAACGGGCTACAGTAATATACCTGTCGTAACGCGCAAATCTGATTTTATTGGTATGTTTAGATATAACCCTTTGATACATGATAGGATGGACTATAATACACCGATAGTAAATGTGATGAAACCTTACAAACCTGGTGAAGATAATTCAATAGCTGTCTGTAAAAACACTCTGAGTGATGATGAAATAAAGAGATTTCTAAGAGGGCAAGACCTCAGGTTTGTAACAGTAGTTGATAATGTTGGCAGGCTTGACAAACTTGTGTTTCTTCAGAAAATTGATGCATACAAGGTTGGCGCTGCTATAGATACCCACCCTGGCTGGCAAAAGAGAGTGGAGAAACTAATTGAAGCCGGAGCTAAGATGATATTTATTGATACCTCTGATGCGCACAAGCCATTCTCAAGGGAAGTCGTGGAACAACATGCAGATGTGATTAGAAAATATAGAGATATGGGTAGAGATTGTCCGCCAATATGTGCTGGCAACATTGTTACTGGTGACGCACTTCTTTATCTTGCAGAAGCTGGTGCTCATCTGGCTAAAACCGGGATGGGTTCTGGCTCTATATGCACAACAAATGAAGTTCTTAGAGTGGGTCGTGCTCCTTTTGCAGCGCTTGTTGATGTTGTCAAAGCCAGGGATGCATACTACAAAAAAACCAGAAAATATATACCTATAATAGCTGATGGTGGAATTAGGGGAACAGGTGACATAAATGTTGCACATACTTTTGCTGATGCCGAAATGGGTGGAAATATATTTGGCTGCTTCTTTGAATCTCAGGGCGATATATTAGGAAAAGACGGGAGAGTATATCCTAAAGACGGTACATCAGAAAATAATATACGTGCAAAAAAGATTTATGGCGAGGCATCTCTAGAGGCGTTTGAGACGAGAGGTGAAATGAAAAGATACACAGCACCGACTTCGCAACAAGGCATAATCACATTACAGGGTGTCAGTGGCTGGACAGACTACAAAGGAATGTTTAAGCCTGGTGTTGAAAATTATGATAGAGCGCTTAGGGAAGCAATGTACCATGTTGGAGCAAAAAACCCTGAGCAGTATAGAAGAAAGGCAAGACTTGAGAGGTTATCAGAAAGGGCAAAGGAGATTGCCAAACCGCATGGAATAGAACTAATAGCATAGGAGGTTTTGAGAATGACAAATGTAGCAATTTTGGGACAACAGTGGGGAGATGAAGGTAAGGGAAAATTGGTCCATCTACTAGCACCACGTTTTGGTGTGGTTGCAAGGTATCAGGGTGGCCGCAATGCTGGTCATACTGTTTATATTTATGGAAAACCTGTAGTAAATCACCTTGTCCCGTCTGGGATATTAGCACAGTGTTGTTATAATGCAATCCTTGGTGACGTAATTTTAGATCCTGTTGGTTTGAAAGATGAGATAGAATCCTTAAGAAAAATGGGTTATAAAGTTGACTCGGAAAATCTAGGAATCAGTGGCTTGGCACATATAACACTTGATTTTCATAAGAAATATGAGAGGCTGATGGAAAAAAGGAAAGGTGGAGGGGCTATTGGCACAACAATGAGGGGAATTGGCACAACAGCAACCGGAAAAGCTGCAAGAGAGGGGCTGAGATTTTCAGAGTTCGTAAATCCTGAATCATTTGAATCATATCTCGAATCTCTGCCTAGAAGTTACAGGAATTTTTGGGAGTGGCTTGTAACCCGTTTTAAAAGAAGTGGTAATATCATCGCACGTGATGTTAATATCACTAAATATCTTGAGATGTATATGGGAGCTCAAGAGTTTTTAGCACCTTTTTTAGTCAATGAATCAGAATTAATTCAACAATATGGAGATAAAAACTGGCTTTTTGAGGGCGCACAGGGGTGTCTGCTTGATTTGAGCAAAGGCACATATCCTTATGTCACATCAACAAACCCAGCAAACCCGCCACCAGCAATAGATTCCTATGAAGGCGTGTATAAGGCGTATGTCACAAGGGTCGGCGCTGGTCCTTTCCCAACAAGAATGGAACCCGAAACTGAGGAACCAATAAGGAAAAAAGGGAATGAATTCGGCGCAACGACAGGAAGACCTAGAAACTGCGGTTGGTTTGACGCTGTTGCCGGAATTTATGCGAGACGACTCTCACGTCTAAATAAAATGCACATAATGAAACTTGATGTACTGACTGGAATCCCAGAAATACCAGTTTGTATTAAATATAAATACAAAGGCTCTTATTTGGGTGCATTCCCCGAAGATAGATTTGTTCTTGAAAAAGTTGAGCCTGTTTATGAAATAAGGAAAGGTTGGACAAAAGATATTAAAAATGCCACGGAGAGAAGCGATCTGCAAACAGAAACCGAAGATTATGTAAAGTATTTAGAAGACCTTTTAGAATGCAAAGCCAATTTGATATCAATAGGACCAAATCCAGAACAGACTTTGCATTTTAATGATTAAAATAAAATGCAATTACACTCTGAACTTGGCGACATTGCTCAGGTTGTCAACATGCGTCAAAAACAATGCCCGGCAGCAATATCGTTCAAGTCCCAAATCATCTAAAACCTTGCCGGGATTCTCGCCTGCCTGAATGCGGCTCTTGAATTTTTCCCACAAGCCGCCAACGGGCTTACCACAAGTGAAAGCAACGGACCGGTATGATCACAAAACCACCTCTTTAATTTTCATATTTTTACCTCTTTGATTGTTGCTTTGACCTTCTCGGCCCTGCTGACGAGCGCGATGGCTTGTGCGGCTCTGTGCGCCTTGAGTCAGATGTTAGCAGGAATCTGTCATAATCCAGATACATTCTTTTCAATTCGTTGTTCTTGTGCCATTTAACAAGCGCGTTTGCAATGGCTGTCCTTGCTGCATCTGCCTGGCCCCAGACCCCGCCGCCATTTACATTAACATTGATATCAACATTCCTTGCAAGCTCGCCTGCAATAATCAAGGCCTCCTTTATCCTCATCTGCTTGTATCTTGGCTGGATCATGTCAATTAAAATAGAATTTACGCGTATCTTTCCCTTGCCCTCCATTATTGCTGCACGTGCAATGGCCTTCTTCCTTTTTCCCACGGCAATTATTACCTTTTTTTTCTTCTTTTTTGCCTCTTTTATCTCCCCTGTTTTTACTTCTTCAATATTTAATTCCTTTTTTTCATTGATTTCTTCCATATTACTCTCTCCAGCCAAGCGATTTTGCCAGCCTGCCAACTGTTATGAAATCAGTCTTTATGTCTTTTGTTGCAATGCGTTCAAGCTTCTCATTTTTTGATGCCTCTGGAATGCCAACATAAACACGCAGCTTCTTGAATGCGTCCCTTCCTTTGTTTGTCTTGTAGGGAAGCATGCCTCTTGTTGTTCTTCTTACAATAAGATCAGGCCTCTTGGGAAAAAACGGGCCGTGCTGCGGTGAGCCCTTTCTTGTTTCCTTCAAATATTGTCCAACAATCCTTTTTGGGTCGCCTGTAATTATGATATTTTCAGCATTGAAAATATTTACAGCCTCGCCGCTAAGCAGTTTCTTTGCTACCAGCGAAGCCAATCGCCCCAGGATTGCATGTTTGCCGTCTATATTCATATTATTATCCTCGCTTTTGTTTTATTCTTTATCAAGTCATCAAGCATCATGCATGTGCCTTTTGCCTTTGTTATTTTTTCTTTTGCCTCTTTTGAAAATGACCATGCATAAACATTAACCGGTTTCTTAATTTCGCCTGAAGCGAGAACTTTGCCTGGAACAGCGACAGCTTCATCTTCTTTTGAGATTCTGTCTATCTTGCTGACATTGACGCCGAGCTTCTTCCTTCTCGACTTCTCAAGATGTCTTGCTAAAACTAAATAAGACTTCTGTTTTGTCTTTCTCAGTTCCTTTATTAATTCATTAAGATTCGGATCTGTCGGACCAGTTGGTTTTGGCATAATCATCACGTTTCAATTAATTTTTGTTTTTAATGCGGGGGAAGGGATTTTCACCAAAGTGAGATAATATTTTTCTCACCTAAGGGATGAGCAATCCCTTGAGAAGGCTGTCGATAGACGCACTTTGTGCGTCATTCGTTTTTCCTTCTCCGGGTTTTGAACCCTCGAAGCGATTCGTCGTATGACATACGAAGTATGTCTTTTCTCTAACGCATAGGATCTTAAGTCCTACCCCATTGGTCTGTGTTTTGACCAGGCTCGGGCACCCCCGCACTGTTATCAATAAAAATTACACTGGATTACTTTAAAACCTTTTTTATTTCATCCACGAATTCATCAGCACGGTTCTTTATGGTGTTCAAGGCTGATTCAACAATGTCTTCTGGGCTTAAGCCAGAAACTGTTTCAACCGTAAATATGAAGCTTGTGTTGTCTGCTGACACGCTGGCGCATCCGGCATCAACGCATTTCATGCACAATATGCAGCTTGATGCATTTGCAGCACGAACCTTATCATCCTTTTTGTCAAAGACGCCTGCAGGGCAGACCTCAACACACAAATCTGGATTATCGCCTGTCCTGACAGATGGCGCATACTTGTAGCCAACAATCGCTGCCTGATTTTTGGCATGTTCTTTTCCAGAACCGAGCTGCGCAACTGCCTCCAGCTTTAATTTCTGATTATCAAGTAACTCAACAATCGGTATTTCAGCGTCAGTTGGCATGACATCATCTGCTGTGGATTTCATGTCTCCTGCCTTTACAATGCACGGCCCTGTCTTGTCTATAACAAGCACGACCTCGCACCTGCTGCAACCCTTGCCGTTGCATTTGCATTCCTCCTTCCTGTTGTAGGTCTTTTTGTCAAATGTCAGCGGTATCATGCCAATGCGGTGCGCAATTGTCTCGTCAAAAAGGCCAGACGTATTTTCTTCAAAATCCGCGTATTCCACAGCCATTATCGGGATCTCAGACATCATGACCCTTCGGAAGGCATTTGCAAAAGCCGGGTTTGATTCCTCAAGCATGAATGTTATCTTTTCCTTGCTGCTTTTCAATATCCTCAATTTCATTTTATACCCTCCTTCCCCTTCTGCCGCCCTTCTTCCTGCAGGAATCGTGCGATATTGGCGTTATGTCCTCAATGGACGCGATCTTGAAGCCAGCGCGCGCAAGAGCCCTTATTGCCGGCTGCGCGCCCTGACCAGGTATCTTTGATTTTATTCCGCCTGGCGCGCGTATTCTAATATGAAGATTTGTTATGCCAAATGCCCTTGCCTTTTCAGCAGCCTTTCTGGCGGTTTTCAGCGCAGTAAAAGGCTTGCCCTTGTCCATGTCCCTTTCGCAACTCATGCCACCGCTGCACAAGGCAATGGTCTCACTGCCTGTGATGTCTGTTATATGAATTATTGTATTATTAAGCGATGAGTAGATATGGGCAATGCCCCAGCGTTCCCTCATGCAGCCACCTCTTTAATAGCTAATTTATTCATTTTCTGGTCCAGTTTTACCTTATCCTCTTCCTTTCTTTTAACAATATAACTCGGCCACAAAACCTTTTTGCCGCCAACAATCACATGACCGTGAGTAATTAATTGCCTTGCATGTCTCGGGCTGTTTGCAAGTCCTTTTTTGAAGACCATTGTTTGCAGTCTTCTTGATAAAATATTTTCCAGTTTTATGCCCAGAACCTCTTCAAGGCTTGAGCACTGCAAGCCAATGTGCTCCAGCTTTTGAAACAGTTGTACCTTTTCTTTATCATCAGTCTTTGCCTGCAGGTCCCTGGCACGTCTTTTGAATCCTCTCAGAATGCTTTCTGACCTCTTTATTTCGTGCTTTCTTCTGAGCCCGAAATCTGTTTTTATCTTTCTCTCTGTTTCTATCCTTACCTTGTCATATGGCTTTTTCGGGCTTTCATATTTCTTTTTTTGTCGTCTCGGATGTCCCATATCTTACACCATCATTGTTGCAGATAAATATTATTTTTTCTCAGCCTTTCCCTGTTTCGGAGCCGCAGGCGCCTGTCTCAGGGATTTCTTTGTAACGCCAACTGACCGCTGCGTCCTGAATGAAGAGCGTGTTCTCTGGCCGCGCACTGGCTGGCCAAGCTCGTGCCTTACTCCACGATATGCGCGCATTCTTCTGAGCGCATTTATGTCCTCCCTCTTCAGCAGGTCAATATCTGTCTTTGTTATGTGCATGTCAGTGCCGCTTTCAGGGTCCTTTCTCCTGTTAAGCATCCATGCCGGCACCTCGGGGTTTCTTATGAATGCTTCTATTGTCCTTATCTCGTCCTCGCCAAGCTCGCCAATCTTTTTTTGCCTGTCTACATTAGTTGATAAACAGACAGCGTTTGCGAACATGAAGCCGATGCCCTTTATCCTGCGCAGGGCATTTATCAGGGAAAGGTCGCCATCTATGTCTGTTGAAAATATTCTGATAATCCTTTTTGCGCCCAAATCTTTTCTCTCTTTTGCCTTTTCTGTTTTCTCTGTCTTTTCCATATTCCTCACGCTATACAATATTATTCCTAATTATCTAAATTATTGTAAACCATGCAAATAAAAACATATAATTATTATATTTTTTTGGTTTACGATGCAAAACAACTTATTTGATATGATATGCTCCTAAGTTGTTTTACTATAGATAAGGGTTAAAGCATTTAAATGTTTTAAATTCATCCGAGGCGTTATATTAAATATGAAAATCAGGGACGTCATGACAAAAAACCCCATTGCGCTGAAGCCAAACGATACAGTGAAAAAGGCGCTGGGTATCATAGCAAGGCGCAGGATTAGCGGCTGCCCTGTTGTTGACGCAAGGAAGAATATTATCGGCATTGTTTCCCAGGCAGACATAATAAAGCTTATTGACGTTTATTCAAAGATCCATGATTCAGAAGACGCGTTTGAGTTCATATTCAACATGCTCAAATCAAAGGACGATGCGATGAAAAAAGAGCTCAGAAAAATACATGGCATAAAGGTAAATAAATTCATGAAAAAGAATGTTGTATCCATAGATGTTGACGATGACTTCTACAAGGCAGCAAGGCTCATCAATAAGCATGATATTGATCGCCTGCCTGTTGTAAAGAACAAAAAGCTTGTGGGCATCATCACCCGCGCTGACATAATCAGCGCAATGGAGAAACTGGAAGAAGGGAAATAGATGAGCACCTTATTATTAATCCTTGCGAGCACGCTGATCGTGAGCCTGATATCATTAATAGGCATTGTTACTTTATCAATAAAGGAAAGAATGCTCCAGAAAATCTTGCTCATGCTTGTCTCCCTTTCAGCAGGCGCATTGATGGGTGGCGCATTCCTGCACCTTATTCCAGAGGCAATAAGTAATTCAATGGCAACAAATACATTTATTTACATACTGGTTGGCTTTCTGGTGTTCTTTTTGATAGAGAAGATTCTTCACTGGCGCCACTGCCACATGGAGAAATGCGAAGTTCATACGTTTGCCTACATGAACCTGTTCGGCGACAGCGTTCATAATTTCATTGATGGCCTGATAATTGCAGCAAGCTTTGTTGCTGACATAAATCTCGGCATAGTCGCGACGTTTGCAGTAGCCATACACGAAATACCGCAGGAGATGGGTGACTTCGGTGTCCTGATATATGGCGGCTTCAAGAAGACAAAGGCATTGCTGATGAATTTCGCGACAGCGCTCCTGGCAATCGCAGGCGGCGTTTCTGGTTATCTACTATCAAGCTATACGAGCTCATTTGTAATATTTTTGTTGCCGTTTGCAGCAGGCGGGTTCATCTACATTGCTGCATCTGACCTGATACCGGAATTAAGAAAAGAAACAAGCCTGACGAAATCGATGCTGAATTTTGTTGTTTTCATAATAGGCATATTGATAATTTATGGGCTCAGTTTTGTTGGGTGAAAAGCGTTGAAATATATTTTTTTGCCTTCTTCTGGTTTCACTATAGGCATGGTTTAATTGCTTGATAAGAAGGGGGTCTTTGTTTATTCGGCCTTGGCCCACTTGAAGTTTCTCGGGTCGCGATGGAGCTTCATTAAATTCTTCTCGCACTTGCTTGAGCAGAACCAGAAGAATTTGCCTGTGTTCTGGACAGACATCTTTCCTGTACCTTTTTCAATGTTCCTGCTGCAGAATGAACACCTGACCATTTTTGACACCATATTTAATTAAATTATTACCTTCTGCCAAAGCTGCCTGATGACTCCATCTCTGTCTCGCGGAGCATGACAACATCGCCCATTCTTATGGGCCCCATAACATTTCTTGTGAGAATCTTGCCAGTATCCTTGCCGTCGATAACGCGGCACTTGACCCTTGTCACGCCCTTGGTCCCAGCCCTGCCTAAAATGTCTATTATTTCAGCAGGCGTTGCGTCATCTGGCATAAAATCACCAAAGAAACTTAGGCCAACCTGTCGAGCTTTTTGCTTGCCTCTCCTGCCTCAACAACTGCCACAGCTGCTGTTCCAACATCAAGGCCAGCTGCGCGTCCGAGCTCCAGTTTGCTCGGCACATGCTTGAGCAGGATCTTCTTTTCCTCGCAAAGTGGCTGGAAATGCATGATAATCTCAGGCGGGTCAACATCATCAGCAACCACGACAAGCTTTGCAACCCCTCGTTCAGCTGCCTTTGTTGTCTCATTAACGCCCTTTCTTATCTTTCCTGTTTCCCTTGCGGTTTCTATAATCTCCAATAAATCCTCAATTTCTTTCATAGGATTCCACCATTCTCCGTTTTTATTTATTTTATTCACTATATGTTCATACCACATTTATTTAAATTGAATCGTTTTTACAATTCTGTGATTCAATTTAGATGTGTTAAAATGCCAAAGGCATTTTAAACATATTTAAACCGAAAAAATTCAGTTTAAATATCATTCCACACTATGACTATAGTGGAATTTTAATCTTTTTAAAAGTTTAGGTTCAAAGTTAGATGAAATGATATGCTCCTAATATAACCCATGACTACATGGTGAAGCTTTGCTTCACCTGTACAGGAGAATCTTCGATTCTCCATGTAAAGTCATGGGTTTCCTTGAGTCCTCAAAAACCAAAGGTTTTTGGGATCTCAGAAAGCTTTGCTTTCTGCAGACATGTCATCTCAACAATGTTTGTGTAATTTTAAACATTGTTGCAGATTAAAATGAACAAAAATCATGGTGATTGGATGGAGCCTAAGAGCAAATTCCTTAAGGTAAAGTGCAAGAAATGCCGGAACGAGCAGATAGTATTCAACAAGGCAGCGACTGCTATAAAATGCCTTGTCTGCGGCAGCGTTCTTGCAGAGCCAAGGGGCGGGATGGCTGAGATAAAGACCAGCATTGTTGAGGAATTAGAGTAAATTTTTGGTGGTTTAGTGGTCAAGAGAAAAGGCATGCCAGACATAGGCGAGCTTGTTATATGCAAGATAACAGATATCAATCCTAATTCTGCATTTGCCCTGCTTGAGGAATACAAAAAAGAGGGCATGATTCATATCTCTGAGATAAGAGCAGGCTGGGTCAGGGACATACGGAGTTTTGTAAAGCCTGACCAGATGGTCGTTGCAAAGGTCCTTAAGGTCGACGAGCGCGGGCACATAATGCTCTCCATAAAGCGCATTGACAGAAACCAGGAGAATGAAAAGATAAAAGAGTATCGTCTGGACCAGCGCGCAGAAAAGATGCTGGAGCTGGCTGCAAAGGAATTGAAAAAGCCTTTAGAAAAGGCGTACGAAGAGGTCGGCTACAGGATGCTTGAAAACTTTGGTTCTTTGTACAAGGCATTCAAGACATCAATCCAAAATCCTGATACGCTTGTAAGCAGGGGCATACCAGAAAAATGGGTTGAGGTCATAAAAAAGATTGCCGAAAAAAACATAGAGCAAAAGGACTTTGAATTCAAGGCAAAGTTATTTGTCAAGTCATATAAGTCAGATGGTATAATATTAATAAAAGCCCTGCTGAAGGACGCGAAAAAGCAGGGCCTTGGCATCCGCTATATTGCTGCGCCAGAGTATCTGGTAGATTACAAAACCAAGAACGCAAAAAAGGGTGAAAAGGAATTCAGGGAAAAGCTTGACAATATAGTCTCTATGGGAAAAGGCAATCTTGAGATAAAGGCAGAGATTGTGCAATAATAATTTCAGATAAATTTTTAACAGGCTGATGATGCATGCTCATGAAAAAATGCCCGGCGTGTAATAAATACACGCTCAAGGATGTGTGCTGTGAAAAGACAAAAAACACAGAGCCGCCAAGGTTTTTGTCTGAGCAGAGATATGGCAAATACCGAAGGATAGCAAAAATTAAAAGAATATAGTGAACCAACAAAGCAATAAATATAAAAATTTTGTTGTTCACATATACTCAAAGAACACGGTTCTTTGATATAAAAACCGATAAGACAATATAATATGAATTAAAAGTTGAGATATGTGGTAAGTTGACAATATGGAAACAAAAATAAAGATAATCGAGAAAACGAAGCTCAGGAACCCGGTTCTTATAGAGGGCCTGCCAGGCATAGGCAACGTGGGCCGTGTTGCTGCTGGCTATCTTATAAGCGAGCTGAAGATGAAGAAATTCGCAGAATTATACTCGCCGCACTTCCTGCCGCTGGTTTTGCTGCACGACAATGCTGTGGCGCAGGCGCTGAAGTGCGAATTCTATTATCATAAGGGCAAAAAGAACGATATTATCATACTCACAGGCGACACGCAGAGCATAACACCAGAGGGGCATTATGAAATCTGCGAAAAGATCATAGAATTTGCAAAGCTGCTTGGAGTAAAGGAATTAATAACATTGGGCGGGTTTGCAGAAGGCAGGCAGATTGACGAGCCGCGTGTGATAGGCGCTGTCAGCAGCGAAAAATTAATCAAGAAATACAGCACCTATGGGATAGATTTCGGCATGGAGCACCAGATAGGCACAATTGTGGGCGCAACAGGGCTTTTGCTCGGGCTTGGCTCAATAAATAGTATTGATGGCCTTTGCTTGATGGGCGAAACAATGGGAATTCCGATGATGACAGACCCGAAAGCAGCTGACAGGGTTCTTCAGATTCTTTTGAAGATTTTAGGCATGAAGATGGACCTGAGCAAGCTGGAGAAAACTATTAAAGATATGGAAGTACAGATGAAGAAGTCAGATGATATCCACAAGAAAATGCTGACAGAACTGGTAAAGCCTTCGAAAGAAGAGCAGACATATATAGGGTGATTCTTATCATAGACGAGATGTCTTTCTTTGAGGACCTCACGCGATTCGAAAAAACACGGATAATATCAGCGCGCGCGCTGCAGGTTGCCATGGGCGCGCCTATCCTGATAAAGACCGACTTAGACAATCCGAAGGAGATTGCGCGCGCAGAATTCGAAAAGGGGGTTCTGCCAATAACTGTAAAAAGATCGCTGCCAAAAAAGGTTGCATAATCATTATGATTGATTGGTGCTTTTATGACAAAAACAAAATTATTGATACCAAGAGAAAAATATCTTTCAGCAGGCGTGCATATAGGCATGACCACGAAGACAGCAAACATGAAGAGATTTATCTATAAAATAAGGCCGAACGGCCTTGCTGTGCTTAATGTGGGTCTTCTTGACAAAAGAATTGGCTATGCTGCAAACATGCTCTCAGCTGCAAAGCACCTGCTGATAGTAACGAGAAAGGACAGCAGCCAGAAGCCTGTGGAGAAGTTTGCAGAGGTTATTGGCGCAAAGGCTATTGTCGGAAGGTTCATGCCCGGCTCATTAACAAACCCGTCATTCAAGAGCTTTTTCGAGCCTGACATGCTTTTTGTCACAGACCCGCTGGCAGACAGGCAGGCAATAAAAGAGGCCCTGAAGATAAGGATACCAATAGTCGGCCTCGCTGACACATTCAATGAGACAACCTATATTGACACAATTATTCCCTGCAACAACAAGGGCAAGAAATCGCTTGCGCTGATATTCTGGCTGCTTGCAAAGATCATAATAGAATCACGCAACGAGAAATTCGACCTCAAGCCAGAAGATTTTGGTTTCGAATAATTGTCAAAGAAAATGCAGGCTTCTCTTTCTTGTTATCTTGCTTTTGCAGAACAGGGCTTTTACAGCATTTACTCAAACACAATTCCCGCATAGCTGACAAATGATGATGCTGGGTGCACGTCATGGCTTGTTCTGTAATCAACAAGATGGCCTTTCTTTGCGCCAATGTTTTTCATGACAAGCAAAAGCAGTGTTATTGGCACAAAGCCGCAGATGGTGTATTCGTTTTCAATAACATCTTCGTAAAATTTTTCTGCATCAAGTTTGCATATCAATTCTATCATCTCACTATTCCTATCTTTAACCCATTGCAGTTGTTTTTGTATTGGGCCAGAAACAGGTAAATAGCCGTAATTGGGTCCGAAGTGAATGAAATCGCTGCTCGCAATGTAAAATGAATTATTGTCTGAAAGCTTTTTGGCGAGCTCTTTTATTTTATCAAAGCCAAATTGCTGCAAGCATATTGGTGCAATTGTGAAGCCCTTGTAAAGAACCTGCAGGAATGGCAATTGCACTTCAATTGAATGCTCATATTTGTGAGCCATTTCATCAACGCCAATCTTTTTTGCAAATTCCTTGTTCGCCTCTACTTTGCCCAAAGGCGTCTCCCATGTTTCATTGCTTGCAGCAACAGCAGTTCCATGACCAGTATGGTTTGGCCCAAATATGACAAAATTTTTCTTGTCTGTCTTTGACGCATATGCAGCGCCTGCCACAGGGCCGGAAAATTCATAGCCAGCATGCGGCACAATAATGCCTAATGGGTTTTTAATTATTTTTTCTGTTTTTGCAGAACTTAGAAAGTTCTGCATCGTGCTTTCCAGCCTATTCTTTTCGCCGGGATAGAAACCGATTGCAACAGGCCTGCGCATAAATAAGATTGTATTGGAAAATTTCTTAAAGTGCCACGCTTGCCACGTTTATGCTGAATTTTCTCCAACATAATAAGAAAACAGTTTTTAAAGATTGTTTTTTGTTAGGGTGAATGCCCTAAATCTTTTAATAAAAATCTCTTGTCGGGGCTGTCTATTGTAATTCCAGTAACTCTTCTGTAAGCTTCTTCTGAAATCTGATAAACCTTAAGATGGCTTTCATTGGTGCTGCTTGGGAATAATGTATGTACCGCCTCATGAACGATTGTTATGTCGCCTGATTTAAAACCAAAGAATATCTTGTTTTGCTTTGCATCAAGATAACCAGATAAACCGAGTGTTAGTGTGGGAACCAAGATAAATTTGTTCACCTTGAATTTCATTTTAGAAATTTTTTCTGCTTCTTTTAGGCATAATTTTATTGTATCCAAGTTAATTTTTCGTACAAAATCATTGAGTTTATTTTTGCCTTCATTTTTCCAATAAACCCTAAATTGTTTTTCCATATTTTCTTTTGACAATTTTTCTATCAATTTTGCCTCTACTGTCTTATGTCCTCTTTTGTAGAAAGCGAGAGAAATTTTCAACCCACCTATCTGGTCGCTAAGTTTCTTAGAAATTATCAGTTTCATTATAAAATATCCAGCAACAATATTTTTATCCCTTTATTTTTTCATCTGCTCAACAGCAATCCTGCATGGCGTCGGTAGTTTGTAGCCTGCCTTCTTGAGCGCGAGCTTTGCAAGGTTCAGGTGCTGCTTGTTCGCGCGCACCTCTATCACTCTCTGGCCAGTCATGACGCGCGCTGCTGTGCCAATGGGCTTGCCAAAGTTCTGGCGCATGCCCTGCTGGAACCTGTCTGCGCCTGCTCCTGTTGCAAGCGCATTTTCCCTGAGAACCTGGTGCGGATAAACCAGTACCTTTACAAAAAAGCTTCCGACCTTGCCAACGCCCTTTTCCATTGTCTGTACTGCTGCAATTCTGGATGACTCAAGCGCATTGTGTCTTATCTGCACGCTTCGCTCTGAGACAAGGTAAAGAACATTATCATATATATCCTTTTTGCCGAATTCAAATTGGGCTATCTTGGGCTTTGGCACTCCCTTTACATAGCCCTTTTTAGGCACGCGTGTGCTCTGGCGCGTATAAGGTCTCTGCAGTTTTCTGTAGCACCTTCCAGGTCTCAAACCCATAAAATCACTTTAATTGTCATAAAAGATGTACAAATTTTTATGCATAGCCAATCCCATTACCAACAATAATAAGGCGGGTGGTGGGAATAATAGTACATCAACTAATTCTGTTTATTATTCAACTTAAATTAGTATTAATACTTAAAACCTTTTGCCTTGGCGAGCTTTAGCAGTATCGGGGTCAGGATTACGGTTATCAGGACAAATGCAATTATGACAGTGTAGAGCTCCTTTGACAGTATGGACGCGCCCAGTGCTATCTGTGCAATCAGGATGCTGTACTCGCCCCTTGGCAGCATGCTTAACCCTAGTATTAATTGCTCTTTTCTTGAGAATCCGAACAGGCTGCTAAAGAAGCCTGTCCCTATGAGTTTTGCAATTAGGCCCAAAATAACAAGTATTATTATAAGGACTGTTGATGTGAACAATGCATTGAGGTCCATTAATATTGCCGAGTATGCAAAGAACAGCGGGATAAAAAAGCCGTAGCCGATAATCTTCATCTTTGGTATTATTATAGGCTCTGTTAGATGCGACCTGCTCATTGCCATGCCTGCAAGGAACGCGCCTGTCACGCCTGCGATGCCAACATTCTCGCTTGCAAACGCCACAACAAAAACGATTACAAGCGATATTGCAACAATGATCTGTTCGTCACGAAGCGTTTGAAACACGCGCAGGCAGCGGCCAATGAATTTTGAGCCCACTGTTATAATCACGAGGAAAAATCCGAGGATTGCAAAGAACAGCGCAATTGCCTCCCATATCCTTACTGTGCCGTATGTGAGGAATGCAGTAAGCAATGATAGCGATAATATGGCAATAACCTCATCTGCAATGTCAATGGATAATGCCATGTTTGATATTCGTGTCTTGAATTCGCCTATGTCTATCAATGAGCGCATTGTTATTGCCGTGCTCGTGGACAATATTGCAAAGCCTAGAAATATCCCGATGATAACTGAATTAAACATGAACATGCCTACTGCAAACCCGAAAACAAATGACAGGCCGCAGCCTGCTATTGCAATATAGCTGCCTGTGTATATCTCTTTCTTGAACTGCTCACTGCTTGTTTCAAGCCCTATTAAGAACAGTAAAAATAATATACCGAAGTTAGCTATCTGGCCAAGGAGCGGACTTGGCGTGACCCACATAAGAACAGGCCCCAAGATTATGCCTGCTAAGACCTCTCCGACAAGCGACGATACCTTCAGCCGCTCAGCAACCTCGCCAAACAGCTTCGCAACCAGCAGGATAAGTGCTATGCTCAGCAAAATGCTTACATCCATGAATATCAACCATTAATAATCAAAAGTTTCGTTATAATACCATATTCATACTCTTATGAAATTATAATTAATCTTCTATAGATAAAAAACCAGATTTAAAGATGTTGATGGTGAAGGATAGAAAATTGTTTTGTGAAATAATAAAAATAGTAGTTTAATTACTTATCCTTGGGTTCTGCTTTATAGAATTCGTCCTTTCCCAGTTTGTAAAAAGGGCATGACGAACAAGCGGTGGGATGTTTTTCTGCTGTGCATCTGGTGCCTGCTTTTATTCCATCAAAAGATATATTCAACGATATCTTTCCACGGTAGTTGCATTCTGTGTAAAAACAATTGTCAGAAATACCGGCAGGGCTGATTCGTAAATTTTTTTTGGTGTCTATTTCCCATGCCTTGTGATAATGCGCTCCCAATTTCAATTTCATGCATCTTATTTACTAGAAAAATTTATAAAGCGCTGAGAGGGAGATTTGAACTCCCGCATCTCCGAAGAGATACCAGCTTTCTAGAATCTTCCAGGCTGGCGCATTGGACCAAGCTCTGCCATCTCAGCATAGGAGCAGAAACCTAGGGTTTCTCTCCCTATAATCCTCATTTCCTAAGTGGTGTCATACGAACACAATATTATTCAGTATTCTAACAAACACTTAAAAAGAAATTAATTATTTTCCCAATTCCCTCAGCACAGGCATGATATTCGGTGCAATGTTCTTTGGCAGTTTTTTGATGTCAAGCCAGGCCCATTCGCGCACGTGTTTGCCGGGTTTTATTTTACCCTTTCTTTTTGCAAGATAATGTATCAATACAACAATTTCATTCTTTCTCCACAAAATCATTGGTTTTAACGGCCTTATGATTTTTATACCAATCCCCAGTTCTTTCTTAACATTATTTTTTGCTATTGTTTCCAAGCTATCCCCTGCTTTTGCCACAGTGCCGCCAGGAATTTTCCAGAACGTGTCCTTGCCATGCTTGTCTAAAAGGACTTTGCCATGTTCTATTATTACCGGCCCTGATGCTATGATAAACGTTTTTTGTTTGATTGCCATGAGTTTAACTTGGTGAAAAAGGTTTAAAAAATTACAGATTTATTAATTTAGGTATGAAAAAGGGCAAAAATCCATCAGGGGAGATAAAAAAATACAAATCAAGGAAAGTGAAAAAACCGGAAAGAATAGACGCCCTGGGCTCTGGTTATCAGACAACAAAAAAGCATGATGCCCAGAAAATGGCTGAGATGATTGAGACATGGCTTGGCAACCCTGCTTCAAAGAAGATTATGCGATTTCTTACAAAAAGGTGCGATAAATGCGGCAGGCGCATAGATATAATACTCAGGAATTACGCCGGAGAGGACATTCACCCGTGCTTCAAATGCAGAACATCAGGAAAGATTGTAAATAAGATCCTTGACAGCTTTATAGAAAAATCAAAGGTAAAAAAAGAGAATGTTATAAAGAATCTGAAAGATCCTATGTGGCGCAAAGGCCTGTCGTCTGTATTAGAGGGCATTGGAAAATACGGGCCAAGAAAGCCGTTTGTTGCCTATTCGCCGTTCCTGATTGTCTGGAACATAAGCAGGCTTTGCAATCTGCGATGCAAGCACTGTTATGAAGACGCACACATTGCAACGCCGGACGAGCTTACAACAGAGCAGGCCATTGCTGCTGTTGACAAAATGGAACAAGCCGGAGTAGCCTATATTGCCATCTCAGGCGGCGAACCGCTTATGCGCAAAGATTTTTTCCAGATTGCAGAACGAATAAAGAAAAATGAGATGGCATTCTCCATTGCAACCAACGGAATCCTACTCACAAAGGATACTGTGAAAAAATTAGAGGATTTGGGCTGCTTATATGTCCAGGTCTCTCTGGATGGTGCAACTGCAAAAACGCACGACCAGTTCCGCGGCAGGAATGTTTTCGGGCAGACACTAAAAGGCATAAAAAATGTCGTGAAATATTCAAAGATGACCGTTGGTGTTGCAATGACTGTGACAAAATTCAACCTGAAAGAAGTGCCAAAGGCCATTGACCTGGCAGAAAAGCTGGGCGTTCATATCTTCATGCATTATAATTTCATCCCAACAGGCAGAGGCACAGCAATTGTTGACATGGATATCACGCCGCAGGAGAGAGAAACCCTGTTGAAATTCCTCGCAACAGAGGTAAAGAAGAGAAAGATAAACCTGCTCTCAACAGCGCCGCAGTATGCGCGCATATGCAGCACATTTGGGCAAATTTCATCCATGACACATTTTGACACAATAAGCCAGAAGGACAGGACAGGCTCAACCCAGTTCCTGGCAGAATTCATTGGCGGCTGCGGAACAGCGCGGCTGTATTGCGCAATGGAGCCAAACGGCGACATAGAGCCGTGCGTATTCATACCAATAAAATGCGGCAATATCATGAAAGAAGACCTGATTGACATCTGGCAGAACAATGAGGTAATGAAAAAGCTGCGCGACAGAGAACACTTCAAAGGCGTTTGCCTGAAATGCGCGCACAGAAACATCTGCGGAGGCTGCCGCGCCCGTGCATACGGATATTATCACGATGTGCAGCAGTCAGACCCTGGCTGCATATTTAACCTGCAGGAATGGAACAAGATAAAGACTGGGCAGGAATAAATCAGACATAGATTTTATTTACTCTCGTTTCAATTCGTTTTATTAACTTGTGTGTGTCGCCCCATTTGGCATAAGCCATCCATCCATTTATGCTTTCAGCAATCTTTTCTTTACTAATCGTAGTATTTTGTCGAAATTTATCTATTCTGTCAATAAAATCTTTAACGCCGTTTTTCTTTAACAGTTTATGATGATAATAGATTCGAAATCCTAGAAACGGTGTTCCATGATATAGTGGAAAGATTTTCGTTTTGTCCTTGTGCAATTCTATTTTGAGGGTTTCTCTAAGAAATTCATCAATTTTATTTCTACAAAATTCTAGAAATTGCCTAGACTGGTGCAAAATAACGAAATCATCAACATATCGTATATAGAACCTCACCTTAAGTTTGTGTTTTATAAAATAGTCCAGATAATTCAGATACACATTCGCAAAGAACTGGCTTGTCAAATTTCCCAGTGGCATACCTTTTACGTCACTATTTGTGCTATTGTTCAGTATCTTTTTTATCAGCCACATAATTTTGCTGTCATCTATTTTACTTTCGATAATTTTCATAAGAATAGCATGGTCAATTTCCTGAAAATAATGTTTAATATCGCACTTTAATGCAAATCCTATGATCTGATTGCTATATTTCATGTTGTCGATAAGCTTGCCATTTTTTGAAATCTTTCTCTTGAATTCATCAAATCTTGCTAAAGCTTTATGCGTTCCTTTGTTTTTCTGGTTAGCAAAAGAGTCATAAATAAAGGTTTTCTCTAGGCTTGATTGTATTATGTTGCATAAGGCATGATGAACAACTCTGTCACGAAAGTTGGAAGCGTGTATAACTCTGGATTTTGAATCTCTTATAACAAATTTTCTAAGTGGTTTTGGTCTATAGCTCTGTGTTTTTAACTCTTGTTTTAATTTTAGTAATTCTTCTTCAAGATTTAATTCAAACGTGCTTACATCATCTCTGAATCTTTTATTTTTTCTTGCTTTAGAGAAAGCGACAGACAGATTTCTGAACGAGCACAATTCTTCAAATAAATTGCTGTAGTTCTCCATATTTTATCTTGCTCTCTGTGTCAATCAGTTGCTTTAGTTCATTCAAAATTTCAGACGCGTGTTCATATTTACTTATGTCAAGAAAAGCGAGGTCTTTGCTTATTCTGAGGAGAATCTGTAATTTGTGAATCTCTATAACTATATTTCTTCTTAATATTTTGCTGTCCTTATGCGTCAGCTTTATTACAGACTCGAGAATTCCGAAACTCATGTTTTCAATTCTTTGAACAAGCACAAATCGCTGAGATTTCGGGAATTTATTTACAGTAGGATATATCCACTTAACCATATCATAAGTTTTCTGGAAAATCTTTGTATAAGACATTTTATCACAACTGAAACAATAAATAAAATTATCCTAGCCAAAGGTGAATCATTGAAGAGGCGGACACCGACATTGTCATTCAGGTTAAGTTTTATGCTTAATTTCCTGTTGTCAGGATTCCTGTTGCAATTGACATTACGAGGACCGTTGTTGTTCCTGTTGTAGACACGGTGAACGGCTGTTTTAGCCTGCTTACTAAACATTCACTGCTATTTTATTCCTGTTAAATATCATAGCTGTATTTTATGGCTTTAATAATAAAAATTTCAAAGGGCTCTATAAGCAGACATGTGGTTCTAACATACGATAAGCAAGTCCTTGAACTTGCATAATAGATGTGTCCTTTGGTTAGGACTATGATCTTTTTGCATTTCTGAATATTTTCGAAAATAGCTTGTATTCCTGTTCAGTCAATCTCAGGATGTATTCCTTTTCTTGTGGCTTTTCTTTTTTACCTGTGTCGCTGAAAGCTTCGCTTTCAGCTCCAGCCCACCTGAAGAGGCGGACACCGACACCGTCATCCCCGCCGCCAGGATTCCCGCTGCAACCGACAACACGAGGACCGACGTAGTACCCGCTGCAGACACGGCGAACGGCTGATGCATCGCCATCAAGCGTATCTCGCCTAAAGAAACGTGAAATCTCATATTTTGCCAGTTCTTCTATTTTTTCGTCATTCATATTTGCCAGCTGTTCTCCCCATATTTGTTTAAGGTAAGGGATTAAGCTTTTTACAGCTTTATCAAAATTATCAGTTGTGGCAAGCGGCGTGCCTGTTAATGGATGGTAAAGCATTAATTTTTTGGTGTCTCCGTCTGTTGGAACAGGGATATACCACTCTCCAGATTTTTCTGGTAGCTCAAAACCATCTGCTTTTGTGTATAACTTTGTATCTTTTCCTTCCTTGATTTTCCATAATCCTGTCTTTTTATCTTTCACAAACTCTGCCGGTCTTTCGACGAAAACGGGCTCTTTATCATTTATTACAGCATTTGTACATACAACATCTGTTTTTGGATAATTATCTTTTATGAAATCTCTTACGTCCTGCGACTGGTCATAAGTTAATTGCTCCATAAGAAGCGTTACAGCGTCTTTTCTAACAGCGCCTTTTTTGTATTCTATTCCAAATTGTGTTATTATTGGGCTTGCTTTGAAGTCGCGAACATTTTTATTGCCCCTGATTAATGCGTATGGCATATTATCACAAACGAATTATAGCAGAAAAGTATTAAAACATTCAGTCAAATCACATTTAAACTACAATTGCATTACAAATTTTATTTGAATTTCTCAGCGCCTTTTTACAGCTCTGTTTATTTTACTATGTAAAGTAATTGCTTGTCTGCTGGCTGTAAATTCATATCTTTTACATTCTGAGAAATATTCTTTGATGGTTTTGTCTGCTTCGCCGTACGACCTATTTTTATAATGTTTTTGTGCTTGTTCCAATAATCCATCTAAAGTTGCACAAATTACCGAAAATGTCATTTCATCCTCTCGGCATCTTCTATGAGCATGTCCGGAATGTCGCCCTTTAGAATCTTGTATTTCAGTCTGCATTTCTTGCATATCAGTTTGTTTGCCTTTTTGTTGTATATCAGGTTGCCCTTGCATTTCGGGCATGCCAGTATGTCAAGCAGTTGTTTTTTGAGCATATGATTTAATTGGAGGAAAAGGTTTTTAACCTAATGTGACAGGTGCACAAAGGCTCTTTCTATAATTTCTGGTTTGTCTGGGTTGGGCATTGGAACAAGCAAAGACATTCCATATTCATTACCTGCTTGTATTGTATCTTTATCTTTGTCTGAGCCGAGAGGGAATACAATGCATGTTACACCAGAGATACCAGCAAGGTCAGCACTGTCTCTGAATGGAAAAAATGCATCAGAAGCCATTATAGTGCCTCTTGAAGAACCATCTTTGCATCGTGTATTTGCGTAATATATAGCAAGACGTGTTGAATCTATCCTGCTTTTTTGACCGCCGCCAATACCTACTGTTTTGTAAGGTGTTCCTAATACAATTGCATTTGAAGGTACATGTCCAACAACAGCCCAATTAAAGAGCGCTGCCTGAAGTTCATCAGCAGTTGGTTGTCTCTGTGAAACTACTCTAAAATTATTTGCAGAATTTATTTGGCTTTCATATCTTTTCTGAACTAGAAGGCCACCTTCTAATTTTATGTATTGATATTTGCTGTCAACCAATTCCGTATCTAGACTCGGAACGCGTACAACACGAACATCCTTCTTTTTTCGCAAAGCATCAAGTGCTTTATCTGTGTAGCCAGGCGCAATAACGCATTCAAAAAATCTTGTTATCATGAGATTAGCAGTTTCTTCGTCCAACTCATCACTGAAAGCTATGATACCACCGAATGCAGATAATGCATCGGTGTCCCAGGCTTCATTATAAGCTTTGAAAACGTTGTCTGCTCTTGCTGTTCCGCTTGGCCCTACATGTTTTGAAACAGAAGAAGCAATATAATCTGGAAATAACTTTTTAATTCTCTTTACTAATTTTAGGCTCGCATTCAGATCTAATATGTTTATGAAGCCCAATTTCTTATCCGGATTTTCCTGCAAAATTTCATATCCTGCGATTCCAGGCCCAGCTGAACCAACTTCTTTGTAAAGTGCAGCAGGCATTCCCGGATTTTCTCCGTATTTTAGTGATCTGAGTTTTTCAAATAAAGTGTTACCAATTGGAATTTGTGGGGGGAAGTCTTCTGGAACAGCTTGCCTATATTGTTTTTTTTCTTCACTAGGCATTTTAATCATCTACTTCTATTTATTCAACATTCGGGTATCTGTTCTTTCTTGCTATTTCCCAGCCGCCAAGGCCATTGCCGTTCTTGACACCAGCCACGACGCACGCTCTTAAGTCGCCATATTTAGGGTCTGTATAATTTGTCGTTGCATAAAGCTCTTCTGCAAGATCTTGCGGTTTGAGCGAATCGGGATAAAATATAAGTTCGCTTTTACGTAAAATTGTTGGGTCAAAACTTTTGTAGTCAATATCGCCATTATAAGTTTGAACAAGTTTTATACGGCCCTGCTCACCAGATCCTAAAGGCCAAAATAACATTGTTGCATCGTCAGGCTTAGTTGTTATCCCCAAACAAGCGTCAATTTCTACATTGCCAAGCATTCTTAAATCTGGATAAATTGCACCAATAATCCTAGGTGTCGGCTTTTCTTTGCTGTCATATTCAGGACCCTGAGAACTAAGCATGTCTCTAATTCTATGTGCAGGCCTTTCATCGCGAACTTTCCGGCAAAATCTGAGAGCTTCGTATGCAGGAACAACCATTGCCTCGTTGTTTGTTATAAGTACAAATCCTGTTTCTGGGTCCACTACAACAGCCCGGTAATGCCTGAACTGGTCAAATGGCTCTTCTGGATTTATTGACTTTATTCTTATTGAAACTCCGGACGGACTTTCTATAGGAAGGGATGCGTATCTCTCCTGACTGCCTTTTGAGCGTCCTGTAACCAGATATGTAAAAGCCGGCAACTCGTCTTTTAGCCTGCCTACACCAATCTGCCTGCCTGGATAATTTCCGCCTGGGTTTACCATGCCAATATTTTTAGAATTAATCTATATAAATCTGTAGCATGTTTTTTCAGAAATTTTTGTGTAATTTAATAGTAATGCTATTGTGATTTTTTCAGCATGCTATTCACTGAACATTTTCGTTCCGCTTCTGTATTGTTTAATCAGATTTAATGAAAAAATTCCCGCTGAGGCAACAGTACAAAGTTCGCCTAATTCCGTCTGTCCAAAAGCATAACAAGCTGTTGTTATTGTTGTCCCGCCTAAACAGACAATTTTATTTAAAACTTGGATATATACCCTTTTCCATTATAACACGGTCTGTTTTTGCTGCGAGCATCTTTCTCTTTGCCATGTCCTCGCTACTCGCATTCGCTCGCGCCAGCGCAACAAGCTCGCCATTTAGCGTAAGTATTGCAACTAAATCATCTGGTACTATGTCTTTCTGTATTCTGCAGATGCCTGTTGTATAAAGCGGCGAGCCGTTTGCAACTGCTGCAACAGCCGAGTCTTTTATTATTATTTTTCCTAGGTGCTCTATGGCTATCTCTACAGGAAGCACAAAATTTCTTATACCCTCATCTTTATTTTCCTTCCAGAACTGGTATGCGTCAGCAATGTCCTGTATTCTTACGCATCGGCTTTCGTCAAAATTTCCTATCTTTGTCCTGCGGAGCTCTTTCATGTGAGCACCGCCTATTGTTTTTCCTAAATCATCAATCAATTTTCTTATATATGTCCCTGCCTGGCAGCTGACAACAAAAAGAGCATCACGGTCGCTTCGCTCCAGGACATTGAATGAATATATTTTTCTCATGCGCTCCTTTCTTGCAACAGCGCTTCTTACAGGCGGCCTCTGCCTTATCTCGCCCACAAACTTTTTTACTGCCTCATTCAATTTTTTTTCATCAACGTCCTTGTGCAGATGCATGATGCCCACATATTCCTTGTCCAGTCCCTGCAATGCTGGCATGACCTTGCACGCATGCTCCAGTGTTATAATCAGAACGCCTGTGACATTGGGGTCAAGCGTGCCGCACTGGGCTGTTTTGTTCAGGCAGAGAATCTTTTTTACAGTTGCAGCAACATCATGAGAAGTCGGGCCAGCCCATTTGTCAAGGATTATTATCCCGTTTTTCAAAAGCTCTTCTATGCTCCTGGAGCCCGGGTACCTGTCATAGTTTGTTATCTCTTCGCACTTTTCAATCCATTCTTCTTTGTTTTTTTCCATATCAATCAATTATATTTATGTCAGGTGCTATACATTGATTTTCATTAATTTTCTTGTTATTATCATCACAGGTATTGAGACAAGGATATACCATCCAAGCCAGCCGAGATAATAACCAAATACAGGGAGTTCAAATGGCATCCTGACCACAGCGCGCGAGAATTTTATATTGCCAGACTCTTTCTTTATCCGCCAGTCAAAATTCTCTATTGCCTTTTCGCATGGAAGTGTGCAATTAATATTCAGCTCATTTATTTTTATGCTGTTCTGGTTTTCTTCCACAAGATATGTCCTGTTCATTATTGTCAAGTTGCCTGTGCCATTGACTGTTGCAACAGTCATGTCGCCATAAACGCCTGCAAGCCATGGTAAAAATACAATAACTATCACAAATGAGACAATCATAGGCTTCATGGTCATGCGCATGAGCCTGCTGTTCTCCTTCATCACATCAGACATGATCTCCTTTACCTTTTCTGTATTGCCGGCCTTCTGCTCCTCCTTCATCTTTTTATTCAGTTCCTTGACATTCTCCTTAAGCTGTTTTGCATCCCTCTGGTTTATGAGGATCCTGTAGAATACATTTATGACTATGATAATTATTGCTGCAAAAATCGCTGTTGCTATTACTGGCTCAAATGTCAATAAAAAGCCGAACAAAAAGTCGAGCATTATTACCACAATTTACTTCTCTTCCTTCTTCATCTCGAACTTCTTTATTCTGAAACCCTCGCCTATGGAATGCCTCTTGCCGCATGCAGTGCATTTATAGCGAATATCTAGTTTTTTTGTGGGTTTTTCCCTTCCTTTTGGGTTCTCTTTCGGGAATGAACCATAACCCTTCATCTTCCTAAGGAATCTTCTCTGGCCTTTGCTGTCCTTTCTTCTTGGTTTCCTTTTTGCCTCTTCAATTACATGTTCTGTATGCTTTTTGCAAAACGGGCAGTATCTTTTCTGTTTTTTTGGTATTAACATAAATCATCACAACATTTTTATTATTAAATCTCCACTTTTTCAATTACACCTTCTTTGAGCAATAAATCATTTAAAGACTTTGGCAATGCCTCCAAACTGATGGTCTCGTTCTCCCTTAATTCATAGGTCTTCGTATCCGGCCCGACAAACGCAGGCAGGGTTTTATTTATTTTGTAGGCGTATTGTTTTGGCTTCTCAACTATTGTCATGGAAGGAATGGGCTTTTCCTTTCTCTCCTCTGCTGCATTCTCTTTCGCTTCAACAGCAATATTTGGTTCTTTCTGCAATTCCTCAAAGAATTTTGACCTGTGACATTTCAGTATATCAACAATATGATAGAATGTCTTTTCTTCGGCGCTTGTTAAATGTTCTGGCGGCAACCCGGTTCTGATGCAGTCAAGCGCCATGCCTGCAATCTTCCGTTCCCTGATTTCAAAGAAGCGCCTTATTGTATTTTTCACGTTTTCAAGTTCCAATATCTCGGAAGACGTTTTCTCCTTCAATCCCTCTTTCCTGCGCAAATACTCCTGAAGCTGGGTCATCAAATCATCTGGCAGCTTCTGCAGCTTGTTAGAATCCCTTTCAGTCCGCTCCAGCTCGCGAATCTTGTCAAATGTAAGCATACTATGAAGTTTGGCTGTAATCTTTAAAAAGGGTTTTTAGTGCATCCTGGTTTTGTGATATTCCAGACTTTTCATGGTCTTGAATTCCTTGCCGCAGGCACCGCAGGAATAACCGCGGAATTTTGTTTTTGATTTTCTTGTGATCTTCATCTTCCTGAACGGGTATGAAATAGGGCTCTTTATCTTTATCACGCTTGTGCCCTGCCTGCATATCTCGTCTGGCTTGCATATACCAATGTCAATATAAAACATGGCAGAGTCGCAGTTTGCCGGAGACATCTGGTTTTGCTGGTTCCATCTCAGCCTGCTCATAATCTCGGCAGTGCGAAGCACTAGCGTGTTTTTATCATTTGATTTGTATACGCATTCCTCTATCTCATTCCAGTCCCAGTTCATCATGCGCAGAAAATTAGAAAGCGTGAATATGCTTCTTTTTTTGCCGTCCTTAAGTCCAGACATGATCAGCTTTATGCAGGGTGGAAAGTATTCCTCTCCTATCTTCTTTTCCCAGTTTATTTTTTGCAATGGTTTCTTTTTTACCTTCTCTTTTTTTACAGTTGCATACCAATCCATTGCATCAGTCAGTAAATCAGCTGCCTCGTTCTCTTCGCCGGCAAAGAATTCTTCTGCTGTCTTTATCTTGCCTGGGCTCGCATCCTCTGGCTTGAAGCCTTTGAGCTGAGAGAATCTTATCGGCAATGAAACAAGCCAGGCCTTCTCATTCAATGAATACGGGGCGCGAAACATATGGCGGTTGCCCCAGTCTTTTTCAACCTCTACAAAATAGAACGGATTCAATTTATCCGGCGCCTCATCCAGCGTCTCTATGAGGCTCTTGGCGCCCTTTGTCCTTATGAGCTCTTTCATTAGGTCTTCATAGATTTTTTTTCTGATGAATCTCGATATTATTCTAGGAAGCTTTGGGTACAACCTTGCTGTTTTTTTGTAGTCTAATTCTTTTGGAAACATGGCCCATGGCAGGCAGATATGAAAGCCGCGGCGGCCAGAGAATTTCAGGCCATAATTCTTTATGCTGTATTTTTCCAGCAGCTTGCATATAAGCTCTGTTGCTATTTTTGCCTCATCTATGCCTAGTTTAGAATCAACATCAATGATAATATCCCAGCCAGTGCGCAGCTTGTTGTAATTCTCATTGTTTATTGCCATCGGATTGCTCCAGTGCTCAACAGAAAAATGGAATGATGTCACGCCCTTTTTTGCCATCTGGACAATGTCGTTCTTGTACTGAATAATATTTGGGCGTTTGTCAAATGTCCCGTTCCAGAAAGCGCCGACAACCTCGCGGTCCTTTGAGTTCTTCAGTATTTCATTGACCACGTCTTCTCGTGAATAATACTCAAGAATCTGCTGCCTGTTCACAACCACACCCAGAAATATCTATGAATAAAAGAATTAAAAATGATAATCTAGCATTTCTGTTTTTTAACGTCTACTTATTGAAGCATCTCTTACGCGTTTGGATTTTATTACGTAATCCATGACAATCGGATCCTTCATTCTATCTCTATAGCTTCTTGACGATCTTCCGCCAAATCTTTTAACAGGTCCATTGCCATCATCTCTGTCAACAAAAGAAAGAACGGCCTCTACATACGAGGCCATGAGATATTGAATATCATCCGTAGTTAATCCTAATTCATCTTTTTTCTTGTCAATTTCAGACATAAATAAGAGATAGTTATCAACAGCTCTATCAGAAATATATTCCAAATCAAAAATCCCATTCTTGCCATGATTCCTATAAAATATCTTAAATCCTATAGGTGCAAAATTTGCATCAAGATCCCCAAAATATTTCGTTAGTGCATCTTGTACATATCTATATGACAAGCCGGAATTAAGGCCTTTTTGCATGTCAGGAAGTTCTTCCCATAATCTGCCATTATTTAATCTTTTTCTTATGCTCTCGTCTGCAACGCCTGAAAAAATTGAGTTTGGCTTTTCAATAAGATGCTGATATAAAATACTATGGCCTTTATTTGTGCCTGGCGACGCTGTCGCCCGCGGAGATATTAAGGCAGTTCTGGTTATTATATCTAAAATCATCTGTAATTCTTTTGGCGTAAAGTTTATCATTGCCCATTCGCGACTTCTTTCTTTCTCTGAATCTGGTTGATCAACGAATGGGTTACTTACTGAAAATGGATTACTTGTAACTGGATCACTTGAACCATCTATGCGGGTCAAAACTCCCCAGAAACAACCATCCTCTAATTCCTTTAACATGTGCCCTAAGTTAACGTCAGTAATTTTATCTAGATGCGTTTTTCTATATTCCTCACCAAATTTTCTTGCATCAACAGAAACTTTCCTTTTAGCATTTTCATTAAAATATGCACTGACAGGAGGAAGTTCTAATACAAAACTCATCAAATCATCTTATGTATTATATTCGTCAAAAGTTTATATATCTAAATAAGAAATTCATCGTAATTGAAAAACATTACAAATAGATTACTTCACTAACAGTTTCGCCTTTTCAATGGTATATTTCCAGCCAGCAGGCAGCTTGCCTGTTCGCGTGTAGTATTTTACCATGCGCCTTATCTTTGACTCCATCAGCTCAAATCCATGCCTTGCCTTTGCGTCCTTTTTGTTCTGCTGCAAGTGCTTCTGCAGCTCAACAGCCTTGACAAGAAGATGGTGCATGTCTTCAGGGACTTCTTTCTTTATCTCTGCGCCAGTTACCTTAGAAACCTTCATATCCAGCGCGCGGACATCAGGAACCCCGTATTGGTCGCGCAGAATAAGTCCTATCTCTGCATTATTCTTGCCATCACGCGCCAATTTTAAAATAAGTTCCTTTACCTCATCCTTGTCATACATCAGCCACGCATGCCTCTTCTTTATGGGCTTTTTTGAGCCATGCTTGCCGTGCTTACGTGAATGCATTCGAGCCATAATATTTCACCGTTTGGATTGAATGCAACAAAAAGCTCTGCTTTTTTGGTGCATTCTTGCCATTAATATCATCCTCTTTTGATTTAGTGTTCTTTGTATCGTCTTCTTTTTTCTATCTTTTCCATTGTTTTTAAAGTATTTTCTGCGCCAGCATAATTCTCCTTATATGCTTTTAAAATTATGCTCCACGCCCTTTCAAGGATTTCAAAATGCGTTGATTCCAGCGCCTCATGCAAAAGGAATAAATCAACTGCCTTGTCCTCAAACCGCTTGCTGACAAATCCCAGGCCAAAATCTACAAAGTAAATGTCAAATTTATGTTTTAGAATCATATTGCTCGTTGTAAGGTCGCCGTGAATTATGTCAAAATTATGAAGCGTTGCAATGTTTTTTCCGATGATTTTGCACAATTCTTCGCAATTTCTTTCATCCAGAACATCCTTTATTTTCTTGCCATCAATGTATTCCATCCTTATGCTAAATTTGTCCTCATCAATAACACCAGGCACGCTTATTAATGGCTTGGCCTTTCTTAGCAGTCTCGCCTCAAGACTTGTCCGCCTTGCCCTTAGTTTTTCGTCTATCTCTTTTATCCTGTATGACTTGCGTATCCGTTCCTTTACAAGGGTATCTTTATCCCTGTATAATATTGCCTCTGCTCCCTGTGCTATCTTTTGCATACAATGAAATAAATTATAATATATAAAAAACCATTTGTCAATGACCACCGTCTAATTCATGGAGAGCAAAGCTCTCCTGAATTGCCAAAAGACTTCGTCTTTTGAGCAAAGACGGTGGCTTGTTGAAGTTTGTGTATTCATTGAGCATCTCAGATTCCACACTTTCTACCACTGTGTGCAGATAAACTTTGCTTATCTGAACATCTCGGAAAGTTTATAACTTTCCAAGATTTGAAAACAGTGGAATCTGCAGATTTGAAGTTATTCTGGATAAATGATGAAATAAAATAAATAAAAGCCTTTCTGACCATGTTATTATGCAATTATGCGGTGTTTTTATGACAGTTGTTGCAGATAAGGATAAGTGCATTTCCTGCGGCGGCTGCGTTAGCGTCTGCCCTGCCAATGCGCTGGTTTTAGACATAACCCCTGTTTGCGACCCAAATAAATGCATAAACTGCAGTATCTGCGTAAAATTCTGCCCGGCAGGCGCATTAAAGCTGGAAAAGTGAAGAAGTGATATCATGATTGTTAATGAAAAGTATGACGTGGTTGTTGTTGGCTGCGGTCCGGCAGGCGCATCAACTGCAAAGAGGTGCGCAGAAAACGGCCTTGACGTGCTTGTTCTTGATAGGAATCAGGAAATAGGGACGCCTGTAAGATGCGGCGAAGGTCTTTCTGACAATGCAGTTAAAACACTTGGCTTGAAAATCCCAAGCAGCTGCATTGCCCAGAAAATAAAAGGCGCAATTGTTTACGCGCCTAATGGCAAACGGGTGGAGATAAAATACAAGGGCACAAATGGCTATACACTTGAACGAAAGGCCTTTGACAAATGGCTTGCATTTGAAGCCAGTCGTGCTGGCGCAAGGATTATTGCAAAAACCAATGTTTATGATATTATAATGAATAACACAACGGTTTCTGGCGTAAAGGCAAAGATATTTGATAAAGACAAATCCATTGAATCAAAGGTTGTTGTTGCAGCAGACGGCGTGGAATCAATGATAATGAGGAAAGCCGGATTCAAGGCAAAGAATCCCAGATTTGTTGATACAGGTTATGAATATGAGATGTCTGATATTGATATGGAAGACCCAAATATGATTATTCTTTATTTTGGTTCAAGGATTGCGCCACGCGGCTATGTCTGGGTTTTTCCAAAGGGTAAAGATGTTGCAAATGTCGGCATTGGCATAAATAGCATGGGTGGTGAAAAAACAGCAAAGCAGTATCTGGATGACTTTATCCTGAGCAAACCAGAACTAAGCAAGGGGAGCATTATTGAGGTAAAGGGCGGCTGCATACCTGTTGGCGGCTTTCTGGACAACATGGTTTCTGACGGGCTTGTTGGTGTTGGAGACGCAGTAAACCAGGTAAACCCTATCCATGGCGGCGGCATAGCAGAAAGCATAAAAGCCGGCAGGATTGCTGCTGATGTCATAGCAAATGCCATAAAAAAGAATGATGTTTCAGCAAAAACTCTTTCAGAATACAACAAAATCTGGTGGAAGGATTGCGGCCAGAGATTAAAGAACGTCGAAAAGGTAAGGGAGATGTTTGAAAAGATGTCAGATGCTGAGATGAATGACCTGGCAGAAGTCCTTAGTGGCGAAGACCTTGTCAATTTTTCTCACGGAAAGAATTACGCAAAATTGGCAAAGATATACATGAAGTTTAAGGCCAAAGGCATCAGAAGAAAAATTGGGTTCTAAGATTTCTTCTTCAAAATTTCATCTATTCGTTCACGAAATTCGCATGCTTGGCATATTTCACCGGCACAAATCTCTCCGCATTTTTTGCACGTGTTTGGTGTGCCTATCTCTTTTATGCCCTTCATTAATGCATCCCTTATTTTCTTGTTGCCCTCAAATATCTGGAACTTCGTGCCTGGATGATTTTTCTCCAATTCATTCATGAGCTTTTTGATGTTATATCTTAGAACAATTTTTCTGTAAGGACATGTTAGTCCAAATTTTAATTTCGGGTAAAGCAGTTTCGCATAAAGAGCAACTTCGTCCTCAGGGCATCTTTGCAAAGGCTTTATCCTTGGCACAAACTTCTCGTGCTTCAATATGCCTTCGCCGCGAACAATCCTGTCAACATCGCCGCGTATGTAATTCATCAATATGCTTTCTACCTCATCATCAAGATTATGCCCTGTAGCAAGCTTGTCAGCGTCAAGCTCTCTTGCTTTCTTGTTCAATAAGTAGCGCCTGAATATGCCGCAATTGCACATGCCAGGCCTTGCAAGAGCCAGATCGTCTAGCGTGTAATTGAACTCTTTTTTGAATGAGAATACATAATGCTTTATCTTCAGTTTTTTGCACACGCCTTTTGCATGCTTCAACAGTTTGTCATCATAGCCCTTTATGCCGCCGTCAATTGTTATTGCTATTAATGAGAATCCTTTTGCTAATTTGCTTAGTATGTGCAATACAGCAACAGAGTCTTTCCCGCCTGATAATGCGACAGCAATCTTCTTTGTTCCGTCAAAAAACTTGTTTTCTGCTATCGTCTTTCTAACGCGCCTCTCGAAGAACTCCATGAAGCAGTTCCTGCAAAACTGCTTTCCAAGGTACTTCAATTCTATTATCGATTTTTTGCTGCAGTTGGCACATTTTTTTGATTTCACAGTTTTCATTTTCTTCATGACATAGAATTTGTGAGATAAATTTTAATTACTGTTGACATGGTATTATGAAGCCTCTATGTGACTTATAAGTATAAATAAATATTAAGTACTTATATATATAATAGTATATATATACTTTAAAGTGATAGGATGACAATTACTCGGCTAGGACGCGAAACCCATAAAAACCTTGTTAATAAAGCCGCTAAACGTTTTTCTAAGATTGGTTATACAATAATAAAAGAAGCAAAATTATCTGGAAAAAACAGAATAGATATTCTTGCACTAAAAGGTTCAAAAAGGGTAGGTATTGAATGCCAGTTAACTATATCACATAAAATAATAAAACAGAAATTTATTGATTATGGTTCAAACTTAACAAAAATGATTTTTGTTATACCTAAAAGTAGAGAAGAAAAAATGATTAGTGTTATAAAAAGTATTTCAGTAGAAGAAAATATTCCTAAAGATTTTTTTGAAATATGGACCGAAAATGTCGATACAACTACTACAATAAGACTCAGAAAAAATTCAAAAGAAATTTTAGATAATGTAGCTAATCAAATTGGAAAATATAGTGATACGTATGATGATATAATAAGAAAATTAATTTTACATTGTAAAAATTGTAAAAATTTTAAGAATGGTGACAATCATGGTTCGTCTTGACAGGATAACAATGCAGGGATTCAAGTCGTTTGCAAACAAGGTTACAATACCGTTTCCTGCCGGCTTCAATTGTATATGTGGCCCGAATGGCAGCGGGAAGTCGAACGTCGTAGACGGCTTGTTGTTTGTTCTGGGAGAATCTTCTGCAAGAAGTATGCGAGCCCTGAAGCTGCAAAATTTATTATTCAATGGCGCAAAAAGCAGGAAGCCTGCCGACTATTGCGAAGTTTCATTGTATCTGGATAATGCTGACCAGAAAATACCAGGCGACAAGGAGATGAAGATAACAAGGCGCGTCACACGCAGCGGCATATCAGTATACAAGCTGAATGGCAGGACAGAAACGAGGTCAAAGATACTTGACATACTATCATATGCCAACCTCTCTGTAGAGGGATATAACATCATAATACAGGGTGATGTCACAAAGATCATAGAGATGTCACTAATGGAGAGAAGGGGTGTCATAAATGACATATCAGGCATAAGGGAGTTTGATGAAAAGAGGGGAAAGGCAACGAACGAATTAGAAAAAGTTGAGAACAGGGTAAGGGAAAACATGATTGTTGCTGCAGAAAAGCAGAAACTCGTATCAAGACTTAGGGCTGAGAAAGAGAACGCTGAGAAATATGTCAAGCTGAATGACGAGCTCAGAAAATCAAAGGCGTCGCTAATAAAAAAACAGCTGAATGAGGCAGAGGAGAAGATGAAGGTCTTTGAAAAAGAGATAAAAGAGGGGACAGAGAAGTTTGACAAGCTTGAGAAGGATTTCCGCGTTCTTGAGGATGACCTGGAGAAAAAGGAGAAAATAATAAAAGACGTCAATGATGAAATCATAAGCAAATCCAGAAACTATGCGATTATGAGGAATATTGATTCAATCCAGACAAACATATTAAGAAAGAAAGACAAAATCAGTATGAATGAAGACGAGATAAAACGTCTGGGCGAGATAAGCATTGTTGACAAGCCGGTTGTAAGAGAGGTTCTTAACCAGGGCTATTCGGGCGTCATTGGAACAGTATTGAGCCTGGTGGAGATACCGAAGAAATATGCAATTGCAATGGATGTTGCCATTGGTAATCATAAGGATGATGTTATTGTAGAGGATGATGACGTTGCTGCAAAGTGCATAAAATATCTCAAGGAACGAAAGATTGGCCGCGCAAGATTCCTGCCATTGAACAAGATGCGGGGCGATAAGAAAAAGTCCTATGAGGGCGATGTTATTGGTTATGCCATTGACCTGATAAAATTTGACAGAAAGATGCAGCCTGCACTGGAATATGTTCTTGGGAGCACGCTTGTTGTAAAGGATATTGACACTGCAAGAAAGATAAAGGACTTCCGCATTGTCACGCTGGACGGCGACCTTTTAGAGCATTCCGGAGCCATGATCGGCGGCTTCTATCATAAAAGAGAGGGCGCTGTTAGTTATTCATCAGAAATTTCAAAATTAGAAGAAGAGATTGAGAAGCTTGAGAAAGAGATAGAAAACCTGGACATGGAATTAGAAAAATTAAAAAAGATGGAAAAGGCGGAAAGTGACGAAGTAGTAAAGCTGCAGGAAACAAAGGCAGCCATGGAAAAAAGTATGGAAGAGTCAAGACCGAAGAGAAGGGGCATCTATGAGGAAAGGATCATTCTTCAGAATAATATTACAAAATTGAAGATAGAAAAGGCAAAATCAGAGGCGACTATCTCAAACCTCACTCTGGAATTTGAAGATTTCAAGGACGTCAAGGAATTTCTGAAACTATCAGAGGATGAACTGAAAGAGCGCGTAAGGCAGTATATAATTGAGATAAACAGGCTCGGGCCTGTCAACATGAAAGCGCTTGAAGAATATAAGACAATAAATGTGGAATTCGAGGAATTAAAGAAGAGATTGGACAAATTGCTTGAGGAAAAGGATGCAATAATGAAGATTGTTGATGAGGTTGAGAAGAGGCGCTATGACAAATTCATGGAAACCATGAATATTATTGCGGAAAACTTCACAAGAATTTACACTGACCTGACAGGCGGGACTGGCCTAATCAGGCTTGAAATAGAAAACAACATAGATTCTGGCCTTGTCATAGAAGCAAGCCCAATCGGAAAGAAGGTCATTAACCTGGATGCAATGTCTGGCGGTGAAAAGACATTAACATCACTGGCCTTTTTGTTTGCAATAATGCAGCACAAACAGGCGCCATTCTATGTTTTGGATGAGATAGATGCTGCGCTTGACAAGACGAACACAAAAAAGATTACAAACGTTATAAAGAAGTATTCAAAGGACGTCCAGTTTATCATAATAACGCACAATGATATTACAATCACAGAAGCCGACAAGGTGTTTGGTGTCAGCATCTCAGAGGGGGTTTCAAAGGTATTTGGCATTGACATGCCAAATGGTTAACAATATGGCAATATGGGTTGATAAAAATGAACGAGGCAAAAGTGATACAGACAATTGTTCTTGGCGCAGACTGGCGCGAAGTCATAACAAATCTTGTTGCAGAAGAGGGCCTGGACCCATTATCCATAGATTTGATCAAGCTGGTTGACGCATTTGTCTTTTATCTGCAGAAGCTGAAGGATTTTGACTTCCGCATACCAGCACGATTCATACTTGTTGCTGCAATATTGCTCAGAATGAAGTGCGAGCTGCTTCTGGAAGAGGAGGAAAAAAAGCGCATGGAGACAGAGAAGATACCGACAATCAACATAGAAGACGTGCCTGTGCTCTCGCCGCCAATACTGCGCAGGCCCACAAAAAAGGTAACACTTACTGACCTGATAAATGCGCTCAACAAGGCCGTAGATTTCAAGGACAAAAAAGAGGAGAGGCACATAAAGATGTACCGCGCAGTAGAAAAATTAATAGAGCCCGGGGAGGATATAGAACTTAAGATAAAGAATACATATGACAAAGTGGCAAAGAGGCGCACCATAAAGTTTTCAGAGCTTGTGCCTGTCTGGAGAAGGAAAGAGATCGTTGATATATTTTTGCCGCTGCTATATTTAGAGCAACGCGACATGATTGTATGTGAGCAGGAAGACATGTTCAAGGAAATTTACATAAGAATAAAGGAAGAGGTAAAACCTGGTGTGGCAGATGGCTGAAACAATTATTGAAAATATAGAAAATAATCAAGAAGAGCAGGATAAAGAGAAGGCCAGAAGAAACAAGCTTGCCCTGCTTGAGGCAATTCTGTTTACAACAGAAGAGCCATTAAAGATAGAACGCCTTCAAAGGGATTTGAAGGCAAGAAAGGAGGAAGTGGAAAAACTGCTTGCAATGTTAAGGGATAAATACAACAAAGGGGATTTTGGCATAAAGCTCTCAGACATAGGGGGCTTTAAGCTTGTTGTAAAGCCTGAATACGTGAGCAATGTTTCCCACCTCACGTCGCACGCTGATTTGTCGCGCGGCTTGCTGCGCGTGCTTTCTATAATAGCGTACCATGAGCCAATAAGACAGTCAGATATAGTAAAGGTCATTGGCAACAGAACATACGAATACACTAAGGAATTGGAAGAGAAGGGCCTGATAAAAAGCGAGAAGAAATCAAGGACAAAGATGCTCAGCACAACCCCGCACTTTGAGGAATACTTTGGCGCAAAGCGGCAGGAATTGAAAAGGATGTTTGAAGACGGCAAAGGCAAAAAAAGTATAATTGAAAAGCTGGATGAAAAAACAAGTGTAGCAAAAGAAGAATAATAATATTTAGCCAAAGGTCGGTGTCTTCTATTGGCAACATTCCTACAGTATTTTCTTCACGTGATTTATTACGTCATCAAGAATCTCGTTCGGCATCCGGTTGCCGTCAATAATCTGGGTGTTCGGGAAATAGTTCTTCATAGAGATGTACATCTTTCTTATCTGCTCTAATTTATGCTCCTCCTCAAACAGCTCAATGTGATGCCTTGCTTTTCTCATACGCTCTACGCATATTTTTGGCTGGGTATCAACAAAGATTGTAAGGTTTGGCTTCAGGAAGTTTGTATTTAGTTGCTTAAGTCCCTCAAGCGATACCTGCAGGCTGCCGTAAACCAGCGAGGATAAAATATACCTGTCACAGATAACAGCCCTGCCTTTCTTTAGCGCAGGCTCTATCTCTGATTCTAGATGATGACTCCTGTCTGCTGCAAAAAGCATCTGCAACGTGTATGGGTCAGTGCACCACTCTTTTCTCAGGGCAGATTTTATTATGCCGCCAATAAGGCCGTCTGTGGGCTCTTTTGTAAGCAGCGTGTCCTTACCTTTTTCAATGAGGTAATTCCTGAGCAAAGTGGATTGTGTGGTTATGCCAGAGCCATCAAGCCCCTCAAAAACAATCAGTTTTCCGCGCATGTTATTTCATTAAACATGGAAATATAAATGCTTTTGCATGCAAGCAAAATTAATATAAACCAAAACCACCAATTAATCAATGGTATTTATGCTCGAGCACCTCATCCAGCTGATAATCCTGTTCTTTGTGATATTTGACCCGTTTGCCAGCTCTGTTGTTTTTCTTTCAGCAACAAAAAAAATGAAGTTTCTTGAAAAAAGAAGGATAGCAATACTGGCTATAATAATAGCTGCTGTCCTTTCATACGCATTCCTGATATTTGGTGAATCTATCCTGACACTATTCAATACCAGCTTAAATGATTTTCGTGTAGCAGGCGGTGTTATTCTCGGTATTCTGGGTGTAAAGATGGCTCTGGGTCAGTCATTAACAGACACAAGCAAACTAAAGGGCAGCTCAGCAAAGGCCCTGGCATCCATAATTGCAACCCCGCTTTTGACAGGCCCTGCTGCAATAACAGCAATAATAATAACATCATCTGATTATGGTCTGTTCCTTACAGGCCTTTCCGTAGGCATAGTTCTTTTGATTGCACTGGCGCTATTGCTCGTATCAAGCTGGTTCGTAAAGCGCGCCGGCGAAACATCCATACAGGTTATATCAACAATCATGGGCATGATAACACTCGCCTGGGGCATAATGTTCATAAAAGCAGGGCTGGGCTTGTAAAATTCAAATTTTTTGATGCCCTCTGAAAAAAATTTCTGGTTTTCTTGTCCCAAGCCCTCTGCCAGAAAATTGAGTAGTTTTCATGAGAATAGGATAAATTAAATTTTCTTAAGATTATATCCTTACCCTTGTCCTGTCTAGTTCCTTGTACTTGTTCCAGTCGTCGTCAACGCGCTTCTGCATCTTTGCTATCTCTTTTTCTGTGACATGCTTGAAACGTCCCTGGGCCTTTATGTAATCCTTGACTGGCCTAAATTTCTCTGGCCTGTTTGTTATTGTTAATTTTCCGTTTTCTATTTCGTACAGAACCCACATGCCTGTCTCAACTGCAAGCTTTGCAAGCTCTGGCGTTCTTGCTGACTCAAATCTCCATGCAAGCGGGCATGGCGCATGAATATGAATAAATTTCGGGCCCTTGATGTTTAATGCTTTTTTTACCTTTGCCTCTATGTCCCTTGGATAACCTATTGATGCTGTTGCGACATATACAGCTCCCTGAACAGCCATCATTTCTGCTATGGGTTTCTTGAATGTTTTATTGCCGGATGACTTTTTTCCAGCGGGGGTTGTTGTTGTCCAAGCACCATAAGGCGTTTCAGAGCTTCGTTGTATTCCCGTGTTATCATAACACTCGTTATCGTAGCAGATATACAGGACATTATCTCCGCGGTCAACCATGCCGCTTAGTGCCTGAAGCCCTATATCAGCTGTGCCGCCGTCCCCTGCAATAGCTATTACATTAGCCTCGCGGCCAAGCCTTTTGCATGCAGCCTCTATGCCTGATGCAACAGCAGCGGCGCACTCGAATGCAACATGTATATATGGAACGCCCCATGCAGTATGTGGATACTGGGAAGACACAATCTCGCTGCATGATGTTGCATTGGAGATTATTGTATTCTTTCCGGCTGCATTAAGTATCGGCCTTATGGCTATTGGTATCGGGCAGCCAGCGCATGCTGTGTGCCCCCTGAAAAATAATTTGTCTGACATATTCTAATACCTCGGTCCATTCTCAAGATGGTCTGCATATACGCCAGCCTGATGGGCAAATTCGATATAATTTTGGCAACTGCTTCTTGCTATACAATCTTTTTCGCACTTTGGCTTTTTATTGCTAAAGTCTCTGCATAAAGCGCTGTATTCACACATTTTATCAAATTCTATCATTTTTCCACCTCAGTATGATTATAATTTTGAACCTAGCCAATGAATTTTTTCATCCTTCTTACGTATTAAATTAAATGCCTCTTTTACATTATCTTCTGTTACATCGCGGCCGCCAAGTCCTGCAATAAAGTTGCATGCCGGCTTTTTTATGAATGATTTTACTTCAGTCCACAATGCTCCGCCAATGCCAAACGACACGTCTTTTTCCAGAACTCCGACAGATTCAATCTTGCTTAGTATTTTTTGCAGCTCCTCATTTGGGAATGGCCTGAACGATCTTATCCTGACAAGGCCAATGTCTTTTATTTTATCTTCATCAATCACGTGCTTTATCGTGCCAGCAACACTGCCCATTGTTATAATTGCATGCTTTGCCTTTTTCATGTTGTACGTTTCTATTAATCCGTTACCATACTTTCTTCCAAACTTTTTGGCGAATTCATTGCTGATTCTTTTGATTATGGCTTTTGAATCATCCATTGCCCTGCTCTGGATCTCCTTGAACTCCTGATAGTATTCTGGTGTTGCATACGCGCCCTGTGTCATGGGTTTTTTCGGATCCAAGGTGAGCTTTGGCTTGTAATCGCCAACAAAGCCCCTAACATTTTCTATTAATTCAACGGGTTCTAGCGTATGCGACACAAAGAAGCCGTCAATGCAAACCATTACTGGAAGCGAGACCTCTTCTGCAATCCTGTAAGCCTGCAGAATTGTATCGTATGCCTCTTGTGCATTCTTGCAATATAATTGTATCCAACCACTGTCGCGAGCACCTATTGCATCGCTCCAATCGCCCCATATGTTCAGCGGCGATGATAATGCGCGGTTTGTCACAGCCATTATAATAGGCAGTCTCATCCCGGATGCGACATACAGAAGTTCCCACATCAATGCCAATCCCTGCCCGCATGTTGCCGTAAATGTTCTTACGCCAGTTGCCTGCGCGCCAATACATGCAGCCATTGCAGAGTGTTCGCTCTCAACATTCATGTACTCTGCGTCTATCTCGCCGTTTGCAACAAGCTCTGCAATCTTTTCAACTATGTGCGTTTGCGGCGTTATGGGATAGGCAGCGATAACCTCTGGCCTGCACAGCTTCAGGGCTTCTGCGATTGCGTGGCTTCCTTCTAAAATCTTCTTCAAATTTTATCACCTTTACATATTCTATTTTGTCATATCATTTATCCATTTCAAAAAATCATTATTGCCGTCTTCTATTGGAATTGAAATGATGCATGGCACAGTATAACTGTGAATCTCCTTAATTCTTTTTATTATTTTTTGTGTCAGATTCTTTTTTGTCTTCAATATGATTGCATTTTCATTGCTTTTTTCTATTTTTCCTTTCCACCAGTAAATTGATTCTATTTTTGGTATTATGTTTGCGCATGCCACAAGCTTTTCTGCAACAAGCGTATTTGCTATTGTCCTTGCTTCCTGAATATTTTTTGTGGTTACATAAACTATTACAAACATTTTTTAATTCTCCTTTTTTTCTATCGCCTTCACAGGGCACTGGCTTGCACAAATCATACAGCCTTTGCAGTAATTATAATTTATTTCTGCAAATTTCTTTCTATTCTTATTTACCAGTTTTATGCAATCATCAGGGCAAAATAGCACGCAGTTGCCGCAACCAATGCATTTTTTTGTGACAACAGGCTTGAATGATTTCCATGAGCCTGTCTTGTTGCTTTCAGTGGTATCACTTATTGCACCTGCAAGCGGAATTATTATTTTATTTGATTTATTTTTCTTGCCTTTAGCATTTGCACTCATTATACGCCCTCCTTACTGCTTTTATATTCTTATTTGCAACGTCTTTTTCAAATCTTTCCTTTATTGCTACCTCAACGCTCTTCAATGTTACAATGTCTGTTGCCTTTACAAATGCGCCAAGCATTACTGTGTTTACAATAGGCTTGCCAAAGATATCCAGCGCAATCTTTGTTGCGTCAACGCTGAATGTCTTGAAATTTCCTAGTTTGTGACATTTGTGTGAGTTTAGTATGATTATGCTGTTTTTTTTCAGGCCTTTTGTAACATCCACCATTTCCAAGAGCGAGCAGTCTAAAACAATTAAATAATTTGGATTGTATACCTGGGTCCTTGTATCAATATATTTATTATCAATCCTGCAATACGATTCTACAGGCGCTCCGCTTCTTTCCGGACCAAACTTAGGGAATGCCTGGCTGAATTTCCCGTCCTTGAAAGCAGCTATTGCAAGTATCTCAGAAGCGGTCACAGCCCCCTGCCCACCGCGACCGTGTACTCTTATCTCAATCATTTCTAAACCCCATGATTCTAAATTATCTTATTCTCTTACCCGTAATCATTTAAATTCTTTTCCGTAAAATATATAGATACACTAATAGTACATTAAAATGTATATAGTAAGTATTAATGGTGACAAAAATGGGGTATGTTAGATACAAATTGCCTGAAGAGACGCATGAAATCCTGAAGAGGGTTTGCAAAAGGCTTGGCATGAGGGAGTCGGAGATATCAAGGATAGCTTTGATGGAATATCTGAGATCTTTGTCTGTTCTGTCTGAAAAGGTTAAAAAGATGCAGATTATCAGAAGATAATCTGCATATAGATAATAATGTGATTATCATGAACGTTGTAATAATCATGCCAGCCCATAATGAAGAGAAGACAATAGCTGGTGTTATAAGAAAGGCAAAGAGGTATGGAAAGGTTGTTGTAGTTAATGATGCATCAAAAGATAAAACAGATGCTGTTGCAAAGAAAGCCGGAGCAGTTGTGATAAATCGCAAAGCAAACGGCGGGCTTGGTGCTGCATTGCGCACGGGTTTTGAGCGTGCATTAAAAATGAAATGCGATGTTATTATCACACTGGACGCTGACGGCCAGCATGACCCTGAGGACATACCAAAATTTTTAGAAAAGATAGAAGAAGGCTATGATTTTGTATTAGGGAACAGGGGCTTGCGGGAATATCCATTCATTAAAAAATTCGGCAATTTCTTCCTCAATAGACTTACAAACTTTATTTCTGGCACAAATTTAAAAGACACAGAATCAGGGTTTCGTGCATTTACAAAAGATGCACTGAAAAGACTGTATCTGAAGGCAGAGAGGTATGAGATTGCTGTTGAAATAATTTTTGAGGTTGGCAAGAATAAATTGAGGACTGCAAACGTCCCAATAAAATCTCCTGTATATGTAAAGGGTGTGGGTGTAATAGATGGTTTCAAGAATTTCAGATATCTTATGCACCGGAGAAAGAGAAAATGCAGAAGCTATATTGACGATATCAAATATGTCGCAAGAAAGCAGATTGATTAATTTTGAAATCTATAACCCATCTTCTCAAATATCTTTTTCATTTTCAAAGAGTCTTTCCATGTTATGGGCGTTTCTGATATTATTGTGATGCTTATCTTTTTCTTCATTATTGTTTTTGCATACTCAAAAAAGTCTGGTTTGCTGCCAAGGTTTATATGATTTCTTTCTCCCTTGGCAGAATAGTTTACGCCAGAGAAATGCGAATGTATATGATGTTCTTTTGTTTTTCTTAATTTGTCAAATACTTCATCATAATCTATCTTGCCGTTGTTTCTTGCAAAAATGTGTGCAGAATCCAAACACATCGAACATTTTATCTCTTTTGCAATTCTGATTGTCTCGTCAAGGTCGCCGAACTGCGAGCCCTTGCCTGTTGTCTCAGGAGCAAGCGCTGTGCTCCATTTATTATTTTTTATTATTTTTTGCATCTCAGCCATTTCTGTTTTTATCATGTCATAAGTTTCTTCCTTTGATTTTTTTCCATAATAGCCAGGATGAAATACGATATGTCTTGCGCCCATCAGGTGCCCTAATCTGCAAGATTCAAGAATTCTTTTCTTGCTGTCAGTAACTTTTTGTTTTTCCTCTGACGCTAGATTTATGTAATATGGCGCGTGAATGCTCAGATGAATGTTATATTTCTTGTTCTCTTCGCCTATTTTTTTGGCAAGCTCTGAACTCATATTTATGCCGTGCGAGAACTGCACCTCCATTGCCTGCAGGCCCAATTTCTTTACAGCCTCCAGGCCTTCAAACGTGGATTTTGCAGGCGTGCCAGCAGGACCTAGTAATATTTCTTGCATAATACTAATTTGAGAAGCAGTGTATTTAATTTTATGCTGCCATGAGTTTTAGGATAACAACAATTGCAGCAAATGCTACTGTAACCCATATCACGTGCTCTGGCTTTAATTTTATATTCGATTCTTCCTCAAAGTACCTGATAAGGCCGGCAGTGCTCTGCGGCATGTATTTCTTTTCCTTGTCGCTCATAAGTACCACTCTAATTTATGACAAACAAACTTAAATGCTTTTATAATGCCGTTTAAGAAATAAAGATTTTGCCTCCAGATACTTTCTGTGTTTTTTCAGGCTGTTCTCTAATTCCTGGATTTGTTCGCTTATTGTCTTCATTGATTCATCAAGATTTTCCAGCAGGATTTCCTTATGCTGTGCTATTTCTTTCTTTGTTAGCGAATTGTTATTTTTGAGAAGCTTTTCTATCTCATTCAGGATATTTTTTGCATTGTCCCTTGCCTCGTGAAGCATTGGCCACATTATTTAGCACCATATTTGCCTTTTCTTTTCTCTTCCTGCTTGAGATATGCTGATTTTTGCGTGTATGGGTGTGTCTGTTTATATGCTGAAATGGATTCCTCAATAATATCGTCAAGCATTTTTGAGTAAATGCTTGCAATATTGTCATAACCGTCCTTTTTATCCGTGCCTATTTTTGGAATTGTTTGCTCAGCCATATCATAATTCTTGAGAACCCTGTTCGCAATCACCCTCATGCGCAGACTTTTCTCAAAATCCACTTTATTGAGAAACGTGCTAAATTCATTTATAGCTTCTGCAAGCAGCGGTTCTGTCACTTGCGAAAGGTCTGTAAAAACCTTGTACTGTGATGAATTCGAGAAATCTATGCAACCAATATTTACATTAAAGAAAGCAGCCCAGTTTATATCAGAATTCTTCATTTCCGTATCATTAAATATCGTACTGTCAAATGTCGCCCATTTTATAATGCATCTGTTAAACTTTGCACGCGTTAAGTCTGCATCATTGAATCCGGCAAAAATAATCTCAGAGTCAGTAAAATCAGCACTGGTGAGATTCGCGCCCCTGAATGTCACATTTTCTAGTTTGCAGTTTCTGAGGATTATGCCGCGCATGTCTGCGCCTGCAAACTCTGCCATTGAAATTAAGGCATTCGAGAAATCCCTGCGCCCTTTTTTGTATTCCTGCAGAATTTCCCAGCCCATCATCTTCTGCAATTCTTTCATAATAAGAATCAGATAGGAAAGTTTAAGAATATAATATCTTGAATGTGGCTTCAGCCAGTCCTTATATGCTTATCAACTGCTGTTCTAAATGCTGCAAATGTGTTTTCATATCTGGCAAAATTCCTGTAGCAAACATTAAAGCCAAAATCACATAACTGTATTTTTGATGGATCAATGGTATCATTCAGGAATATTTTGTAACCTGTCCTCATGGTATCAATTGGCATTGCCCTGAAATAGATGATTAATTTACTATCAGAATTCACCTCGTCTCTGCACACAAGGCATTTGCCATTGTCAAATTTTGCTTTTAGCTCATTTATCGCTCCGGTCCTTTCTTCTTTTCCATCAGTAAAGTGATTTATATCCATGTAGCTTAGTTCCATCTGGGTCTCATATGTCCTGAAAACGGTGTCTAGAATTTTTCTTGATGTTTTTGGCAGACCATTTTCTATACAATTAAAATGCATGAATTGCTCAAAACCAGGTGCCTGAACATACGTTAATTCTGTTTTATCCTTTTTTGGAAGAAATGTTGGAAAAACTGGATAAATCATGACACCGTCTCTCTTTGATGTTCTCTCCCCAACCCTTATAGGTGTTTTGCACTCGCTGCACAATGGCATGGATATCAAAAAACCTATGATGCCAAAGCTTAAAAATTGCTCACTTGTACATCTTGTCAATCCATTTCTTTATCAGCAGCAGGGAGAAGACAAACAGGTATGCGGCAAACACTGCGCACAGTATCTTGAAAAATCTCAGTATCCATGAGAGGCTTTCAAAATAGTCAAACATAACATAAAATAACAGAAACAAGACTACAGCAACCAGTGTGGTATTTACCTGCTTTCCTATGTCCTTGGTGTAATACATCCATTTCATGATATTATTTTGGCTGGCGTGGTTTTTATAGATCTGAAAAATAATATTTGGTGACCTGGCATAGCCCGTCTTATGTGAGCCATCGCTCAGCACAATTCGTCGGATGAAGTTGCTTCGCAACTTCTTATTTGTGCGTCTCGAATTGGCTTGACAACATTTGTCTAAGCGCTTTTATTGCTTGCACCCATACGTGCCGAGCCGTTTCATCAGCAAAAAAATTTCATCAAAGCTTAGACTGAATCCAAAATTTAATTTTGGTTTCTATCTTTCTTCTCCATTTCACTGTGTCGTTTCTGTTCTCGCGCAATGGCATCTCAGCCATGAATAAAGGCATTGATGGTTTTTTGCCATCCCTGCCCGTTTTCCATATCTCTACGAAATTTGCAGAGCAAATTTTGTGGGTGGACAGAGCTTCCTCGTCTTTGCTTCAAAAGAAGCGCAAACGGCAGTTGCCTGACAGGTCACCGTATAAACTAACGTCAAAGAATTAATAAAGGTTTGGGTCTTAAATAGGTGGTTTTGCCCTTACGTTTAGAAAGTATTCAACCATCGGACAGCCATCTGGTCCATAGCATGGGCCAGGATATGAGCTACGGCACTCTGTAACAGCTTTGCACCCATAGTGTGCATTTCTCAAAGATTTTAATAAGTCTTTTTCTGGATTTTTAGCAATTTTTTTTCTATATTTGTCCATAACATTCACCTCAGGTATCAGACCACTCTTATAGATTCAGCAAGGTTTTTTTCCCCTGACTCTTCGCACTGCCTGCATGCTGGCGCAGGGCAATCTGTCTTGCACTGCCTGCATGCTGGCTCATGCTTTATCTCTGCGTATGGTATCTGCTTTATTGGAAGACTGAAATCAATGCCTGGCACCTGAAAATTGCCCAGTCTTGGCATTTGTATGCGCAGGCTGTAGGTTAAACCAAGGCTGCCTGGATCAAATGCCTGCAATACCGGCCTTGCCTGGCTGCTGTAGGTTAACTTAGCGCCCGCAAGGCTGCCAATATTGCTTGCTGGTATGCTGACTTGCGATGGCCTGAACTCAAAACTCGCTCCGCCAGCAATATTTGCATTAGCGTTGCAGCTGGCAGGATTATAGCAGCCGGCAAATGCAATGCCTGGTATGAATGCTGCGCAAATCATGGCCATAAGAGCTAATGCTAAGATTCTCATGCATTAAACAATAAACCCAAAGTTTAAAAACATATTAGAACAAGCATTATTTCCTGAATTCTTTGCCGCACAGGCCGCAGAAAACAAGGCCCCTTGCTTTGACTATCTGTCCCTTGAAGCCGTTTCCGCAACGATGTATCTTTATCTTCATATATAGACACCCCTCAATCATGTAATATAGGCTCTAAGATTTCCCTCAGAAACCCACAACCCCATATATAACATTGTTATAAGCTGTATATAAAGATATCGGATTTATATGGGGTGCCTGATAAATCTACTGGTCTGCAGGTCCGTCAAAGCGGTCTTCCCTGAAATGAATCGGTAATCTGCATTTTCCCTTGCCTGAATCCCGAAACATCCTTCTCTTTGGCTTATTGAGAAGTTCTTCTGGTGTGAATAGATCCAGATCAAACCAATAGGATGTCCTTCCGTTGAGTTTTACTGTTGAGCCCTCTTTCTTGCATTCGTCGTAGAGCTCAAGCCCCAGTTTTGCATGAAATTCTTTTCCCTGCTTTAATGAGCTGAAGAATTTTTTCCAATCCTCCCTCAGGGCCTCGACAGCTATCTCATAAAGCTTCTTTTCATAACCCCGGCCAATAATCATGGGCTTTGATATTTCCAGATATGTGCCATCAGTAGAATATTTTATGCGCTCGCTCAAAAATACTCTGGGGCTCTTTTTATTGGCGTAGACAAAAAGCAGACCATTGTACGAGCCATTCTCTGTTTTGTAAGCGCCTGTTATAAAGCTGACTTTTATTGGCTTTCTTTTGACGTTATTTTGCATCCTAATAAAATATCATTAAAGAATAAAAAGGGCAGTCACAGGTCCGATTCGGTGCGTTTTGCGCACCGGGTTATTAAAGGCTAGCATTGGTGTAGGGAACAGTGCTTATTCCTCTCGTTTTCTTCTCAAAACTGAGCTGTATCCATATTCGCCTTCTTCTAAAAAATTCGGGGTACGTGTAGTTTTACCTACACCTGGACTATATGAAAAAATACTTCCTTTTTTATGTTCTGTCCATGATTTCGGTAACCAACGTTCTGGTTCAAGTGTAAATGACCTTTCACCTTTTAGCTTCACCCCTTCTTTGCTATTTTTCTTACATTCTTCGCAAAACTCCCAACCAATTCGGGGTGAAAAGTGATTTGTTTTTTTCAGAGAGTAGAAGAAATCCTGCCATTCCTCGGATAGTTTTTCTAGTGCCATCTTTAGAATAGCCTTTTCATAACTTAATCCAATCATTCTGTATCCAGACATATCGGGTGGCACAGTACCATCAGTTTCATAAGGAAAACTCTCGCGTATATGCACAATTGGAATTTTGTTAGTAGCATATATGCATAACATGCCTTTGTAAGATCCGGAGCTATTTTTGTAAACCCCTGTTCTAATTACTACCTTAATTGGCTTTAATTTCATAGCTAATACTATCTTGAAAATTTATTTAAAAAAAGTTGAGTTACTTTTTGTCCTCAATTATTTCCCATTTGTCGCCTTGGCGTTTGAGCTTCACCAATCCCATATCTCCATAGTGCTTGTCCATAGTAGGCTCATTGCCGTATTTTTGAAGAACCCAGACGCCTTTCTTGCTTTTGAAAACTATCCCTATTGCATATTCCTTTTCATTTGTTGTATTTTCGTCCATAGTCACATCTAATCTATAACGGAAAAATATTTAAGAAAAATTGCAGCCACAGGTCCGAGTTTTATTTCAGTGCGTTTTGCACACCGGGTTATTAAAGGCTAGCATTGGTGTAGGGAACAGTGAGCTGAACAGCTCGCTTGCGCTCGCTGCTTACACCCCTGTCCCATAACTGGTCGTCTTGCCAGTACCACGGCAACTATTTTCGAGGGCTCCTTTGCGCTTAGATGCCTTCAGCGCTTATGAGCATATGGCTTAGCTACTCTGCAATGCCTTGTCAGACAACAGATACACCAGAGGCCACGAAAGAATGTTCCTTTCGTACTTATCCTTTCTTACTCTCAGTTGCCAACACCTCTAGCAGATATAGACCAAACTGACTCACATCGTTCTGAACCCAGCTAACGTGCCCTTTTAATCTGTGAACTCCAGCACCCTTGGCTGCATTCAGGTCATGAAAAGGGTTTATGATTCAGAGGTTTTTGTTTTCATAGCCAAGACAAAGCTGAGACCGAAGTACCGAAGGTACTTCTAGCTATGCTTAGCTCAACAGTCAATTTTTCATCTAATCAACTAATGAGAAGATTGAACAAATCGGACAAAGATTGAAATACCGAAGGTATTTCTTTCCTTTTTCACCTCTTCATGGCTTGCTGCACAGCCAGGAGAGGGCGAGCCGACAGCGACGCCGCAACACGCGGGGTCGATTCATTCTCTGTGAACCCCGATTAATTAGTCTTATCAGTAACGCTGCTTCTCATATCAAGCATTATAGCTAAATCTAGCAGTTGAGGGCTGATAAGAATAGACAAAGTCCACGGATAAGAACTCTCACCCGCTACGACACCATTTTGGGTTGAAGCAAGCTACGACTTACGGTAGGGGACATGCCCCTGTGCGCCGGCATTGCTCTTTTTAATGAGGGCAGGCTTCGCCCTCACCAGGTTTTAACCTGGTATAGCATGCCAACTGACCAGCGTTAACACTATGCCTCAAATCCCCGGGGTAACTTTTCTCATGTCACACGCAGCCATCTAGGCCAACGTATGTATCGCTAACTCACGCTTTCGCGATTGGAGACTTTACTGATCAGACTCCAATAAACCCAGCTTTTGCGTTTACACTCTTACTTCCGATTTCTGACCGGAATGAGCTGAGCTTTGAGGGCCTCTGATATCTTTTCAGAGGCGTACCGCCCCAGCCAAACTGCCCATTTGCTGCTGTCTATTTTTCAATATTAGCAATATAGAAGCAAAAGGGTAGTGTTACATCGTCAACTCCACTCTCTCTTGCGAGAAAGCTTCTACGTTTCCTACCTACGCTTTACAATCAATTCCATACCGCAACAACAAACTGCAGTAAAGTTTTCCGCTGGAGCAAGGAAGAATCTTTATCGTACTCTAAAAGCTAGTAGACTAATAGCTAAATACAATAAAGTTTTTGAACCTCCTTAGCCCCATCCACGGGGTCTACTCTTTGGGTCGAAGAAGTCGATAAAATTTTTAACCGTTCATCGATTCTTGTTTTTGGATTACAATATCCGAATTTCTTCCAAATATGATATTTTGTCAGATGCTTTGGGTTTGAAAATCCAATTAAGTTCATCCATTTTTCAAGGTTTTTTCTTCCATAAATACCTATTCTATGCTCAATTAAATTCGTGCCATTTCTTGTTCGTTTAATATCAGTCTTTATACGTACATCGAATCCAAAACTTTCAAGATATTTGCCAAGATTCTGAATCAACTCCTTGTTGTTCATTACACATAGAATAGCAGGCTCTGAGTATTGTCCTTTCTCATTTTTAGTGAAATAGAGCGAAAAATCGGTATCTGCTATTCCCCTAATGCAATTAATCACTAATTTTCTGTCTTGCTTAATGAATTTTGGCAAGTCTTCCATTGTTTTCTTTCCAACTGATAAACCGATGTTTTGCTTGAACGTTGCAACAGCTTTTGAACAAATATTTAGAACACATTTGTTAGAATCGCTGCATTGTTTTGCTCTAACATTCTTATTGTACAATTGCTTAATTATTCTTGGCATTATCTCTGAAATAAATAACCAGTCGTCTTCACCATGACCGTAGAATCTGACTGAATGTGTTCCGCCTTTCGTTATATGTAATGAACCATCTCCTATATGTACACCTGTTTCATAAGCGAGCAGTTCATTATTCAAATTTGGAATTTTTACGTCTGTTTTTATGTCGTGCGCACTGAAATTTTCTTGGCTAATTAAATTCTCTGAATTTAATTGAAAATTTTTAATTTTCATGATTAAACCTTAGGCGAGGCAACCTTATCTAACTTTCGTGCCGAAGGCCGAAAGGGAGAATATGGTTGCCGAGCCATACAAACTGAGTCACTAATTCAACTTCTCCAATTTCCCACTAGAGGTCTCTGGCCTAATCACCAGAACAATAGTTTCGCCGGGTTCCACCTTGGGACAGCAGAGATCTCGTTAATCTATCATGCAGGCCAACATTTAATTGGCAAGGGATTACGCTACCTTAAGACCCTCAGAGTTAGGGCCGGCCTACAGCGGGGCTTAGCCCAGTTGAAACCAGGTTTAACACACCGCTAGTGGCCACGACTCACTGGCTATACAAGAGCTTTCGCTTTAGCAGCCAGCTATGTTTATTAACCAGAAAGAAATGATCAGTGTCACTGTCCGACTGACTCTATTTAGAGCGGTAAGCGAACAGTTTTTTGTCAACACATTTCATCCAGTTTGTTAAACAGTCGGATCTCCCTTGTTTACAGCCGACCGTGACTGCGTCACGGAAGGATACTGCGACCTAGTCATCTCTGACTAGGCAACGGTTATACCGAAGATACCCGTCTAATATCGACTGAGGACAGAGATACGTCTGTCTCCATTTGCCGAATTCCCTAAGGTGGATTATCCCGAACACCTTCGCCCATGAGTGTGATGAAAGAGGATGCTACAATGGTTTATAGATACCATCAAAGACTCGTCTCAGTTCGTTTAATTTATTTCTTGGTATTGTTTTCTTTGTAAAGAATTGATAGAATACAACTTCGCCAGTATCATATTTCTCAATTTCTTGGAATCCAGGTAAAGAAGAAAGTGATTTCAATTCTCTATCCAACTCTCCTTCACCTACCATCATTATATGACTTTGTTTTATCAAATACGTTGGCATACTGTTTTCTATCTTCAAAGTCTTCTTAAATTTAACCTCTTCCCGCATTTCTCAGCGAGGGGCACCTGTTTCCCGAGCTTCTTCTTTATAATATTCTTTTTCCAAGGTTTTTCTTTTTCAAGAAAAAGCTTGTCGGTTCTGGGTACGATCAGATATACTCTAGCTTGCAAAGTTTTTACGAACTCCGGGAATCATCCAAAGCCACTATACAGTAGCCCATTCGCGCATTCCCATGGTTCTCGTCATTACAACACTCCCCACGGTTAAACGCTTAGATACGACGACGGTCATACTTGAACTATCCTGAAATAAGCAATGCAAGAATAGCGAGCATATCCAGTACAGGAATATTAACCTGTTTCCCTTTCCCGAGGTTCTTCATAAGGCCTCGATTAGGATCGACTTACCCACGTCAGATAAGCTTTAACATGGAACCCTGGCCCCTCAGGCGGTCGGAAACTGAGTGCAAGAAGAAGATTGTCGATATTCTCTTATTTTTGCATCAATACGTATTCTTACTATGCCACAAATTTTTTTATTCCTTCTTCTCACATTTCTCACCCGACATAGATGCTACTCCCAGCAGGATCTTCTTTGCTGCAAGGTCCACCCCTGCTCACGCAGAGACTTCTAGCCTCACAGCATGCCTCCCTACCACACGCAATTGTGTTGCGTATCTACAATATCGGTAGAGAACTTAGCCCCGTCCATTTTCACCGCTCTAAAACTCGGCGGGTCCGCTATTACGCGTTGATTATAGGATGGCTGCTTCTAAGCCTACCTTCCCGCTGTCTGAGCTTTAAAACCAGTTTCCACAAACACTTAGCTCTCATTTAGGGACCTTAATTGTAGTCTGGGTTCTTTCCCTCTCGGACACCAAAATTACTCCGGCGCCCTCACTCCCGGCCATGTGCTGACAGATTCGGAGTTTGACAACATGGGTGGGGATCTCTCCCCTTAACCACCTAATCAGTGCTCTACCCTGCCAGCTACTAAGACCGAGGCTGTACTTCGATACATTTCGGGAGGAACCAGCTATTACCCGACTCGATTGGCTTTTCACCCCTAGCCCCAGGTCACACAAACAGGTTGTACTAGAACTGTTAGCGGACTTCCATTCCGCTTTCGCGGAACTTCATCCTGCCCAGGGTTAGATCGTCAGGCTTCGGGTCTTAATCCTGTGACTGTCCGCGCTTTCACACGGTCTGCTTTGTTGCCTACGCAGAATTGCTTTCGCTACGGCTGCGACCTATCTCTAGTAATAAGAAGATACCGACGACCTATCTAAAATTAAGATGTGTCGTCAACCGCAGCTTATTACATTTAAAGGGTCTTAGCCTTGCCACAAGAGTAAACTCCCTGCCCCGTTTTTCAAAACGGACGATGGATTCTTCTCAACTATGTTGAGCCTTACCCACCTAACTATAGCTATCTGGCTTCAGACTCTTTTCAACACCTGTTACGGTTACTTTTCAGCTTTCACTCACGTTACTAGTACGCTATCGGACTCAAGAAGTGTTTAGGATTAGGTCTAGATGAGACCCGCATTCTGGCTCCAAATTCGAGGAACCATACTCTGGATACCCGGTATCCGCCTTCCATCCTTCCCCTACGGGGCTGTCACCCTTTATCGCACTGCATTCCAGCAGACTTCGGGTCAGTGGTTAGGCGTAGCCCAGGTCCAAACACCACATCGGGATAATATTTCTACTAACCCTTCGGTTTGTCCTGTACCGCTTTCAGTCACCCTTACTGACGGCATCGATTTTTCTTTCTCTTCCTGCAGTTAATAAGATGCTTCAATTTTGCAGTTCGAAGAACAGCAAATCAAGAAAGCTGTGCTTTCTTCGAATCTCTGCGTTCGCCTTCGCAACGAATTATCTTCGCCGCGAATCTAATAGGATGTCCTATTCGGCAATCTCTGGTTCGATGTCTGCATGCGACTCGCCAGAGCATATCCCAGCTTGCCAGGACCTTCGTCGCCCCTTGAGCCAAGCCATTCACCAAACAGCTTGGGAGCTAGCTATCTTTAACCTCTCGGACCTATGACTGCCTCACAAAGATTATCTGATTGTGGAACCAGACATTTATCAGCACTTCACAAGGCTAGTATTCACTAGCTTGCTGCTAGAGACATTAACTGGTTAAACAGTAACATGTCTAACTATTTGCATATAACAAAGCGATTCAGAAAACATAGAGTTATGTAAATTGTTTTTTCTCTACCCGCTATCATGCATTTTGCCAGGATGCAGACTCTGAACAGCTTTGGTATTGAATCTCGTAAGAACGTGCAGGATTGCTGACCCCACACAATTCTATATCATACGTGGGTTAAATATATAAAGGTTTCTTAATTCGATCGGATTTTGTAAAACGAAACAACGCATTTTTTACCTCTTACTCCAATTAAAAATACCTTGTTTTCTCTTATAGCTTTTTTCTCTATCTCAAGAAAATCATCAATAGTCAAATCTTTGTACTCGAATGTTTCTGGTTTCTGTCTCTGCCCAATTGTACTAAAATATTCCATATTAAATATTGAAATCCTAATCTTTATAAAATTGTATCAAAAAAGATGAACGCCCTTTCTAGGCCACTTTGTATGATTGTTGTTTATGTTTTGGTTTACGGTTTGAGAATCATATAAAGTCGGACTGTTAAAACATATTAAAGCGCTGGATGCCAATAAAATTCCATGATAGATAAAAAGAAGAGCAAGAAGCCTCCGCATCCGATAATCAATACGCTGAAGACAGAGTGGGAATTCCTTGGCAGAAGAAAGAGATTGTTCATTTTTTACATGAGCTTTTTCGTAATTGCCGGGATTGTTTCACTCATCACGCCATACATAATCGGGACAATATTTAATGATATTCAAATGTCAATCACGACGCAGCAGGAGCTCACAAACCTTCACTGGAAGATTGCAATCCTGCTGTTTCTGACAATAATATTCTGGGCGTTCCACGGCACTGCCCGTGTTTTAGAGCAGAGGACAGGATTCTTTGTACGGAAAAGCTACGTGAACGACAAGATAGACAAAGTCCTGGACCTGCCTACAAAATGGCACAAGGACCATCATTCGGGAGACACAATTGACAAGATCAATCGGGCTTCGTCTGCACTGGAAGAGTTCTCTTCTCATATAACTTTCCAGATTGCATACAGTGTGGTGAGTTTCTTGGGGTCGCTAGTCATCATGTTTTTTATTGACTGGGTAATAGGCCTTTTTGCGCTCCTGTTTTCAGTGACGACCATTCTTGTCATCATGCGTATTGACAAGAACCTTCATAAAAAATACGAAGCACTCAACAAATACAATAACAGATATTCAGCAGCAGTCTTTGATTACCTGAGCAATGTCGCAACAATCATAACTTTGAGGCTGAAAAAAGTCGTTTCAAAAGAGATTAACACAAAACAGCTCGTAAGCTATAACACTTACAAAAAGACAGTAGTTATCAGCGAATCAAAATGGGCTGTGGCGAGCATCGCAATTCAGGCAATGGTAGTGATAGCTCTGATATACAGGTCTTCTGTGGAATTCGCACTTACAGGGACTATACTCATAGGAACGCTCTACATGGTTTATGGCTATCTGACACAGGTTGGTGAAACATTCTACAGGTTTGCTGATATCTATGGAAGCATCATCCGCTATAATGCAAGGATTGTCGGAGCATATCCTCTGGACAAGGCGTATGGAAGCATTAAGAGAGTCGGGATTTCAAGGCTGCCAAAAAACTGGCGCGAAATTTCTCTGAAGGATGTCTCATTCACATATGACCAGAAAGGGAAAATAAAACATCTCGACAACGTAAATTTCCACTTTGCAAGAAGACAGAGAATAGCGCTGGTTGGAGAAAGCGGTTCTGGAAAAAGCACTATTCTTTCGCTGATACGTGGACTGTATGACATCGAAAGCGGTGAAGTTTACTGTGATGGAAAGCCGCTGAAAGGTGGTGTCATGAGCATCCGTGATCACGTAACATTGATCCCGCAGGAACCCGAGATTTTCAACAAGACATTCAGATATAATATTACCATGAACCTTCCGACAGATGACCGCGAGCTAAAAGATGCCATAACAACGGCCCAGCTGAAATCAGTTGTGCAAAAACTGCCAAAAGGTCTGGATACAAACGTGCTGGAAAAGGGTGTCTCCTTAAGCGGCGGCGAAAAACAGCGCCTTGCTCTTGCAAGGGGCCTGCTCGCAGCAAAAGACAGTGATATTTTATTGCTGGACGAGCCGACAAGCAGTGTTGATAATATCAATGAAGTAAAGATACATGAGCAGATCTTTGCCAGATTTAAGGATAAGACCATCATATCGTCGATTCACAGGCTCCATCTTCTTGACAGATTTGACTACATATATCTCTTTTCGCATGGTAAAATCATTGGAGAAGGGACCTTTGAGGGTATCAAATCAAACCCAGTATTCCGCAAGATGCTTGCAAAGTATGGCAGGGGAAAGAAACGGTAGTCATTTATGTTCTGGTTTACGGGCTAAGGATAGTTTAAATAAATGTATAAAAGCATAATGTGATAAAGAAATTAGAATATGGGCCTGTAGATCAATGGTAGATCGAAACACCCTTGGTGTTTCAGTCTGTTTTAGATCGCTTGCTTTGCAAGCAAGAGGTTGTGGGTTCGAGTCCCGCCGGGTCCACTTTTATACTGGAATAAAAAGCCTTTTCGTAGAAAAATTCTTCATTAATCTCAGATGATCCACATTTATTTTTAATCCATAATCCCTGCTTTCACCAAAAAATGATGCACTTTCAAGGCCAACATAGGCTCTGCCCATGCCGACTGTTTTGTATGGTATGTTATCTGGTAATTTTGGAATTGGTGGGCCACTCTTAAGACCTTTTATTTTTTCACATGCTACATCTATTTCTTCAGCGAAAAATTCTACAATTTCAGCATGAAAACTGCCTTGAGCGCCCGTTTCACGTCTATCACCAAATCTCAGAAGTGGCTCTGTTTCATTATAAAGGATCTGTATAACTTTGTATTCACCGTCTTTTTCTGGCCATTCAACTCTGAATTTATGTGGATTCATTTCTACCAAAGAAAACTATATTGTCAAAATATTAAAATTCAATTTTATGAGAAATAAAGCCATAAAACAGAGGTATGGATATTTGGCATACTACCAACAAGCACACGTAAAATAAATTTAGGAGGTGATCCAGCCGCACGTTCCCGTACGGCTACCTTGTTTATCGCTCTAAAAGTTGTCTAAACTTTTAGTGTTACGACTTAACCCTTCTTGCAAATTCGTGATTCAAACCGCAGTTAATTATTGCTAAATACTTGCGGGCTTCACCAAGAATTCACTCGAATGGTTTGACGGGCGGTGTGTGCAAGGAGCAGGGACGTATTCAGCGAAAGATTTCACAGAATTGAATGCATCATAGTGCTGCTGCCTAGAAAATCAATACCATCCGCCCATTCATCAATCATTTGCCAATCTTATCTTGGCATCAGAGTCAAACCATGCTGGTATCAAATTTAATAGGCATAATTAATCATCTTTCACTCAATTCTATGATGACCTTCGCTTACTAGAGATTCCGGCTTCACGTGGGTGAGTTGCAACCCACGATCCGAATTAGGCGTAGGTTTAGGAGATTGGCTTCACCTCACGGTGTCGCATCCCATTGTCCTACGCATTGTAGGCCGCGTGTAGCCCCGTAAATTCAGGCCTTCAGCCAGCAGAAGTTGATAAGTTATTCTAACTTCTGCTGTATACTGACCTGCCGTAGCCCGCTCCTTCCTCTGATTTAGCACCAGCGGTCCCATTAGAGTGCATGCTATGCGAACATAACATTAGCAACTAATGGTACGGGTCTCGTTCGTTTCATGACTTAACATGACACCTTTACCGAACGCGTGCGCGCATGTTTTCGCTACCGCATTTCACGGCACGAACTTTGTCGTCCCAAAAAGACATCTTTACAGAAAATGGCTTTATTAATTTGATAAATTTCCTTGCGCTATCACTCGATATTTCGAGATCAAGAGCATTTCTTTGTTTGTATTTTCTTATTTTACTTTCTATCTTTAAACGTGAAAGTAAGTTTTTATCAAATAAAATCGTATCATTCATGCCATATGTTATTTTTACTCTGTCACGATCAAGCCACCTTGATCCATCTGCATCAAATTTGCCTGCAAAATAATATACTGAATTTTTATTATCTAGAGAATTTTTTATAAAATTCATTGTTTTCATAAAATCTCTTTTTGCAGGTCTGCTAGTTATGCATATCCGGAAAAAACCTCTGTTGTCCTTTTTCCACTTTACATTTCCGAACTCGCATAGAATTTTTGCAGCAACTTTCAGAATTTTTTCATTTCTGTTAGTTATTCCAAAAGTTCCTGTCCATTGATATCCATCGCCTTCAAACAAACCAAGCAGATAATACAGGTTCATGAATATTTTTATTTCTGTTACGATTTAAGTCTTTTAGAGATGACGACGGCCATGCAGCACTTCTCAGCTTGTCAGGTAAGCCCTTCAGGCTGACCATCATCCTGCTGTCTTCACGGGTAAGGTATCCAGCCGATAGGCTGGTCTTCCTATTCGGTTCCTGGCGTTGAATCCAATTGAACCGCAGCCTCCACCTCTGGTAGTGCTCCCCCGCCAATTCCCTTAAGTTCGATGTATAGTTGGCTCATGAATTTTAGAACTGAAGGAACTTACTAAGATTTTGAATTGAATCAGAATTTAACATAAAATCGAACTCATTTTCTATAACTTTTTTCGCTGAAAATGATGGCTCTTTAATTATTATTCCTACTTTCGCTTTAGGATATGCTTCTTTTAATAATCTGCACCTATATGCGTATGCCTGGCATAAAATTGGTAAATCGTGCTTGCGTTCTGTTACTTCTATGAAGTATTTTGGTTTGCTTTTATCCCAAATTACAAAATCTATATTCATATTAATGTTTTTTGTCTTTATTTGCTGGTGAATTTTATAGTTAAGATTTGATTTATCCAGGATTTCTTTGATTTTTCTTTCTTGTTCTGTTAATCTCTGACTGGTGTTAGTTTTAAGTGCACCTTGTCTTCCCCATTCTTGTCGTTCTGCCTTTTTTGTTTTCCTAAGCCATATTTTTTGAAGTTCTCTCGCTCGTTCTGTTGTCATGTGATATCCTTTCTTCATAGAATTAAACTTTCTGAAATTTGTAATCACTGTATTTATGCTTATGTTACTTGGTAAAAGCTTCACCATCTCTTTTGCTAAGGTAGAATTCATTCTAGAGCTTCTGCCTTTCTCATGCTTTATTAATGTCACTTGCGAAATCTTTTTTCCTGTTCGTTGTATAAAATGTTTTTGGCTTAAACCTAATGCAAGTCTAAGTACAAAAATATATTTTGGATTTCGTTGTAGAAATTTCTCTATAGATTGTTCTCTTTGTGCGTTATTAAATCTTAGTGTTAGTTCCCTCAATTCCGTTTCATCCATTCGAGCCACCTATATTTCATCCTTGCGGACGTATTTGGGGAAAAGCCGCAGGACTTAATTTATATATGATATCATATATTTAAAATTATCTACGGTTTTTCTCTCCCCAGGCGGCCCACTTAACGCCTTCGCTACGGCACCGCATGTCCCCGAAGGACGTGCGACACCAAGTGGGCATCGTTTACAGCTGAGACTACCGGGGTGTTTAGTACCGGTAAATGAATTAGATACCGAATATATCTAATCCCGAATGAGCCGAGAAGAAATTTTTGTCTTTATGACAATCTTCCCGATCGCTCCCTCAGCTTTCATCCCTCACTGTCAGACCCGTTCCAGGCAGACGCCTTCGCCACAGGTGGTCATTTATGGATTAAAAGATTTTACCCTTACCCATAACGTACCTCTGCCCTATCCCGGTCTCAAGCCTGATAGTATCTTCAGCCAGCCCTACAGTTTGCTGCAGGATTTCACCAAAGACACATCAGGCCAGCTACGGATGCTCTAGGCCAAATAAACGTGACTACCACTTGTGGCGCGGTTATTTACGGTTCGAGGAACTGTAAAGTCAAGAATTGAAATGTATTATTATAATTATACATTTCATGCCAGATTATTTTTATTTCAATTCTTCGAATTACCGCGGCGGCTGGCAACCGTCTTGCCCACCACTTATTCCTACACTTTTTTGCGGTGTAGAAAAGATGTCGCAATGCGACATCACTCAGGATTCCCTTCTCACCCTTTCAGGCATTGGAAAGTTTTCGCAACTGCTGCGCCCCGTAGGGCCTGCATTCATGTCTCAGAATGCATCTCCGGGCTATCGCTCTCACGACCCGTACAGATTATAGCCTTGTTGAGCAATTACCTCAACAACAAGCTAATCTGCCGCAGTCCCATCCTTCAACGCTGCAAGCAGCTTTGGATGAAAAGGCATTCCAGCCATAATCATCTATGGAGTATTGTGCGCAGTTTCCCACGATTATCCTCCATTGAAGGGCAGGTTTTAGCCAAGTTCTAGACATGCCTTAAACTTTTCTATGGTCCAGAACCTGTTAACTACGTGTTACTGAGCAGTACGGTTTGAAATTTGGTTATTGCTAACCATACTTCAACACCTCGCATGTTTTAGCCGAATCCTGATAATAGTAGTCTCCGGCGGGATCAACCGGAATTGTTGGGTTACACTACATAAGTAGATGTCCCTATCTGTTGATAGAGTTTTACCTATCCATACCTCTATCTGGCATAATCATTCAATCACGCCTTCATGCTATACTGCAACCGGATGTGTTTTATCACGTCTCAGCCGTTGGCCAAATCAAAAACAACGCTTTTGATTGCAGATTGAAATGCTATAGTGACAAGTACAAAATTTGAGCTACAGAAAATGTGCCAAACTCCTGTACCCGTCATAAAATTTGATACGAACCTAAGATTCGCATCACATCAAAGCAACTATAAGAATAGTTATAAAGATATATAAAGGTTTATTTTGACTGCTGTGTTTGTTATGTTTAATCGCACTTCTATATTGAGATGCGGGGGGTGAGAATTAATACTTGAATCTTCTTTCATAATTTTTGTGATCCATCCATTCAAGTATTACTGAAAATATCATTATATCATTCCCTTTTAGTGTGTAGATAAGACGCCATGCATTTGGCAGGTCATATTTCCTAAGGTTGTCAACACCAAATTTCTTGATATATTCTTTTGGTATCAGGTTTTTCGGAATATTTTTACCGACAAATGGGTTTTTCTTTAGGTCATCAATGGCTCTTTGAAGGAACTCATGTAATTGTTTGTCTTCAAATTTACCGTTCTTCAACTCTTCGAAAGCCTTTCTGATTTCTTCTGTCGCAAAGGATATATGTATTTCTCTCATTTTATTACCAGTCCTTTTTCTATCAGTTTTCTAATGCCTTCTGGATCCCATATCCAAATTATTTTGTTGTCTTCAATTATTATTTTATTAGATTCCTGAAGGTAATCAATAATAGTTTGGAATGTCTGATACATCATTTTTTTAGGCAGTTTGTTCCACAGTTGATATTTTCCATACATCCCACTATATTTTTTTGCCGCTTTTTCCACCATCAAAATACTTTCTAGTGTCGGGCTGTGTAAAATTGTTTTCTGCATGTTAATCACTGTCTTATATAAGTATATATAGTATTTAAAATTGACTGTTGTGTAATTATTTGCAAAAAAAATAATGCGGGGGGTGAGATGTTCCCAAATCCTTTTCATAATACTTGCATCTTTGATGCCATCTTTTTCTTTGGGACATACAAAGACCTTTCTTTTAAAAGAAAGGGATTTGTTTTGAACTCACGAATCCACTAAGGAACAAGGCCACTGCAGCCCATAATATTTCCGCAAGCGCTTTTTGCCTGCAAAAAGGGCTTCCTCAACCTTGCGCCATTGACCAGGCTAGGCGACCCCCGCATGGTTTCAGATTAACTTAGTAAGAAGTAAAATTAAATACTTTAAAAAGAACTGATTTTTATGATAGACAAAGTCGGTGCAATAATCATCCGGGACAGGAAAATGCTTGTTGCGCGGAACAAAGGGAGGGAGATGTATTTCATACCAGGCGGGCAAAGGGGAGGGAATGAAACAGATGAAGAAACACTAGCAAGAGAAATAAAGGAAGAGTTGTATGCGGAAATAAAAAATGCAAAATTCTACAAAGAATATAGAATCCGCAATCAAGATTTAACGGATCGATTATTATTACGCACTTATTTTGTTGATATTGCAGGAGAACCAAAACCGAGCAGCGAGATTGAAGAGATAGCGTGGGTTGACAGAATAAATTATAATAAATATAATCTCGGGACTGCGCTGAAAAGTATTATTCCTGAGCTGATACAAGATGATTATTTATAAATAAGTATTTTTAATCTTAAGATATCTGGGTGTTATTATGAAATGTCTGGTTACAGGCGGGGCGGGGTTCATAGGCTCAAATATAGCAGAGGCACTCGTTGAAAAGGGCCATGACGTTGTTGTTCTGGACAATTTTTATCTCGGCAGAAAAAATAACCTTTCAGCCATAATTAATAAAATAGAATTAGTGGAAGGCGACATTATAAACAGAAAAAAAGTCGACGAGGTCATGAAAGGTGTTGATTTCGTCTTTCATCAGGCAGCTGCCTCATCGTCGCCAATGTTCATAGAAGACCTAGAAAATTCTGTTTATGTCAATGTAAATGGTTTTATAAACATACTTGAATCGGCCAGAAAACATGATGTAAAGAGGGTTATGTACGCCTCATCATCGTCCATATATGGCAACCAGGACGGACCGTTAAAGGAGGACATGAGGGTTATCCCGCCCAATTTCTACGCATCAACAAAACTGATGAACGAGCACACAGCCTTCTCATATCATCACCAATACGGTTTAGAGCTTGTCGGGTTCAGATATATGAGCGTTTACGGCCCGCACGAGGAATCAAAGGGCATATTCGCAAACATAGTTTCCCAGTTTCTCTGGTGGATGCGGGAAGGGAAGCGCCCGGTAATCTATGGCAATGGTAATCAGGGAAGGGATTTTGTGTTTGCAAAGGACGTTGCTTCTGCAAATATTTTGGCCATGGAGAAAAGCAAGCTTGGCAACGAGGTATTGAATGTCGGTACCGGGAAAGAGGTCACGCTGAACGAACTTGTCGTAATATTAAACAAGATACTCGGGAAAAGCATAAAGCCTGAGTATGTTGAGAACAAGGTAAAGAACTACATTCTGTCACAAAGGGCTGACATAACAAAGATAAAGAATGTTCTTGGCTGGGAACCTAAATTCTTACTAGAAGATGGGATAAGAATCACCGCTGGTTCTAAATAATCTCAATCCAGTCCTTTCCAGTTCTTCTCTGCATTCCTGTATTGCTCCATTGTGCCAACATCAAAAAACTGGCCTTCAGACCTGAAACCAAATAGCTTGCCTATTGCTGCAATCTTTGGAAATATGTTTCTCTCCAGAGAAGAATTCCCGGCAGGAATCATGTCAATGACGCTTGGCTCTATAACATAAAGGCCTGTGTTAACAAGATGAGAGTGCGCTTCTTTCTTTTTCGGTTTTTCTATGAATTCTTTGATATTATCACCATTCATAACAGCTGCGCCATACAGGGAAGGGTCATCAACCCTTGTGAGCGCTATCGTGACAAGTGCCTTGTTTGATTTGTGAAATTCAAGCATCTCTCTGAGATTTGTGTTGTTAAGGTCATCGCCATTGGAGACAAAGAAGGTCTCTTTTAATTCGCCTTTTGCAAGCCTTAGCGGCCCTGCTGTGCCTAGCGGCTGATTTTCTTCTACATATTTTATTTTCACCCCAAAATCAGAGCCATTGCCGAAATAATCCATTATTTTTTCTTTATGATAGCCAACTGAGAGGAGTATTTCATTTATCCTGTATTTTTTGTATAAATCAATAATATGTTCAAGAAGGGCCTGATTTTTTATTTTTAACAGGGGTTTTGGCGTGTCGTTTGTTATTGGCCTCAGTCTCGTCCCCTGGCCGCCGCATAAAATAAGAGCTTTCATGAATTAAGTATATCAAAAGAATATAAATAATTAAAGAAATTGCACCTTTTTTTATTTTAGAATTTATTTCTTCTTTTTTGACTTTGTTTCTACAACTTGATTTTCAAACTTCTTTTTGAACCTTCTTTTCTGCCAGATTCTCCAGATTAAATATACAATTATGATTACAACAACAAGTACCACAATTGTTACTACTGGGTCTTTTCCAATACCAGAAACAAAGCCTGTTACAGCTACTGCAAGACCTCCTGCTGGTGTTGTTGCATTTGATGGTGTACCTGTTACGTTTTCAGTTGGTGTCGTGGTTTGTGCTGGGGATGCGGGTGGCGCAGGCAAGTTTATACTAGTAATTGAAGAAAGTCTTATTTCTGTACCCGTTGCTGTAAATACTACAGCATCGCTCGTTGCACTTGACGGAACTCTTATTATAATATATACAATTTTAGACAGGCTCGGAGGCACACTGCCTGTTGTTGCTGATGTAGCAGACCAGCCCACAGGAACAGTTGCTGCTATTGTTGCAGAGCCGGAACAGGTACCTGTTGATGTAAATGTAACCGGTATTGTTACATTGCTTCCGGCCGTTACCTCAACCGAAACCGGTGAAGTTAAAGTATAGTTAGCAATACAGCCACCTATTGCACCACCACCTGTTGTGGTTGTTGTGGTTGTTGCAGGCGGCGAACCAAATATAGCATAAGGGGTTTCAGCAATTATGATAAAGGTTATACGATTGTTCACAGTATCCCTGCTGACTATTCTGTCTGATGGCAAAGGCGTCCAGGAAGTGCCATCAAATTTATATGGCACTACAGTTGATTCATCTATACCTGCATCGCTGTAAGTCATTGTAACTGTTACGCTGACGTTGCCTGTTATTTTTATTTCATAGGCGTTAAGCGATGATTTGCCCGAAGGTACTGCATAAGCACCTGTAAAGAAGGGACCAGTTAATTTTTCCACATTACCTATATTTGCAGTGCGGTTTACTGTGCTGGAAACAGTTATGGCCAGCTCACTTCCAACATTTATTTGTGTAGGACTTTCTGGCGTAACAATAACAGACCTGTTTGTTATGGTTTCATTTGAATTGATATCAATTCTGCCTATGCTGCTGCTGGCAGATAAATTAAGATTGGCATAGCCGCCGTTTGAAAATGTAGCTGTTGCAACTTTGCTACCCTGCACGTAAAATTCAACCATTTTCCCTGCCCTATTCCCATCCGGATCAGTGACAAAAAAGATATTCGGATTATAGCCATACTTGCCATTCAAGGTTGTAGTAGTTGCAGCAACAGTCCCATCTATTTTTGCTTCAATCAGAATGTTATCAGGCGATGCGCCATTCGAAAAACTAACGCTGCCATAAAACTGGTGGGGTATGCCAGGCGCTGCAAAAACGACGAAGCTAAGCAAAAGTAGTGCAGCAAGCGCAATTTTTGTTTTCATAATACCACCATATAATAATAACAATCAAGAAATCATTTTAAAGCTTACACTTCGCAGGATTCTGTGCTTTCACCTGGTCCGTACATATAACTGATGGTACTGGACTTCATGAAGATCCAGAATGCATTCGTAGGGCTTATATATTCATCCCATGCCTTTGTGTTGAATGTCTTGCCGTTGTTATCATACCCTATAAGGCTTGTCCACCATTTCTTTGTCTGATCACAATAGCTATCAGCAAGGGTCGACAATGCATAATTTGCTTTTATTTCGTTAACGCCTGATTTTTGGTAGTAACCTATGAGGTTCCAGCCGCTTGTCAGCTGTCTTTGAGGCGGTGTCTGGCCCTCTTTGAACAAGCTTCCGTATCCTTCTATAGCAGTGTCGCCTGTAGCACTTATCCAATAACCATATCCTGCCGTCATTGAACTCAGATCGCTTGTATCAGCTGGGCTAGGCCTGTACACATGCCACTTGTCATCTATGGCATCATATGTCCATACAGCATCTATGCTGCTGCTTGCACCGCCTAGTACTGAACTTATGGCAGTGTTAATAGGCACTGTAGGTATGGAAACAAGATTCCAGCCATTCTTCAAGCTCACTGTATAGAATGTTGCTGTTATAAATTTCCACGATACAGGTGACAGCAACTCATTGCCTGCAAGGTCCGTCGCGTCTGAAACAGTCACCAAGTATTCAATGTTTGAATCAAGCGTATTCTCAGGGTCAAAAGTTAGCGTATATGTACCCGGATAGTATGTTGCCGTGCCTGTTATTGGACTACCGCCAGAATTTACTACCAAACTTATGCAGGTGTTCCATCCGCCTGCGCATTCCATTGGCTCGTTAAACGTCACTACCACATTCGTATTCGATGCCACGCCCACTGCATTCACCGAAGGCGACTTAGTTGTTATTGAAGGCGCTGTTGTATCCCATGTCAGCATGAAATCATCATAAGCAGAGTTTTTTGCGTTATCAGTTACCATTAATCTGATGACATAAGTTCCGTCTGTGTCTGCTTGTACTGTTGTATCTTCAGCATCAGGCGTGTCGAACGTTATAATGCCGCCGTCCGGACCGCTAACTTGTGTCCACAAATATGAGGCGATGCCACTTCCTTCGTCGCTGGCTGTCTCATCTTCCTGTGTAAATGTCTCTTTCTTTATCTTGTCGGCTCCAGCATCTACAGCAGGCTTTGTTTTATCTATTTTGACATTAAACGTGCCTATAGATGAAGCAAGGTTTGAATTATCCCATGCTTTATAGCGCACAACAGTATTCTGATCTGTTGTAAATGTCAGTGGATAAGGTGTTGCGAGTTCAGTACCTGTGGCAAGTTCGCATGATTCTCCTGTACAATATTTAACCATTGCTATGCCTGATGTTGCATCATCCGGTATAAGCGCTATTGTCTGGTCTGAATTCTTCCAAACGTCACTAAACGCGTAATTATCACTTATAGTCGGGTCAGTCTTATCTATCTGTATCGTTTTCGAAACAGTACTTTGAGCATTGCCTGCATTATCTGTTGACGCATATCTGAAATAAGTAGTGCCTTCTGCTGATATTGTAACAGGCATTGTTGTATAGGCAGTTCCTGTTGATGGATTGCATGTATTCACTGTATCAGTGCAATACATTGTTGCTGCAATTCCTGAACTCGGTGTTGCATCAGTTGGTGTAAGTGTTATTGTGACATCAGCTGTCTGCCATCCTGATGGCGCATTGTCAGATGTTGTTGGCGCTGCTATATCCCATGTAAGTGTGAATTCGCCATAAGCAGAATTGCCAGCGTTGTCCGTTGCAGTCAGCCTGATAACGTATGTGCCGTCAACGCTTGCGCTTACTGTAGTACTCGCTGCAGTTGATGAGCCGAATGTTATTATTTTGGGTCCTGATTGCATGGTCCACAAATATGTTGCAACACCACTCCCGCCGATGTCAGATGCAGTTCCTGTCTGAGTAAATACTGCATTCTTTATTTGGTCAATACCTGCATTGACAGACGGAGCTGTGTTATCTACAATATAACTTGTAACATCAGTTGGAGCTTGTGCATCATTGCCAACTATATCTTTGGCTGAAATGCTTACAGCAGCAGTTGTATCGCCTACTGGGACATTCCACGTATATGTCCATACATTACCGCTGCCGCTCATGGGAGCATTTGTGACTAACGAACCTATTGTTATTGTTGGTGTCACGCCTGTGTCCAAGCCATTTACATCAGAAAATGTGGCAGTAATTATAACTGTGTCTGAATCTTTTACAGCTGCCCTTCCGTCGATGTTATTTGTCAAAACCACCGCAGGACCTGTTGTGTCACTGCTCGAAAGGATCGTCTTATCTGCATCTAAATACCACGGGTTAAAGTCAATTAGATCGGATATCTTTGACTCTATGGTTGATTTCTGGTTTGATCCCCACCAGTTGTTTTTTGCATTGACAGCTGGACCATTAGTTGCATCTATAGCCTTAATTGAATTGCTATATATTTGGTTTTCGTTAACTGTTAAAGACATCGAAGGGCTTTTTTGTGCTTCTATACCGTAATCATTATTATATATTTTATTACCATTATTAACTGTTACAGTTGATGTATCACTTGTACCATAACCTACTGCTATTCCTGCTGTATTATCATGTAATAAATTATCTTGTATTTCTGCAGTTGTTCCAGCTCCAAAATATGTTGTGACTAAAATACCAGCAGAAGTCGATTCATCTGAACTTGCAACACCCTTACAATTTGAAATGTCATTTTCTTTTATTGTTGCTTTTGCTCCACCACCAACCTCAACACCATAATCTAACCAATCACCAACAGCTTTCCCTATATATGTATTACCTTTAAATTCTGAATTTGTTGTAATTCCAGTTCCAAAATAAATAACACCTATTCTTTCGATGTTGGAAAATTCACAATTGGTTACATCAACGTCACCATTACCCATCGCAGCAATACCTAAACCTAAATAAGTTGCATATTTCACATTTTTTATAATACAATCCGATACAGACCCTAAACCTTTATATCTTATAGCTTGAGTCACTTTTTTCCCTGAACCATCTAAAGTAACTTTCTGCAAATTAAAATTAACTCCCGGGTTAACTAAGAACCAACCTTTAGCATCTCCAGAATCATCATTTCCAGTATCAGCTGAAGGTTTTATAATTACCGTGCTTTTATCAGCACCAATAATATTCAAATTTTTATTAATAACTATCTGGCCAGTTTCTGTGTATGTTCCAGCAGCAACATTTATTGTTCCGCTTGCAGCAACTGCATTTACACCATCCTGTATTTTGTTAAATGCATCATAACCGAAGTAGTGACTGCCTGAGCTGCCATCAATATAATTGTCATCAACATAAACAGTTGTTGGGACTATGCTGCTTAATATTGTTCTTGCAGGATCAACATAGTAAGGCGTGTAAGAAACTAAACCGCTCATTTTTGATGCAATTGTTGATGCAACCGCTGTGCCCCAGTAGTTGTTTGTTGCAACAAGTGTATTGGCACCATCATCATTCTTCGCACTTATTGTGTTACCTGACAAATCATTGTTGTTAACAACTACACCACTTGCAACCTTAAGCAATATTCCATTTGAATTGTAATGAAGCGTATTACCATTTATATTGAAATTTGTCAGTGTCTGACCTATCTGTCCTATTCTTATGCCTTGATTAAATCCTTTTGTTGCATCAGAACCACTTACAACATTCTGAGAAATTGTAACGTCGGACTGCGCAGCAACTCCTAAGTTTCTTACGTTTATGCCCTGATGTGCACCTGGTGCACTAAAGTCGCCCAGACCCGGAACAAGGTCAGTTGTAATTGTATTCTGGGATATTGTAGTTTTTGACCTCTCTGATGTTATTGCACGTAGTATTTTGCCTGTAAAAATGTTGCCTTGTATAGTCACAGGTCCGCTACCGGTGTCGGGATTTATGTAAATGCCCTCATAACCCCAAGCACCAGGTTCTGTCGATGTGAATGTGTTATCATGTACATTAAGTCCGGATATATCAACACCAAGATATGTCTGCAATACCTGCGAAACTTCGTCAGAATTAGAGCCACCGCCTGAATTTGTCACAAAACTATTTGAGTATATTTCTACGTTTTGTGCCCCAATGACGATTCCACTTGAATATTTTCCAGATTCATACGTAGGACTCTCTATAGTAAATCCATGAATTTTTACACCATTAGCAAGTATCTCTATGTTAGGAAGTGCTAACGGGAATGATGTGGCAGGACCATTCTGAACGCCCTTGATGGTGGTAGTCGTTGCCCCTGCTCCTAAAATATTAAGATTTGTCTTTGATAGAGATATCACAAGATCTTCAACATAAGTTCCAGCAAAAACACTTATTGTATCTCCAGATGTCGCCTTGTCTACCGCAGCCTGAATGGTTGTGAAATCTTCACCTGACGAGCCTACTGTCAGTATGTTGTTTGTATCGACAACAAATGAAACTGAAGCAGAATTAAAATTTCCTGCCCCGTCTGTTGCTGTAAGTGTCAAAGTATGACGACCGTCTGCTAAGCCGGGGATAAGAGTATCAACGATGCCGTTGCAGGATCCAATTGAAACAGGCGACGCAGAACCTATCTGGTATGCACATGTCGGCGGGCTACTTACTGCGTCACTTGAAGATGATGTAAGTGTGATAGTGTTGCCTTTCGTAACGCTGTCGGCCACTGGTGAAGATATCGAAACTGTTGGCGGCACAGTATCATAAGTGAATGTGTTGCCAGCAGCAGGCGTTTCCACATTATTAGCGTTGTCTGTCGCCTTTGATAATGCAATATAAGTTCCGTCAGCGGGCGTGAACGCAAGGCTCCATGTTGTCGTTCCTGTTGCCAAACGCCATGTCTGGCTTGCTATCCATGAACTTCCATCCCAATATTTATTGTCAGAACTTCTTTGAATAGAAACTTCAACCTTGTTTAATCCAGAGCCTCCTGTATCACTAGCCGTCCCTGTAATTTGTGTGATGCTGCTACTAATAATAGCACTGTTCGCAGGCGATACTATAGTAGATGCAGGCACTTGTTTGTCTATTTTTATCTCAGAACTGCCTGATGCGGTATTCCCGGCATTATCTGCGACCTGCCAGCATGCTGTAGAGTGTTGTGAAGCTGGAATTGCACTTGAATAAGTTGCAGGAGTGCATGTTGTGCCATAAGGAACTACTGTAAGGTATTTTGCCGTGCTACAATCACTGCCTCCGTTATCAGAGCATGCCAAATCTATAGAAGCATCTGTATTCTGCCAGATTGTTGGAACACCTGTTAATGAGCCTATTGGACTTGTTTTGTCTACCTTGAATTCTGTTATAGAACTGCTGAAAGCCTCATTACCTGCGACATCTTTTGCATAGGAGCAAACCCAGGAATGCTGAGATATTGTCTGCGGGCTTGCGAATGTGTAATCAGCAGGATTTGCTGAGCATGAGCCAGGACTAGTTGCGTAAACCTTCAGCCTGTACGCGCTTGAATCGCATCCGCTCAGACTTTCTTGGTCAGTGCAGGTCACTGCTGCTGTGGCATCTGTATTCTGCCAGCCAGCAGGTGCGCCGGAAACACCCGCCGTAGGTGATGCAGTATCTTTCTCAACAATAAATGTGCCTAACGCAGACGGATTGTTTGCATTGTCCCATGCCTTATAATTTATTACATTAATACCATCGGAATATGACAACTGATATGGCGAGCCTAATGAAGTGCCGCCAGCAGGATCGCAAGCGCCTTTGCAATACTTAACTTCTTTCAATCCGCTACCACCATTGTCTTGCGGATTCAACGTGATCATTTGGTTATGGTTTGTCCAGATGTTGTCGTATAAATAGTCATCAGTTATCGTTGGCGGTACTTGATCTATTTTGAATTCGATGGGCGAAGAAAAGCCTTCATTATTTACGCCATCTTTTGCTGCTGCACATATCCATAGATGCGAAGAGATTAATTGAGGTGACGATAGGCTATAATCCATATATGTCGTTGGGCATGTGCCTGGATCTGAAGAATATGTTTTTAATTTATAAGTTGAAGAGTCGCAACCAGAGCCTGTACCATCATTACAAGTTACAGTGGCTGTGGATGCCGAATTTGACCAGGTCTCTGGAACTCCTGCAATATTGACTGTTGGTGCAGTTACATCGACAGTTGTTGAAGCATCTGTGTTTGTTTGGGTATTTCCAGTATTGTCCTGAGTTTCTAATAACCATACATAATTTGTATCAGATACAGGTATAGGTGCTGTTGTTGAAAATAATACGTGAGCAGAACTACCACTTGCTATTCTTAATGCTGGATTAAAAGGGTTTCCTAAACAAGTTACGCTACTTGCTGTCGATGCAACACCCCATCCAGAAGGACATGTTATCGAACTAGGAGATCCAAAACCTGAAGGCAAAGTAGTTATTATACTGAATATAGCATCAGGTCCACTATTCGTAACTGTAAACGTATACGTATTTGTCGAGCCACCTTTTACGGATGGCTTGTCAACAGTCACATTAGCCGTATGAGCGGCAAATACAACAACGGAAAAAACGAGAATAGCAAACGTAAGGACAGCAAGAGAAGACAGCAGTGCACCTTTTAATTTCATTACCACACCTCACGAAATAATATTGCAGAAAAGAATTTAAATGCGTTGAATAATCAATTCAAATAGGTTAGAAGACTTTTTAAGACAGTTTGCTTAAGAAGATTTCGGCTGCGTTACAGCCACTTTCCGGAGCTCGGCGTTTCGTAATTCATGCTTATCCGTACAGGATTTTTCTTATTTTGTAGTCAGCGCCGTGTATTTTGAAAACAGATTCTATGTCTTTTTGCCTGCTTCTTTTTACCAATAACGAGCCTTTGCCGAATTCTGTTATATCAGTATTGTTTATTATTCCTGGGTATTTCTTTTCTATTTTTTTGTTGTCTTTATAGTACCAGGAACTCCCGCCATGCAGTGTTTTCGAGAGAAGTGGCCTCTTGTTTTTGTCTTTCGTGGAAAATGTATACAAATAGAATGGCTCCAAGCCGATTCTTTTTCCAAAAATAGTCATCATGCCTTTGCTGTAAATCACTTCGCCCTCTTCTAGGACTTTTTGCATTAATGTTTTGTCGCTTTCCCTTATTATGCTGCCCTGGAATTCTGGGTGAATCTTAACTTTGTATTTCGTGCCAATACCAAGAAATTTTGTCCTTATTGAATTTTCAATGCGTTTTGGGACATTTTTTGTATTTAGAAATATCATTACGTCTATGTCAGAGTGCCTTTCTGAATAATCACCTCTTGCCGCAGAGCCGTAAAGAAAAACAGCCAGAACTTCATCTACAGCAGACAGCTCTTTTGCTATGTCAGATATTATATCTTTAATTTCCATAATTATCACAGAGTTTTTACTAACAGCATTGCTATTTGTTTTAATTTTTTGTATTTCTCGCCGTTTTCACCGCGATAGGCAACCTTTGACCTGTAGCTTTCACCATGGCTTATGGGTTCCATGCACGACCTGATAATCTCTTCGTCAAAAAGTTCTGAATGCTCAAGCATCTTGTTCAGCCGGTCTTCATGATTAAATGAGTGTATGTTCTTCTTCGCCAGAGTGGATTCAATCGCATTAGTTGAGGCATAGAAAAAATTCTGGGCAGCTGTTATCATAAGCGCTGTTCTTGTATCAGCATTCTTTTCCTTTTCAAAATCGCTGTCAAGCCTGTTTGCTATCTCGAAATGCTTCAATGCAGCTATCCTGTGCACACTTTCCTTCATTATATCACTCTTTTATGCTGTATAATATGTTATACAGAAAGTATTTAAATCTAATTACTGTATAACTGGTTAAAAATGGGTTATATCACAGCCACTTTCCGGAGCTCGGCGTTTCCTCGTAACTATTTGATTAATTTAATCTTGCTTCGTCGTTACCATACAATACCTGACAATTCTTATTCCATAACAAGCATGGCAGAATTAATTGTAATTCTTCCATTGTATATTTAGAACTGCTCAATGTGTATTTGTCTATCCATTCTTGATACTTTTTCTGCGATGAATTGAAAGCTTCTTTCGCTGATTTTTTCTTGGCTAGTTGTATGGGCGCTTCTATTGCACATTCCATTATTGGCGTGGCTAGCCTGTCTTGAAGTGGTCTGTTTGTGCTTGAACCATCCATACATAAAAAGAACCATTCATTATAACCGATAAAAGCTTTTGCTCCACATTTCTTTCCCAGCACTTTTCCTGAACTGCATGTAAATGCGTGAATTATTCTGTCTTTAAGTAAATCGTGATTTTCTCCAAAAATAATTATTGGCTCGGAATTATGACCTGCTATTTCTGTGTCAGAACCATGTCCATTAAATACAATAAAATCCGGATCTTTTTCTTCTATAATATTAACAATATGTGATTTAGTAACAGATTTTTCTTTAATAGGTATTACCCGTATCCCATTTCTTTCGGCTGTATCTATTATTTTCTGCGACCATGTGCTTGCATATTTTGTTGCTGGATCGTATTGTGGCAGAGTAATAAGCATGTATTATCACTTGAAAGAGCGGACGTAATTTAATTGCATCTCAATGATTTTTCTTCCAACATCGTCCATTTTTTTAACATGTTCTATAAGTTCATCTTTTTTAAAGTGATTGTTTTTACTCATGTTCCCTACTGATAAAATAGCATTTTCGGGTATCGCCTGTAATCTTGCTATGACAAGCTCTACTTCATCTTCTGTATACATGTTAATCATCAATTACCTTTAAGCTAACGAGCTTCTTAAGGATTTCTTTACCCTTCTCGGTATTGTTTGCAATCTCTTTATAAGCTATATTCCAGCTTACAGGCTCCCCGTCAATAACCGCTATAATTTCTTCTCTTATTTTTAGCGGTAAATTGGAATATACGCGAATAAATTTAGATATGTCCATTTTTATCATCCTTATAATTAATTATATACAATGCATTTATATGTCATCACTTATTGAATCTCTTGGCAGCGAGGGATTTTATTTTATTGCTGAAAACATTTACATCCTTTTCTGTTAATTTGCTCTTACTGGCCAGTTTATTCGCTAGTCTAAGCGTCTCAATCTTTTCAATAATAGCCCTTCTTGCAACCTCACTCCATCTGACATCTGAGAAATTTTTCATCTCATCATGTATATCATCAGGGATCGATAATGTTATATTTGCCATGTCATCACCACAAATAAATATGTGATATCACATATTTAAAGCTTTGTGCATTTTTACAGCCACTTTCCGGAGCTTGGGTTAGATATAACTTGTTAATAGGCTGGAATAATAGCAATAGCAACATTTATATATCTATTGATACATAAATATATCATATGATACAAAAATGTAGCATTATGGCCGTTCTGGAGATTTTCTTTAGAGAGCCGACAATAATTCATTTTATAAGGGGGACAGGCAAAGAGATAGGTCTGGCACAGACGTCTGTCAGAAACAATATAAAAGAGCTCATGAAGCTGGGTCTTATAAAAAGGAAGAAGTCAAAGCCTTTTGATGGCTTTGTTGCCAATAGGGATAATGAACAATTTTTATTTTATAAGAGAGTCTATAATTTGTATAGTTTGTATGAACTTAAGAAATTTATAGACGAGGAAATCCATCCAAAAACGACAATTATCTTTGGTTCGTACTCAGTGGGAGAGGATATTGAAAGTAGTGATATTGATATATTGATAGTTTCAAGAATAAAGAAAGAAATTGAAACCGAAAAGTTTGAAAAGTGTCTTAAAAGGAAAATACATATAATTACTGTAGATGATGTCAAAAAACTAGATAAAAATATGCAAAAGAGGGTTATGAATGGTGTTATAATAACCGGGGGTTTATAGGTGGACGATGAAATTTTTAGAATAACAAAAGACAATGAACGGGCAAAAGATTTGTTTGTCAGGGCAAAAGACAGGTTTAACATAATGCGAGTTTTGCCACGAGACAAACCGTATAAGTTTATAGAAGAATATTACGAAGTCATTAAAGAATTGTTGACAGCTTTGATGTATATCGAAGGTTACAAAACATTGAGTCATAAGAAACTTATAGAATACTTTTCCGAAAATTATAGAGATCTGGACATTCAGCAAATTAAAATTATTGATACTTTAAGGAAATTCAGAAATGAGAGCATGTATTATGGGAAGATAATAAGTGAAATTTTTCTTACCAACAATGAAGATGAAATTAAACATATTATACAGATTTTGATAGTGTTGACTGAAAAGAAACTTCGTGAAGGAAAGAAAAAATAGTTATGTTTACAGCCACTTTCCAGAGCTTGGCGTTTCCTCGTAGCACTTGTCCCTGTATTCGCAGTAGCGGCACATCCAGTTTGTCTTTGCTGACTCCCTTGCTTCGGGGTCAGGCATGACCTCTTTTGTCAGGCACTTGTGCAGTTTTCTGAACCGCTCTATTATCTCCAGCGCCTGCTTCTCGTTGTATTCTATGACAAAGACCTTGCTCTGCAGGCTTTTCTTGTCCACGTAAAGCAGGATGCCGTTGTGCACGCCAGTGAAGTGCATGTATAGCTGCAATTGCACAACGTTATGCGGCGACGCCTCTCTTACGAATCCGGTGTCAGCTATTGACTTTACCTCAACAAGCACGTTCTTGCCGCTGAGCTTTATGAGTATCAGGTTATCAACGCGCCCTGATATTGTGAAGTCGTCTATCTGCTCCTTGAACGGAAACTCGCTCTTGAGCAGCTCGACATCAGGGTTCTTCTCGCTCTTCAGCACGTTTACAACAAAGTCGTGTATAATATTGCCCAGTTCAAATATTTTCAGCAAATCCGGCTTTACCTCCTGCGGGTATTTGTAGGAGAACCAGGTCTTGCGCATGCACATGCCTATCTCGCTCGGGTAATAATTGCCAGTGCCCTTTGGCCTGTGCTCCCTCTTCAGGAAATTGTCAATCATGCGGTTGAAGTCTATCATGAACGCTTCCTCTTTTTCTTTGATAATAGTATATTTTCTCTTCTGTCAACTTCCTGCTCCAGATGAGATATCTCTTTCTTGTAATAATCCGCAAGTCCTATATCTTCTTTTTGCACTGCTTTTTCCAGCTTCTTTTTGTGCAGCCCTATCTGTTCTCTGACGGATCCAAGCCCTTTCTTAATGCGCTTTCTTCTTGACATAATCAATCTTTTTCTCCAGAAATTTTATAAGCCTGAATATTATGTCGTTAGATGTTGTATATTTTGGCATCATTTTGTCATCCCTCGCTGCCCTATAAATGTTCATGGTATTGGCAAGCTCTTTTCGGCTTATTCCAAAAACAGCTGCTTCGTTCTCCAGCGACTTTAATGAATATTTCTTGTTTTTTATTATGCATTCCATGAGAAAAATCTCTTTCACGTGAAGCATGAGCGGATAGATGAGATTCTTGCAATCACCGTCAACAGCCAGATTTTTTATTATGTTTAGGGATGATTCTGCAAGCGAAATGCGAACTTTCATATTTGACTCATTTGTTTTTTCTTTTCTTAATGAATCAAGGAATTTATTATTCAGGATGGCTTTTGATTCATCCATAATAACCTTGTGAAATATGGGATCGTGCACCATGGCATTCCTTACTTCTTTCTCTGTTTTTATCTGGATGTCATAGTTTTTTTGTCTTTTCAATTCAATTGGAATTTTCATGTCTTTTGCGTCTTCATCCATAACCAGAATAATATCCACGTCTGATTTATCGGTTGATTCGTTTCTGACATAGGAGCCGTACAATATAGCACTTATCAGGTGTTCTGGGTTAGGTATGTTTTTGAGTATGTCTGTTTCCGGCTTTATTGGTTCTTCTATCAATTCTATTTTGGCTTTCCCTCCAACCCAGGAGCGTGGAACATACACGCCTCCCGAATTTCCATAATTTTTGACTGTTTTTATCATTGCCATATGTGTATATACAATGTATATACTTAAATAGTTGTCGTGTATTGTTGTCTTGCATAGCCATGGCTAAGCATCAAATCTGATTAACAGTAAAAAGAAAATAGAAATGATATGCTCTTAATATAACCCATGACTAAAGTCATGGGTTTCCTTTAGCATGTCATCTCAACAATGTTTGTGTAATATCTACCGACTAAAGTCGGTAGTTTTAAACATTGTTGCAGATAAGAACATTTTACTTGCAACAGCAACTGTCATCCTTCTTTTTTGCCTTTGTCTTTTTCTTTGCCATTAAGAACACCTCTTTAATCATTTCATAACACTATGCAGGGAAATGATTAAAAGGTTTTACTCCATGATAAATCTATGAAAGCCTTTTTGCTGGGGATAATTTTACTGTTATTATTATCAACAGTGTGCTTTGCCTCTGTGAGCACCTATGAGATAAATTATGATATAAGCATCGACAGTGTGCATGAAAACATACGCCTGACTTTTTCTGAAAGCATGGACGCAACAATGAAGTTTGTCTTTGTAAACAGGGTAAATATAATAACTGTCAGCGGTGATAAAGGCCCTTTAAGGCATGAACTGCAGTCTGGGCAGAATACAACCCTGGTTATATATCCTAACAGCTCAAGAGAGATATTCATAAGTCTGGAGCAGTTTAATTCTGTCCTATCTTCACCGGATTTTTACCAGTTCATTGATGACTTTACTTCAAACGAGGATATAGGAAGGCTTGTCGTCTCAGCTACACTTCCAAGAGGTTTTGTTGTTTACAGGGATTTTTACATGCCATCAAGCGCTGAGATAATCACAGACGGCGAAAGAATTACGCTGTTGTGGATTGAAACAAATACAAAATCTATAAGCAAGATATATTCTGTAAAATTTGCCGGCACCAATGACTATGGTTTTGTTATTGCCCCTATTGCCATAATTGTTGTTCTTGTTGCGGCATTTATCTTATTCTTCAGGTATCATAAGAAAAAGCTTCTTCATGAGTTCAAGAAGGGCTTTTCTGAAGATGAAATAAAGGTTGTTGACATAATAAAAAAGGAAAGAACTGTTTATCAGAATAAGATTGAAAAAGAACTGAAATTCTCAAGAACAAAAATGACAAGAATAACTGAAAAATTCAGGCAAAAAGGGCTTATTGAAAAGAAAAGATATGGAAGAACAAACAAATTGAGATGGACTGGATAAAATTACGTCAAGCCAAACTTCTGCAAATATGTTTTGATTTCTTTGTACTTTTTCATGTCAATTGGGTAGAGTCTTGATGTCAATTGAAAATTTTGCAGAATAATAGACAGTATTGTTTGCAAATCAGTATGTTTTTTGACAAATTCAAAATCAATTTTTTTATATCCTGCATCAAGCATAGCGATAATGTCTGAAAGATCCTTTTCTCCTTTTGCGGTTCCATGCCGTTCAAGGGCTGTAAAGGCTTTAAGCATGAAAAGTTTTGTTGACGATAAGACTCTGATTCCGTTTATTTCACGGCAATCGTCTATCAGTTCTTTAATTGACCATTTTCCAATTTTTTCTGTATAAACATCAAGCTCTATTTTGTCGTCTTCCCACATCATAGAAAAGCCGTGTTTTTGAAGAACATGTGCTGTTTTCCTGAATCCGCACTCTTCGATGAATTTTTTGAATTTCCAGAAATGCTCTTTTTCGATTATGAAATCTATATCCTTGGATTTCATATAAGGATTATAGAGCCAGACAGCCCAGCCGCCCAGAAGGAAAATTTTGTAATTATATTTCTTTTCATATCTGATTATTTTCTTCAAAGTCTCGAGGCTTTTGTCATATATGTCCATCTAAATGCCTCTCAAGTCATATTTTTTGTCAAGTTCGTGTGCAACCCTGATGCCAGTGCCGCCTAATGAAACCAAATCAACATAATTTTGAATAAAATGTACAAGGTGTAAGCCGTTTACCTTTTCGGTTGCTTCAAATAACTGGTTGTCTGAAGGGAAAATAATGAAATTGGTCGGGTTCTTTGAAATCTTTCCGAATTTTTCTATGAATTTTCTGGTTTTTCTTTTGTTCACATATGCTTCTATTCTGTTTGTTTTCATGAATTTGATTCTATGCCAAGCAGCTGAAAAAAGCGTTAGGCAATAGTCAGTCTCTTTTTTAAGCATATTTTCTATTTGTCTCTTTGAAAACTCTGTCTTTATGTAGATTGGCTTGGGCATTTTTCTCAAAGAGTACCATTTATTCAGAAGTTTTGCATTGTTAATGAGAATAATTTTCTGGGGGTTTGGTCTCGTAATAACTCCTTCAGAAACCAATCTTTTTATCAGTTTAGAAACAAATGCTTTTGAACATCCTACTTTTTTGGCTAACTCAGATTGTTTCCAGGTTTTTCTCGGGTAAATTAAAAATAACCTTATTATTTTTTCCGTTGATGTTTCCATAGTAATTATTATGTTTCTCTGTTTTTATAAAGTTAACCATTTGGTTAACTTTTGACTGTTTCACAACCGTTTCACGTCACTTCTAAATTAGTGAAACATACATAATATTCATGGTGATTTAGAATGAAAACAAGTGAGCTGTTTGCATTGGCAGCAATAATGATTTTTGTTTTTTCATTTGCTGTGCATGCAGATTTTGATGAAACGAGTACAGTAATAACAGACACAGAACTGCAGGCAATAAACCAGACATTCAGCAGCCCAGGAACAACGCCAGATAATTTCATGTATGGGTTCAAGAGGTTTGGCGAGGGTCTCCAGAAATTCTTTACATTTGACCAGAAAGAAAGGGCAAAGCTCAATTTACAACTGGCAAAATTGCGGCTGTCAGAGGCAAAATTAATGATGGAAAGGGGCCATCTGGAATACATAACGGGCCTGATAGATGACTACAACAACGAGTTAAACGAGGCAGACGAGAACACGCCACTGGGGCAGAATATATCAGAGATTATAAAGCAGGCTAATCTGACATTGCCAAAGAGCCAGATTGTCCTGGAGATGATAAGGGCCCGCGCGCCGCAATCAGCATGGCCTGGCCTTGAGAGGGCAATAAACAACAGCATAATAAAAAATATAAGAATACAGGAAAAACTGCATGCAAAAATAAACGAAACAATGGAGCAATTTGAAAACAGGACAAATACGACAATAATCCAGGGGGTATTTGAAAACATTGAGAGACATAAAATGAGAATTGCAAACATGGCTGAAAAGAAGGACGATATGCTGGGGAGAGGCCTTGAGAGGCTGGACGAGCTGATAGCAGATGCCCAGGAAAAGAATCAGACAAACAGGCTGCAGGCATATGAAGCAATCCAAACGAGGTTAGAAAACAGGATAATAAGTTTGGGCAATAAAACAGGCATAAAAATAGAAAAATTGGCAGAATTGCAGGAAAAAATAAGGTCGGGGCTTCATACAAACGAAGCAGAAAATGAAACAGATTAAAAATCATTAGTTTTTCTTTTTTATTTTATTTCTCTCTTTTTACTTGCAGCAACAGCAGCAGCATCTGCTTTTCTTCTTAACCGTTTTCTTTTTCTTTGCCATTTGGAACACCTCTCTCATTAATTGCGGCAATAAAAATAAAAGGCTTTGCATTTATTTCCTGATTGTTTTTCGTTTATTTTTCCAGAGCCTTTCTTATCACTGTTTTATTATGGAGGTTTGCTTTAAATATTTTTGAGGTACCGTTTTTATTATGAGCACCAGTAAAATGACAAGAAGGGCATTTAACAGGGATTTATCCTTGAGTTTAATTGGTTTAGTAGCATCACCTTTGTTATCTAAATTTTCTTACAGCGAGGATCTGGATCAGGCATATGTGAGTAAAGTCATGAAAATATATGATTATGTAAAAGCGAACGGAAAACCTGGCGGTAATAGCACGGAACTTATAGTCCCATTAAAAGATATTGATGCTGACAACAATCCTGACAGGGTAGAGGTTCGCATATATTCCGCACATTCTTCATTTCAGCTGGAAGTTTATCCGTCTGGCAGAACAGAGCCAGGCGTCCCTGGGATTAGCGGAACCATTAATAATAATGGTAGTCTAAATAGTAAATTAATAATCAGAAGCACAACAAACAAAGATATGGCAAATTATATTGACGCTGCTTGCGACGCATTGAACATAAAATAAGAATAAATAAAAATTATTTACTTTACCAGAAGCTTTGCAGGCATCGTTAATCCGCCAAGATAATTTGACAACTTCATTATTGAATCAAATGTCCGGTCTATTTTGCCTTTTGGTATGCCTATCTCCTCAAGGATGGTCTTGTAGAAAACATCCGGCAGCTCCACAGGCGGTTCATCAATATCAAATGTAACATAATTCCTTCTTACATTGCGCTGCCGTTGTATCATCGCCTCAAGTTCGTTTGCATATCTTGGGTGCCTCTTTTTGAATTCCTCCACAGCAGCCCTTATCCCTCTTGCTTTCATCGAGTCTTCCCAGTCGAGCTCTGCATGTACAGGCCCTGTTGTACGCTGCCCATCTTTCAGTCTGTCATAAACCTCATCAAGTGCTTTATCCTGTATTCTCTTTATCCTTTTTGCGCACGCATCCAGAGGGCTTGCAAGCATGTAGCTTGTTGCCATTGTTCCTGTCGCATAGTCAATTTTTTTCATGTATATCACACCTATTTGTAAAAATAGTGAAAAAGTATTAAAAACCATAAAAGTGCTCCCGGCGGGAATTTCCAGACTTTTCCTTCATTAATATATTTTCTTTTCCGAAGGTCTTTTCTTTGCGAAAGAAAAGCCTTTTTGAACCCGCGTCCTCGGCTCGAAAGGCCGACATCCTTGACCGAACTAGACTACGGGAGCATCTTGACAAATCTAGCTCAATAATATTTGCAGCTAGTTTTATAAATGGTTTGTTTTGACAAAAATAATGGGCCCAGCCAGAATCGGACTGGCGATCTCCGCGTTTCTAACCAGCAGTTGTAAGCGCGGCGTCATCTATGGTTTGCATTCTGCAAACCAAGATCTCAAAGACCTTCGGCCTTTGCAGATAACCACTAGACCATAGGCCCGAGCGCTGGGAGAGGGATTTGAACCCTCGCTCCCTTTCGGGAACAGGTTTAGCAAACGTACGCTCCAAAGGATCTGCGCCTTGGACCAAACTTGGCTATCCCAGCATAAGAGCAGAAACCTATGGTTTCTCTCCCTATAACCCTCATTTCCTATAAGGGTAATATTACTAGATTTCAAAACAAAATATATAAAAACATCATTCAAAAACATTGCGTCAGTGTCAATGACATTTTGAAACCTTTAAGCCATTGAGCATCCCGCATCCCTATTGGAATGCGATGATTTTAAATGTTTTGAAGCAGAAATAATAAGCATCAAAATAGGCGAATCAAAAGGAGGAATAGTCATGGCAGTAAATGTACGCAGCTTCTCTGATATGATCAGAAAGGATGTATTCACAACAAAGGGCTCCTATTGCGGCAAGATAATCGATGTTGGCATGGACATGGAGCGATTCCGCGTAAAGTCTCTTGTTGTTGATGCAATCCGCGGCTCTTTCCTTGCAGGCATTGTCGGCGACAAGAAGGGCGTTATCGTGCCGTTCACAATGGTGCAGTCTGTTGGCGACGTTGTGATAATAAAGCACATAACACCGGCATCTGTCGAGACAGAGGAAGAGAAGCCGACCGAGTATTGATTTTTTTAATCCTTGCTTTCTTGTTCTTAATATTAATTTTTATATGTTCAGAAAGGTTTGCTTTCTGATACATCAAAATAACCGGAGGTTATTTTTATATCCAAAGAAATCATATGTTATTCATGAAGCTCAATGATTTTGATGCCTACAGGCTGCTGGAAAAATACGGCATTCCTGTTGCACGATACGGGTTAGCGCGGAGCATTGAAGAGGCAGAACTGCTGATGGCGAACATGGATTACCCTGTTTTCATGAAGATTGATTCGCCTGACATAATCCACAAGATGACGCTGGGCTTTGTGAAAATCCTGCACAGCCCAGAGAAACTAACAGAGCTGTTCCGCTCAATGATGAATAACGCTCGCCAGGTCACAAACAATATCAATGGCATAATATTCCAGGAATTTGGCGCAGGCCTTGAGGCAATTGTCGGCGCTAAATACGACGAGCAGTTCGGCTATGTTGTCATGTTCGGCTCAGGCGGGCCCATGGCAGAGATCATTGATGATGTCTCATTCCGCTTAATCCCATTCTCACGCTTTGACTGCCGCACAATGATTGAGGACACGAAGATATTCACGCTGCTTGAAAAGAGGGGCATTGACATCGAGGACATTGTGCAGGTGCTTGTAAATGTCTCGCGCCTGGCTGAAAAAGAGGGCATAAAGGAGCTGGATATAAACCCGCTGTTTGTCTCAAAGGAGCGCATTGTCGCAGCTGACGTGAGGATTATGAAGTGAATTGTATGAAAAGCGGGATTTAAGTTTTGACTGGTGTGAACAGGCGGACACCGACATCTGCATCACTATCGTCAAGGTCCTTAGTGCAAATTATATAGCGAGAACCATTATATTGTGCATCGCAGACACGAAGAATGGGCCTTATATCGCCACATAAGATATGATGCTTCCATAATCTTGAAATCTCGTCGCTTGCAAGCTCTTTTGCTACTCGCTCATTGATGCCTCTTACTTGCATGAGATATGGAGCAAGTCTTTTTTCTGCTTTATCACGATTTTGTGTCGTTTCTAAAGGCATGCCTGTTAGTGGATGATAAAGCATTAATTTTGATGTGCCGTCGCCTGTTGGAACAGGGACATACCAGCCAGTTTGTTTTGGCATTTCGAATCCGTCTGCTTTTGTGTATAATTTTGTATTCTCGCCTTCCTTGATTTTCCACAAGTCTGTCTTTTTATCTTGCACAAATCCTGCTGGCCTTTCCACGAAAATTGGTCCGCCTTCTGATTCAGGATTGTTTATAAGCGCATTTGCGCAAACAATATCTGATGCCGAATAATTATCTGTAATGAAGTTTCTTACAGCCCTTGATTTATCGTGTGCCAATTGTTCCATAAGAAGCGTTATAGAGTCTTTTCGAACTGCGCCTTTCCTATATTCTATTCCAAATTGTGTTATTCTTGGGTTTGCTCTGAAATCTGCAACATGTTCATTTCCCCTGATTAATGCGTATGGCATATTATCACAAAAGAACTATAATAAAAAAGTATTAAAGCATATTTTGGTTGTCTTTTTATAAGTTCAAATTTAAGTTATCTTTATGTCATGTTCCTAGCCTGAGCTGTGGACAATAATTTTATCATTCTTTGTTGCATTCATAATCCAGCCGTTGTTCTTTACACAGCAAGCAGGAAGCCCATAAAGAACAAGCCAAGGTTCGCAGTGCTTGCAGTCGTGTTCTTCTTTGTTGTTTTTGTTGCTATATTAATCGGAATGCTCTGGATGTTGACGCCAACTTGCATTAATTAACTCCGCTCAAAACCCGTAATGCATATTTTTCTATTTCTCGATGTTTTGACGCTTATTGTATGTTTTCATGAAATTTCTGCATTTTTGCCCAAAAATCCGATGACTTTAAATCCGATTATGAACAATATTATAAAACTAAAAGTGTTGGATGAAAAATAGAGCCCAAACCTAAATTCCTATTCTAACAATAACGGGTGTTGGGTCGGGGGCGGAACAGGTGGGTTCTGTCAAATAAAACAAAAAATATGGTTGCTTGTTATGATAATCAAAATCTACGGACATGCTGGCCAGGGCGTGGACATGGCAAGGAAGGTCATTGGAGATGCCTGCCTTGCATCAGGCTTCTTTGTCCAGGACGCCATTATCTCAGGCATGGAGCGCAGGAAGCAGGACGTTTCTGGCTATGTGCGATTTGAAAAGAACGAGATAATCACAAAGCAATTGAAAAATCCGGACATTTCTCTGGTTTTTGACATGATTTTTGAAAAGCAATCAATAACAGAAACAAATGAGAACGGCATTATCATATTCAACGCTCCAGAGGGCGTGAAAAGTCCGGCTGTTAAAAAGAAAAGGATAAAGTGCTTTTATGTTGATGCAAATGACATAATAATGAGGATTTTGTCAAAGAAGCCCATACCAAACATGGCAATGCTTGGCGCGTTCGCAAAGGCCTTTGACAAGGTCTCGATGAAAAATGTGAAAAATGCCATATTGAATGAACTCGGAGAAAACAAAGAAGCCAACATGGAATTCGATGAGGGATACAAGAATGTTAAAAGGTGTTAGACATGGGAATTTTCGGCTTCAGAAAAAAGAGAGCTGAAAAAGCAACACATGTGAAAAAAGAAGCTGTTAGAGCAAAACCTGCAAAAAAGGCAGTCAAGAAAGCAAAGTCGGCAATTAAAAAAGAAACCAGGAAAGGGCCAAAAAAGGAAATAAAAAAGACAAAACCATTAAAGGCAAACGTATTGAAAAGGGTGGAAAAAGTGAAGAAAGAAAAGAAAAAATTCAAACCGCGGAAAAAAATAATAAAAAAGGTTGAAAAGGTGAGTGTGGAGAAGAAAAAAATCGCGGAAATTGACAAGCCGCTCGTTATGATTAATGAGGATGAAATAAAATATGATTCAAAAAAGCTGCCAGTCACGACAACAAAGACAGAGGCACAGCACAGGAATTTCAAGCCAAAGATTGACCTGAAGAAGTGCGAGAAGACATACAAATGCGTCTTTGTCTGCCCGACCGGAGCAATAACAATATCAAAAATAGGCGAGCCAGAGATAAACTATGAGCTGTGCGACGGCTGCCTTATCTGCCTGAGGGAATGCCCAAAAGGCGCCATATTCGAGTCAGCATAGAAATGAAATTAAGTGATTAAAGGTGTTTTGAACATGAAAAATTCATTGATAAGTTCGCTGGATGCAGCCAGCCATGGCGCGCGGCTTGCTGGCGCAGAGGTTGTGCCAAACTTTCCGGCGCCCTATTCAAACAGGATAACAGAGACACTGAGAAAGATTCATGCCTGCAATATTATTGAGGCAGAGTCTCAGACATCTGCAATAAATGCAGCAATTGGCGCAGAGCTTTGTGAGAAAAGAACATTTCTGCCGCTCTCAATACCAAAATGCCCTGAAGAATTCTATGCAGCATCATTTCTCAGATTGCCGATAGTTGCTGCCAATGTTTCCCGCTCCATATTTTCATACACCACAAAATCAGACCACAATGCCATATTTGGCCTGAGGGATGCTGGATGGCTCATGTTCTTTCCGTCCAGTGCCGAAGATGTTATATACAGCATGCTGCAGGCATATGCAATAGCAGAAGACATCAAAGTCCTGCTACCTGCAGTTGTAAACATAGAGCAGCCGTTCTTCCGCGAAACAGTGCAAATCCCTTCAGACCAGTTCGCAAAAAAGCTTGTGACAAAACTAAGAATACCGCACAGGATTGATGTAAAAAAACCGAAAATAATAGCGCCTGTTGATGATTATGAATCCTTTGTCAGCCAGCAGCAGAAGGCAATGACAAACGCAAGGCAGCTTATTGAAAAGATGAATGAAACCTATGGCAAGAAGCTGAAAAAGAATCTTGGAACAATCGAGACGTACAGGATGGAAGACGCTGAGGTTGCAATTGTCATGCTCGGCTTTCACTCAGCAACAGCGAAAATCGCCATAGACAGGCTGCGCGAAAAAGGCAAGAAAGCAGGCCTGCTTCGGGTTCGCATATTCAGGCCATGGCCAGAGCTTGCAATAGCCAGGGCACTGGGAAACGTGAAAAGAATAGCAGTCATTGACCAGGACCTGTCAATTGGAAAATCAGGCATACTGTTCTCTGAATTAAAGACAGAAAAGTTTGCAAGCAACTTCATTGCATTCAAGTACCTGACTGAAAAAAGCTTCTCTGACATCGTGGAGCGATTAGAAAGGCAGGAAAAGCCAGAACGGGTCTGGGTTTAAAATTGTGATATGTCTGTTATTACCCAGGATTTTGACTTTTTTCGGACTCTTCAATAGTGCGTCCACGTCTGTTTTTTAGAAGCCATTCGTCGCGAGTTGGGTAAAAACCAGAAATTCCACTTAGATAATCTTGCTGAAATTTTTTATAAGGTATTATATAAGGTATCTTTCCTACGGATTCTATTTCAATTTCATCGGTGGGTTCGATTCTAAAAAGAGTCGCTAATGCGTTTAAATCATCAGCAATAAAAACAACCTTTCCTGTATTGGTATCATCAAGACATACTTTGCCTAGATGGTGTCCCTTGTATGATACATGATCGCTCATGAAAATAATAATTTAATTAAACTATATAAGCTTGCTTTTACAAACACTTATCGGCAATGAAGAGAACGTCCCAGAATGAAAAATCTTCGGATTTTGATGAATTTTAAGGGTAACTTCTGAGCCACTTTTTATTGTTGATAAATACATTTTCGTTTCTTCTTGGTGCAAGAACAACCCCCATGTCTTTCTGAAAGTAGTTATTTTAATATTTTTATCTCCAATGCTAAATCATGATGCGCTGTCGTATCTACGTCTATGGCTATGTCCAGGGCATTGGCTTCCGCTCGTTCACAAAAAAGCGGGCAGATGAGATAAAGCTGTCGGGCTTTGTGCGCAACCTTCCTGACAAGAGGGTTGAGATCATCGTAGAAGGCGATGAAACCAGGATAAATGACTTTGTCCGCAGGTTAAATGAAGGGCCGTTTGGCTCGCGTGTGGAAAGGACAGAGATAAGATGGGAAAAGCCGAGCACAGAGTTCAGGGGCTTTGAAATCCGTTAAAGAAGTTGATGATGATGAGAAAAGGCCGCGAGTTTTATTCAAAGCATTATGACAGGGCGTTAGAACTTCATAACAAGGGCATGAGCATAAAAGACATTGCAAAAGAGCTTGGCATGTCCTATTCTGCAATCTATCACTGGGTTCGCGGCCTTCGCAAGCCAGAATCAGGCAACATAAATGAATTCATCGGCTTTTTGCAGCAGCATGGGCCAACACCAGCAGGAAAGATTGCCGAGAAATTTCCAAAGCATAATGAATTGTTCCTGACAGCGTCAAGGCGCGGTTTGCCATTAAAGCGCCTTGTGCTTGGCAGGAAGTTCATGGAATACTCGACATGGTACCTGCTTGACGGCCAGGAAGCAGTGCTAAAAGAGCGCGTTGAGGAGCTGTTTGGCAGGATAAAGGAGTTCAAAGAGGCATTGAAGGAGGCATTGTATGGAATATGATGTAAAGTTCATGGACATAGACAAAGTAATAAAGAAAAACGAAGAGGTTGGCTTATTTACTGTAGGTATTGGAGGCAGCATAACTGGTTTGCCTGTTTTACACAACAAAAAAATCTATTTTGGAGCATGCGACACCTATTTTTATTCGCTTGATCTCGAGACAGGCATAAAATTATGGAGCTTCAGGACAGGAGATGCTGTTATGTCTGTTCCTTCTTTATACAAAAATGTACTCTATTTTGGCTCGAACGACAAGAATATTTATGCAGTTTCTACAGACGGGGAACTGAAATGGAAATTCCTTACAGGCGGCAGATTATTAACATCAACACCGATGGTTGTTGATGGCGTGGTTTATTGCGGCTCAGCAGACGGTTATATGTATGCTTTGGACGCTTCTGATGGAAAATTGCTTTGGAAATTCAAAGCAGGAAGCCATATTATTCAATTTCCGGTTGTCATAAATGACTCTTTATATTTTGGCTCATGTGATAATGCATTTTACTGCATTTCACTGGATGGAAGGCTGAAATGGAAGTTTCATCTTGGTGATGTAACCACATGTTACCCGGCAGTTGCAGATGACAAAGGAAATCTTGTCTGGAACCCTGCGCTAAACTCCCAGAAATCCTTTGAGCATGGCATAAAGCTTGATTCTGGCTCAATTTTATTCGGCTCTGACGATTCTTTTTTCTATTCTTTGAATCTTGATGGAAGATTGCAGTGGAAAATAAAAACAGGTGATCGCATAAGGGGTGCAAACACGTCCATACTTAATGGCAATGTTTATTTCGGCTCATATGACAGGTATGTTCGTTGCGCATCGTTTGAAACAGGAAAGGTGCTGTGGAAGTTTCCTGCTGGCGGGCCAGTGATATGGACATATATTTATCAAAATAGCTTGTATTTTGGCGATTATGCCGGAGATTTTTATGCGCTTTCACTTGATGGCAAAGAATTGTGGAGATATCATACAGGCGGGCCGCTGCCATGCTGTCCAGTCATAATGGATGATATTGCCTATTTCGGTTCGTGGGATACCTATTTCTATGCTCTTGACTTGAAAAAACAGAAGCCTCTGTGGAAATTTCAGACAGGCTTCGGTTTTCAGTCGCCAGTAAAGCTTGCAAATGTTATTGCGAGCTCTGACAAAAAGACAGAAATACCTTGGGTGCCGCAAACCAAAACCATAAATGAATACGGCAAGGTTATCTCTGGCACAGAATCAGGCTCTAGGAACCCCTACAAGCAGAAAGGCGGTTATGCTATGACTAGCAATCATGCAGACAAAAGGCATGGCGCATACGATTAGTTTTTAATATATGTATAATCATTAATGAATGTGATAATTATGAAACCTGAAATAGAAGGCGCGCAAAACATGGAACGTGTTTTGCCGCTGTCAAAAAGCGTCTTTTCTGGCTCAGCAGCATGCCGCGGATGCGGTGCAATGCTCGGCATGAAGCTTATGTTGCAGGCAATTGACAGCTGCGTTATTGTTAATTCTACTGGCTGCATATCGCTCACCGGCAAGCATGTGAAGGTGCCGTTTGTCAGCGCAGGGCTCAATGCATGCGCTGTTGCAAGAGGCATACAAAATTCTATTGCCATTGATGAGAAGGACAGGCAGGAAAAGACAGCGGTGGTTGTTTTTGCAGGCGACGGCGCAACAAGGATGAATCTGCAGTCATTGATAGCTGCAAAAGAGGGCATAATTTACGTTTGCTACAATAATCAGGGCTTCTCAAGCCTTGGCCAGAAGGAATTGTGGTCATCGCTTGCAAAGCAGGTTGCGTTCACAGCGAGCTATGTTGCAACTGCGTCTGTTGCATTTCCAGAAGACTTTGTTAAGAAATTGCAGAAGGCGAAGACAAAGCCGGGTTTCAAGTTCATAGAATTGCATGCACCATGCCCTATAGAATGGGGCTTTGACCCGTCAAACACCATAGAAGTCAGCCGCCTGGCAGTCGAGACAGGCTTCTGGCCGTTGTATGAGATAGAAGACCATGCAATAAACCTTTCAAAGAGCCTTACAAGGCTTGAGCCGGTTGAAAGATATTTTGAACTGCTTGCGTTCAAGCCAGCAGAGGCGCAGCTGAAATCACTGCAGCATGATATAAGCAAGAACTGGAGATTACTGTCAGAAGGCAAGTTGATTTAGTTTCGTGGCAGGGTTTGTTTCATTATTTTTAGCCAAGAAGGTGGGCGTTTTTCATTTACAATATTATAGTTAAACCAGAAAAGAATCTGGATGTGTTTCCTTGTTTCACATACATGGTAAAGCGGGCTTTACCTGTACAGGTGAAACTTTGTTTCACCATGTACGCTCAAAGAATTCAATTCTTTGGCATGCCAGAAAGTTTTGCTTTCTGAGTATAGTTCACAAGGAAATGATATTCTGTTTGTTTCCTTGTAGAACTATAAATTAGAAATAAAAATAAAATAAAATAATAACCTTTAATCATACCTTATTTCTTCTTGTGTTTTTTCTTTGCCATTTTAATCACCAAATTTTCATATTTTTTTACCTGTTAGATTATTTGATGAGCTTGCTTATATATTTTTTGATATTTTTGTAATTATTTCATGATTTTTTCCCAATTTTGGAAAAATTTTTTGATTTTTATGAAAAAAATCCGCGCAAAAAAACTTTTATTAGGGGGTTCCCATGAATATAGCATGAACCTTGATAATTTTTTCAACCCAAAGAGCGTTGCAATAATAGGCGCCTCGAGAAATACAAAGAAGTTCGGGCACATAATATTCAGGAATTTCCTTGAGTCAGAATTCAAAGGCAAGGTGTACCCAATAAACCCGAATGCTGACGCGATACTTGGCGAGCGCTGCTATGCCAGCATAAACGAGATACCATATAATATTGAGCTTGCTGTGATAGCAATACCGGCAGAAAAGGTGCTGGATGAAGTCAGGGCATGCGTGGATAAAAACGTCAAGGCCTGTCTCATACTTGCCGGAGGTTTCAGCGAAGTTGGCAACAAAGACATTGAGGAGGAGATAATGAAGCTGGCCAAAAATAAAATGCGCATAATAGGGCCAAACATCATCGGCTTATACGACGCCTATTCTCACATTGACACGGTTTTCAACCTCAGGCACAGGCAGGAAAGGCCAAAGCGCGGCGGTATATCATTCATCTCCCAGTCAGGCGCATTTGGCGCAGCAATCCTGGACTGGGCATCATCTGAGGGCATCGGCTTCTCAAAATTCGTGTCAATCGGCAACAGAATAGATGTTGATGAGGTTGACGTGCTTGATTACCTCATGAAGGACAAAAAAACACATACAATAGCAATGTACCTTGAGGGCAGCAAACGGCCGAGGGAATTATATGAAAAGGTAAAAGAGATCACGCAGAAAAAGCCTGTTGTTGTAATCAAGGCCGGAAAGACAAGCGAGGGAACAAAGGCTGTGTTCTCGCACACAGCATCCCTTGCCGGCGAATCAAAGATATACAGCGGCGCCCTCAGGCAGGCAGGCGCAGCAGAAGCAAACAACTCCGAAGAGATGTTCGACATTGCAAAGGCATTCAGGCAGCCGCTGCCAAACGGAAAAAGGGCGCAGATAATTACAGACGGAGGCGGGTTTGGCATAATGGCGCTTGACTTCATAATAAACAACAGGCTCGTGCCTGCCAGGCTTTCAGAGCAGTCAGTCAACGAACTAAAGAGCCTTGTGCCAAATTATGCGACAATCAGCAATCCCATTGACCTCACAGGCGATGCAACAAGCAAGCGATACGAAGATGCTCTGAATATAGTCCTAAAGGACAACAATGCGGATGCTGTTATCGTGATAATGCTCATGCAAATATCTGCGCTTGACAGCGAGATTGTTGATGTCCTGGCAAGGATGAAGAGATATAAAAAGCCTATTCTTGCCTGCATGACAGGCAGCGAGTTCACAAACATCCACAAAAATATAATGGAAGAGAACGGCATACCGGTTTATCCCACGCCAGAGCGCGCTGCAAAGGCACTTAAGGCCCTGGTTGATTATTCCCGCTACAAAAACTTTGGAATTCCTAAAACTACAAAATCTATTTAAATGGGGCAGGACAATAAAAAATAAGGTGATGCAATGAAGGGTATAACGCCTATAATCGCAGTAATTCTGTTGCTATTGATAACTGTATCAATGGTTGGGTTTGCATTTGTCTGGTTCAACCGGATGATGATAACAGCCACAAATCAGACAGGTTCACAGATAGAGTCGCAGACACAGCAGGTTGGAAAGACCATAAGAATAGACAGCATTAGCGCCGGTGCTGTGAGCGTGAGAAACACAGGAAGCATAACAATACAAACATCTGAAGTAAGTGTTTATGTTGCTGGAGCATTGCGGACAACAGCTCAATGCGCATGGACTACGGCACCAATAACACCAGGCAGCACATCGGTATGCACTATAGTTTGCCCAGCAAGTCAGGTAGTAAGGGTAACAGCGCCAGGCAACTACGACGAAGTAACGTGTTAAATTTATTTTTGATTCTATATTCTTAATTTATTGGGCATCATAATAAAAATTTAAGAGATTAATCAAAATCCTGCTTCTTTTCGCAGTGTTTCAGCCAAATCCGTTTTCTCCCATGTGAAATCCGGGTCATTTCTGCCAAAGTGGCCGTAGTTTGTTGTCTTTCTGTAGATGGGCCTTCTCAAATTTAATTGCTCTATGATGCCCTTTGGCTCAAGCCTGAAATGCTTTTTTACAAGCTCTATTATCTTTTCTACTGGCACCTTGTTTGTTTTGAACGTGTCCACCATCAGCGACACAGGGTCCTTGCCGCCAATGACATAGGATAGCTGGACTTCGCACTTGTCACATAAACCAGCTGCAACAACATTCTTTGCAATGTATCGCGCCATGTATGAGCCAGAGCGGTCAACCTTTGTCGGGTCTTTCCCGGAATATGCGCCGCCGCCATGGCCACCAACGCCGCCGTATGTGTCTGCAATTATCTTTCTGCCAGTGCAGCCAGCGTCTGCGACAGGCCCGCCAATGACAAAGCGTCCTGTGTTGTTTATATAAAATTTCGTGCCAGCATCAAGGTATTTGCCGCATGCCGGCTTTATTACATGTTCTATTATGTCCTTCCTTAATTGCTCTGTCCCGACATCTGGATTATGCTGGCATGCAATAACAACAGCTTCAACCCTTTTTGGCATTGCTCTGTCATACTCAACAGTAACCTGCGACTTGCCATCCGGACGCAGATACTTTAATGTGCCATTCTTCCTTAACTCTGCAAGCCTGTGCGTTAATCTGTGCGCAAGCAAGATCGGCAATGGCATAAGTTCAGGCGTTTCATTCGTGGCATAGCCGGACATCATGCCCTGGTCGCCTGCTCCGCCAGGGTCAACGCCCATCGCAATGTCAGGCGACTGCTCATCTATTGCAGTCAGGATGCCGCATGACTCAAACTGAAATCCGTATTCTGGCTTTGTGTAGCCAATATCCCGTATAACATTCCTTGCAATCTTTGGCACATTAACCCAAGCAGTTGTGGTAATCTCGCCTGTAACAATAATCATGCCTGTCTTTGTCATAACCTCGCAAGCCACCCTTGCATTCGCGTCCTGTTTTAATATCTCATCAAGAACAGCGTCAGCAACCTGATCGCATATCTTGTCAAGGATGCCCTTCGGTAACTGATTCAGACGTAAAGAAGTATTTACCAGCTCTCATGGGACACGACCACCTCCAAAACCGAAATTGTATCACTATACATTACATCTAAAATTTAAAAATGTATCATCCGAGACCAAATGCTTTTTTAATTGCAGACACTAATTATTATCTATGAGAAACCTTGAAGTCGCAAAGATTCTTTACGAAATTGCTGATCTGCTCGAATTGAAAGGAGTGGAGTTCAAGCCATATGCATACAGGCGCGCTGCGCAGACAGTCGAATCATTGTCAAAGGATATAGAAGATGTATACAAGGAAGGAAAGCTTGAGGATTTGCCAGGCATTGGAAAGAACATTGCACAAAAAATTGCCGAGTATATTGAAACAGGAAAAATAAAATCCTATGAGGGCCTGAAAAAGAAGATGCCGTTTGACTTTGAATCATTACTGTCTGTCGGGGGTTTGGGTCCAAAAAAGGTAAGCATCCTCTACAAGAAACTAAGAGTAAAGAATCTGAATGATTTAGAGAAAGCCGCAAAGCTTGGAAAAATAAGAAAGCTTGCTGGTTTTGGCGAGAAAACAGAAAAAGATATTTTAGAAAACATAGGCATTGCAAAAATGAGAAATGAACGCATGCTGCTTGGAATTGCACTTCCAATTGCAGAGGAAATTGAGCAGAGATTAAAGGAACTCAAAGAAGTCAGGAAAGTGGTAACAGCCGGCTCTCTACGCAGAAGAAAGGAGACGATCGGCGATTTAGACATTCTTATTACATCATCAAACCCGACAAAAGTTATGGAATATTTTACAACAATGCCTGATGTCAAGGACATTATTGCAAAAGGCCCGACCAAAGCCTCGGTGAGATTGAAAAATGGCCTGCAGATTGATGCACGTGTTGTTAAAGACAGCGAATTCGGCTCTGCATTGCTTTATTTCACAGGCTCAAAAGAGCATAACATCGCGCTTAGAAAAGTAGCAATATCCAAAAAACTGAAGCTTAGCGAGTATGGTTTATTCAAAAACAACAAGCAGATTGCAGGCAAAACAGAGGAAGATGTTTACAAGAAACTAGGCATGCCGTATATTGAGCCAGAGATGCGCGAGAACCTTGGTGAGATGGAGCTTGCGCTCAAGCATGCTTTGCCAAAAATAATCGGCTACAACGACATTCTCGGCGACCTTCACATGCACACAAACTGGTCTGGCAACCCTAATAACATAGAAGATATGGCTTTGCATGCAAAGCATTTTGGATACAAGTACATTTGCATAACAGACCATACCAAGTCGCTTGCAATAGAGCACGGTCTTAATGAAAAACAGATAGAAAAGCAGGCAAAAGAGATAAAAAAGGTTGATAAAAAACTAGATGGAATAAAGATATTGCACGGCGCTGAGGTCAACATAAATGCAGACGGTATATTGGACATAAGAAACGAGACATTAAAGAATCTGGACATAGTTATTGCAGGAATCCATTCCGGCTTCAAGGGTAATGCAACTGAACGAATTGTCAAAGCCATGGAAAACAGGAATGTTGATATTATCTCTCACCCGACAGGCAGGCTTATACAATACAGGAAGGGCTATGATATTGATTTGCAAAAATTATTTGACAAGGCAAAAGAAACAGGCACAATCCTTGAAATCAACTCGCAGCCAAAGCGGCTTGACCTCAATGACATAAATGCCAGGGCTGCCATAGAGCACGGCTGCAGGCTTGTGATAAACACAGATGCTCATAGCACAGAACAGCTGAATAATATGCGTCTTGGCATAGCAGTCGCCCGCAGAGCCTGGGCAAAAAAGAAGGATGTCATAAATACAAACAGTCTGGATAAAATGTTGAAGCGCTTAAAGTGATTCTTATGAGCTACTTTATCATTATTCGAGGGCCATTGGGTTGCGGTAAGACTACAATAATGAAGAGACTTGCTAATATCCTGAAAGCTGATTACATATCAATAGATAAAGTTCTAGAAAAGCATAAATTAGATAAAATTGACAAGAAAAGAAATTATATTCATGCCCATAATTTCATTAAGGCAAATAAAATGGTTTTAGCAGAAACCAAAAAGAAATTAAGCAAAGGTAAAATTGTAATATTCGATGGTTGTTTTTATCATAAAGAACAAATTGAGCATCTTATTGAAAATTTACATTATGATAATTATATTTTCACGTTGAAAGCACCTTTAGAATTATGTATAGAAAGGGACAGTAAAAGAAAAAAATTCTATGGAAAGAGTTCAGCTAAGACTGTGTATAAGCTTGTTTCAAAACTTGATTATGGAATTTCAATTGATGCAACAAAAAATTTAGATGAAATTATTAAAGATATCCTATTGCATTTACCAAAAGTAATCAAATAGTCTTGCACTCAATTACATTCCCTTCTATCTTGAATTTAACAGGCAGAAACTTCTCAATAACCCATATGTTCGTCTTTACATGATTTGTGATTTCAGCCACGCTGACTTTCCCAGAGCCGGCAATGGCCATAAACGGTAGTATCTGGTCAGCCATGTGCTCATCTATACATGCTTTTGAATCAATCTGTTTTTTCAGATGTTTTGCACATTCTTCTCCGACCTGCTCAGCTTTCTTGCCCTGCTCGCCTAATGCACATGCACCAATAACAGTATTGCAATGAAAATGAGCAGTGATAGAGCTTCCAAGGCATAAAGCATCAACATATTTTACATTCCTGCAGTCAACCTTAGGAAATATTTTTTCAAATCCTTTCATCTGCCTCTCAGCAACATCGGCTTTCTGCAATTCTTTTGATGAAAAGCTCCAGCAGTCAATGCGTTTTATTTCTCCTTGCTCTATCCAATCTATTGTTTCTATTTTCTTGCACGGTTTTATTTTGACAATAACTTCTCCACCACCTTTCGGATAGAAGCCGTGTTTTTTAACTTCTGACTCAATCTCAATTCCCATCTTCTTTAGATTTCCACAAAGCACTGATTCAAAATATCCAATTGTTGGTGACCATTTGACATCAGTGCCGCCTTTTATGTTCAATATCATTTCCTTGTCAGCATGAATGCATGGCACAACAAGTGTCTGTAATATGAGCGGAATCGAGCCAGCAGTGCCAATATCTATGTTATAGGTTCCACCTTTTATTTTTCCTGGAATAAATTCAACTTCAGTAGAACCAATCCGCAAACCCTTTGTCTTTGCTCCGCAAATTTCTATGCATGCCTCTACGCCTTTCAGATGCTGGGCCTGCAAGCCAGGGTTGCATCTGCCTTTCCTGATATTAATTATTCTGCACGGCTTGCCGGTGACTGCTGATAAGGCAATTGCTGTCCTCAATATCTGGCCGCCACCTTCCAATTGACCACCATCAATTTCTATCATAGAATCAAACCCTGCTCAAACCCTTATTGTCTCGCCGTTGCTCGGACCAAATGCCTCTATACCGAATGTTTCTTCTATATCCTTTGCAAACCTGTCGCAGTTTTCGCCGTGAACGCATATGACTTTTTTTGGGTTTGTCTTTTTTATGATGTCAAACAAGCCGCTTCGGTCTGTGTGCGCGCTTAATTCAGACTGGTGTAGATCGCAATGCACCTTGAACCGCTCTTCTGCATTCTCAAATATCTTTGTCTCAATCAGGTTCCTTCCAGGCGTGTCCTCCACAAGGAAGCCTGTAAACAGGACTTTGCTCCCTGCTCTTTTCTGCAATTCTCTCAGATAATGCACAACAGGCCCGCCTCCAAGCATGCCAGCAGATGTAACAAGTATTGGATATTTTTTAATTGCCTCAGCCCTGTCCTCCTTTGTTTTGACAAATTTCACCTTTTCAAGTATCTTATGCAATCGTTTTGCATCCTTTATGTAAGCGCCATAATCTGCAATTATCTCGCTTGCTGTCTTTGCCATGCCATCCAGTGCTATCTTCTTTGCATACTTTTCAAGTATTAACAGTACTTCCTGCGCGCGGCCGACTGCAAAAACCGGCATCAATACCTTCTCGTTTCTTGCTAATGTCTCTTCTATCTTTTCAATCAATGTCCTCTCCACATCCTCTCTTTTTGGATGGTCCTTATAGCTGTACGTGCTCTCGGTTATAAGCACGTCCACGTTTTTTGGCAGCTTGCAGGGATTCAGCAAATGGCTCTCCCCTGTCTGTATGTCAGCTGTGTAAAATATTCTTTTGCCGTTATCAAGCAGTATGCCAGAACTTCCTGGTATGTGCCCTGCATCAAAAAGAGAGCAGCGGAACCTGCCGATTGAGAAATTTTCATTATAATTTACAAGCTTTGTTTGCTTTATGCATCTTTTGAGATCGGTTTTAGAAAATGGTGTTGAGTAGCCATTTCTTTTTGCAACCTTTATTGAATCCCTGACCAGAAGCGCTGACAATTCCAGTGTGATGTCATTCATGAATATAGGCGTCTTCTTCTTTGCAAGCAATGGCATTGCTCCGCTGTGATCCAGGTGCGCATGCGATATTATTGCCGCATCTGTTTTTTCAATTAACGGGTATGTTGGCGGCTCTGGCTGTATCTTTACGCCGCAATCAAGCAATATCTTCTTGCCTTCCTCGATAAGGATAGCACTTCTGCCGACCTCATTGCCTGAGCCGAGAATTTTTATGTTCATCAAATCGCCGAATAACTTATCAAATTAATTATTTTATATATTATAAAGGCTTATGATTTATTAATAAATGTGATAGCCATGGATATTGAAACAAAAATGGAACATATTGGGCGTGTTGGCGAAGAGATTGTAACGCATGAAGAATTAAAGCAATTATTTGAGACAAAGGATCATCCTATTGCTTACGACGGGTTTGAGCCGTCCGGACTTGCACCAATACACTTTGGGGTATACAGGGCAATAAATCTTGAAGATTTACTAAAGGCTGGCATACATTTCAAATTATATCTTGCCGACTGGTTTGCATGGATAAATAATAAAATGGGTGGCGATCTGGAAAGGATAAAAAAAGTTGGCGAATACTTTGTTGAGGTCTGGCGGGCTGCTGGCGTTGATATGAAAAAGGTGGAAATTGTTTGGTCAAGCGATGTTGCTGCCCAAATAGAATACTGGAAAAAGGTTGTGTTAATAGCAAAGAACACATCTGTCCAGCGTGCCGCAAGATGCCTGACAATTATGGGCAGAAAAGAAGGCGAGCTCACAGAAACAGCGCAGTACTTTTACCCTATGATGCAAACTGCTGATATTTTCCAGCTTGAAGCAGATATCTGCCAGCTTGGCGTTGACCAGAGAAGAGCAAATATGCTTGCACGCGAGGTTGGTCCAAAGCTTGGGTGGTGGAAACCTGTTGTTGTAAGCCATCATATGCTAATGGGCCTTGAAGGCGCAAAAACGCCAGACGGCTATGATGACAGCAAGAAATTTGACGTGGAAATAAGCAGCAAGATGAGCAAATCAAAACCATCCTCAGCTATTTTTGTTCATGACTCAGAAGGGCAAATAAAAGAAAAAATAAAAAGAGCGTATTGCCCTGAAAAAACTGTAGAAAATAACCCTGTCATGGAATTTTCAAAATACATAATATTCAGAAAATTTGATGCAATAAAAATAGATAGGCCAGAAAAGTTTGGCGGAACTATTGAAATAGAAAATTACGAAAAATTGGAAAAATTATTCAGAGAAGGCAAAATACATCCATTGGATCTGAAAAATGCTGTTGCTGAACATTTAGAAAATATCATAAAGCCAATTAGGGAGCATTTTGAGAAAAACAAAAAGGCAAATGAGCTCTATGAATTTGTAAAGAAGCAGGAAGTAACCCGCTAGAACCTGTGCATATACTTTTTCAAATCAATCTTATTGTTCTCAATCTTTATACCATCCTTCTTTAGCATTGAAACTTTTCTTCTTACGTGCTTTCCCGACAATTTACCGCAATATCCTCCAACACTTCCGTCAGACATTATGACTTTATAGCATGGGTATTTTTTTGGATGCTTATTATTCCGCATGACTTGCCCGACAGCTCTTGGTGACGTTTTTGTCTTTTTTGCAAGCTCGCCGTATGTCGTGACCTTTCCTTTCGGTATCTTTAGCAATAGCTTTAATATCCTTTCTGGTTTTTTCATAAAAATTAATTTGTGGTTAGGTTTATAAATCTAAGTTATAATATAAGTTGCATATGTCCATTAAAGGGTGTGATTTATGCTTGATATAAAACTGATACGAGAGAACCCAAAACTTGTTGAAGCCAATCTGAAGAAGAGAAATAATCCTGACTACATAAAAAAATTACATGAATTAATAAAATTAGACGAGGAAAAAAGGGGGATAATCAAAAAATCTGATAAATTAAAGCACGACAGGAATGTTGTGACAAAAGAGATCTCTGAATTAAAGGCAAAGGGCAAGTCTGCAGCAAAAAAACTCAAAGAGGTTAAAGACATTCCTGAAAAGATAAAGAAACTGGATGGAAGGCTGAATGCTATTGATGAAAAATGCAGATTAATTCTTTTGACGTTGCCAAACATGTTGCACGATTCTGTCCCTCTGGGAAAATCAGATGAGGATAATGTTGAAATAAGAAGATGGGGCAGGCCGCCTCATTTTGATTTTGAGCCAAAGAGTCATCAGGAGCTTGGCGAAGCACTTGGCCTGCTGGACTTCAAGAATGCTGCAAAATCAGCAGGCGCTGGCTTTGTCTATCTGAAGAACGATATTGCCCTGCTTGACCTGGCGCTCCAGAGGTTTGCAATTGACGTTCTTATGAAAAGAGGCTTTACATTTGTTGAGCCGCCATTCATGATAAACAAAAAGGCATATGAGGCAATGATTGGCGACCCCAATAATTTTTCAGAGGCAAGCTATAAGGTTGAGAACGAGGGTCTGTATCTAATTCCGACAGCAGAATATCCGCTTGGCGGCATATTCATTGATCATGTTTTCAATAAGAAAGATTTGCCTGTAAAGCTTGTTGGAACCAGCTCTGCATTCAGGCGCGAAGTAGGCACACACGGCAAATATTCCAAAGGCCTGTTCAGGATGCACCAGTTCAACAAGGTAGAGCAGTTTGTTTTCTGCCTGCCAGAGAATTCATGGAAAATTCTAGAGGAATTGCAGAAAAATTCAGAAGAGTTGTATCAGAAATTAGGCCTGCATTATCGTGTTGTTAACGTTTGCTCCGGGGATATTGGTGCAAAGCAGTCTAAACAATATGATATAGAAGCATGGCTGGCTGACGGCAAATTCCGCGAGGTCGGCTCAAATTCAAACTGCACAGACTTTCAGGCAAGAAGGCTGAATGCAAAATTCCGCGAAAAAGAGGGTCTTGCGCCAGCCGGGTTCATTCACACATTAAATAATACTGCAATTGCAACAAGCAGGACAATGATTGCAATCATGGAACAGTTCCAGCAAAAAGACGGCTCTGTTCTTATCCCCGAGGTCCTTCAGCCTTATATGAATAATCATAAGTCTTTGTATAATACCATGCACTAAAGTGCATGGTATGTCTTTGAGACTTTGATTTCAAAGAGTATGACTTAAAAGTCATAGTATTCATACTCTTATGAAATAAAAAGGCAATAGAAAAATTCTAGGTGATTTGATGACGCACACATTGATTATAACAGAGAAGCCAACAGCTGCAAAGGCCGTGGCCGAGGCCTTGGCTGATGATAAGCCAAAAAAGATCGGCGAGAAGGTATATTACTTCGAGTTCGAAAAAGACGGACAAAAATTTGTTGTCGTGCCTGCTGTAGGCCATTTATTCACATTGAAGCAGAAGGACAGGGGCTGGTATTATCCTGTTTATAATGTTGACTGGATTCCTTCTTACAAGGCAAACATCATGTCAAAATTCTCTGAGCCCTACCTCAGGAATATAGAAGAGCTTGCAAAAGATGCCAAGGATGTTATAATTGCAACAGACTATGATGATGAGGGAGAGGTCATTGGTTTTAACATATTAAGATTTGTTATTGGCAGAAACGATGCACCAAGAATGAAGTTCTCTACAATGACAAAGGAAGAGCTCCTTGACAGCTATGAGCACATGACAAAGCTAAACAAGAACCTGATTGAATCTGGTTTGGCGCGGCACTACTTAGATTTCTACTGGGGCATCTCATTTACGCGCGCACTGACACTTGCAGTAAAGGCTGCAAACAAAAGATTCAGAATTATTTCAACTGGCCGCGTGCAGGGGCCTGTGCTGCACATGTTAGCAAAACACGAAAAGAAAATAAGGGCATTCAAATCAAAGCCGTTCTGGGAAATAGAATTAGAGATTCTGGTTGGAAAAAGCAAGATGAAGGCTTTGTACGAAAAGGACAAAATATGGAACAAGAGCGAGGCAGACAAGATACTGAAAAACTCAGCATCAAAAGAGGCAGAAGTAAAGGATATAAAAAAGAGGCTGACAACTCAAAAGCCGCCCATACCTTACAACACAACAGCGTTTCTTGCAGATGTTTACCGTTACTTTGGCTACTCACCGCAACAGGGCCTGAGTATTGCCGAGTCATTGTATCAGGCAGGGCTGATTTCTTATCCGAGAACAAACAGCCAGCAACTGCCGCCTGACATAAACTACAAAAAAATTCTGAGTAATCTTTCCAAGCAGAAAAACTATGAAAAAGACTGCAAATCATTGCTTGAAAAGACATTAAAGCCGAGTCAGGGAAAATTAAGCTCGCAGGCGCACCCAGCAATATATCCGACAGGCGTTTACAAAAAAATTGGCGACAAGCAGCAAAAGGTCTATGACCTGGTTGTAAGAAGATTTATGGCTGTGTTTGGCGAGCCTTCTCAGCGCGAATCGCAAAAAATCAAACTGGATTCAAATGGCGAGATATTTTACCTGCATGGAACAAAGACCATAGAGCCTGGCTGGACAGCGCTATACGGAAAATACGCGCTAAGGGATGAGATTGTTTTGCCAAGCCTCAAGCCTGGCGACAAATTGCCTGTAAAAGACGTAAAGGAAATTGCAAAAGAAACCCAGCCGCCGCAGAGATATTCACAGGGCTCTGTGCTAAAGGAGATGGAGGCCAAGGAACTTGGCACACAGGCCACAAGGGCGCAGATTCTGCAGATTCTATACAATCGCGGTTACCTCATTGGCAAAAGCATTGAGGTCACAGAGCTTGGCATGAATCTTTCTGATATACTTGAAAAAAATATTCCTGATGTTATCTCAGAAAAACTTACAAAACAATTTGATGAGATGACCGAATCAATAGAAGCAGGCAATGCAAAGCGCGACACTGTTTTGGAAGAGGCAAGGCAAAAGATAACAAAGATATGCGACAATTTCAGAAAAAAGGAAAAGAAGGTTGGCGAGGAGCTGACAAAGGCTGTTATTGCTGCCCAGGACAAGCAGTCAATACTTGGCAAATGCATAAAATGTGACGGAACGTTGCGCGTGCATAAAAACTGGCATACCGGCAAAAGATTTGCTGGTTGCACAGGCTATAAGAAAGGCTGCAGGGTCGGTTTTCCATTGCCAAAAGAGGGCCTTATCATGTCAACAGAAAAGATATGCGAGGCATGCAAGACCCCGGTAATACAGGTTTATACGCCTGGCAGGCGGCCGTTCAGGATGTGCCTTGACCCGAATTGCAAGACAAAGGAAGATTGGCTTGACAAGAAAAAACTCAAGAAGGCTCAGATGGAAAGCAAGAAAGCAAGCAAAGAGCTTGAGAAAAACACGTGCGACGTCTGCGGCAAGATACTGAAGTCAAAGCGCGCGTTAACGCTCCACAAGAAGACTCATAAAAAGCAGGAATAGTTTTATAAAATTTATATCTTATATCTATTGTCATGAAACACATAATTTTACTTTCAATTGTTTTATCATTGATTTCAATTGTCCTGATTGCTGGTTGCACCCAACAAAATCAAAATATAGAAGCAAGTGAATTAAAATTAGATAATGTTACAATAAAATGGCTCGGCCACTCTGGCTTTCTTATTACTGATTCAGATGTAATATACATAGACCCGTTTGTTCTTCCGGAAAATGCAACTGCAGCTGATTTTGTTTTAGCCACGCACGACCACTATGATCACTGCGCAGTTGACAGCATAAAAAAGCTGCAAAAAAATGATACAAGAATTATTGGAACAATGGACTGCATAATAAAATTTACCGGTAAAATAAACTCCATGACACCAAATGAATACTTCCTTTATCCTAATGGCCTGCGCATCGATTCAATAGAAGCCTATAACATAAATAAATCATATCATCCCAAGAATTTTGGTTTAGGTTTTGTCATAACCATTGACGGCAAAAAAATCTATCATGCAGGCGACACAGACAACATACCAGAGATGTCTAAATTGAAAAACCTGAGCATAGACGTTGCACTGCTGCCCATAGGCGGAACGCAAACAATGAACATGGAAGAAGCGGCAGAGGCAGCCAAAATAATAAACCCGAAATTTGTAATACCCATGCACTATAATTCTGGCAAATACGGCATTAATGGCCTGGATGCGGATCCGCAAAAATTGAAAGAACTGCTAAAGGATACAAACATAAAGGTAGTAATTCTGAAACCTGTTGCGTGATTCTTAAGAGAACAAACTGATGAATCCTTTTATCAGCAGCAGCCAGCCAATGACCTGAAATGGCAGCCATGGGTGATATATAATAAGCACTATTGCTGCAATAACGTCAATTGCTCCCATGATCTTTACAATTGGATCCATGCATCACACCTGTTTGCGGATTTACCCGCCCAAAAACCTCGCCATCATATAAACAATGATTATCAGCGTGAAGATTAATGATAGAACCAAACTGATTAAAAGGTTTTGTGTCAGAGCGTTGAATATAACAAGCAGAACAATTAAAATTATGATTATTATTGCAAATGCCTTCAGCTCCTCCTGGACCATTATTGCCGAAAGCAGAATTATTATCAGAATCAGGGCAATCAGCGCAACAACACTATTGTCAATGGTTATCCCGCCGGCACTGGCTATTCCATAGATAAAGCCGAATACCAGCAAAAGCAGTGCTGCAAAAACTATTAGCGTCAATAAAAAAATTGACATCCGCTCTGTTATCTTCATAAAAAGATTAAACCCAAAAACTTCTTAAAAACGTTAAAAAATGGAAAACTTGCCTATTTCCTTTAAGCCGTTCTGTATTATCTCAAATTCTATTGACTTGCCTTCGGGCAGGCTTCTGTGCTTTCGCAGAATAGCAACGCGCTGGTTGTCCTTTTCAAGGCGTTTTAATTCTATCAGCGTCTTTGACCAGTACTTTGCAATAGCACGGGATGTCATCTCTATTTTTTCGTCCCTTAAGCTATATACCTGATTTGTGACAAGCACTGGTACTTTGTATTTCCTGGCGATTTTTGACAGTATTGAATACTGTGTTGCCAGCTGCTTGTTGATTGCCTGGAAGTTGTTTTCATCCAACTCAAGCCTGTATAAAGCAACCAGTGAGTCAACGGCAACAAACCCGACATCGCCCTTTTCAGCCAGCTTTTCAATCTTCTGTATCTCTTTGCCCTGTTCGTCCCAGGCATGAACCTCAATAAAAATAATCTTCTTCAGGTCGCTTTCCTCGCCTCCGAGCTGCTCAAATCGTTCCAGAGAAAATGAGCCCTCTGTGTCAATGTATATGACTTTTTTGTTTTTTTCGCAGCAGCTGAGAACAGCTGATAAAACAACATTTGTCTTGCCAGAGCCCGGCGGGCCGTAGATGTTAGTGACGGTGTCCTTTTCCAGGCCGCCATTGAGCAGCTTGTCCAGCGGCGTTTTTGTTGGTAATTTTTCCATGTTAGAAATAATGCAAAGAATCTATAAAAAACCGATTTAAAATTTAATTCATAAGAATTAATTAGGTTATGCAGAACACTAACCTTTAAATACTTTTTGGATATGATAATACTCTAAATAAATTCAATGGTGTTAAAATGAGAATAGAGATAAGAAAAAATGGCATGGCAAATGTTGTAATAATAACATTCCATACAAAGACAGAGAAGTTTGATTCTGACTATGAGCGGATAAAATTCTTCCGAGAGCTCTATGGCTGGAATCAGGTTGTTCCAAAGAACGACAAAAGATATTTCTACAGGCGCTCTGGCCTGCTTGACGAGATACCACATGCAAAGGTAGCTGATTCTGCGTTCATGATTGCAATCAATAACCTTGAGAGGATGACAAGCTTCTTCAAGGAATGGGAAGGTAAGGTGCAGATTGATATCATGGAGGTAATGATGAAGAGAAGGGAGATGCTGAAAAGGTTTGAACAGATGCAGCAGGAATAAAATTATATTAATTTGTAGAATCATAAAAAAATAAAGAGGCGATTTGTGTGAAGAACGAAAAAAATGAAGATGGTATTAAACTTAGAATAGATGAATTAACAGAACGTGGAGATTTTGGCCGCGGCATTGCCAGAATATCTGCAACGGATATGAAATCTATTGGTGTAGCTGATGGCGACATTATTGAAATAGAAGGCAAGAGAAAGACAGCTGCCATCGCTGTTCGCGCCTATCCAGTTGATGTCGGTTTGGATATTATAAGAATTGATGGCATTGTACGAAAAAATTGTGGTGTGGGTATTGGAGAAACTATTAAAATAAAAAAGTCTGATGTTAAAGATGCTAAGTCTGTTACAATTGCACCTGCTAGAAAAGATTTAACAATATATGGTGGTGGTGATATAATAAAGAGAAATATACTTATGAGACCTTTTGTCACAGGTGATATGCTAATACCGAATTCTATTTTTCAAGATAAAAGAATGGATCATCCATTAAATCAATTTTTTAGGGAGGTTGGATTCAATATATCAATTGATATTGAAGATATGATATCACTTTCACCTTTTGGTATGGAACGATATGTTGTTGTCAGCACAGAACCAAAGGGTGTTGTTCGTATAACAAGAACAACGGAGGTTGAATTACTGCCAAAGGCAACAAAACCTCTGGAAGAGGAAAAGATACCAGAGGTCACGTATGAAGATCTTGGCGGCTTGCATGAAGAGGTAAAGAAGGTTAGGGAAATGATTGAACTGCCGCTGAAACATCCGGAATTATTCGAGCGCCTGGGCATTGAGCCGCCAAGGGGTATATTGCTCCACGGGCCGCCAGGCACAGGCAAAACATTGCTTGCAAAGGCTGTTGCAAACGAGAGCGGTGTAAGATTCTTTGTTATAAATGGACCTGAAATAATGAGTAAATTCTATGGTGAGTCGGAAGAGAATCTAAGAAAAAAATTTGAAGAAGCTGAGAAGGGGGAACCTAGTATAATATTTTTGGATGAAATTGATGCCATCGCACCAAAACGAGAAGAGGTGAGAGGGGAGGTAGAAAAGCGCGTTGTTTCACAACTGCTTACATTAATGGATGGCTTGAAGTCAAGGGGTAAAATTGTCGTCATTGGAGCAACAAACATTCCAAATTCAATTGACCCTGCATTAAGAAGGCCTGGACGGTTTGATCGTGAGATAGAATTGGGTGTTCCAAACAAGGACGGAAGAAAGGAGATACTGCAGATTCACACGCGAGGCATGCCACTGGAAAAGAATGTGAACCTAGATGACATTGCTGAGATAACATATGGTTATGTTGGTGCAGATATATCTGCGTTGTGCAAAGAGGCTGCAATGTATGCATTAAGGCGTGCATTGCCTGACATGGGCGCAATAAAAGAAGATAAGCCAATACCTCCGGAGATTCTGAAAAAGCTTGTTGTTACAAAGGACGACTATGATCATGCGCTGAAAATGGTTGAGCCATCTGCAATGCGCGAGGTATTGATAGAGATGCCAAAAGTGAAATGGGAAGATATTGGCGGACTGGAAGAAGTGAAAAATAGCCTGAAGGAATCAATAGAGTGGCCACTAAAGCATTCGGATTCTTTCAAGCGGCTCGGCATAAAACCTCCTACTGGTGTGCTGCTTTATGGACCTCCTGGTTGCGGCAAGACCCTTCTCGCGAAGGCTGTCGCAAATGAGAGCGGTTCAAACTTTATATCAGTTAAGGGCCCTGAACTGCTCTCAATGTGGGTGGGTGAATCAGAAAAGCACGTAAGAGATGTCTTCCGCCGTGCAAAGCAGGTTGCGCCGTCAATAATATTCTTTGACGAGGTTGACGCGCTTGTTCCAAGGCGCGGCTATGGCTCTGACTCGCATGTCACAGAACGTGTTGTGTCACAGCTGCTCGCAGAGATATCAGGCCTTGAAGATTTGCATGATGTCATTGTCATTGCAGCAACAAACAGGCCAGATATAGTCGACCCGGCTTTAATGAGACCTGGCAGATTTGACCGCCAGATACTTGTGCCAACGCCGGATGAAAAAACAAGGCTGAAAATACTGAAGGTGCATACAAAAGTCATGCCACTAGGTAAAGACGTGGACATAAATGAGCTGGCAATTGAAACAAGCGGCTTCTCAGGAGCTGACTTAGAGGCGCTGTGCATGGAGGCTGCATTAAATGCAATGAGAAAGGATATCAAAGCAAATATAGTGACAGGAAAGGACTTTGCAGACGTCATGAAAGAGATAAAGCCGTCAGTCAGCGAGGACACGAACAAATTCTATGAAAGCATGCTCAAGAAAAGAAAATCCCAGCAGATGGAAGAAACAGACTACACCGGGTAATTGCTGGATTGTTGTGGCAGGAAAGAAGTGCGTTCAAAGGCAAGAGAAGAAGTTATTGTTAGAAATGCCAGATGATTGTTGGAATGGGGAAAGTGTGTTCAGGGACAAAAGAGAAGCTCATCCAAAGAAAAACAAACGTGACCTTAATTTATTCCGACACTTTATTTACCCGTTGTGATATTTTTGCCATATCTCGACAAATTTTTCAAAGTTGCCCAGAATCCTTAGTCCGTCTGCGCCAAGCTCTGGGTTGAACTGCACGCCAAAGAACGGCTTTTCATTGTGCTGTATGATTTCAAACTCATATTTCTGCGAGGATGCAATAACAGTAAAGCCCTCTGGCAAATCAGCAAAGCCACTGCTGCAGGCCTTGAAGACTGTAAACATTTTTTTAAGATCCAAAACAAGCGGGCACGGCCGTTCTATCTTTATCTTTTCCTGCCTGCCAAATTTCATCGCCTTTGCCTTTGCGCCGCAGGCAGCGCCAAGAAAGATACAGCCAGCGCCAATGCCAAGAATCGGCTTTTTAGCGCTCTTTATTATTTTTATGTTGTGTTCCTTGTGCTTCATGTCACCATCAGAAAGAATAAACGCGCCTGCTTTGATATTTTTTATCTCTGCGGGCTTTACAACGGTATGGGGTGTTCTGACAAACCTAGCAATCTCGTTAGCGCCCTTTCCGTTGTCAACAATTACCAACATTTTTATCAATTATTATTTGCCTGCAAAACCTTTTTAAGCTGTCGCTCAAAAATCAGAAAGAAAAAATTATTAAAGTTTGTTTATTTTCTATTTTCAACTAAAAAATATTCATTTTCTATTGTCTCGGAGCCATTTATTGAAGGCTTCATAGAATTTTCCATTAATTTTCAGGTCTTTTTCTATGATTTTTCTGTTTTGATTATTTACAATCTCCAAACTCTTTTTTGGGTTGAATATTCTAACAGGTTTTACGGCAATTTCTGTATTTTTCTTTCCATCCCATTCATTTATATGAAACACATTTCTCAATCCACTATCCCATGTAGCATCCAGAATTTTCCAGTCGCCATCTAAATATATTTCTAGATATGTATGCGTGCAGTCATTATCGTGGGGAATTTTCTGTAATTCTTTAGGAAGTTTTATGTTGCTCCAAAGAAATACACAAACGCGGTATCTAACTTTATGGTTGTGTTTTGTCAGCAAGTCGAACAGTTTTTTATGTTTGCCACTGCAGCAATTATCTTCTTGTCCCCATTTCAGTGGAATTCTATAATGTATGTCTCTAACTGAATTAAATAATGAAATCAAATCCATAATTACATCTCACAATGTCGTCACAATGGGTTCGTCCTTAACAATAACTGTATGCTCTGCCTGGCTTATCAGGCCGTTTTTGACTTCCTTTAGCACAGGATAATCATAAATGACCTCTCGCTCACGCAATTCGCGCATTGCTATTCTTATCTTGAACAAAGAATTTGGCAGGCCAAATTCTTTTGCATCTTTTGACAGCAGCCATCTCTCCGCGAATGGTAAACCGTTGAATTGTTCTGCAAACTCCACAATCTTTCTTGCGTCAAAATTCCTTGTTTGCTTCTTGTTTACAAGCATGAAGATAAGTATTTGCCCGGATTCCTTGACTTCGCCAAAGCCGTTTGTTGCAAACGGCTCTATTGCTATAATCTGGTCTTCCTTTAGCCTGTAGTCGCCGGTAAATTCTATGTTAGGTATCTGCGGCTCTGCGTGCAGATTATACTGCTCAAGACCGTGGCCAGTAAGGTTTGAAATAGGCTTGAAGCCGAATGACTTTATTGTCTCCTCTATTGTTGAGGCGATGCTGGACAGTTTTTCATTGGGCCTGCATAATGCAATAGCGTTTTTTAATGCTTCTTCACTTGCCTTAACCAAATTAGCATGCTTGTCATCAAATATAATAGTATAAGCTGTGTCGCCGATGTAGCCGTCAACATGAACGCCAATATCAATCTTTACAACGTCATCCTGTTTTAATGTCATTTCATCATTGCTCATTGGCGTATAATGCGCAGCAACATCATTGATAGAGATATTGACAGGAAACGCCATTGCCCCGCCTTTATTTTTTATAAATTCTTCTATTTTATCAGCTATGTCAATTATCTTTGCGCCAGGCTTTACAAATTTCCTGCTCTCTTCCCTGGCCTCGGCAGCGATCTTTCCTGCCTTCAGATAGTTCTGCAGTATTTCTTCATCCATAAAAACACCATGCCAATAAATACGAGCTTATGTTTTAAATATCTTCAAACCTGCAGTTTTCTCGTAATTTAATAGTAATGTGTATAAAGTATGCGATTGCTTTTTATTTGTTAAAATCAAAATAATTGCAATTATATTTGGAGGTGTGATGTATGAATCAATATAAAGCAGATTTCATAAATTTCTTGTTGGAGAATAATGCTCTTAAAATTGGTAGCGATTGGACGTTAAAAAGCAAAAGATCGTCGCCATATTTCATAAATATCGGAGATTTTAATGATGGATTAAGCACAGGAAGACTTGGTGTAGCTTATGCTAATACTATTTCTGACCGCGATTTTGATGGAGTATATGGAATACCTGAAAAAGGTGTTGGCCTTGCAATTGCATCAGCCATAGGATTGGGTACACTTGGTCAGCAAAAGTACTGGTTCTTCACACGAAAAGTGGAAAAAGAGCATGGAGAAATGACAGGATTATCAAAAGCTGACAAAAGAAAAAAGATGATAGTTGGCAGAACGCCTGCTGAAGGACATAAATTAGTTTTAGTTGATGACGTATTTACAACAGGCGATGCAAAATATGAAGCAAAGGCTCTTCTTGATGAGCTGTTAGATAATCCACAATATACCGCGCTTGCGATAGCAGTTGACAGGCAAGAAGTCGGTATTGATGGCAAAAGTGCAATAAGAGAGTTTACAGAACAGACAGGAATCCCTGTTGTTTCAATTGTAAACACGTCTGAAATAGTAGATTGTCTAAAAACAAAGCCGGAAATAAATCAAGATGCTGTTGGGAGAATAGCAAAGTATTTGGCAGTTTATGGAACTGATGAGGCGAGAAAAAAGTTTAGAACACCTGAACAAAGAATCATACAAAGAGACAGGAGTGTGATTCCTGCATGTGATGTCGATACAATAGAAGAATTCGAAACTTTAGTTAAAGAAACGGCTGATGTTGATGGAATAGGTGGATATAAAACTGGACTTATTTTAAGTTTGAGATACGGTTTACCGAAAATTGTTGAAGTTGTAAGAAAATATACAGAAAAGCCAATTATACACGACCATCAAAAAGCAGCAACTGACATACCCGAACTTGGGAAAAAGTTTGCAAAAATATGTAAAGGTGCTGGTGTTGATGCGGTCATTTTATTCCCACAGTCAGGTCCTGAAACAGAGAGGGCATGGATTTATCATGCGCTTGATCACGACCTCAAGGTCATTGTTGGCGGGAGAATGACGCATCCAGCGTATTCTGTAAGTGAGGGTGGATTCATAACAGATGAGGGAGCATTTGAAATGTACAAAATTGCTGCAAGAGCCGGAGTAAATAACTTTGTTGTTCCGGGTAATAAACCAGATGTTATAGCGCAAGTGAAAGAATTGGTTGAAGCAGAAGGTGTTTCACCTGTATTTTATGCGCCTGGTTTTGTTGCACAGGGTGGAAAGATTGAGGATGCAGCAAAAGTTGCTGGCGACCGTTGGCATGCAATAACCGGCAGAGCAATAATAGAAGCTGAAGATAAGAGAAAGGCAGCCGAAGAATTAACATCAAAACTCTAACTCACTTCCAATACGGCTTTGTGCGGATGAATTCTTTTTCAGCTGCAAAGATGTCGCGCAGCAGTTTCTCTCTTGTCGGATGCAAGGCAGATAAAATTCTTGCAGCTGTCTGCGGTCCAATGCCATGGCCTGCCATGACAAGCGCGGCTTTTTTTCCGTAAATAATTGTTAAATCAGCTGACCTGCGTATTGACTGGAATTCCTTTAATTCTTCCTTTGTCAGCTCTTTTTTCTTTATTCTTTTCTTTACAATATTAATTGCGTTTACTTGTCTTTTTCTCAAAATTGCAATCAGCCTTGAGTTGCATTTTGGGCATTCTGGCTCATCCTCCATGCTTCTCACTGACTTGATAAGGCTGTATTCGCCGCAGTTCACGCAAAGCAGTCTTACACGTGTTGACAGCAAACGCCTGCTAAATGCATTGAAGATTTCCTTTTCAGGCATCCGCGGCTTCATGACTTCTGAAAACTGCTGGACAAGCCCCATCTTCCCTAATGCGCTTAAACCGCTTTCAAGCTTTAGTTTTATTTTTTCATCCCTTATCTTTTCTAGAATCGTTTCAGCATTTTCAATGTCCATCTTTTCCAGGAATATCTCGTTCATGGTCTCGTTGTATACAGGCGTTTTGCTGTAAGAAGACACGACCTTGTTTATGTTTATCTTGTCAAACTGAACTTTCTTTGCCACAATCCCGAATCTTTTTGCAACCTGTATGAACCTGTGCTTAAACAAAGAAGAGCGCTCTAAGGACTGAGTTAATACAAATTCCAGGTCTGGTTTTTTCATCAGAATTTTCTTGACAATTTCTGGCTTTGCAACTGTCTGCAGCATTATCCTGTAAGGATCTATTTTCATGTTCACAGAAACGCCTGTTTCTTCTGATAAAGCAGCTGCCAGGTATTTGCCTATTGTGTCATTTACGAGCGAGCCGCAGCATGAATGAATAATTATGAAGTCCTTGTAGGTTTCTATCAAAAAATTGTTGTCATCAGGAATGATATTTGTTTTCTTTTGCTCATCTATGAGATTAATCATCTCATTTGCAGAGTTTGTATCAATATTGTACATGTCTTTTAATTTTTCAGCCATGTTCTTATCATCAAGGTTATCAGCAATATACTTTCTCATCTTTCCAACATGCTGCGCAATCTCGAACGGCACTGGGATGAGCTCGCCTTCCCACGCAGGTATTGCTGATTCTATATCCTCAATCGGCTCAACCATAACCCTGTTGCCAATTATCTGTATTATGCGCCAGGCGCGTCCAGAGCATACAAACTTGTTGCCTGGCTGGCCATGCTCTGATATAAACTCCTCATCCAGATTGCCAATGGGCTCGTTCTCTATTACTGATACAATCCTGTACTGCACTGTGTCTGGTATCATGGACAGGTTTTCAAAGTAGTATGTAAATGATCTTTTCCTTCTCTTTACATACATCTTTTCCTTTCTGTCAATCCAGACCAGTTGCAGGCTTTCCAGAAAATTCAGCAAATCAATAAGCTCCTGCTTCTTTATCTCCCTGTATGGATGCGCCCTCTTTATTGTTTCATATATTTTATCCTCGTCCATCTCATACTCATCCATACAAAGGCCAATTACCTGGTTTGCCAGAACATCCATAGCATTGCTGTGTATCTTTATCTGCTCTAATTTTTTTTCAGTTGCATGTCTTGCTATCACAGAAGCCTCGAATAAATCCTCGTCACCAGACAGGATAATGCCCTTGCTTGTCTGCCCGACACTGTGGCCTGCGCGTCCCACTCTCTGCACAAGCTTTGCAACCCGCCTTGGCGACAGGTATTGCACAACCAGATCAATGGAGCCGATATCTATGCCTAGTTCAAGGCTGCTTGTTGCTATCAGTGATTTAAGCTCCTGGGCCTTGAAACCCTGCTCTGATTTTATCCGTCTTTCTTTTGATAATGAACCATGATGAACATCCTGCTTTAGCTCTTTGTCTAATTGCCTTAGCCTAGACGATAAAACCTCTGCTGTTTCCCTTGTGTTTGTGAATGCAAGAACGCTTTTGTGCGATGTTATTAATTCATACAATTTTCTGAGCCTTGCTGTTGTCTCTGCGCCGATGAACAGGTCGTCTGCAATAGTCTTGTCCTTTATGCCTGGCTTTGGGAACTCGACCCTTATATCATATTTCTTCTCTGATTCGGCCCGGATTATCTTCACGTCATTGCCAATAAAATCAGCAACAATCTCAGGCGAGCCGACTGTTGCAGACAGGCCAATCCTCTGGAAATTGCCTGCAACATTCACAAGCCTCTCAAGCAATAATGATAGCTGTATGCCTCTTTTACTTTCCACAAGCTCATGAATCTCGTCAATAACAACGTATTTTATATTTTTCAGATGCTCTTTCATGATTTTTCCAGGAAGTATTGCGCCAAGAGTTTCTGGCGTTGTGATTAAAATATGCGGCGGCATCTCCCTTTGCGCTGCCCTCTCCTTCTGCGTTGTGTCGCCGTGTCTTACGTCTATGTCCAGGTCAAGCTTGTCAGCCCACCAGCAAAGCCTGTCCAGCAGGTCTCTATTGAGACTCCTCAGGGGCGTAATGTAAAGCAAAGATATGGGCTTGCTGCCCTCTTTTTGTATCTTGTCAAAAATCGGAAGCATGACTGACTCTGTTTTGCCAATGCCAGTAGGCGCGATAATCAAAACATTCTTTCCGCTGATTATTTCAGGAATGCCAAGTTTCTGCGGCAGTGTTGGCTCAATAAACCCCTTGTCCTTTATCAGTTTCTGCAGTCTTTCAGAAAACAGGTTGAATACCATGGGTATCAAGTTTAATTAAGATTAAGAAAAGGTTAAAAGGTTAAAATAAAATCGTCTCTATTCTTCCTTTTGCATTAAATATGCTGCGCCTGTTATAATCGAAACGATTCCTGCGATGAATGCTAATATTCCGAATATCCAGCCAAATATCATGTAAGGCGACATAAAGTTATTCATCATTGTTCCGACAGCACCCATAAGTGGATTTGAGGTGAATAGCGTTAATACCGAACTTATCTGCATCATTGCGTATATCATGCCAGCCCCTATCACAATGAAAACAATTCCTATTAAAATGGAACTGGCGGCTGCAAGTTTGTTTATATTCATTGAACCACCTGATAATATTTATTTTTCCGGGATAAAAAGCTATTTATCGATTGTCAAGTCTTTTATTGTTCCGATGTCTGTGCCGTCAAGCAGGTAAACATGCGTCCTGCTTTTTATTAATTTCTTTGCTACAGGACCCAGCAATTCGTCCTTGTTTACGATTGTGGCGCCGCAGAGCCTGTTGAAGGCTGGCATGATTATTAGCTTTTTCTTGCCTATCAAAGCTCCGCGCACCCAGACAGGCTCTGTGTATCTCGCGCCCATGTCATCTCTAAATCTTACATGCGGCTGGTTGTGGCCGATTATTATAGTCTTCTTCGCTGTTTTCGCATTCCTGTGGCCGTGCGTGAGATAATAATCATTAATTGTCATGAATTTTCTGACCTTTACATTCTCATTGCCTTTAACTATCTTTTCTATGCCTCCGTCATGATTGCCCTTTACTATAATTATTTCCCTGTATTTCAATGATGATAAAAATTTCGGCACGTCCCGCATCTCCTGAAATGAGATGCCAGGCACTTTATGCTTTATGTCGCCAAGTATAACAAGTCGTGATGTCCTTGTTGTTTTTTTGAGCTTATTTATCTCATTTGCAAGCATTGCTGTCTGGTTCGGGAGCAGTATGCCGCGGTCGTATATATCCTTTGTTATGCCCAGGTGCAGGTCAGCTATCACAAGCGTTCGTCCTATCTTCATTGCAGGATAATTTTTCAGAAACATATGTTAGCATTGCACAGGAAACTTTTAAGGCGATTACGGCTTGAAAAAATGTTTTATCCAAAACATGTAAATTGCTGTCCTTGTGGGGTCTGGATTAATTATGTAATTGTTTGCGCTTTTGCCAGAAATAAGTGCGGTGATGTGCTGCTCTTTATTTTGCGTTGACGTGATACTTGCAACTGTTTCATTAACATCATTTTTATTTATTGTCCCATTCTTTGCAACATTTTCCTCCTTTCCTACAACCCTAATCTCCCTGTCCATATCATATTTTGTGCCGTCAATGATCCTGACACGAAGATTGTATAAACCCGGAGCTGTTCCATTCTCTATCTTGTTTTTTAGAATCAATTTCACAGAACCACTGCTTAATTCTATTTCATGCTTGTTTGCTGTCCATGCGCCAGACCACTTATTGCCATCAAAACCGAGCGATATAATGTTATTTCCGCTATAAACATAAGAATAAATGCTGATGTTTTTGTATGATTTTGATGATAGTTTTATCTCTGTATCAAACTCTTTCCCTATTTCTATAACATCTTCATATGAAAGTATTTCATAATCCGGGGATTTTATCGGGCATGAACAGTTTGATGAATATGATAAAGATGAAGAAGATGACGAGCCAGAGGAGCAGGAAGCCTGCTCAATCCTGCAGACAGAGCTTGAAACCCCGCTTATGCTTATATTGCCTGTTGCATTCAGACCTAATCCTTCTATGACAACAGTGTGTATTCCATTTTTGTAAGCCCCATTGCAATTATGCTTTAGTTGTATTGGTATTGTAAAATTGTATAGCGTATTGTCTGATTTTATGTGTATTTTTGTCTGCTCGCTTATCTTTGTGCCTGCATCTTCTATCCATGCGTAAACAGCATATCTGCTTGTTATGTTCTTGTATATTTCTACCTTCACATCCACAGATTCGCCGTATTTAGCAGTATCCCCGGAATTGATATCAATTATCTTTATGCTTGATTGGCTCGGGTATTCAAGCCCTTTGAATATCACTGGTTTTGAATAAACGTTATTACCATGATTTGTTTCATTGCAGCCAGGGGATGTGATGTTGGCCTTTAGTAAATAGCCCTCTGAGCCAAAAATATCGCCAGGCGTCCATGACCTGCTTATGTTATCAAAACATTTTATGTCTGGTGCCGTATCATCATAATTCTTGATGATATTTCCGAACAAATCCTCTGCCCAATAGGTTATGTTTATTTCATGTTCTGCATTATTACAGATTGAATCATTCACAATAATATTGTATTTTATCGTTTCATTTTCAAAAATTAGTTTGCCTGTTGTTATCTCCAATGATAAATCGCATGTAGCATTTGTTGCATTATTTTCTGTTTCATTTGTTTCGTTGAGCAAAGCATTTACATAACCTGGTGTTGGATTGCAATTATAGAATGTTTCATTTGCCCTGCATAATGCCCTTCCCTCGCTTGCTATTGGCTGATACGTTATATTGTCTATTACAGCGCTTGTTGAATTTCTCAGAGTGATGGTTTTATTTGTTTTTGTTAATCCACCGCAAATAGAACTTGCATCAGTATGAAATGCTGTAGAATTTTCAGACACATTAAAATTCTGATAAACCTCTGTTCCTGTTCCGCCATCTGTTACTAATGCAAAGCCATTGGCTGAAATTTCAAATGTGGTATTTAGATGCAAAATGCCGCTTCTGTTTATATAACCCTTCAATAATGCAACATTGCAAAGTGTCCAGTTTTCAATATTTACAGTAGAGTTTGATGGGTTTAGAAGTTCAATCCATTGATTGTAATGTTCGTTTTGAACTGGGTCATACATTATCTCGTTAATGGTTATGTTTGCATGCGTAATTGCGGCAAGCAAAAGAAATAACAAAAGGTACTGAAATACCCTAAGGTTCATATGTTTGTTTTAATTTTAATTTTTTTAAGCTTGAATGTCAATGACCACCGTCTAATTCATGGAGAGCAAAGACGGTGGCTTGCTGATATTTGGCAATCATTGAACATGCAAATTTCCACTCATACTACCATGTGAAAATGGTGGAAATCTAGCATTTATGTTATCTCTATCTTTTTCTTCTTTTTTATCTTATCTGCTCTTGTAAGTTCGATAGTCAATATGCCATCCTCTATTTTTGCCTCTGTCTTGTTCGGGTCGATGCTTTCAGGCAGCGTGAATGACCTGTTAACCATGCTTGCTGACTGTTCCTGGTGAAATGTTCTTTCTGTCTTGCTTATTTTTTCACGCCGCTTCGCTGCCCTTATGTCTATTGTATTTTCTGTGGCATTAAGGCTGATTTCGTCTTTCTTAAAGCCCGGCAGCTCTGCCCTTATCAATATCTTATTGCCAGCCTCGCTCATGTGTATTGGTATTGCATTCATCTCAGGGAATCTTATCCCCGGAAGCGTGAGCCTCAGCTCAAATGGCTCAAAAAAGTCTTTAAGCGGCTTTTTATCAAATGGCGTTTCCCAGAAAAAGTTAAGCTTCTTTTTCTTCATAAATATCAACTAGCATTATGCCTTTCCAGACGGGCCTATTTTTGGGAAAATATTTATCATCCTTTTTATCAAGAATTCTACGCCACTTGTCCTTGGAGTTCCATGACCTGGCAGGAGCGTGTTTATCTGATATGTGTCTAATTTTTTCAGCGATTCAAGCATCTCGTCGCTGCTTCCGTCTGGCATGTCTGTCCTTCCGATGCTATCAGCAAAAAGCGTGTCGCCTGATATCAGAATCTTCTTCGCGTTGTCAAAAAGGCATATGGAACCTGGCGTATGGCCCGGTGTGTGCAGGACTTCAAAATTGAAATTCTTTGTCTTTATGAAAAGGCCCTGTCTGAGTATTTTGTCTGTTGTGACAATCCTTGGCATTGCTCCAAACAGCTCTGCCAGGGTATTGCCTGATTCCAGCTGGTTTTTATCTGCATTGTGTATTGCTATCTCGCATTTGAGCCAGTCGCGAAACTTTTTGTCGCCGCCTGTGTGGTCAAAGTGGTGGTGCGTATTCACCAGAAGCCTTATGTCATCCGGGTTTGATATGCCCTCTATCTCTTTTTTGATCTCTGAAAAATATAATCCGGTGCCTGCATCAATCAATACCTCGCCGTCAATCAGGTATATGTTAGAGTCCTGGTCAGCGCCGCCAAGAACGTGTATGCCCTTTATTATTTCCATAGATAAGATAAGTCCTGAAAATATTAAAAACCCACACAATATGCAGATAATCAGTTATGGACTGACAGGCTCAATACCTCCCGTCCATACAGGCTGTGGGCATTTACAGAATAAAACTCATTCTCTGCATTGAAGATTATAAGGTTGCCCTTTGCAGCAACAACCCTGCCGCTGATTTCCGTGTTGTCCTTTATCCTAAGGTTTTTGGGGTCAAGAAAGACATTTTCAAGGCGGTAGTACTTTCTCAGGTCATATATTTCTGGCTTTATGAGATACTGATTGAAATCCATTTTCTTTAGTTTGTTTATTGCATTGAAGATGTTTGCAGCAGCTATGTTAGGGTCTCCAAACATTATTTCATGTTTTTCATCTCCGGTCAGCCTGTCAATAATACTTAGCTTATGCTTTATCTGCTGCTCTATGATCCTGGCGCTCTTTCCGTCCTTTACAAAGCACACCTTTGCGCCGAAATCAGCGCCCTGCTCTATCAGTCGCTCAAATATCCGCCTCTCAAAGGATATGCCAACCTTGAGCTTTGGCCCGAATGCAGCAAGGTAGATAAAAAAGTTCTTTGCTTCGCATCCTTTCTTCATCTTCTCGTTTATGCAGCGCGAGCCGTCGCATTTCATGCAGAAAAAGAAGTCGTCATTTAGTTTGCACTCATTGCACTGGTGCTCATTCGTGACAATTGTTTTGTGCGGGCATGAGAAATAAACGCCGTCTTTGAAATAGCCTGTGCATGTCTTTTTTCCAAGCTGCATGCTTAAAATGCTGTCAAACAACTTTATTTTTGAAAACCCGTCATTACTATTTATAAATAGGAATGGCTCAAGGCCCTGCCATTTGTATTTTGTTATCTGCATAGCATGACCTCATAGGCATTTATCGCATAATTGAGATTTTTTTCTTCCCTCAGGTCTTTCTTCATTGCCTCTATCAGCTTTTTTGCTGCCTGCTCGAATTCGCTTCTGTTTTTTATTTTAATTAGCATGGACTTCAGGAATTCTGTATTATAGTTATCCAGCTTATAAAAGCTTAGCCATGGCGTGTTGATTCCAAGATAGCCTTCTATATTGTTTATCCGCCTCTTTCTTAGCAAAAACAGGTAGGACATATAGAAAACGAGGTCATCCAAGCCATTTGCTATCATCTCCCTGTTTGCTATTGCATCCTCTATGAAATGCGGCAGCTCTGGCAGGTTATACTTGTCCCTGGAAATTATATGATAAAGATTGTGCAAAATCAACGCAGTAATGCCTTTCTTGTCCTTGTCCTGTACAATCGGGTCATTATAATTAATGCTTATTGATACCGCATCATCGTTAACAAGCAAAGAATTTTTATCGTCCATCAATAATTCAATGACATCAAATTTCCACGGGTATGTCATCTTCACAATTATCCTGTCAAATACCTCAAAAACAGTTTTTGCCTTGTCATCCTTTATTGCTGACCTTTTGACGATTCTCATAATGCTCATTGTATATTTATTGTAGGCCATATAAAAAACTGAGTCAAAATTGCCACATTTTGCATTTTGCGTAAATTCGTTAACTATTTAAGATTTCAAAAAGTATGAAAAAGTATGAAAGACGCTTTGCTTGGGGTAGTGGACAATTTTCACGGCAAGAGAATAGCTGTCTTCGGAGACGTGATGCTGGACGTGTTCATTTACGGCACAGCGGACAGGATATCGCCAGAGGCGCCTGTGCCTGTTGTTGATGTTAAATACATACAAAATCTACCGGGGGGCGCTGCAAACACGGCAAACAACATAAAATCCCTTGGCGCTGAACCCATATTGTTTGGCGTTGTCGGAGACGATGAATATGCAAAAAAGCTTTACGCTGAGCTGCAGCATATTGGCATATCAACGGATTATTTAATAATTGACAAAGACCGCCCGACAACAGCAAAGAACAGAATCGTAGTAAGCAAGCACCAGACAGGTAGGTTTGATTTTGAATCAGGGGGTGATATAAGCAAATCAGTTGAAAGCAGGGTCTTGAAAATTGCGGAGAATGAAATAAAAAATTCAGACGGGGTTATATTATCAGATTACAAAAAAGGATATCTCACATACACCTTGTGTGATGGTTTGATAAAATTATGCAAAAAATACAACAAGCCTGTAGTCATTGACCCAAAAGACAATTTCAGAAAGTATCATGGTGCAAACATAATTACGCCAAACCTGAAGGAATTTACGCAGTTTTCTGGAATAGAAGATGTATACGACAGAGACAGCGTGAAAAAGTCCATAGAAAGCAACGGGCTTGATGCGCTATTAATAACAATGGGCGAGCATGGCATGATGCTTTACGAAAAGGATAAAGCAACTGAGATAAAGTCCATAAAAAGCGGCCGAGAGGTATTTGATGTCACAGGCGCAGGCGATACTGTAATAGCTACATTTACGCTGGCGCTTGCCTGCGGGGCCAGCATGGAACAGGCAGCAAAGCTTTCAAACTATGCAGCAGGCATTGTTGTCGGGAAGTTTGGCACAGCGACAACCACTATTGACGAATTAAAAATGGAGCTGGGTGGTTACAATGAATAAAATAAAAAACCTGGATGAAATCGTGAAGATTGTTGAACAGCTAAAAAGCCACGGCAAGATAGTTGTCACCACGAACGGCTGCTTTGATATCCTTCACGCAGGCCATGTAAGATACCTGCAGGAGGCAAAGAAACTTGGCGACATCCTGATAGTTGGCGTAAACAGTGACAAATCAACAAGGATGAACAAGGGTAAAAACAGGCCAATCGTACCCGAAGCAGAAAGGATGGAGATGCTGGCTGCATTAGAATGCATCGATTATGTGTTCAAATTTGACGACAAAATTCCCAACAAATGGGTGGAAAAAATCAAGCCTAACTTTCACGTCAAGGCGTGCGACAAAAATTACGACATAGAACAGTGTGTGGAACGCTTCTCTGTTGAAAAATCAGGCGGAAAGGTAGTCCTGATTCCAAAAACAAAGGGAAAATCAACAACAAACATAATTGCCGAGATACAAAAAAGAAAGAGGTGAATATCATGACAAGCCTGAAAGAACTTATTGCGTCGCAAAAGCCTGAATTCCACAAAAAGAACTGGGGCAACGAGCTCTGGATAGCAAATACTTCGTTGTATTGCGGGAAAATCCTTAATTTGAATGAGGGCTGGCAGTGCAGCATACATTTTCATAAGGTAAAGGACGAAACATTCTATATCCTTGGGGGCATTGTCGTTATGGGGGCCTATGACGAGGAAATTGTGATGAAGCCGGGTGATACGTTAAGAATAGTTCCTGGCACGAAGCACTGTTTCACAGGATTAAAGGACAGCAAAATCATTGAAATTTCTACGCATCATGAAGAAGGCGACAGTTACAGGATTGTTGAGAGCAGGAAAGTGTCTGGTGATGAATTTAAGAGATTAAAGAAAAAATACAAGGCATATCTGTGATGTTATGAACCGTGCTGTTTTTCTCGACCGGGATGGGGTAATAAATAAAAGCACAGCAGGCGAGTTCATAAAAGACAGACGTGTAAAAAAATGGGATGAATTTGAATTCCTGCCAAATACAATAAAGGCACTTAAGGGCCTTTCTAAAACAGATTATAAAATAATTATAGTAACCAACCAATCTGGCATATCAAAGGGTTTACACACAGAAGAAGCACTAATTGATATTCATAATAAAATGATTGAGGAGTTGTCAAGGCATGGTGCCAGAATAGATTCAGTAAAGTTTTGCCCGCATAAAGAAGAAGACGGATGCAGATGCAGAAAGCCAGAAACATTTATGATAATTTCTGCAAAGAATGAATTTGATTTGGATTTGAATAAAAGCTGGTTTATTGGCGACACCTCAAGGGACATTAAAACCGCTGAAAAAGTCAAAGAACTTGGCTATAATTTTAAATCCATACTTGTAATGACCGGCTATGGTGGCAAGGATGGCGACTTTGACGCCAAGCCAGATTATCATGCTGCTGACCTTCTCGAAGCCGTGAATATTATTTTAAAAGGTTAATACAGATATGTGAATTGATGATTATGAATATCTCAATAGTTGGCACAGGCTATACTGGATTGTGTACTGGTGTTGGATTTGCATTTAAGGGAAATAAGGTCATCTGCATAGACATAGACACAAACAAAGTTGAAAGCATAAACAGGGGCATATCTCCCATATACGAAAAAGGCTTGGAAGAAAATCTTAAAAAATGCCTTAAGGAAAAATCATTTTCTGCAACAACTGACCTTGCTTTTGCGATGGCCCGTTCTGATATTACATTCATAGCAGTTGGAACGCCATCAAAAATGGATGGCAGCATTGAGCTAAGTTATGTCAAAGGAGCATCAAAGCAGATTGGTGAAGTTCTGAAAGGCAAAAAAGAATATCATATTATTGTTGTGAAATCAACCGTCTTGCCAGGAACAACAGAGGACATTGTAATAAAAAATATAGAGACATTTTCAAAAAAGACGGTGGGTAAGGATTTTGGTGTTTGTATGAACCCAGAATTCCTGAGAGAGGGCTTTGCACTTGAAGACTTTCTCAAACCAGACAGAATTGTAGTAGGTGAATATGACAAAAAATCTGGCGATATGCTGGAAAAACTATACAAAAATTTCAATGCACCTATAATTAGAACAAGCCTGAAGACAGCTGAGATGGCGAAGTATGCTGGCAATGCCTTTAGACCTGCAAAAATTTCTTTGATAAATGAAATAGGAAATATCTGCAAAAAATTTGGAATAGATACATACGAAGTAGCCAAAATACTTGGTTATGACAAGGTGATAGGTCCGGATTTTTTAAAAGCTGGTATTGGCTTTGGTGGTTCATGCTTCCAAAAGGATACATCCGCACTGATAAACAAGGCAAAAGAGCTTGGCTATGAACCTGAGATGCTGAAAAGCATTCTTAATGTCAACAAAAGACAGCGATTTATAATAATCGACTTGCTCAAAAGCCATTTAGGAAATCTAAAAAACAAGAAGATTGCAATCCTAGGCCTCGCATTCAAGGCAGGTACAGATGATGTTCGTGATTCTCCGGTAATTGACATAATAAAAAAATTAATTGAAGAAAAGGCAAATGTTCATGCCTATGATCCTAAAGCCAATGAGAGCATGAAGAAAATAATTCCAGGCATAAACTATGCAAATAATGTGAAAGATGCCCTGAAAGGCGCCGATGCCTGCCTTGTCTTGACAGACTGGGATGAATTTAAAAAACTGGCAGACAAGGATTTCTCTGTGATGGGGCAAAAAATAATAATAGAGGGCAGAAAAACACTTGACAAAAAATTAGTTTCTGGGGCAGAAGGAATATGTTGGTAATCTTGGTGATATAATGAAGGCAATAATACCTGCTGGCGGGCTTGGAACGAGGTTCCTGCCTGCAACAAAGGCTCAGCCAAAAGAGATGCTGCCAATTGTTGACAAGCCTGCAATACAGTATGTTGTTGAAGAGGCGGTTGCATCTGGCATAGATGATATTATCATAATAACTGGCCGTGGAAAAAGGTCCATAGAAGACCATTTTGACAAGACAAGCGAAATAGAAAATATTGTAAAGGATGGAAAAAGGTTGAAGGGAATCATAGAATTGAAAGAGATGCTCAGCAACGTTGACATACACTACATAAGGCAGAGCGAGCCGCTTGGTCTTGGCCACGCTGTTCTTTGCGCAAAGAAGCACATAAACAACGAGCCATTTGCAGTTCTTCTTGGTGATGATATAATCGAGTCAAAAATACCCACAACAAAGCACCTCATAGCCCTGAACAAAAAATACAACGCATCTGTCATAGCAGTGGAAGAGGTGCCAAAAAACATGGTTAGCTCCTACGGAATCATAAAACCAAAAAACATAGAAGATTCTGTTTATGAGATAATTGACCTGATAGAGAAGCCAAAAATAGAAGAAGCGCCGTCAAATCTGGGCATAATAGGCCGCTATGTCCTGATGCCAGAGATTTTTGACTGCCTTGAAAAAACAACGCCTGGCATAAACAACGAAATCCAGCTTACAGATGCCATAAAGCTTCTGAAATCAATGCAAAAGATTTATGCATACAAAATTCTTGGCAGAAGGTTTGACATTGGAAAAAAATCAGAGTATATAAAAACAATACTTTATTTCTCATTAAAGCATCCTGAGATAGGCAGGGACATGAAGGATTACATAAAATCAGAAGAATTCAGGAATATTGCAAAGTAAGGCCTATAATTATCTGCAACAATGTTTAAAACGTCTGTCTTTAGACAGAAGATACATGCAAGAACATAGTTCTTGCTGTACAGGCAAAGCGAAGCTTTGCCATGTATTACACAAACATTGTTGAGATGACATGCTCAAGGAAACCCATGACTAAAGTCATGGATTATAATTAGGAGCATATCATTTTATCTTATTATACCATTTGTACCATTCAATTGTTTTCCTTATGCCTTCTTCTATGTCAACTCTGGGCTTGAAGCCAAGCATCCTTTCTATCCTGCTTATATCAGCCAAAGACCTTAACGGATCAGCAGGGCTCGCCTCTGCCTCGGTAAATTTTGGCTTTTTGCCCGTTTCTTTAATTATGAAATCTATTATATATTTCACCTTTACCTCATGCTTTGAGCTTACATTGAAAACCGCGTTTTTGATGCTGCTCTTCATTGCCAGAATATTTGCCTGCACAACATCGTCGATATATGAAAAATCGCGGGAAAAATCCACTGTTTTTCCGTCTTTCTTGAATACTGTCAGCGGCTGGCCCTCATAGCAGCTCTTTATTATCTTCATAATAAGCATGTCAGGCCTTCCCCACGGACCATAGACAGTAAAATATCTGAAGCTTATTGCCGGAAGCCCGTAGCACTTGTAGAATACGTCGCAATACTTTTCAGCTGCGAGCTTTGAAACGCCATATGGGCTTATTGGGTTTGTTTCATAGGTTTCTGGCGTCGGGTATTTGTCAATATCACCGTAAACAGATGAAGACGACGCAAACATGAATTTCTTTACATTTGCGTCCACAGAAAGTTTAAGCAGATTTACTGTGCCGTGCACATTAACCGTATCATACAGCAGCGGGTTTTCAACAGAATTTCTGACGCCCGCATAGGCTGCCTCGTGAAATACAAATTCAACATTATCCATGTCTTTTTTATTTATATCAAGTATGTCTTTTTTAATAAAAATAAATTTCTTGCTCTTTTTTAATTCGTCTATGCGGTCTTTCTTTAGTTTTGTGTCATAGTAATCATTAATGTCGTCAATGCCTATTACGGGAAAGCCCTCTTCCAGCAGCTTTTTGCATAAATTGAACCCAATAAATCCCGCAGATCCGGTTACCAGTATCATACCTTACATCTTCTACTTAATAGTTTTAAAGATTAATCTCATATAATTTTCAGTATGAACAGCAATATTTTGCGTTTGCTCGACAATGTAATCGGTGTGATTTTATACCATATCTTTGGTTTGTTTAGCAAAGCTAATGGAGCTAAAGGCAAGAAGATACTTGCAATAAAACTGTGGGCATTAGGCGAATCTGTCTTAATTTTGCCTGCACTAAAGGCCCTGCATGCATCTGGCTATAAAATATATGTTCTTGCAACAAAGCACAATATGGCTGTTTTTGAGGGCCATAATTTTATTGAAGATGTTATTGTGTTAAAACTGAACCCAATAAAAATCATGAAAACAATGAAAAACATCAGGAAAAGTCAGATGAACATTTGCATAGATTTCGAGCCGTACACAAAATTTTCTGCTGTTTTGTCATACCTTTCCGGCGCTAAGAAAAGAATAGGCTTCAATAACCGGCCAAAGCTGTACACAAAAGCGATTGCTCCAAATGAAGATATGCATGCAGTCAGAAATTTTGTGAATCTGGCAAATGCGCTGAAAAAATCAGATTGTCCAAAAGAATTAATTCCGCTAAACTTCTCAAAAGAGGATATGCATGAAGCAGAAAAAATGCTAAAAGAGAATGGTATTGCATCTGACAATTTAGTAGGCATTCATGCAGGCTCTGCAGGCAGCTCTTTATCCAGGCGCTGGCCAGACGACAGGTTTGCTGAATTGTGCGATAAACTCATAAAAAAATATAACGTCAAAATTGTTCTTGTTGGCAGCAAAGGCGAGAAAAAAATAAATGAAAGGATAATTAAAATGGCCAATCACAAAGACTGTATTTTTGACTTCTCAGGCAAACTAATGCTGAAAGAGCTTTTTGCGCTCATGAAAAAATTGAAACTGTTTATTGCCAATGATTCTGGCCCCATGCACATCGCAGCTGCAATGGGTGTGCCGACAATTGGCTTGTTCGGGCCAAATCTCCCAGAGCGCTATGGGCCGTTTGGAAAGAGAAATATTGGCATTTACAAAGGCAATGGCATAGCTGCTGTCCTGCCATTCCGCGGAAAATTCGGGGAAAACCATGAAATCAATAAAATAAGTGTTGATGACGTTATGGATGCAGTAAAAAAGATACGTTGTATCCAATAGCGCCAGACCTGTGTTTTTTGACACTTACAATTCATCAAAGTGAACGTATTCGCCTGTTGTAAAGAAGCCTATTAGCTCTTTCATCCTTGCAAGCCTTGGCAAAACATCCTCTTCTATGGAGCCTTTTATGAGGTCAAATGCCTCTGGCTTGAATATGTATATGCCTGAATTTACAATGAAAGAAGACGGGTTCTTTGGCTTTTCCTTGAAGTCTATTACGAGGTCGCCATCAAGAACAGCTGTGCCGTATTTTTGCGGCGAACCCTTGCTCATCAGGCCTACTGTAGCAAGCTTATTATTAATAGCATGTTTTCTTATCATGCTATTCATGTCAAAATTATTATATATGTCTCCGCTGACGGCAAAGAAATCGCTGGTTATTTCCTTGCGCAATTGCCTGAGAGCATCGCCGTTGCTTTTTTCATTTGTTGTAATAATCTTTTCATTCTTGCTGCACTCTTTTTTTAGCAATTCTATGCCTTCTCCATTTTGTGTAAGAATAAAGATGTTGCTGATTCCAAATTTATTGAAAAATTCTATCTGCTTTCTTATAAGTGCAGAGCCCTTAAAGTTCATCAGTGCTGTTTTGTGATGTCTCCTGCTTATCATTATCACAGCTGTGTCTATTTTTTCTTCCATCCCTTTTTTAATAAAAAGCTCTATTGCCTGACTCCTGCTTCTTATGACAGAGCCGTCAATCCTTGCGTCTAATTTTTTTAGAATATCCCTGCTTAATGATATTGCTATCTTTTCCTTGTTTATCATATCTAGTATGAAATCATCATACTTTAAATGCTTTTCCTGTTATTCAACAATTGGTAATAATGATGGATTTCAGCAAAGTGAAGCGGTATTCAATAAAGCAACGGAAAAGCAAGGTAAGCATAAATGATTTAGCCAAATTAACAGCTCCAAAAAAATTGCCAGATGGCGTTTCAAAAAGTGATTTTAATGAAGTCGTGAACAGAATAAGGAAGGCAAAAATGGATGGCAAAAGGATTGTCTGGGGCATTGGAGCGCATGTGATAAAATGCTGCCTCAGCCCGTATATCATAGCATTGATGAAAAATGGGTTCGTCTCCTGCCTGGCGACAAATGGCGCAGCAGCGATCCATGATTCTGAGCTGGCTTTGTTCGGAAAAACAAGCGAATATGTTGAAGAGTCAATAAAGGACGGCTCGTTCGGCTTCTGCGAGGAGACAGGAAAATTCATCAATAATGCTGTCAATAAAAACCCTGAAATAGGTTATGGAAAATCAATAGGCCAGATGCTTATCGATTCAAAAGCAAAATACATTGATTACAGCATATTCGCAAATGCCGTCCGGTTAGACATACCCATAACTGTTCATGTTGCAATAGGCACTGACATAACGCACATGCACCCGGAATGTGACGGGGCAAAAATCGGCGAGGCAAGCTACAATGACTTCAAGACGTTCTGCGGCATGATAACAAAACTAGAAGGCGGCGTTTATCTGAATGTGGGCTCTGCCGTGATATTGCCAGAAGTATTCCTGAAGGCTGTCTCAGTTGCAAGGAATCTGGGAACATTAAATAAATTCACAACAGTCAATATGGATTTCAAAAGGATGTATCGGTCAGAAGAGAATGTTGTGAAAAGGCATGGCAGCGGCTTTTCACTGATTGGAAGCCACGAGGTCTTGATACCATTACTAGCTAATGCGTTAGTGAAATGATGTATTATAGTTCTACAAGGAAACAAACAGGATATCATTTCCTTGTGAACTATGCTCAGAAAGCAAAGTTTTCTGGCACGCCAAAGAATTGAATTCTTTTGAGCGTATGTGAAACAAGTTATAGCATGTCCAGATTATTTGCTTGTTTCACTTTAATTAGCCATTTATAATGTTGTCAACCTGTTCTAAGACATCCCTAACATCTATTAAATCTGTGCCAACATGCTTGTTGCAATACGGGAACTTGCCGTAGATTTCGCATTTTTCGCATTTTTTGCTGTCCTTCCATAGATATGCACTTCCCTTATTTATAGGAGCCTTTCTTCTTGGGTCAGTTGGGCCAAATATAGAAATTACAGGAACACCCATTGCGGCTGCAACATGCATTAAACCGCAGTCATGGGTTACAAAAATATCGCATTTTTTAATAAGCGCAGCAGCCTGCTTTACTGTTGTTAAGCCGGCTGAATTGTAAGCATTTTTCGTAATCTTTGATTGAATTGTGTCTATTGTTTCAGCATCATCCTTGCTGCCAAAGAAAATAATCTTTGTCTTATAAATTTCTATAAGTCTTTGAACAAGTTCTATGTAATTCCTGACTGGCCATGCGCGGGGGGACTTCATTTTTCCCGGGTCCTTTGTCACAGCAGGAGCAATGCCAATAATTGCGCCACGTCTGATGTTGTTTTCTTCAAAGAAACTGTCTGCAAATTTAATATTATTCTTATTTATTGCCAGCTCCATTTTCACCCCGTCTTGCTCTGTATCAATTGGCTTAAGCAAATCAAGATAATATTCTATCTCATGCTTCACGTCCCTGTATTTTATATTGTCTGTATTTGCAAAGCCCTCGCCGCTGCGGTCAAAGCCTATTCTTCTTGGTATTTTGCACCAGTATGCAAACAGTCCAGCAAGGTAGGATTTGTCCAGGACAAAGCACGTGTCAAATCTGCCCCTCAAAAGCCTGGCAAATTGCCTGAAGTGTGAAATCTTTTCAAAAAAACCGGAATCAAACAGCTTTTTTGTATCAAACGGAATTATTTCATCTATGCTTTTATTCCCTTTGAGGATGCCAACAAATTTCTCGCCTACAATATATGTGATTTTTGCATCCGGGTAAGCTTTCCTCAGGGCCCTCACAAGCGGTGTTGTCATCAGTATGTCGCCAATTGCGCCTGATTTTATTATTGCTATGTTTTTTATTTCGCCTGTAACCTGTTTTTTAACAAATTTAAAACATAACTTCCCAAAAAGGCATATTAGTTTTCTCATTTGAGCACCTTCAGTTCTTCTATCTTTTTTTTGACGTCATCAACCTCTATCATTTTCATGTATCTGTTGTCGCCTTTCTTGTAATATGTGTTTCTGAAAACATTCTGGTTCTTCCTTATGACATGCGAATTCTTTCCGTACGGGTCCCAGCCAGGCTTTGAGTCGCCGCACAGAGCAATCAGCGGCTTTTTCAGCGCAGCTGCGATGTGCATGAGCCCGCCGTTTATGCACAAAAACAAGTCCAATTTATTTATCAGTGTTGCTGCTTCTTCTAGGTTCAGTTTGCCTGAAAGGTTTGTGCATGCATTTTTCATCATTTTGATTATGGTGCCTGCCCGTTCTTCATCTGATTTGCTGCCAATAAAAATAATCTTTGCCTTGTGTTTATCTATCAACATGTCGCATAGCTTTGCCCATCTGTCATCTTCCCATGTCCTCACTAAATCATCTGTTCTGCCGGCATGGATGCCAATTACTGTGTCAGAAGCTTTTATGCTGTTTTTCTTTAGCGCCTCTGATAATTTTTTCCCGCTTTTCCTCAAGTCAAAAAATAGCTCCAGTTTCCTGCCCTTTTCGCTTATCTTTATTCCCAGCTTTTCCAGCAATGCTGCCTCCAAATCAACCTTATTCTGGCCTGTATATCTTGCATTTATACTGTAGAGAAAAGACAATGGGTTATGACAGTATCCCATCTTTATTTTGGCGCCAGACATATAGCAGAATAAGGCTGTTTTCCATGTGCTTGGAAACGAATCAATGATGATGTCAAATTTTTCTTTTCTTATCTTTCCTATGGCTTTTAGCATAGAAATTATGGATCTCTGGTTTATCTCGATTGTCTTACTGATATAGGGACACTTTTTCAGTACCTCTTTGCCTGCGCCATAGGATACCTCATTAAATATGGTTATATCTGATTCAGGGAAATTCTTCCTGAGATTTCTAAGCAGCGGTATTGACGTTATTACATCGCCTATGCCAGGCCCTTTTAAAATTGCTATTTTTTTGATTTCTTTATTTTTCATAGTTTTTACCTTTCAGCGCCTTTATCATTTCATCTTCTCCTATCTTTCGTATTCGTCTTATAACATTTTTTGGAATATTTGTTCCCATTTCGTATAATTCATCAAGAAAATCAAAAAGAAATACTGGAAATATCTTTTTGCCATTTTTCATTTGCCAAATAGATTCGTCAATAATTATATTCCAATTTATATCAAATTTTTTTATTAGCTCTGCAGCATCTACCCTGTCACCGATGCGGTCTGTTGCTGATTTTAATAGAATTATGTCTTCTGGGCTTGCAATCTTAATAATAAGGTTTCCAAATTCATGAACCTCTTTTATCCTATTTTTAATACTATCCGATATCTTGAAGATTATAACCTCGTTTAAGAACATATCAAATTTTGTATCTTTACGCTCCATTAGAATTGGCTTGTTTTTTACAAATTGCTTGTATTTTTCTATAAGAGCAAATTCCTTCTTCTTAAAACCAATACCTTCTGCGACCTTTTGAAATGCCTTTCTATCATTTTCGTCAAGAAATACTATATCAATATCTTTTGTTGCTATTTTTGCTCCATAAAAAAGCATGGCAGAGCCGCCTATAACAATGCATTCTATTCTTTTTTTAAGAAGCGAACCGAATAATTTAAATAAATTTAATTGCTCATCAACGCCTATCATTCTTTATACCTCGCTAAATCTTTTTTGTTAAATGGAATAAATACATGCCATCTTTTTTCTATATCTATAAAATCTTTGCTCTTTAGTTTTGGTATGATATATTTGCTTCTAGTTTCTGATTTTAAAAGCCATCTTTTAATTCTTTTATCCATCCGTCTTACGCGAATGTATTTTCTGCTTAAATCGTAGAGTGCGCCGACATACCTTCCGATGCGCTCTTTTTTTGCTATGTTATACAGCAAAGACCAATTTTCAATGTATTTAAACAAGCCCATAGAAGCCATAACTATCCTGAAATCCTGTGTTTTTATCGCCCTTATAATCGCTTCTTCTATTGTAATCTTCTTGTCGTGAATCCTGTATTCATACGGTTTTGTGACCTTTATTTTTGAGTATTTATTAATTATATCATAAAGTCCAGGATAGCCCAATTCTTTTTTCGGGTATTGTGAAATCTCATAAAATCTGATGCCTCTGCTTCCTCTTGTTGTTTTTACATAGCCACGCCTACGTAATTCATAGATATAGTTTGTTGCTGTCTTTTTGCTGACATTGAGATTTTTGCAAATACTTGATATGGTTTGCAATCCATGCAGCTTTTGGGCCACTTTCTCAATTTCCATTATACATCCCGCATAACTTCTAATAAAAAGGATGTAGATATATAAATATTTAAAGATTTCGCTTATTTTAAGCGTATCATATATAGAAAAAAGTATTTAAATACTTTCTTTTTATGATACAATTTTTATGATACCAATTCAGAAAACGCCTTTCTAAACTCATTCAGCATCTTATTTTTTGTATAATTCAGCGCTATTTTTTTAGATTTATCTGACAATTTTTTCAAATCCTTTCTCTCCATTATCTTGAGAATGTGTTTTGCCGCAATTTTTGGGTCAAGCGAATTTATAACCAAATCCTTGCTCACCTTTTTGACGTGGTCTTTGTGGCCTGTCATATGATTCACTATTGGCACAAGCCCTGCTGCCATGGCTTCTATGCTTGCTGTCGGTCCTGGCTCATACCTTGGGGTTGCAATGAAGAAGGCGCATTTTTCTGCGTATTTATCCATGTTTTTTGTAAATCCAAGTGCAAAGACATTTTCTGGTTTTTCTAGTCCATATCTTTTCAAATCATCATCGGACGTTCCTGCAAGGAACAGTTTTGCATCCGGGTGTTTTTTGCCTATAATTTCAAATGTCTTTAGAAGTATATCAAAGCCCTTGTGGTGCCTTATGTATCCGATTGCAAGAAAGTTTTTTGATTTAATATCAGGCTTTACCTTTAGCCATTTTTCAGGGTTGTCGACAAAGGAGTAAACAATTTTTGTTTTGATATCCTTACCGAGTTCTTTTTTGCACCTTCTTTTTGCATCATCTTCCACCATTTTTGAGACAGCTATAATTCCGTCAACATTATTTAACAAAAATTTGATATATCTTTTTGTAAGAAAGTTTCCCTGAAAATATCTTCCTGGCTCATTTGAGAAAAGGTTTGAGTTGCACCTGAATATGATTTTGCTCTTCTGTCTTAGAAGCTTTCTTTTCATAACGGGGTATGTGAGTGCAAAAACAGACTCAACAAGATAATATTCATGCTTGGGTATTGTAAATATTTTGTGCAAAGAATACCTGCTAACTGGATAAAAATCTGCGTTAACTGCTTTAGCAAAATTCTGGGATGCTCCGTGTGCTTTTTTTGAAAATATGAATGCCACATCTGACATACAATCAACCAGAGAATAGTGTAATCTTAATGTTTAAATAATTGGCGTTTCATTTATCTTTTCTATGAAAATATGCATTGTGGGGCTTGGTTATGTCGGCCTGCCATTAGCTATAGAGTTTAGCAGGCACTGCAAGGTAATAGGTTTTGATAAGAGCAAAGAACGGATCAAAGAGCTAAAGAATAATATTGACAGGAACGCTGAAATTAGCAAAGATGATATAAAGATTTGTGCTGTTGAATTTACAGATGATGTAAAAAGAATCTCAGAAGCGGATTATGTTATAGTTGCTGTTCCTACGCCGATAACTAAAGATTACAGGCCTGATCTTACCTTAATTGAATATGCATCAAAATTAGTTGGCGAGAACCTGAAAAAAGGCGCAGTTGTTGTTTATGAATCAACTGTTTATCCTGGTGTTACAGAGGATATATGTATTCCGATAATTGAGAGGTATTCAAAATTAAAATGCGGTCCTGATTTCAAGGTAGGCTATTCGCCAGAGCGGGTCAATCCAGGCGACAGGAATCATACAATAGATAAAATTGTAAAGGTCGTTTCTGGCATGGATGCTGAAACCACAAAAAAAATAGCCCAACTATATTCAAAGATCACGAAAGCCGGTGTATTCAGAGCAAAGGACATAAAAACAGCAGAGGCTGCAAAGGTTATTGAAAATATACAAAGGGATCTTAACATAGCCCTTGTTAATGAGCTCTCATTAATCTTCAAAAAGATGGGAATAAATACAAAGGACGTTCTTGACGCAGCCGGAACAAAGTGGAACTTTCATAAATATGCGCCTGGCTTGGTTGGCGGTCATTGTATTGGTGTAGACCCGTATTATCTTACGTATAAGGCAAAAAAGCTCGGCTATAATCCAAAGGTAATACTTGCCGGACGCAGCGTAAATGAATATATGGCAGAGCATGTTGCAAAAATTATGATTGAATGCCTGAAATCAAAAGGCAAAAAAACAAAAGATTCGGCTGTGCTTATAATGGGTTTGACATTCAAGGAAAATGTAAAGGATATAAGAAACAGCAAGGTATTTGATGTGATAAAACACCTGCAGAATGCTAAAATTAATGTTATTGTTTGTGATCCGATAATAGATCCTTCAACATTTGAAAAATTGAAGCTGAAAAATGCAAGGTTTGAAGACGTCAAAAATGTGGATTGCATAGCCCTGCTTGTGCCCCATACACAGTTCAAAGATATAAAAATATCGGATATCAGGGAAAAAACAGGTGCGCTTGTTGACATAAAAGGCATTTACAACAGGGATGAGGCAGAAAGGGCTGGTTTAATCTACAGAAGCCTATAGTTCATAGTCATGCAAAAATATCTTTTTCTTTGACAATTTCAGATTGTATTTCTTGCATAATTTTTCTATATCATGGTGCTGCTGCATCCAGCCAGGAACAAACTTATCAAAGTCTATGCTATTTTTCTTTCCCCAAGATATAGCCTCTTTGAACATCCTATCCTTCTCGCTAAATGTCATCCTGCCGAACCGCCAGAAATGGATGTGCAGGCCTATTTTTGTATTTTTTGCAAGCCATTTTGCCCTGGTGCTCATTATTTTGTCAAGTTTCTCTTTTGGCAATCTTGTGCCAAAATAGTGCCTGAAATATTCGTAATTGACAGGGGTCATTATGTACCAGACAAGATTTTTTTCAGTCTTTGCCTTTTTCTTTATTTTGCCCCATATGCTGTTGTTAAAATAATATTCTGTGTGAATCTCATTTGCAAATTTCTTTTTTACCCAGAATATATTTCGTACATCAACCATTCAATCACCGAGGATTTTTATTTCATAGGCCTTTTGCATCAATTTAAGGAATTTATATGGCTTTGATTTTATGTTCTTATATTTGCTGAATATTATGCTTACCACCAAATCCGGGGAAAACCCGTTTTTAAATTCTATATAGGATTTTAACATCCCGCCTCCCAAATCCAGATATCTTATACCATTTTTTTGGCAGTCTTTTATGGCACTCCACCAAAGGATGTCATTTGGCTTCATTTTAAGGTATTTTGCCAGGGATGCTGATTTAAAAATGTGTGCATAATTATTGAAATATAGAATTATTATCCCGCCAATGGCATTATTATCATGGTATGCAAAAAGCATTTTCTTGTTTTTTATCAGGTTTATGTTATCAAAATACGTCATGGTCTGTGGTTTTATCCCGGCCCTTATTGACATATCCTTATGAATCTCATGATAAATCTTCCTGTTTTCTTCGTTATAAGGTACCTCAATTATTTTTATGTTATTTAATTCGGCTTTTCTTATGCAGTTTCGTGTCTTTTTGTCAAGCCCCATCCACATGGTTTTTTCATCCTGCTCTATGGTTTTTACCAGGTTGAAGAATGGCGCAAATTCATATCCGCGGCCTATGGCCTCCAGACAAATCTCCTTAAAAAACGGGTTTAGCTGATTTACAGTGAATTTTACGGACTTGTTTTTTGCCTCTGCCATATCAAAAAGCTCTGGTATAAACCCCATATTTTCAGTCAGTGGCGATGCTCCGCCATTAAAGAATATGCCTTTTATTGCATTGTCAATTCTGAGTATAACAGGTTTGAACCCTTTGAATTTTATCCAGTCTTCTGTTTGATAAATTGTACCATTATGTTTCAATGCAAAATCATCTATCTCTCCCATAAAATCACTTCTTAGCAACAAAATACAGATGCTTGTCTTTATCCGTATTTATAAGCCTTGGTTCAAAACCAACTCCTTTCAAATCCTTTAATTGCTTTTCTGCGCCTGTCCTGAATTCTATAAGCCTTCCGCCAAACCTGTCAAATGTCTGGTAAAAACTTTTGCCTGAAAATGAATTATGTGTTGAAAGTGCGAAAACGCCGCCTTTTTTCAGCACCCTGTATATTTCCTTCAGGCATGCAATTCTTTTTTCATAGGGGTAAATATAATCAATTCCGTTAAATGAAAATAATATGTTATCAAAATATTCATCTGGGAAATCCATGCTGCATGCATTCAATACAATAAATTTTATCTTCTTGTTCTTTTTCTTTGCGTAATTTATCATCGCCTCTGAATAATCTATGCCAATTGCTTGAAATCCCTTCTTGATAAGGTATTTTGTTGTCCTGCCCGTTCCACAACCCACATCAAGCGTCAATCCATTTCTTATGAACATGTCATTTATTATAGATTTTTCTATGTCATTCACCGCCTTTGAGAAGAATCCGGAGTATCTCTTTATAGCTTCTTTGGTAGAAAACGTGTCTCTGTTTGTCCTTTCCTCTTCTGTAAGATCATTTTTGGGCATAAACAACCATGCCTCCAACCGAGAGATTTGATATATGAATCTCCCGCAGAATTTCCGATAATACTGTCTTTATCATTTTTTTATAGCTTATTTTGTCACGCCTCCTCCTTTCAATTACGCGCTTTATCTTGGAGGAGAGCGGGATCTCATCACCGTAATATATCTTTATTTTTTTGAATCCGCACATCCCGAGGAGTTTTTTTATTGTGGTGCTGGAAAAATAGTGCAGGTGAGGCAGCCCGTAATATTCCCATTTTTTGCCCATAAGTTTTGCATAAATACTGTCTACATTTCCGGTCTCTATCACAAGTATGCCTCCCTTCTTCAGAAGTTTGTAGCATATTTTTATTGTAGAAGACGGATCCGGAAGGTGCTCAATAACATCAAACATGGTTATAACATCGAAGTAATTTTTTGGCAGTTTCAGCTTCTCAAGTTCCCCACAATATGCTTTAATTCCCATGGATTTGCAGTAATCCGAGGCTTTTTTTGACACCTCTGTTCCGGAGGCGTCCCAGTTGTTTTCTTTTGCATAGCCAATAAATGAGCCAAAAGCACAGCCAACATCCAGCAATTTTTTGCCGGATACAAATTTTTTCATGTGCTTTAATCTATCTCTGTAAATAATCCACTTTGATTTTGCAACACCTCTGTCATCGCGGTTGCTCCACCCAGCAGTATAATAATTCTGGTACATTTTTTTGTCAATAAACTGCGGGTTCATGAACACAAGCCCGCATAACCTGCATTTTACAATATTGAAACTCTTTTGTTTATTTATTTCAAACCTTTTGCTGACATCCGTAGAACCGCAGATATTACATTTTACGTCTTTCCACATTTTACAACCTTCAGATATACGTTCTCGCCCCACCTAGCAGGCAAAAATTGCAAGAATCGTTCAATCCTGTAAAAAATCGGCAAAACAAGTCTCGGTGATTTCCTGAAAAGCGTTTCTGGAAGATAGAACATTCCGACTGATTTGTCTATTTTCAACCCCATGCCAGCCAAGTCTTTTTTAATTGACGAGTATGTGAATGACGGCTTTTTTATTTTGTGTTCGTGCTCTGCTTTGTAAAAAACCCTTTTTCGGACGTTCATCAGAAGCGACCATATGCATGTCCTGTTTGGTATTTCAAAAACAATAAGCCCGTCATCTTTTGCAACCCTGATCATCTCTTTTATTACTTTTTTGTATTCAGAGAGGTGCATAATTATCTTTAAGCCAGTAACAACGTCAAATGTCTTGCCTTTATACCTGAGATTAAAGATGTCGCCGCTTTCAAATTTTATTTTTGGGTTTTTCTTTCTTGCGACCTTCAGCATATTTTCCGCAGCATCGATGCCGATGATATCTGCGCCGTGCTCGAACAGATCACTTGTGAAGCGTCCGGTGCCGCAGGCGACATCAAGGATTTTCTTGCCTTCTGGCTCGACAAGCTTTCTGACTATTTCCAGCTGTATTTTGTTTATCAGTTGCCCGCCAGCAGAACCGAACCTTTCCGTGTCATAGCTCTTTGCTTCTTCTTCGTAGCCAGAAACAATGACACTCATAATAGTTCCTCATATATTGAGACAAGTTTTTTAATTATCGGCTTTTTGTCATGGTTCTTTATGATGTAATTTCGTGCATTTCTTCCGATGTTGCCTGTTTTCACGTCTGTTATTTCAAGTATTTTCTCGTGAAAATGCTTTGGGTCTGACAGAAAACCATTCTTTTCATCAGATATTATCTCCTTCAGTGGTTCTATGTTTGTTGTTATCACTGGTTTTCCACAGGACATAGCCTCTAGCAAAGCATATGGTATTGGAAATGTTCCGTAAACCGTTCTAAACGGTAAGAATATCAGATCTGTTGCATTGTAGAATTTGACCATGTCTGTATTTTTGTGGATTACGACATTTTTTATTCCAGAAAGCTTACTGAAAAGGCCTTCGAGGCCTTTATCGCATGACCTTATGGCAAGATTAAATATTATTTTTTCATTTTCTAGAGACTTTATTGTTTTGTACAGCTCATAAGCGCCCTTTTCCTTGTTCAGGGAGCCAAGATACGAAACAGTGAATATTTCATTTTCCCTGATCTTTAGTGGTTTGAAATGGTTGTGGTCAATAAAAACCCCTAGCTTCTCTACATTTTTCAACCCCTTTCTCTCAAGATAACCTTTCTGGTAGTCCGAAACTGTGAGAATTCTGTCCACCTTCCTCATGTAAATCCGTGTAATAAGCCATCTTGGTAAATTTTTGATGAATGTCTCGGGTGGGCTCATTGTTAATGAATGCAATGACGGTTTTGTTGAAATTATTTTCCTGTGGGTATACGGCTCGATAAACCCACCGAACAGATGCGCAATTCTTGCCTCTTCATGGCTGTTTGTGAAATCTATCTTTGACCTCAGGCTGTTTATTATTGAATCAAAATATTGCCTCCCACCTTCCAAGTGAAAATAATTCTTGTTATCAACAACGCGTCTGTTAACAAAGATCTTAGGTTTCATAAAATACCAGCCCTGTCAAAAAAATCCTCATATTTTTTAATTACAAATTTTTCTTCGTTCAATATTTTTTCCCTGGAATTTTTGCTCATTCTTTCTCTTATATTTCTGTCCAAAACTACTTTAGTAATAATATCTGCAAGCTCTTTGCTGTCTTCAAAAATAAAGCCGCAGTCATCAGTAACCATCTCCGGCATTCCGCCAACATTCGATGCAATAAATGGCAGTCCACACGACATGCCCTCAAAAATTATTCTTGGAAAGCCCTCTGTATATGCCGGGTGTATTCCAAAATATGACTGCTGGTAAAATTTCAGAAGCTTGTCTATTGTCATGACTCCCGGGAGGTTGAACTTACTGGAAAATTTTCCTATTTTTTCCCTTATAAAATCCTTGTTGTGCCCTGTGAAAGTAAATGATATTTTGTCAAGCACTTCATTGCCTATGTAATTTAAGCTGTCTATGATAAGTTCTGGTCTTTTTGCCTTGTTCATTAAATCCTGAGTCACGAATAGAAAATTGAAATTTTTTGCCCTTTTGGCGGGTGGCTTGAAAATTTTTGTGTTTGGCGCAGAATAAATATATGTGGTCTTTTCTCTTTTTGCACCTAGGTTCAGCAATTCGTTCATTGTGAATTTTGACACAGCTATGAAATAATTGTTGTTTCCTGACCAGAAATATTTGTGAAGCAGTTTTGCCATTACATATCTTGCGTAATGTGTATGAAAGCACCGACCTTTTTCACACAACTTAAGGTAATCGAGGCTCATTCCATATCTTATAAAATTCTTTATTTTTGTGCCCTTTGTCATATAAGGTCCCCAGAAGACAGGCGTAGAATAAACAGCAAATTTCTCTTTTTCCGCCAAATCCCTTATTATCTTTCTTCCCTCGATGCCAAATTTCAAACTGTTCTTGTTTTTTGTGTATATATCAGCCCCTTCGATGTGCCCCATTATCTTGACATCATCAAAAAATTTATTGAATATTCCGAGATTGAATGATTTTCTGTAGTAATCAGCAGTCATCGTCTCGTCAGCGCCGCATTCTATCACTACTATCATGTCCATTTAATCATCTCTTTTTTGCAACAACAAAAGTATTATAAACCAGGCGTTTTTTCATTATAGATGGATTGAAATACAGCCAATGATTTTTTATTTTTAAACCAGACCAACCGGTCTGTTCAATAATGTCAAAATATTTTTTAATTTCATTTGTTATATCAAAGAAACCAAACATGGATATATGGCTATCGGATTCCCTGCCCAAAAGGCAAATGATCTTGTGCGGTATACTGTTTATATTTGGTGTTGACATGATTAACAAACCGTCTATTTTAAGAATCCTCAAACACTCTGTAATCAGTTGTTTGTAATTTCTTATGTGCTCGATTGTATCTAGGCATAGAATGACATCAAAAATATCATTTTTAAATGGAAGCTCGTAATCGATATCAAAACGTATTGGAATTATGCCCTTTTCAGAAGCTGATATTAAACCCTTTACATATACTTCTTTATCAATACCAATAATACTATTGTTTTTAACTAAAAAACTTGTCATACGCCCTTCGCCGCATCCTATATCCAGAACTATCTTACCCTTGATATCATAATCCTCGGCTATTCTCTCAAGTATTCTTTTTCTCGGGAGTAATTTTTCATATTTTTCTATAGTCATTATCTCAACTTTTTTATTTAACTTTTATTAGTTTGGCAACAACTACAAAAGACATATGTAAAAGTGGGAATATTCTCATTAAGATATTTAAAAAGAGATATCTCTTTTTCTTTGATTTCATCTTATCACCGTCTAAGCATTTTTCTCTCGCAACTGTCGTAGAGTCACCATCACAAAACCATCTGAAAACAATAATCTGTTGGGCATCCTTATCTTTAACTTCGGTATAAATGACTTTGTGGGATAAAAGTCTGGCTTCATATTAAGATATTTGCATAACCTTTTCATAATATGCACAGATAAAATATGCCTGTGTTCCTTATCCCAGCCATAATCCCTAAAAAACAATGGTCTGCCTGTAAATAAGAAATACAGCCGAGAAAACAAATTTGAAAAGTTCGGCAACAGCACAACTATAATGCCTTTTGACACCCTTTTAGCCTCGCTTAATGCTCTTACTGGATTGTCTACATGCTCTAATACATGGCACATAATTATAACATCAAAGGAATTATTCCTATATGGTAAGTTTTCTGCATCCCCATAGTCAGACATGCCATCAACATCGCAGCCTGACACTCTATTATAGCCATGCTCTTTAAGGCACATAATCATACTTCCATCTCCGCATCCCACATCCAGTATCTTTGCGTCCTTTCTTATTTTATATTTATCCAGCATATCCAGAACATACACGCCATTGGATGTCATACTAATCCTCTTTTACCTCTAAAAACGCACAACATTTTCATTTAACCAACCTCTCAAATGCCTTCCTAAACTTTTTCTGGCTCTTTTCTTTTGTATGTTCTTTTGCTGTCTTTTTGCACTTTTTTGATAATTTTCTCAGGTCCTTATTAAGTAAATCAATGGCATGCCCGGCAAAATTATCTTCAAAAACAAGTTCTTTTGGCACAAAATCCTTATTGCCAACACCGGTTGAAATAAGCGCAGGCACGCCAGCTGCCATGCTTTCTGTAACAGTTACAGGGCATGGATCAAACCATGAAATGTGCATGAACAATTTTGATTCTGATAGGTTTTTCTTTAATGTCTCTATTCCTGTTTGTCCCAATATATTGATCCCACTTTCATTCTGCAGGTTTTTTGGAATCCTCTCTCTTATCAAATCTCCAATAAGCGTGAGTGTTGCTTCTGGCACTTCTTTTTTTATGTCCCTAAAGCAGTCTATAAGCCCTTCAATATTTTTGTCTGGTCTGTGCTTGCCTATGAAAATAATGTTTTTGCCTTCAAGCTTTGGCTTTATTTTCAGAAATTCTGCGATATTGGCAAAGGGGTGAACAATTTCTATTGGGCAGCTAATGTATTTGCTTGCGTATTGCTTGGATAATGATGAAACAGCGATAATGCCATCGACGTGCTTTATTATCTTCTTTATGTATCTTTTTCTTACAATGTTATATTTTGGCATGTCGTAAAACATGGAGTCAGCAGAAATCATGATAAGTTTGCATCTAAATTTTTTCTTTAATTTTACTGCCATTGGCAGGCATGTCCCGCCCTCGGCTAGTATGACATCGTAATCTTTTCCTACATTTATTTTCGATAATTTTGCGCTTATAGGCAGCATAAAACCTTTCAAACCCCTAGGGTTTGAATCCAGAAAATCCGCATTAACAGACTCTGCCCATGCCCTGTGGGCTGCATGAACCCCATGATCGTGAACAAACAAGACTTTCATAGGAATAATAATGAGCAAATGCTTAAAAATGGTTTTAGTGTGTTTATTTTATTACTTTTAAAACAGCTTGAATATCACCATTTACATTCCAAAGAACCTTATCGAGCTTTATTAAATGAATGAATTTTCTTAGTGCGCCTCTTCTTTCAATTTTCATGCTTACTATTTCATATTCAAAATCAAAGTAATATGACGTGCCCCTATTTTTTGTAAAATACTCAAACGTTCCTTCTGCAAAGAATTTTTTGTGCGTTGGGTCTGCAAACGCTGCTTCTGTTTTGTAGTGAGGCACGGTAATTTTTACTATTGCATTATTTTTGCATACGCGCCATATCTCTCTCATTATTTTTTCTGTATCTGAGATATGTTCTATAATGTGCTCGGCAATTACTTCATCAAACGTATTGCTTTTGAATGGCAATCTTCTCTCCATATCTACAATTTTGTCTGGTTTGCATCTCGGATTTATATCAACATTTATATATCCTTCATATTTTTTGTTCCCGCAGCCGATATTTAGCTTCATGATATCACAATTTATTTTTCTTCCTTTCTGGTATTATTATTGCCTTTTCCATTGGGAACAGCCGCTTGAACAGGGCCCGTGGGTATCGCTTATATTTCACAGGAAAAGGGTATAAAATATATCTGGTAATGTCTGCAAGAAAATAAAATTTCTTTGGTAGTTTAAAGTATAATGAAAGGACAGAAATATAAGAGTCAATCATCTTTGCGCTCATTGTAGGCAAATCAAGAAACGATTTAACATAAAAACCGATACGTGGTTCTTCCTTTATGTAATTTTTTTTGTAACAAAAGTCTCCTAGTTCTGTACCTCTAAAAGGAAAATAAATGCTGAATTGCTTTCTGTCTGTTTGCAGTTCTTTATTGAAATCTATTGTTTCCAAGATTGTTTTTCTCGTCTCACCTGGGACCCCAATCATATTGAACGTGAATGTTTGAAGTCCAGCATCTTTTGCAATTTTGAAAGCATTTCTTATCTGCTCCTTTGACATATTCCTTTTCAATATTTTATTGCGTAATTCATCGTTTGCATTTTCTATCCCCATTAGAATAATATAGCAACCAGCATCTTTCAGAGCCTTTATTATTTCAGAATCAACCGTGTTTGCTCTTGTCTGGACCGTGAACGGTATGCCTATCTTTTTTTCATATTTATTGCAGAATTCTATTGTTCGTTTCTTGCTTGTTGTGAATGTTTCATCTATGAATGCTACGCTCTTTATCTTTTTTTTCCTATCAACTTCTTTTATCTCATTAAAAATACTTTCAATATTTCTATATCTTACAAATTGTTGTCCTGAATATAATTTAATCAGCTTATGATTTATGCAATATGAACAAATGTTTGGGCATCCTCTCCCAGTCATAAACTGTTCATTGTCATAATTCTCAAACAGTTCTCTGTCAGGAAACGGTAAAGAATCCAAATCTTTAATTAATGGTCTTAGTTGATTTTTATAAATATTCCCGTCTTTTTTTACCCAAAGATTTTTTATTTTTGTTATGTCCTTTTTTTTATCAATTGTATTAAGCAGGTCAAGCAACGCACCTTCTCCCTCGCCTCGACATATTATATCTACTGATTCTGGTTTTATGCATTCTTCGGGGCATATAGTAGGATACGGACCGCCAATTATTATCGGTATGTCAAAATATTTTTTCACTAAACCGGACAGAAATACCGCAAACTTGAAATTTGTGTCCATTGTCGTTATTCCTATTATATCAGGTCCGAATTCTTTTATTTTTTTAACCAGCCCACCCTCGTCATCATATTCAAACGCAGTCCAAACCTTTTTTATTTTTTTCCCAGCTTCGTAGAGAGCTGTTTTATGCCCATTTTTTTTGACAAAGGATGAAAGGTAAGCAATACCCATATTCATCCAGTTGCCATATATTAGTGCTGGTGTTATAAACAATATTTTTGCCATTGAACCACTACGAATAAATTTTCTTTTTACAAATAAACCCAATTTCAACTACTATTTTTCTTTTTGGGCTGAATGTTTTTAGGAAATAATAAAATAACCCTTTTTTAAACATTGGGGTTGTTTTTATTTTTATTTTATTTTGAATTTTGAAATATTTTTGTAGTTGCCTTTTTATTTTTCTTTCGCTGTATATATGCGGGTGTGCTATTTGTCTGAATGGGAGAGTGTTTTTTTCTATGAATGTCAATAAAAATGACGCAATATAAGAGTATGTGTTCAATGAAATGAAAATTACTCCATCGTCCTTCAATAAGCTTTTCATGTTACTTAATGCTTTATCTGGATTCTGGCAATGGTCGAGCATGTTTGTTGCTACAATCACATCATATTTTTCTTTGCTTGTAAATGTTTCTATGTTACCTTTAATCGCTTTAAATGGTGTGCCTGGATATGGTATAGTATCAATACCTGTCTTTTCTCCTTTGATGAATACTGCTGAACATAATTTGCTACAGCCCACATCCAATATCTTTGTGGAAGCGTTTGTCCAGTTAAATTCATCTGACAAAAAGGCGTAGTTGTTCAATGTTCTTTTTATTTCTTTGGTCGATGTTGTGTCCCAGGCTCTTTTTTCTTTCTTCTGTGCTTGAAGCCATCTTCTTTTTGAACATTTCATATTAAACCACGCAAATATTCACTTTATTTCTTTGCAACTACAAAACTTAAAAAACCAATCTAGACCAATGGCATTAGTTTTTTAATTAGTTTCTATGCCCGTCTGACCTTAAGCTTTTGCCAAGCTGTCAATAACTTTGTCATGCATGGCTATCTGTTTTTGGACAGCAAAATCCTTTATGTGCTTCTTAATATAATTTATATCGTAATCCATGAAGCGTATGGCACCCTCTGAAACCTCTATTCTGGTTTTGCATGCTATTGCTTCTAAAATTACTGCAGGAAAAACCTCAAACTTTGATGGTAAATAAACAATTTTTGCCTTGTTATAAAATTCTGCAAGTTTCTTCTGACTAACATTTCGTACAACCTTGTATCTGTTTTTCCTGTCTTTTGCTGCTTTTTCCCAGATGTATTTCTGGTTTTTGTTGGCGTCGTCCCTACCAACACCAATGCACAGGTTTTGCTTTTTTATTTTTTTGTTTCTTTTAAATATGTCTAAGTCTATGCCGTTTGGTATAGTGTTGTATTCCTTTCCAAAAAGCTCTAGCGAAAATTTCCTTGTGATCGTTATTATTCTGTCTGCAATTTTTTGGGCGATCTTCTTTGTTAATTTGTTTTGATCATAAGATAATTTGCTTATACAGTAAATGATTATCTTTTTTTTACGAATCTTATACTTCATAGCCCGTCTGAGAATAGTGTGATTAAATTCAAATAAATACACAACATCAGCGTCTTTTGGGTTGTCCACAACATTGTGCTTTGAGTATTTTTTGAAACTTTCAATAAATACACGCCCGCCAGTATACTTTGGCAGTATTCTATCAAAATAAACATTCATATCATCACTTTGCCATTACTTTGATTTCATTTCAGCAGCCTTTCATAAACAGGTTTTAGTGCGTCTCTGTATGAGATTGCCCTTAGCATGTGGCCAAGCATCTTTTTTGGCTTCTTTTTCATTGTCATCATTATCCTAAGCTCATGCCTGACAGAATACCATTTTTTCGGGTCAAGGATATATGATCTCTTCAGGTTCCTGAATTCCTTGTATATCTGCTTTTCCATATCAACTATCTGTTTGTCTGTCACGTCAAGCTTGAGCGGGCATTTGTGCGCATGCCTTGAATATTTAGCATAATCCATGTAATCTTTTTTGAAAATGCAGCTCTTTACTACCTGTTCATATAAAACTGTTCCTGGTTCAGGGAATGTTATGTGCAGGTCTATTCTGTCTGGCCTTAATGTTCTTATGCCAATTCTGGTTTCGTTCATGGTTTCCATTGTTTCTCCTGGGTAGCCGAGCATAAGGTTGCAGACAGTAAACATCTTCGCCTCATTGCACCACCTGAATGCATCTATCTCCTGCTCGACTATGGTTCCCTTGTTCATGTTGTTGAGTATTTTTTGCGAGCATGACTCCACCCCAAAGGAGATATTTTCACAGCCTGCTTTTTTCATTGCAAATATAAGTTCCCTGTTAACAGTATTGACCCTGCTGTTTATAGCCCATCTAAGATGCAGGTCATTTTCCTTTATTAGTCTGCAAATATTGTGCACTCTTTGTTTGTCCAAAGTGAATGTGTCATCCTGAAAATAAATTTTGTTTATCCCGTATTTTTTCTTCAGGAATATTATTTCCTCAACCACTTTTTCAGGGCTTCTGAATCTTGTTTTTCTCCCGAAAAGGTTGTGTACAGTTGGCTGACAAAAATTACAATTAAACGGACACCCGCGGCTTGTAAACATTGTTGTAGCAGGCGGCTCTGTGAAATAGTCTATCCCGAATCTTTCGCAGTAATAATCAAACGTAGGCAGCAAATCCCGTGCTGGCATTGGCAGTTCGTCAAGATTTTCTATAGGCGGCCTCGGCTCTGTTATTTTTATTTTTCCTCCTTCCTTGTAGCCGATTCCCTTCACCTTTGCAAGGCTTCTTCCTTTTTCAATTGTCTTTATTAATTCAAGAAGTGTTATTTCGCCCTCACCGATGACAATATAATCCACGCCCCTGATTTTCAGAGTCTCTCTTGGGAGCACAGTTGGATGTGGGCCACCAAGTATTACAGGTGTTTTTGGCATAATCTCTTTTACATAACCAACTATGTTTAACGAGTTTTCAAGAAAAGGCGTCATGCAGGATATTCCCATTATGTCATTCTCGTTCTTTTTTATCTCATCCTTGAGCTCTTCTTCTGTTTTTATCAGATTGGTGTCAAGAATCTTGACAGGAACATCATTCTCCCTCAAATAGGCTGCAAGTGACATCACGCCTGTTGGCGGCTGGCTCATGTTTCTCTTGAAGTTCGGATATATCAGAGTTATTCCCATGCTCATAAACATCACGTCTTTATTCTGATTGTTATACTTATATTCATTATCCACCGACAAGCCGTGGCAAATGCTTTATAAATCTTGCAGGGTTTTCCCTGAAATGCCACCATAAAATCTTCAGTTCTGTTTTTGCCGAATACCATTTTCGAGGCTTGAAAAAATATGAGCGTTTCATGCCACGAAACATCTTATAAATTGAGTTTTCAAATGCTATAAGTTCTTCTTTTGGTATGTCCAATTTAAGCAGGTAATGATGGCCATGTCTTGTGTACTTTTCATAATTATCCTCGAGCAGTAAATTGTTTTTCTTTGCAAACTCGTGAAGCTGCGTCCCGATTATCGGGTTTACTATATGCAAATCAATCCTGTCAGGCTCTATTCGCTTTATCAGTTCTTTTGTTTTAATAAGGTCCTCCTTTGTTTCACTAGGGTAGCCGAGCATCAGGCTTCCGACGCTGAACAGCTTTAATTTTGTGCACAATTTGAATGCCTTTTCTATCTGCTCTGTGGTTATGCACTTGTTCATTTTATCCAGCACGTCCTGCGAGCCTGACTCAACGCCAAAGCTGAGCCTTGTGCAGCCTGCGTCCTTCATCGTTGTGAGCATTTCTTCGTCTATGGTATTTACCCTGCTGTTTGTTGTCCATTTTATCTTTAGGCCTCTTTTTTTGACCAAGTCACAAAAATCAAGGATCCTTTGCTTGTTTGCTGTGAACGTGTCGTCGACAAAATGAAACTTCCTCAGGCCAAATTCCTTGCCGAGGTATTCTATCTCATCAACAATATTATTTGCGCTTCTGAACCTTACTGCAGGGCCGAAAATTTTTCTCAGGCTTGGCTGACAAAAGTTGCAGTTGAACGGGCAGCCACGGCTTGTTATCATTGTTGTAGCAGGCGGTGATGTGAAAAAGTCGCCGCCAACAACCTTGCAGTATCTGCTGAACATCGGTAGCAGGCTTCTGTCAGGAATCGGGATAGAATCAAGGTTTTTTATTGGCTCCCTTCTTTTTGTGATGATTTTTTTCTTTCCTTTCTTGAAGCCAATGCCTTTAACTGTAGAAAGTGCTTTGCCTTTTTCTATTGCTTTAATTAGTTCTACTATTGTTTCCTCTCCTTCACCAAGAACAATCATATCAACACTCGGCTCATCTAATGTCTCGTTTGGCCTTATTGTCGGATGGGGTCCTCCAAAAACAATAATTGAATCTGGAAGCAGTTTTCTTATCTTTTTTGAAATAAAAACAGCCTTGTTTATGTAAGGCGTTACAACAGATAAGCCTATAATTTTATTTTTATTTTTCAGTATCTCTTCTTCAAGCTCTTTATCGTCCTTTATGAATGTTGTGTCAAGGATTTTTACAGGTATCTTGTTTTTCTTGAGAACAGTTGCGAGATAAAGCAGACCTAGCGGCGGGTGGTTGTTATCTGTTTTGTATGCAGGATAAACTAATGTAATGCCTGTGGTCATAAAACCGCCTATATGCTCTCTCTCCAGTAATTCAGTACATCCTTCAGGGATTCGCCTATGCCGTATTCAGATTTCCAATCCGTTTCTTTTTTGAATTTTGTGCAGTCTCCAAGAAGCAAAGGAACATCAGAAGGCCTCAGCCTTGACTGGTCTTCCTTGACAGAAATGCTGGCTTTGCTTAGCTTAAGGTACGTATCCAGTATGTATTTTATTTCTATTGCCTTTTCTGAACAGATGTTGTAAACATCGCCGACTTTGCACTTGTTCAAAGCCAAAAAATATGCCCTGACAACATCCCTTACATCAACAAAATCTCTTTTTGCTGACAGATTGCCGACATAAATCACAGGCTCTTTTTTGCCATTTTCTATCTCTGCTATCTGCCGTGCAAAATCCGCTGAAACTATCTTTGCGCCGCTTCTCGGGCCTATTATGTTGAAGCATCTTGTCCTTACGATCTTCATGCCATAGCTCTGGAAATATTGAAACCCAAGCAAATCCTGCGCAACCTTTGTCACCGCATACGGGCTTAATGGCCTCAACTGGTTTGTCTCCTTTATTGGCGTTTCTTCCGGCCTTACTAAGCCATATTCCTCGCTGCTTCCTGTTATCAGTATTTTCGGGTTGTACCTGGATTTTCTCACAACCTCAAGGATATTAAGGGTTCCTATAACATTTGAATTGAACGTCTCCTGCGGAGCTCTCCAGCTTGTTGGCACGAACGATTGCGCAGCAAGATGAAATATCGTATCAGGCTCGCAATCATCTATTGTCTGCACGACTGCGTTTGTATCAGTAAGGTCGCATTCGAGAAGCGTCAGCTTGTTCTTGATGTGGTTTATGAATTCTAATTGTCTATGACGGCCGCGCACAGTGCCAAATACCTTCAGGTCGGGCTGTCCAACAAGGTGCTCAGCAAGATGGCTTCCTGTGAATCCTGTTATTCCTGTTATAAGCACATTCATGTTATTCACCATTTATCAGTTCAGCAAGTTTTTTTGTATTTTTGACAACATCAAACCTTTCCTTTGCCCTTTCTATTCCATTTTTCCCGTATTTTCTGCAAAGCTCCGGGTTTTTCATGAGCGTTTCTATGGCATCAGCAATCTGCTGGGGGTTTTTTTGCTCGACCATTATCCCGCAGCCCTCTGCTGCTTCTGGCAATGCCCTTATGTTTGTGTAAATCACAGGAATGCCGCAGGCCATTGCTTCCATTATTACTGTTGGTATGCCATCTGAATCGTTATCTTTTGCAATTATAGATGGCATACCAAATATTTTTGAACTATTTAATTCTTTAAGCAGATGTTCATCGCTTATGCCGCCGCCTATATGCATAAATTTGTATTTGTTCCCGAGCAATTCTATTGCTTGTTTTAAATATTTTAAACCTTTCTTTTCCAAGTCCCTGCCTACGAAAATAACCTGGTTTTCCTTCTTCGCTCTTTGTGGCTTGAATTTATTTGTATAAATTGAATTCGGAATTATGTAATATTTTTCTGCAAGCCCGTAATTCTCAATCATGTATTTCCTGTGCCATTCTGATGGGACTAAAACAAATTTTGCATGCCTTATTTTATCAAGCATTAGTTTCTTGCCTTCTCTTTTTACAAACAAATCCCTTGAGTGCGCTGAAAATGAAAAAGGTATGCCTGTTTCTTTTGAAACCATGTAACTTACCGTCGCTGTTGACGATGAAAAAAATGTATGTATATGTTCAAATTTGTCCCTTATTTTATTTGAGAAATACATGGCAATTGGTATGTATTTTATGTCCTTCCACGAGTGTGTTGTAAAATATTTGGACCATCTCATTATTTTTATGGGGTTCTTGGATTTTTTTCCGTAAATTACTCCATCTTTCATAATCTCTGGTGTTCTTATTGAGAAAATTGTTACATCGTGGTATTTTTTTAATTCTTTTATTTCGTCCTTGATAAATGTTTCCGAGCCTTTTGGATAACTGAACAAAATATATGCTATTCTTTTTTTCATAGTTCACACCTTTTTGGCAATTATGTAATACGCAGATGCCATCCCGTTCATGCCATCGTATCGCCTGTCGCCGGGGTTTGTCTTTACAATGGATTTTTCTATCATCTGCAATGGCTTAAAAAATATCATGAGTCCGGATGACAATGAATTTATTCTCTTAGGTAGCACGTTCCTGAAAAACCTTGTAAATAGCCAAGAAAGTGTTGAAACCGGACCCGCACAAACGCCAATGTCAACTATTCTGAAATTTCTGAATAAATGCTTCAACCCGTCTTTTGTGAACCTCCAGTAATCTGTTGGCGATGGATGGTAAGGCTGCATGAATGGCGTTGTTGAATACACGACGCCGCCCTTCTTCAGCACACGATGTATCTCATTCACAATTTTCTGCGGCTCCTTTGTGTGCTCCAGAACAGCTATAATCATCACGGTGTCAAACGAATTGTCCTTGAAAGGAAGTAGATGCCCGTCATTTACGACATCTGTTATTTTTGTTTTTTCTATATCGCTGTAAACAAAATTTTTGCTAAAATATTTGTTTCCGCACCCGATGACAAGCCCTATTTTTGTTTCCTCAACTATCCTTTTCCATGAACTGTCGACGCTTTTTGTCGGGTGAAAAAACCGTTGCATTTTATCGCCTCTAATTCAGTATCCTGATTGCAAGCCTTACCAAGATTTTTGGTATCGGCAGGTGCACTGATGTAAGTACGTCTATCTCGCTTTTTGTTATCGACTTTGTCAATAATATGAAAAATGCGTAAAATATAAAGCCGGCCACAAGCGCTATGACCAGCTCTATCCACGGGTTTGTTACCAGAATTGTTTTTATGGCAAAAATTATTAGCAGTGTCAAGATTCCGCCAACAAATATTTTTAGCAGATTAAACCACTGGATAAGCACGTTGATGTATTTTTTAACAAAATATGTTATCAATGAAAATCCGGCAAGAATTGATGCAATCAGCGACAGAGCTGCGCCTGTGATACCGATTATTGGGATAAGTATTATGTTAAAAACCACGTTAACTGCCATGATGACAAACGCTATCTTTGTGCCGAGCAGAGGCTTTCCTATGCCGATGATTGACGAAGAGAGAATGTAGTACATCGTTAATATTATTGAGCTCAGCGACAATAACTGCAAAGCAAATGAAGCACCCAAATATGTTTCGCCGAACAGCATTCCTATCACGTTTTCCGGGAATGCAATCATTATCAATGCAAGCGGTATTACAAGTATGAATACCGCCTTTGTAAGAAGCCCAAGCATCTCCTTTACTGTTTCACGCCTATTTTTTGTCCAGAGTTCTGAGATAACAGGCATCAAGACAACTGTTACCGTGCTTGCCACAAGCAGCAGAAGATTTGCCAGCGGCTGCGCGACCTGGTAAAGTGCAACTTCCTTAAGCGTGCGGAATGTTGAGATCAGGACAGTATCAACATTTAAAACAACGGACGATGCAACATATCCTATCATCAGCGGGGTTGAAAAATATAGTATCTCTTTTGAGAATTTTCTTGTTAACATTGTTTTTGCCCTTGTGATGAACGGGAATTTATACCTGAATATGAAAAATGATGTGGCTGTTATAATTATTGCTGTCAACAGGTATGCGTAAGGCAGGGCTAGAACGCCGAATGATATAAATGCTATTATGAAAATAAATCTCAGCAGGTAAGTTAAAAAGTCTATGGATGTGTAAATCCTTACCTTTCTTAGCCCCTGAAATGCGGATTGTATTATTCCGTTAAAGACAGATATCAGTCCGGATAGCGCTAGCAGGACAAGGACCTCAACCCCCCTGATGCTTTCAAAAAGCCCCTCAGACAGGCGACCTGCAAAGATGAAGACGATTGAAAATATTATAAACATGTAGACGAATTCTATGATAAAGGACAAAACTATACTTGATTTTATTTTTACATAGTCCTTGTTAACCATGTATTCCGGTATCTTTTTTCTCAGCGTGTCAGAAAAGCCGAGATTCCTGAATATGTTAAGAAGCCCGAGCAGTGATATCGCAGCGTATATCAGGCCGTAGTCTGCAGGTGCCAATGACCTAGCGAGAAATATGCGCATCAGGTAGCCAATTATATTCATTGCTACTGACATAACGAATATAAACATACTGCCTTTTACAATATGCTCTGCATAATTTTTTTCACTGCTTTGAGAGATGATATCACCTACGTAACCCTTTTTTCAGCAAAACAATAAGAAACTTGAATTAAAAGGTTAAATTGATTTCATTTACCGTAAAAAGAAGGCTCTTTTTGGCGCCTAGTCAAACTTTACCTTGAATAACTTGACTTCCCCGCCCCAGTTGTCTATATATTCGAAGTGTTCAAGGCCTTGGCCGTTGAAGAAAAACATGCTTGTGAATAAGGAATTCTCAAGTTCTGGCGGTATAAATATTGCTGTCTGCCTGCCAGGCTCAAGCCACAGCAAGCCCTTGACCTCTGCATCTTCATTTATTGCAGCCTTGCCAATTCCCTCTTTTGTGAAGTAAAACAGCTTTTCTATGTTAAGGAACTGGTTGCCTGCCTGCAGGTATGGCTTGAGCGTGCCGTTTATGTCATAGATAACAAATGCCTGGTTCTGTGCAACAGCATATGTGTATGCGATCGCGCCCTGGGCTGGTATCGGCTTTGCACTCGATAATCCTACAGCATAATAAATATACATCTTTCCCTTGTCAACAGGGTTCCATGTTGAAAAATACGACCACCACTGGCTCTTGCCTATCAGGTCAGCCGAAGCGATATAGTACATCTCTGTGCAGTTTGGTTTCATGTAATTCTTCAGTATTTCTATTGCCAGCGTTTCGTTAGCTGTAAGAAGCGTAGTTGATATGTCCTGTATGCGTGCTGTTGTTCTTTTACCATCTTTATACATAACAATATGGTTTATCCCGCTGTCATAGTTCTCTATTACCGTCCCTTCTTTTGTTTCGTTTGTGTCTATTGTAAGCAGCGCGTTTTGCGAGGCTCCGTCAAAAACAGCAGCCCTTCTTGCAATGCCTGTTATGAAATGGCCCGGATCCCAGTATGTTGCAATAACAGCGCATTCGGCTGTGTTGCTTTTTATCCAGTTTAATGCCGCCCACCAGTTGTCAGATAGAACAGTGCCCTGGTTCTTTGCCATATATACAGACGGGTCATAGTAGAAGTAATTCATCTCTATGATTATGAATATCAGCAGAATCGCAATAAAAATATACTTTTTTGTTATTTTGATCATTTAAACCCCTTCTTTTCGCTTAACAACCTCTAATTCATACTCGATTATTTCTGACGGCAAGATCCAGCACAAAAATCTTTCGTAAAATCTAGGCATGCTGTTGATTATGGGCGAGAAAATCCTGTTTAAAATTCTAGAATTCATGGAAAATGTTATTTTTATCTTCCTGGTTTTAAACATGGGGGTTTGGTTGCTCCAGTAGTTAAAGGTCCTGTAACTGAAGTGTATTTTATGTCCTGCCTCGCCCCAGAATATAGGCCCAGAGAAATATGGCGCATATATCCTTATTATTGCCTTGTTTTTTGAAATCCTGTAAAGTTCTTTAATCATCTGATTGAAGTCATTCAGATGCTCCAATATATGCGAGCAGTTTATCTCATTAAACTGGCTGGTTCTGAATGGCCATGGATATTTATTCAAATCATGCACCACATCCACACCGGGCATGCTTATCACATCTAGATTTATGTATCCTTTCATATTTCTGCTCCCGCAACCCAGATTAAGTTTATTCATGCTCAGCCCTCTGTCCTGTTTTTTTGCCGTCATCGGCAAGAAATATTTTGTCGAACAGCATCACAAGGAATATTGCAGAGCATATTGCCATTGGCGCGCTGAATAAGATGGAAAATCTTGTAGCAATCAGTGTTGCAATTAACGGCCCGATAAACCATATAAGCAGGAAGATTAATGTGTCAAGATGCTCTCTTCTTTTGACATAGGAATAAACCATATAAATAAGGCCGTATATCATCAGGAAGAATGGCGAGATAATTGCTGCCAGGGGGTTTGCCTCAATGCTTATTGCAGTTACGCGCTGTATTACATCCTTTAAACCTCCGGGATTTTGCAATTCTGCGACAGAAACATAAACATTCGGGAATTCTCTGTTTTCCTCGCCCTTTATGTCGCCGAATGAAAACGGACCCTGTATCGAGCCTGTCACAAAACCAATGCCCTGAACTGAAGCACCAATGGCAAAGTAGATAATCAGTATTATAATAAAGCTGAATATCGGGGCTTTCAAACCAATAAAAGTCTTTCTTATGCTTCTTGTTTTTATAATGTCAAAGAGTATCTTGATTATAAAAAACCCGGCAAGAAGCCACAGGACAAACCATTCTCCGGCCCAGGCAAGTCCCCATATCCCAAAAAATATCCCGGTTATTATGGAATACAGCAAAAGCCGCTTGCTCATAATTGTTTTGATTTTGTCAGCATATTTGTATGAAAGCAGGAACAGTGCAATAACGATTAGCGGAAGCAATAAAACGATTGCATCGCTGTCAGGGTCGCCGCCTAAAGTCCTTGACATAACAGAGATGTCAAAAACCATAAAGAATGCTGCCAGAACACCTGCTTTTCTATTGTAAAGAAATTTTCCTATAAAATACATTGGTATAGCGAGCAATGCCGCAAGCAGCGGCGGAAACCATATCAGGAACTTCCATATCTCTGTTGGCGATATTGCATTATAAATCATATATGAATAAGCAGCCAGATACTGGTACGGGACAAACGGGCCTGCTGTTCCTGGTATTCCAGTGCCCTGTGGCGGCAGGAGTAAAGGATCATAGCCTGGCATAACGCCGTTGTTGCTTACTATATTGCTTATCTCCCTGAAGAAGTTGTAGGAGTCTATGTTTCTCAGATACGGCCATCTGTAATCAAGTAGCCTTATTTGAAAGCCTGCTACCATTATTATGACTATCAGGATTAATGGCCAGTATTTTTTCAGAATCTTTATTGCCTTTTCTTTCATCATAAACACTCTTCAATATTGATTAATAAGAATGTTTTTAAATCTTAAATAATAGGCGTTAAAATTTGCTCTGCAGATAAAATTTCAGCAATGCTTTCAAGAGCATAAGTTTAGGCATTTTTTTCCACATCCTGGTTGGCATATCGTAATCTATATCTCCTATCTGCTGTATATGCTGCCCGAATTTGCTGAATAAATCATCTATCTGCCTGTTTGTCATTCTTCTGTATAATTTTCTGAGAAACAGCTGCCTTTTTATCTCAGCGCCAAAATCATGCTTCCAGTTCCATTCATAATATTTCAGGATATCTTCATCAAACTGGTCGCGCTCAAAAGCATATTTTATTGTATCCAGCGCGTGCTGCGCTGCCTTTAATGAAAATACTATGCCGCCGCCTGTTAGGGGCTTTGTCTGGCCGCAGGCATCGCCAACAAGCAGGATCCTGTTGGCATAGCTCTTTGTCATTCCAATAGGAATAAAGCTTCCGCGAACCTTTCCGTTTGGCAGATTCATTTTCTGCTTGAAGTAATTATAATATTCCATTGGCCTTACTGCTGTCATCAGCCCGTATTCATTGCTCTGCGGTATTGCCCAGGCAAAGAAATCAGGCGAATAGTACTTGTTGAAAAACACATTGACACAATCATAATCAAGGCTTTCTGTCTTGTTCATTATGCCCAAGGCGAGCATTGGTTTTTTATCTGTTATGACATTTCTTGCAATAGAGTTTGCTCCGTCTGCGCCTACCAGCAGTTTTGCCGTGTATTCATTTTTATCGGTTTTGGCTGTGATAAATCCCTCTGAGCATTCTATGTGCTTAACTGTTTCAAAGGCTGTTTTATGCTCTATCTTGTTTCTCAAAAACTCTGACATATCCTCTCGTTCTAGTATGTATGCAATATTTCCTTCTATCTCTATTTTATTGTTTTGCGAGACAAACCGCATCCTGCTTATCTTTTCCCGTATCAGTTTGTTTCCCTTAAAGAATTCAAAGATTCCTTCAGAAACAATGCCGCTGTCCTTTATGCTGATTTTTTTGTCCTTCTCTATAACAAGCACTTTATAGCGTTTCAGCTTCTCTGCCAGGTATGAGCCTGCAATGCCAGAGCCAACGATGATAATATCATACATTTAAAAAACTGTTTCATAAAAAGATTAAAAGACAACAAAGTCTTAATATTTAAGACGTTTTGCACTATACGATTAAGTTAATACAAAGCTGATATATTATGGGCACACTTTACGACAGGTTTGACAGGCGCTGGAAAATCTGGATGCTGATACCATTAGCACTGCTTGTTATTTCCATTGCCATTATTGCAAGCAACATCATAACAACAGGCTATTTCATGGACAGGAGCGTTGAGTTCAGCGGCGGCAAGATAATATCAGTCGGCGTTGATGTTGTTAATCTGCCTGAACTAAGGCAGGCACTGCCCTATGCCACCATACACCTTGTGACAGGCATTACAAATACATTACAGGTAGAGGTTTCATTCGAGAAAAACGAGACAGAGATATTCAATACAATACAGAATCATGCACATATCATAGGCCTGCCAACAACAAAGGCAGTAGGACCAGCACTTGGCGAGATATTCTTTAATCAGGCGCAGCTTGCGATAATACTTGCATTCATATTCATGGCCATTGTTGTGTTCATAATATTCCGCTCATTTGTGCCATCCGGCATAGTCCTGCTGTGCGCTGGCACAGAAATCTTATTTTCAATAGCCATATCCAGCCTGCTTGGCATTCAATTGTCTTTGCCTGTGCTGGCTGCATTGCTTACAATTATCGGCTATTCTGTTGACACGGATATTTTATTGACAACAGAGCTCCTGAAATCAAGCAGGGAAGAGGTAAAGGATAATATCAGAAAGGCTGCAAAAACTGGGCTTACGATGAGCTTCACGACAATTGTTGTTTTGCTTAGCCTGTACTTTGTATCCGGTTCATTTATTCTTGAGCAGATGGCGCTTGTCATACTTATCGGAATACTTATTGACATGCCGGCAACCTGGCTAACAAACGCCGGCATTCTTAGATGGTGGATAGTCAGAAAAGAAAAAAAGAGGGCTGAAAAAAATGAATAGATTAAAGATATTGAAAAATCCCAGGATCCTTATCTGGCTGCTCTGCATAGTCGTGTCAATAATACTCATTGCGCCAAACCCGAACCCTACTGGCGTTGTGATAATATACAAGGACAAGAATTCAACAATACCATTTGCTGTCAATGATGTCATCTATAAGATAAATGACCAGGTAGCAACAACAGATATCGCAAAGAACCAGTACTTTGGCATGACAAAACTGGAAACAAGCAAAGGAACAAAGTTTGTGAATGTTAATGGAACATTAGGCATATCTGTTGATAATGTCCAGCCAATGAATCTTAAATTTGGTTTAGACCTGAAAGGCGGCGTTCATGCTGTCATAGAGCCAAACTCTTCAGATAATGCAACGCTGCAGCAGATAATATCAACGCTGCAGACCAGGATAAACGTATATGGCCTGCGCGAAACCGTGTTCCGTGCAACAAGTTATGAAAACAAAGGCTATGTGGAGATAAGCATAGCAGGCGGAAACGAGTATGAATTAAGAGACCTGCTGGAAAGGCAGGGCAGGTTTGAGGGAAAGATAACGTTCAATCTCAAGGCAAACAACAACCAGGCAGTATTAAACCTGGACAGGGATTATAAGATAAATGTAAAAAGCAATTCAATAGAGATAGACGGCAAGGAATACAGGATTAACGATAAATTCACGCTTTCTGATATTGCATTTGTTCTGGATGAGATAGGCGAGAATAAAATAAACATGACAGCAGACATCTTCAGCGGCTTTGACATAAAAACTGTTTATTTTGATCCACAGCACTCAAGAGTGGAATTAGTGAGCCAGGGAAACTATAGATGGATGTTTGGTATACAGATAAGCCCTGAGAGCGCGCAAAGGTTTGCAGCAGTTACGCGCAATATTGCAGTAATACCTGGCATAGGCGGCGAGAGTTATCTGGATGCAAGGCTCATGCTGTTCCTTGATGACAAGATGCTGGATGAGTTGAACATTGTTTCAACGCTCAAAGGCAAGGCAGAGACAGAGATATCCATAACAGGCGGCGCAAAAAGCATTGACGAGGCCACAAAAGAACGTTCAAGACTGCAGTCTATCTTGCGCTCAGGCGCATTGCCTGCATCCATTTCAATTGTTCAGCTGGATACAATATCACCAAACCTTGGTTTAGGTTTCTTGAAAAATGCTGCAATTGCAGGCCTTGTTGCAATGCTTGGCGTGCTTGTTGTTGTCTCAATACGATACAGGAAGCCAAAATTAGTAGCGCCTATGATAGTAATCTCATTTAGCGAGGTATTGATAATCTTGGGCATTGCTGTTGCAATAAACTGGACCATTGACCTGCCTGCAATAGCAGGCATAATTGCATCTGTGGGCACTGGCATTGACTCGCAGATTATTATTTTAGACCAGACGCTGCGCGGCGAGACAAAGATCATGACGCTGAAGGAAAAGCTAAAGCGCGCGTTTTTCATCATATTCGGCTCAGCAGGAACAGTCATAGCAGCCATGCTGCCGCTTGTTGCAATAGGTTTTGGCATGCTGCGCGGCTTTGCCATTGTCACAGTAATCGGCGTTCTTGTTGGCGTATTCATTGCGCGGCCTGCCTACAGCGTGATAGTCGAAAAGATGTCAAAAGCCTATGAAGAATCATAAGTCTTTGTATCATAAGTATTCTTAATATGTCTGCGGGCTACATGGTAAAGCAAAGCTTTACCTGTACAGGAGAATCTTCGATTCTCCATGTAAAGCCCGCAGTATGTAAATACTTTGATCTCAAAGAGTATGGCTTAAAAGCCATAGTATTCATACTCTTTGCAGATGATATTTTGTTCTTCTTTTAATTAAATTTATTACGTGAGTAGCCATATCTCATTTTGACAGCGAGCATGGCAAGCATATCATTTTTTTATACTTATCCTGACAATTTATTCTAAGATGCTTATGAAAACCCTGAAATTGCTTGCTGTATTAATGCTGATTAGTTGCGCTGTTTTATTAGCCAGCGGCTGTGTTCAGGAAAATAATGCAATAAACACTTCTTTAAACATGACACAAACACAGGGGCAAGACAATCAGACAGGCTCATTAACAGGCACAACGCTGCCAAATAATCAGGAACAAAATCAAACACAAACAGCACAAACAACAAATGGCCTTATTGCAGCGTATTATTCAGGCATAAAAATAGAGGGCGAGCCTGCTGCAACAGGCGTGATAAATTCTCTTAGCCTTGTATGGAACGAAACCAATCAGCCAGAAGGCGTTGACTGGAAGCGGTTTGCTGCGCAGTTCTCTGGTAAATTGACTATAGAAAAAGAAGGCGACTATATATTCGTAATCACAAGCGACGATGGCTCAAGATTGTACATTGACAATGTTTTATCAGGCGACCTGTGGGATTCAACTGGCGTTAATTCAAGAAGCGTGGCAAAGAAGATGACAGCAGGCAGGCACGATATAAGAATAGATTACAAAAATATCGGCGGCAGTGTCGCGAAGCTGAAGTTAGAATATTGGTCAAGCCCATTAGGAATAGAAAGGCAGGTAATCCCGATAAATTTGTTCACAATAGAATAATATTTTTAATTATTCCTCATACCGTATCTTTATCTGCTCAAGAAGTATCTCAAACAATGCAGGCTCGACCTTAAGGATGTCATTGTTTGTTATAATGCCAACAAGCATGTTCTTGTCAAAAACCAGCAGTTTCTCTATCTTTTTTTCAACCATGAGCCTTGCTGCCTCTTCTATTGTCTTGTCTGGCGTGATAGTTACAGGATTTTTTGTCATTATATCAGCCAGAGTTTTGCCATTCTTTGCCGCAACATATTTGTAAACAATATCTGTTGTCGTCACAATGCCTTTTATGTTTTTTTCTCCTGTGACAACAACTGAGCCAATGCCCTCGTCCCTCATAATCTTGGCAGCTTTTTCTATGGGCTCTGCCATATCCAGCTTTTTGACATCTGTCTGCATGACCTCGCCCACAAGCACCTTGAATTTCATAAAAGTACCAATTATCTAATCTACAACAAAAGATTAATATGTTTGGAATACCGCTATATTTGTGCAATGAATAAATTCTCAGTATTCTAACACACCAAAAACCACTACTTTAAGCAGTGGTTTTTTATAATTACCGAAATTAAATAATGCTATGACACGAGTTTTAATATTTGGTGATAGCATAACAGCCGGTGCCTGGGACAAAGGGGGCGGGTGGACACAGAGGTTAATCAAATTTTTGTTTGGGAAGGTAATAGATGGGAATGATTTCTATGGATTTGCTTATAATCTCGGAGTTTCCGGCGACACGACAGAAGATTTATTAGAAAGATTTGAATTTGAAACAAAGGCAAGATTAAAAGATACAGAAGAAACAGTATTCCTATTTTCTATTGGGGCCAATGATTCCGCATTAGTTCATAGTAAAAAATCTATGAATATTCCAGAAAATAAATTTAGAAAAAACATTCAAAATCTGATTAGGCTTGCTCAAAAATACTCTTCAAAAATTGTTTTTGTAGGGCTGTTTCCTGTAGACGAACCTAAGGTAGATCCTATACCGTGGGCTCCTGATAAATCCTACAAATATCAAAATAGCAAAGAATATAATGATATAATAAAAAATGTATGCATCAAAAATAAGATTTACTTTATTGACATGTTCAACAAAATAACAAAAATGAATTACAAAAAATTATTGGAAGATGGTGTTCATCCAAATACAGAAGGTCATAAATTGATTTTTGAAAGCGTTAAAGATTTCCTAATTAAAAATAAAATCATCTAAATAAATAGGTGTTGTGACATGGTAAGAAAATATTCTAAGGGTTACAGAAGCGAGAGAGAATTGCTTTTTCTTCTTCACGATAAAGGTTACATGGTTATACGCGCGCCGCACTCAGGCAGCATTAATCTTGCAAGCCCTGACATCATTGCAGCAAAAGACGGAAAGCTGATTGTCATAGAATGCAAATCACGAAAAGCCGCGTTCACAGTGCCGAAAGAACAATTAGATGAATTGCAGGAGTGGGTTGACAAGGCAAAAGCTAGCGCATATATTGGCTGGAAAATTACAAGAAAGGGCTGGACGTTTCTGGATTTAAATATTGTGGTTAAAAATAATGGAAATATAGGCATGAAGTTTGCAGAGGAGCATGGTAAAGGAATAGATGCATTATGAAAAATAAAAAAGCAAAGAATGGTGAAATAAAAATAAGTAAAACAAGCGGGTTGTCTGGCTTTCATGCGCTTGATGCTGATGAAAGACTGAAAATAGTTAAGAATTTTGCAAACCTGACTGATGATGAGGTTGCTAAACTAAAATCTGGTTCTTGCCTTAATGAAATTGCTGACAAGATGATTGAAAATGTCATTGGTACAATACAAATACCAGTAGGCATTGCAACAAATTTTCTGATTAATGGCAAGGAATATCTTATCCCGATGGCGATTGAAGAAACGAGTGTTGTTGCAGCTGCGTCCCATGCCGCAAAGCTTGCAAGACCAGAAGGCTTTGAGGCAGGCTCAAGTGAACCAATCATGATAGGTCAGATTCAACTGGTTGGGATAAAAGAAAAGGATTTTGATAAAACAAAAAGATTGATTCTAAAAAACAAGAACAAAATCAAATCTCTTGCAAACAAAAAAGACTCTACGATGATAAAACTTGGCGGTGGACTGAGGGGTATAGAAGTCAGAAAGGTAAAATACAAAAATAAAATGTTTGTTGTTGTTCATCTATTTGTTGACGTCCGCGATGCAGGCGGGCAGAACTGCGTAAATACTATGGTTGAGTGCGTGAGTAAATATCTTGAAAATTTAACTGGTGGAAAAACCAGACTAAAAATCGTCTCAAACCTAGCAGACAAGCGCCTTGCCTGGGCAAAGGCTGTATGGAAAAAAGAAGTTTTGGGCGAAGCCCTTATTGATGCAATTCTTGATGTTTACCACCTTGCTGTTGCAGACCCTTACCGCTGTGCAACAAACAACAAGGGCATCATGAACGGCATTGATGCTGTTTGCATTGCCACAGGAAATGACTGGCGTGCGCTTGAGGCAGGCGCGCATGCATATGCAACATTAACCGGCAGTTATCAGCCATTAACAAAATACACGAAAAACAAAAATGGGGATCTTGTTGGTGAAATAGAACTGCCTGTTGTCGTAGGGCTTGTTGGCGGCGCAACCAAAATAAACCCAATAGCGCAAATATCATTAAAAATCCTCGGCGTTAAAAGCGCGCAGGACCTTGCAAAAATAATTGCGTGTGTTGGATTGGCAAACAATTTCGCCGCAATCCGCGCAATTGCAAAAGAAGGGATTCAAAAAGGGCACATGCGCTTGCATGCAACGAACATCGCGCACCAGGCAGGCGCAAGGCACGATGAAATTGACAAAGTGGCGAAATTAATGATCATGGAAGGCTGCGTTTCAGAAGCCAGGGCACGCGAGATTATAAAATCCATCAGAAATAAATAATTGGTTCTCGTCAACCTTTATATCCCAATTACGACAAAATTACTTCATGGTGCTTGAGGTATTGATAAACCCGAAGAAGGCAGAGGACAAGCCCTGGCATATTGTGTTTGTGAGCTTTGTCTATTCGTTCATAGCCATATTCTTTGCGCACAGCATGTTCCCGGCAGAATCGTCCATACTTTCAATAGCGCTTATAACAATAATATTCATCCCGTTCTTCCAGCGGCTGTTTGTCATTGAAGAAAAGAAGGAAAAGGTGGCTGCAAGGCATCTTATGCAGGGCAACCTGTTTTCAAGGCATAAAAAAATCATCTACGTGTTTTCAGCATTCTTCCTGGGCGTGATAATTGCAATGAGCTTTATCTTCATATTCTTCCCGCAGTTCAATGACGTCTTTAACGTTCAGGCAGAGACCATGACAAGTTTAGGATATAATAACCAGCAGGCCACGGGCCAGATAACAGAGGCGCAGTCATACAGCTTCTACAGGTTCTTTGAAAACAACACAAAGGTCATGATGCTTGTTTTTGTCCTGTCTGTATTATTCGGAGCAGGCGCTATTTTTATACTTGCATGGAACGCGTCAATAATAGCCATATATATCGGATATTTTGTGCAAACATTAACAAACAAGGGCATGGCTGCAACAACTGCCTATTTGTACGGCCTGCCTGTTGGCCTAGCCACAATTGCGCTTCATGGCGTGCCTGAAATTGCTGCATATTTCTTCGCAGGCCTGGCAGGCGGAATATTATCAGTTGGCATTATGCGCGAGAAACTTGGCGGCAAAAACTTCCATAAGATCTTCATTGATGCGCTGGTATTCTTGGCTGTCGCAGAATTACTGATATTTGCAGCTGCATTATTGGAAGCAGTGTTCTGATAGCGAGAAATATTATAGAACGATTCTTTGTCTTCTTAGCTTGAATGGGTTCTAAGAAACATTTTCTATTTTTTGAGCGAAAACATTCATGCCTCCCAAGAAACCAAACTTGTATAGAGATTTTAAACCAGCCAATTTTAACCATGTTTTGATGTCAAACCCAAATGCTTTTAATTTGTCTTCTTCAGAATAATGGATACCTGTTATTTTTAAAACATTAAAGCCAGATTTCTCAAGAGCCATTTTAATAGTTTTCTTAGAAAAATAACTTGAGTGAACAGGAACGTAATAAAAATGATTTTTACCTTTTATTTTTGCTATTAGGCTTTCCATATTACCTGTTCGGATAAAAATAAAACCACCAATTTTTAGGATTCTATTCATTTCTTTTAGATCTTCCATGGGTTTGGGGGTGTGCTCGATGACTTCTCGCATCGTTATAACGTCAAAGAAATTATCACGGTATTTACAATCTTTGATTTCACCTGCTTTTAATTTTAAATCAAAAGTCTTCTTTCCAAATTTTATACATTTTTTTGATATATCACAACCAAAAACATTCCAGTCTGGGTACTCTTTCTTTATAGAATAAAGAAAAGCCCCTGCCGCACAACCAACATCCAATAAATTTCCTTTATTTAATTTAGTTATTTTTGTTATTTTTTGAAATGTAGATTTATTAGATAAATGAACTAGTTCTTTTTTTCCTAACTTGAATGGTTGTAAAATATTATGATAATATTCCGATGGATAAAGTTTCTCAAGACTTTTTTTTGTTATCATGGGATTCATGTATATAAATCCGCAATTTTTGCATTTAACTATGTTAAAGCGAACGCCGCAAGAATCCTTTTGAAACAGCCATTTAAAATTATTTGAATTACATAAATTGCAATTGATTTTTTCAAAATTCATAACCTTTAATTTCTCTATAAATTTATAAACCTTTTTTGACTCGCCTCTGAGTTCTTCGGCTTGCCTATTTTTATGTTTCTTTAAGTTTATCCCAATTCTGACCCTTGGCTGCATCGCCATTAAATCATACATGCTAACAATCAATTTTTATTCTTTTCTGCTCATGGGTAAAGAATAAAAGAGTAAAATTTCATAGTGATAGCATGACGTCAAAATTCGGCATTGTCGGTTATGGCTGCTATGTGCCACGATTTAGGATAAAGGTAGAGGAGATAGCAAAGGTCTGGGACCAGGATGCGGAGAGCATTAAGGAAGGCCTGGTTATAGAAGAGAAAACCGTGCCAGACCTAGACGAGGACACAATAACAATAAGTGTTGAGGCTGCAAGAAATGCGCTCCTACGGGCCAAAATAGATGCCCAGAAAATCGGGGCTGTTTTTGTAGGCAGTGAGAGCCATCCTTATGTTATCAAACCAAGCGGAACAGTTGTGTCAGAAGCGCTTGGTATTGCGCCTGAAGTGCTTGTAGCTGACCTGGAATTTGCGTGCAAAGCCGGCAGTGCTGCAATGCAGATATGTTATGGTCTGGTAAAGTCAGGCGAGATTGAGTATGGCCTTGCTATCGGCGCTGACACAGCACAAGGCAGGCCGGGCGATGCACTTGAATACACGGCAGCAGCAGGCGGGGCAGCATTCATAATCGGCAAAAATCCCCTGGCAGAGATAGAAGGTTTTTATTCTTACACGACAGACACGCCAGATTTCTGGCGCCGCGAGGGCGAAGAGTTTCCGCGTCATGGCGCGCGATTTACAGGCGAGCCAGCATATTTCAAGCATGTGATATCTGCAAGCAAAGGCCTGATGAATAAGCTAAAATTGCAGCCAAAGGACTTTAACCATGTCGTGTTTCACATGCCAAATGGAAAATTCCCGATGACTGCTGCAAAAATACTCGGCTTTAGCAAGGAGCAATGCGCAGCAGGGTTTATTGTTCCAAAAATCGGCAATACGTACTCTGGCTCAAGCCTGCTTGGCTTGTGCAATGTACTTGATAATGCAAAGCCAGGCCAAAGAATCCTCGTCACCTCGTTTGGCTCTGGCGCAGGCTCTGATTCATTTTCATTCATAGCCACAGACGAGCTCCTGAAGAGGCGCGAGCTTGCTCCAAAGCTCAGCTATTACGCAAACAGGAAGCAATACATTGATTATGGTACTTATGTAAAATTGAGGAAAAAATTAAAGGAATGAGGTGAAAAAATGTTTAAAAGAATGCAAATTTATCCACCTTTTGCCAAAGGCGAACCGTGGGTGTTAATAGCAGGAAACTACGCATATGTTGAGGGCATGAACATGACTGTAATTGAGGAAAGGGGTGTTACTGCATTGCATTTGCCAGAATTAGGCGAGACATTCTACGCTGAAAGTGAGGCATTTAAATTAAAGGTAGGTTAAAAATGAAAATAGAGAAAATTCCTGATGGGGTTCTTTTAATGAATTTGAAAAAGCTGTTATATATAGATACTGATGGTGCGCTTGTTGATTATGATGAAGTCAGGTATAGAAGCAGGGCGCTTGCAACAATAGAGGGTGAGTTGTATAATGGTAAAAGAGATGTCAAACCCACTAAAAAATTTGAAAGTGTTGTTAAGGGTCTTAAAAAAGTGCCAAATGCCTTTCTTGATTTTGGTGTTGTTAAGACCATATACGAAGAATTTGGTGAGGATGAGGACCATTGTGTTGGTAAAATGGACATTCATAAAATAAAACTTTATCATTTGGGTGTTTAATTGGTGAAAATATGAAAAACGTTGCTGTTGTTGGCGTTGGACAAACAAAATTCGGTGAATTGTGGGATAAGTCATTAAAGGATTTGATAGTTGAGGCAGGCAATGCAGCAATTGGCGATGCAAAAATAGACAAGAAGCAGCTGCAGACATTATATATCGGCAACATGTCAGCAGGCCGTTTTGTTGGACAAGAACACATAGGCGCCCTGGCAGCTGATTATTTGGGGCTAAATCCAATACCAGCAATGCGATGCGAGGCAGCATGCGCATCAGGCTCTGTTGCATTCCAGAACGCATATTATGCCATTGCATCTGGCAGGTACAACGCAGCAATTGTGCTTGGCGCAGAAAAGATGACTGACACAAATGCAGGCGAAACAGTAGCAACATTGGCAACAGCAGGCGACCAGGAATTCGAGGCATCCATTGGATTAACATTTGGCGGCCTGTATGCATTAATGGCAAAAAGGCACATGCATGATTTTGGCACAACGCAGGAACAGTTGGCCATGGTCTCTGTTAATAATCATAAAAATGCAGTAGGCAACAAATATGCCCAGTTCGCTAAGGAGATAACAGTTAAAGACGTTTTGGGTTCTTCAATGATTGCAGAGCCCCTGAGGCTTTTGGACTGCTCGCCAATAAGTGATGGCGCAGCAGCCATGATTCTGGTCTCAGAGGATTTAGCAAAGAAGTTTGAGCACCCTATATGGGTTTTAGGCACAGGCCTTGCAACAGATACGCTTGCTCTGCATGACAGGAAAACCATAACAGAGATTGCAGCCACGAAAGCTGCTTCAAAATCTGCATTCGGGCAGGCCAAAATAAATCTCAAGGACATAGATCTTATAGAGGTTCATGACTGCTTTTCAATAAATGAGATCATGTGCATAGAAGACCTGGGTTTCTGCCCAAAAGGCAAGGGCGGCAGGTTTGTTGAAGATGGCAGGATAAAGCTTGATGGCTCTATTCCGACAAACACAACAGGCGGGCTAAAGGCAATAGGACATCCTGTTGGCGCAACAGGCGTAAGACAGCTGTGCGACATAACAAAGCAGCTGCGCGGCGACAGTCATAATCAAATAAAAGGCGCTAAATTTGGATTAAATTTGAACATAGGCGGCTCTGGCGCAACAGCTGCCATAAATATTTTAGGCAAGGAGCAAAACAGGTAGGTTAATATGCCACAAAGAACATCTGTGTCCATTAACTGGCGGCTGAAGAAGCAGAGATATAATTTAATCAGCACAAAATGCAAGCACTGCAGCATTGTGCATTTCCCGGCAAGGACTATGTGCCCTGAGTGCCATGGCCAGACAGAAGAGCACGCGCTTTCGGGTGAGGGAGAAATTGTCTCATTCACTCATATTCACGCAGCACCATCTGGCTTTGAAGCCCCGTACACAATAGCCTTAATCAAGCTAAAGGAAGGCCCGACAGTAGCCAGTCAGGTTGTTGGCAGGAAGGAAGATATAAAAATTGGCAAAAAGGTAAAAGTAATCTTCCGCAAGCTCTGCGAAGACGGCAATGCAGGCCTGATCCACTACGGCTTCAAGTTCGAGCTGGCTGAATAGACAAATGTTTTCTAAATAGCTGTAATGCCTGCCAATTACTCAAAGTATAGTCCCCTTCTTTTCACTTGAAGATAGCAACACCTTTACTTCTCATGCAAACCCTGTTTTATAACGTTGTTATTACATGCCAAAAACAGACACACCTATATTTCTAATGGAGAATTCGCTTCATCACGGCAAAAATATTTTTAACCTACTAAAATAATAATAGTAATGGGTGAAAATAAGTAAGAATTATGAAAAGTTTTGAGTATTTTGCCTGTTTTACAGACAACCTTCCTTTCTTATAACAATGTAATAATAATTTATTATTATATAATACTTCCATATGAAATGCTGGGGGGTTTTATATGGTCCCAAATATATGTTTCTAACCTTAGATTCATTTGCACATATGTTTATATACATTCCATAGGAAATAATGGTATTCTTTCATTATTTGTTTTTGATTATTTATGATTATCTAAATCAAAGGGGGTGTGTGTGGTGAAGCTGTTAGAGAGAGCTAACGTTGAAAACATATTTTCTCAATATTTTGAGCAGGAAACCGTCTTTAGCAACAAAACCGTGCTGTCTTCAGACTTTATCCCCGATAAGATTGTGCACAGAGAAGCTGAGATCAGCCAGATAAGCTACATGCTTGCGCCTGTCCTGAAGGGCTACAAGCCTAATAATGTATTTATCTACGGAACCTGCGGCACAGGCAAGACCATATGCACTAATTTCATTCTTAACCAGCTCATTGGGGTGTCAAAAAAGAGCAAATCAAACCTGAAGGTAATCTATGTAAACTGCAAGATGAAAAAGGTGGCTGATACTGAGTACAGGCTGTTTGCCAAGTTCCTTAACGAACTGGAAGCGCCTGTACCAGATACAGGCCTTCCAACAGACGTCATAATAAGGAAGTTCTTTGAGACCGTTGACAAGAAAAAGCAGAACCTGATCATTGTTCTGGACGAGATAGATACATTAATCAGGAAGGTTGGAGACGACTTTCTTTATAACCTCGCACGCGCCAATACAGAACTCAAAAATTCAACTGTCTCAATAATAGGCATAACCAATGACCTTTCTTTTCGTGATTGGCTTGACCAAAGGATAAAATCGTCCCTCTCAGAAGAGGAAGTTCTATTCAAGCCCTATGACGCTGTCCAGCTGCGTGACATTCTGTCAGAGCGCGTTTCAGCAGGCTTCAGGCACGGCATTATCTCAGATTCAATCATAAACAAATGCGCTGCCATAGCTGCCCAGGAGCATGGCGATGCACGCAGGGCATTGGACCTGCTCAGGGTAGCAGGCGAGATAGCAGAGCGCTCAGCAAGCACATTAATAACAGAAGAGCACATAGACCAGGCCCATAAAAAGCTAGACCAGGACCGCGTTGGCGAGACAATAAAAACCCAGCCACGGCAGTCGCAGGCTGTATTGTATTCCATAATAAAATTAGAAGAAAGAAAAAACGCAGGCAAAACAAGCAGCAACGGCAAAAATAACGGGAAATGGACTGACTCGCGCCTGCTTACAGGCAATGTTTACGAGGAATATGCAAAGATATGCACAGAAAACAACCTTTCTGTGCTCACCCAGCGCCGTATCAGTGACCTTATAGGAGAATTAGATATGTTAGGCATCATAAATGCAAAGGTCATCTCAAAGGGCCGTCATGGCCGCACGCGCGAGATATCGTTAGCCATAACAAGCTCAATATTAGAAAAGACGCACAAGACGTTATTTGATATCTTTGGATAAGTGTAGTAAAAGCAAGGCCATGATAGCAGCATAATTAATGAAATCATAATTATCAGGACAGTAAATTTGTAGGTTAAGAGGTGAAATAAATGGCACACATTGCAATAAAAATAAAAGAAAGATGCAGACCATGCGGTGCTGATTTGTGTGCTTCTCACGCGCCAAACGAAGAAGGAATACCGCCGCACATGCTTCACTGTCTTAGATGCGGCTATTTTGAGCCAATAACAGCAGCAGAATTTGAATACTACAGCAGAAAAGGGCGTTAATCATGCAAAAATCCGATATCATAAACGCATTCCTAGAAAAGGGCAAGCTGCTGACGCCAAAGGCCATAGAATTTCTTGAAGGCAAAAATATTGAATCATTCCTGGTCGAAGATTACAAAGAATCGATACTTGATGAGCCAACCCTTTCCCTGCACGACAATATAAGGATAATCAAAACCCTGACTGAAAAGAAAAAGGAAATTACCACGCAAGATTTTATCAACTTCTACAAATCCAAGTATGAAAAGATGCGGAATATCATAACCCAGCGCCTGCAGAAAGACTTTACCTCGCTCAATAAATTAGACTCAGCGCGCAAAGAGGTTCATATAATCGGCATTGTGAAGGACATGAAAAAACGGGACAACAAAATCATAGTTGAATTGGAAGACATGACAACAACCATTCCTGTTTTGTTTGATGAAATAGGCGATTTGGAATTAGATGACGTTGTGGCTGTCATGGCAATTGCAGCAGGCAAAATCCTCTACGGCAAAAAGATTCTCTGGCCAGACATCCCGCTGCGCCAGCCAACAAAGGGCTTTGGCAAGGCGTGTTTTATTTCTGATCTGCATTTAGACGAAGCGCCTGAGCAGGATTTCATGAAGTTCATTGAGTGGTTTGCAAGGCAGGACATAAAATATTTGTTTGTAGCCGGAGATGTCGGCGATGACAAGCTATTTGAAAAGGCCATTGAATCATACTGCACAAACAAAAAAATATTCATGATACCAGGCAATATGGATAAAGCAGAAAAAGATGAATATCCACAATTACCGAGAAAATACGAAAGCAAGAGAATAACAGCACTGAGCAACCCGGCAATAATTGAAATAAACGGCATAAAAATTCTGATGATTCACAACATTACATTGGATATGCTTAAGAAACGCTATCTGGGAAAATCAAAAACCATCCTGAACGAAGACTACTTGGCATTAGAAGAAATCCCGGATATAGTCCACTGCGGCCACACCCACGAAGCGCAGGTGCAAAACTACAAATCCGTCACCATAGTCAATTCAGGCTCATTACTCACCGAATTCAGGCCAGTTGTAGTGGATTTTGAAACACGCGACGTTGAACAAATAGACTTGGAGAAAGTGTGAAAATAAAAGCAGCACTACTTACCATTAACCTCTTCTTGATAGCCAATCCCCAGCAAAATTAATTATAAAAGCGTTAGAAAGAAGATTTTGTCATAATTTGTGGTGTGGAATTACTGTTGGCAATTAAAATGTGAACTTAGGCAAAGAATGTTCATGCCTTCACGACAGTAATTGTGGCAAATAGACAATATGCTCAGGTAATAATTGAAGCAAAAAATAAACCTGTGCTATTGCCACAGTAATTTTGGCAAAAAATCATCCATGCAGTTAGTGGCGATAAATAAAATTATCATTGCTGTTACCACAATAAATAGGTGTTTTCATGTTGGTCCAAATCCTTGATATTGACTATATATTCACGAACAAGCCGATCCTGCGTATATTCGGCAAGACCGAGGACGGCAAGAATATCTGCGTGTTCTACGACAGATTTTTTCCATATTTCTATGTAAAGCCAAAGCAAAACATCAAGGAGACCGAGGAAAATTTGCAAAAGGTCACTGAGATAAAAGAGATAGAACCCGTTGAAAAATTTCTGCCGCTCGGCTTTCACAGAAAGCCGGACAAATTATTGCGCCTGACATTGTTGAATCCTTCGGATGTGCCTGCTGTTCGCGAAATGATAGCAAAATATGTTGATGACATCTACGAGGCAGACATCATGTTCAAGTACCGTTTCATGATTGACCATGAATTGTATGGCATGAAGTGGATTGATGTTGAAGGCACGCACGAGCGGACTACAACAGTAAAGGTGCCTGCGCTCCACGCAACCTCAATAAAGCCTGCTGAGAGGATAGGCAACGCGCCGTTCAGGTACATGGCATTTGATATTGAATGTCTGCCATCTGATCCGACAATGCCCATAGACAACAGAAAGGACCAAATAATAATTATCTCAATCGCATTTCATCCAGAATTTGACAACAAAAAAACCATCGTACTTGTTGCAAAGCCGTTCAAAGGCGATAATGTACAGAGCTTTGTAAATGAAAAAGACATGCTTGCAGAATTCCTCAGGCTCATTGACATATATGACCCAGATGTTATCACAGGCTATAATATTAATTCCTTTGACTTCCCGTATCTGGTAGAAAGATTAAGGCAAAACAAGTTGCCGCTTAATTTAGGCCGCTGCGATAAGCCCATCACATCAAAAAAATTTGGCATATCAGAAGAATTCTATGCGACAGGCAGAATTATTGCAGATCCCTATCAGATACTAAAGAGGGACCCGTGGATAAGGCTGTCACGCTATGACCTTAACACCGTTTCAAAGCTAATGCTCAACGAAGAAAAGCACCATGTGGAATACGGAGAGATGAAAAATTTATGGAACGGAACAAAGGACGAGCTGAAAAGGTTTGTTGATTATGCCAGAAAAGACGCAGAGCTTTCTCTGAAACTACTGCTAGAAAAGCAGCTCATGGCAAAATTCTTTGAGCTCTCAAAGATATCCGGCGTCCTATTGCAAGATGTTTTTGGTGGCCAGACCAAGCGCGTGGAAACAATGTTCATGCATGAATTTACCAAGCGCGATTTTGTCATGCCGTGTGCGCCATCAGGCGCTGAGCTGAACAAAAGAAATAACGAGCGCGAGAAAAAAGGGCTCAAAGGAGCAACGGTTCTGGAGCCAGAAAAAGGTTTGCACACAGAGGGCTGCATACTTGTATTGGATTTCAAAAGTTTATACCCGTCGCTTATGCGGACATATAATATCTCGCCTGATACGCTCATTCTCGACAAATCAGAAAAAAATATTGCAGAATTAAAAGGCATAAAATCGCCTGTTGGCTCTTATTTTGTTGATCCATCTATTGCAGAAGGCATTATCCCGTATCAGGTAAAAAAGCTCATTGAGAAAAGGACTGAGACAAAGAAACTTATGAAAAAGGCAGATGCAGAAGAAAAAAAGGCGCTGAATATTACCCAGCTTGCCCTGAAGGACATGGCAAACAGCATGTACGGCTACACAGGCTATGTGCGTGCGCGCCTGTATATGATAGATGTCGCAAATTCCATCACAGGCTTTGGCCGAGAAAATTTAATGAAGACAAAAAAGCTCATAGAAGAGGAATTTGGCGTAAAGGTCATATACGCGGACACAGACTCTGCATTTGTAAAGACAAAAATAAAGGATTTAGACCAGGCAAAAGAGCTTGGCGACAAGATAGCTGCCTATGTTTCAGAGCGCCTGCCAGGCTTTCTTGAGCTGGCATTCGAGAAGCTATACAGAACATTTATCATACTCACAAAGAAGCGTTACACAGGCTGGAAGTTCGAGTTTGTTGACAATGAATGGGTTGATAGCATAGATATGCGCGGCATTGAAACCGTGCGTCGTGACTGGTGCGCTCTTGTTTCAGAGGTCATGAATGAAGTAATAAATATCATACTAAAGGAGGGGGACATACAAAAGGCCATAGACAAAGTCAAGGATGTGCTTACAAAATTAAGGAAAGGCGAGATACCATTGGAAAAGCTGACCATCATAAAGGGCATAACAAAGAATATTGACCACTATGACGGCATGCTTCCGCACATAGAGCTTGCGAGAAAGATGGCAAAGCGAAACCCGCAGGAGCCGCCAAAGATAGGTGACCGCATAGGCTTTGTCATAATCAAGGGCAGCCAGATGCTGTCAAAGCGGGCAGAGGACCCGAGCTATGTGAAAAAGCACGGCCTGCAGATTGATCCCGACTATTACATAAACAATCAGGTCTTTCCACCGCTAGAGAGAATTTTTTCAGCAGTGGGCGTTGAAAAGGGCGAGTTATTTGGCTCTGGCCGCCAAGCCAGTTTGCTAGGCCTTGGCACAAAAGCCACACGAAAGCATGAGATAGAGATAGAACACAAGAAACCGCTGGACAACTGGGAAGAGTTCATGTGCCAGAAATGCAATAAAACATACAGAAGAATGCCTTTGCAGGGCGTCTGCGGGTGCGGCGGCGAGCTTCTTATTGTTTGCAATGGCTCTGTTGGCAAAAAGGTAGTAATGAAGTGAAATGCTGCATTCCACTGCTTTAAAGCAGTGGTTGAAAGTGGAATGCAGACATGCTCAATGATTGTCCAAATTCAACAAGCCACCGCCTTTGGGCAGTGGTCATTGACATAGTAAAAAAATTTTAATTCCCATATAAAAGCTTTTTTGTCGCTGATTTCTATTTTCTGCTTGCACAATGCTTAAATATGGCTTTTGCTAAAACAAAAACAGGTTTTAACATGGTCAACAAGCACGTCAAGGTCATAAACGGCAGAAAGTATTATTATCAGTCAATTCGCATAGGCAACAAAGTAACAAGCAAATATCTGGGCCCTGTACAAAGGTTGAGGAAGACAAGAAAAACATTCATGGACGGCGGCGTGCCAAAGAGCGAGCCAGAAGAAATTCCAACAGACGACAGCTATATTGGATAAATTCTTTTTCAATTAAATGTGGAACAAATTTTGTTTGTTTACATGCAAAAACCTTTGGTTTCTGAAGACATGCCGCATTATTTTATAATATGAGCATTTCAGCAAGCCAATGCCTTTGCTCAAAAGACGAAGTCTTTTAGCAATTCAGGAGAGCTTTGCTCTCCATGAATTAGACGGTGGTCCTTGACACAATATATTTATAAACTGCGTTGGAGATATGTAGAATATGTTCGGAAGGCCAGACCCAAAAAAGATAGAGCAGATGATGAAAAAGCTCAACATGAATGTCAGGCAGGTTGAGGCAGACATGGTTGTCATAAAGGGCAAAAGCAAGAACATAATTATTTCTAAGCCAGAGGTCATGATAGCAGACATGATGGGGCGCGAGGTTTATCAGATAACTGGCGAGGTTTCAGAAAGCATCCCAGTAAGCGAAGAGGATATACAAATGGTAATGGACAAAACAGGCAAAAACAGGGAGACGGTTCTGAAAAAACTGGAAGAACTAGACAACGACCTTGCCAGGGCAATCATCGAATTAAAGGGAAAATGAGTTAGCAGCAATTTATTAAATATATGGGGCAAAAAATAAAATTACCATGCCTTTACGGCCATGCCTGTTGGCGGCAACAATAAAATCAATTACTGTTCAGACACTAATTTATTAATTTTAAAAACAAATTTCTATTATGTTAGACATATTATTGTTCATATTGCTCGGGCTTGTTATAGGCATTTTATTTGGGCTCATTCCAGGACTGCATCCAAACCTTATTATCATGATGATCCCGTTCTTTGTTGCGCTTAACCTAGCACCATTGGCGCTGCTTGCATTCATTGTGACAATTGCCATCTCAAACACGCTTGTTGATTTTATCCCTTCCATGCTGCTTGGGGCTCCGGATGCAGGCAATGAGCTGTCTGTATTGCCCGCGCACAAGTTTTTGATGAACGGCTATGGCTATGCTGCGATAAAACTGGCTGTTATAGGCGCTGCAGGCTCAATAATACTCTGCGCAGCTTTGATGCCATTAATCATCATAGGCATCCCATCATTGTTTGTGATAATCAGGCCATACACATACATCCTGCTTATTGCAATTGTGCTGATAATGATACTGAGCGAGAATGGCAGTAAGAAACTTGTTGCAATAATTTGCTTCTTTTTGGCTGGTGCAATCGGCTTGCTGTCTTCAAATCTGCCGATAGATTCATCACTTTTGTTATTTCCTATTTTCTCAGGCCTGTTCGGTGCAAGCATGTTGTTCCTGCAGATAAGGAAAAAAACAGCTGTGCCGAAGCAGCATAAAAAAGAATTTCACGTTTCACGCAGCTTAATTAACCGTTCTGTCCTGTTCGGCACAATTGGCGGCATATTCTCTGGACTGCTTCCGGGCGTTGGCTCAAGCGAAATCGCATCTCTGGCAAGCGTGGATAAAAATGAGAAATCATTCCTGATATCAATGGGCTCTATTGCGTCAGCCAACATATTGCTTTCTATTTTGTCTTTGTGGCTGATCAATAAGCCAAGAAGCGGCGTTGCTGTTGTGATAAGCCAGCTGACAACAATAGGCTTCAATGAATTTATTTTTATAATCTTCGTAAGCATCGCTGTTTGTGGCATTTCCATACTTATTACACTGTTCTTGGCAAAGCAATTCATAAAAATTGTCGAGAGAATAAATTACACGTTGATAAGCAAGGTCATTTTGGCTGTGCTAATATTACTTTCATTCGTGTTTACTGGATTTTTCGGATTATTTTTGTTTTTCATTTGCGCGTGCCTTGGCATATTCACAAACCTGGCTGACATTAAAAGAGGCACGCTAATGGGTGTCCTGATTTTGCCGACGATTCTATTTTATTTGCCGTTCTAACAATCTTTTTATTCTGCAAATGTCAGATTATAAAATATAAACATAATAGTGATAATCATGAGACTTACAGAAAGTATATACTCGAAAAACATACGGATAAAAACGCCTGACACATATGCGCTTTCACTGGATATACTTAAGGGCATCTCTAGCTTTGCAAAGGTTATTGAAAAAAGAAACAATTGCATGTCAGATGGGCCAAGGCATGCCTCAGAGGTAATATTTGAGGCAGTAAAGGAACTGGACGAACACACAAAGATAAAGCTGTCATTTGAGCTGCGCGGCAAAGAAAATATATTAAATGTAAGTGTCGATGGCATAATTACTGTAAACATCATAAAATATGGGTTTGTATCTGACGTGTTTTCTGATTATTATATAAAAAATGTCTATCCGAGAGCAAAGAAGGACATAACTGAAAAGTCAGGCAGCCTGATAAAACAGGTTGAAAAGGTTCTCAGGGTGGTCTGATTATTGTAATTGTCTGCAACATTGTTTAAAACCTACAAAGAAGCAATGCTTAACCATGTATTACACAAACAATGTTGAGATGACATGCTCTAGGAAACCCATGACTAAAGTCATGGTATATTAGGAGCATATCATTTTGTAATGTATTTGTAATTGACGGTATAGCGTGGTTTTATGCTCATTAACGCAGCAGTAAAAACAAGGCAGAAGCGATTCAGCATAGAAAAGCATGGCAATAATTGGAAGATTTCTGTAAAGTCAGAGCCGGAAAACAACAAAGCAAACATGGAAATCATAAAGGAATTGTCAAAAGCATACAAAAGTGTGAAAATTGTAAAAGGGCTTAAGTCAAAAAACAAGAAAATTTTGCTAGAGCAGTAGCCCCCCTTTTAAACCAGAAAGGCTTATAAATGTTTCTGCTGTAATGATACGTGAGGTAGAATAGTTATCTTATAATTATCAATGGTGTAGAAAATGAAAATCAAGGAATCAAAGAAAAATGATCTGATATTCATTCATGATGGTAAGAAATAAACACTGTGATACATAGCTGATTCTGCCTCTAAAAATCATAAAATTGGGGTGATATATATGGCCAAGTTGGCCCAGAACTTTGCAAAATATTTAGTGCATGCAAGGCTTCACACACAGGGAGTCGTGGAAAGGCCTGATGTCATAGGCGCTATATTCGGCCAGACAGAAGGGCTGCTCGGAACCGAGCTGGATCTTAGGGAATTACAGCACACAGGACGCATAGGAAGGATAGAGGTTAGCATCAAAACAAACAAGGGCGTGTCATATTCAGACATAATTATTCCTTCAAGCCTGGACGCGAGCGAGACAGCACTTATTGCAGCATCCATGGAAACCATAGACAAGGTCGGGCCATGCGATGCAAAGATAGAGATTGTAAAAGTAGAGGATGTAAGGAGCCAGAAGAGGAAATACGCCATTGACAGGGCAAAAGAGATTTTGCGCGCAATGATGGAGAACGGCTCGCCTGACTCGCAAAAACTATCAGAGTCAATAAAAGAGGCAGTCAGGTCATGGGAGGTATCAAACTACCATGGATTGAGCTGTGGCCCAGAGATCTACGAATCAGATGAGATTATTATAGTAGAGGGACGTGCAGACGTAATAAACATGCTCAAAAATGGCATAAAGAACGTTGTTGCAATAGAGGGCAGCAAGATACCTCAGCCAATAGTAGACCTGACAAAGCAGAAGATAACAACAGCATTCCTTGACGGCGACCGGGGCGGTGACCTTGATCTGAAAAAGCTCATGGATATCGCTGACATTGACTTTATCGCGCGCGCAGAAGAGGGCAAAGAGGTTGAGGAATTAACAAAAAAGCAGATATTCAAAGCATTGCGTGAAAAAGTGCCCCTGAACCAAGCGGTTGAAAAAAAACCAGTTGAAGAGGAATTTGTTGATGACGAGAAAAACATGGATGACAAGACAAAGAAATTTCTCGCATCACTTCTAGACGACCTGATTGGAACAAGAGCCGCATACATGGTTGACAAGAACCTGCAGATTTTAGGCAAGGTTCCGATAAGCGAGATATCCAATATCATAAGCGATTTCAAGAATGTCTATGCAATCGTGTTTGACGGCAAGATAAACCAGTCAATCGCAGACCTGGCGCAGCAGCTGGGCGTGGAATACCTTGTTGGCATGGGCTACAGAGAAAGGGTGACAACGCCAGTGAACATAATCACAATGAAGGATTTCAGATAGATTAATAAATTGCGGCTGGATAATTAGATATTATGCAAGAACTGAGAAAGCGCATTGAACATATTCATTTGAAAAATCTGGATTCAATGATGCTGCTGAATCTGGCAGTAAAGGATCCAAATTTTTTCTATTTTGCAAATTCCAATGCAGACGGTATATTTTTTCTTGACTTTATGAAAAAACCATTGATATTTGCAAGCGAGATGGAGTACGCCAGGCAAAAAAAGTCCTGGGTAAAAAATGTGATAAAAACAGAAAAATTTGAGGACATTAGTAAATTTCTTAATGGGCGTATAGGCATAAACAAAAAAGGCATGACAGCATCTGCTTATGAAAAACTGAAAAAGATAGGCAGGCAAAACAACGTGAAATTTGTTGATATTTCAGAACAATTAGAAAACGCTCGAATGATAAAAACTCAATATGAGATACAATGCATAAAAAGAGCATGCAACATAACAAAAAAGGTATTGGAAAAGACGCAAAGCGAGATAAATACAAAAATTACAGAGATAGAGCTAAAAGGCCTGATAGAATTGCTTATACACAAGCTCGGCGCAGAGCCGGCATTCCCGCCAATCGTCGCATCTGGCAAAAACACAGCAATACCTCATCATGAGCCAGGCAATGCAAAACTAAATGGCGCAATACTCATAGATTTTGGCGTTCGCTACAGGGGCTATGTATCTGACATCACACGCACAATTGGCAGCAAATATGAAAACCTGATTGAAAATGTGCTAACATCAATAGAAAACAAAATAATGCCCGGAATAAAAGCCAAAAAAATTGATTTGCTTTCCAGAAAACTTCTAGGAAAACATTCCAAACACTTTATCACATCGCTCGGTCATGGCATTGGCATTGATGTGCATGAAAAACCATACATATCGAGGAGCAGCGAAGACATCTTCAAGGAGAACATGGTGTTCACGCTAGAGCCCGGCATCTATGTGAAAAACGGCATACGGATAGAGAATGATTACCTGCTCGCAAAAAAAGGCTTGCTGAATCTGACTGATTTCTAAAAATTAAATTTTTCCAGTAATTTTAGCACATAAGTTTTCACGTTCGTTTATAGCCCCAACTATTCTGTTTGCCTGTCTTTTAGAATAAGCTATAATTTCACAAGAACTACCCGCATAATCACTTTTCATATCAAATTACCGAACTTGCTCTTCAACAATACTTTTAACTTCTAAGATGGGTATTTCACCCTTTGAAAATATTTTAACTCTGTATTTGTCTAAAAGCATAATATCAATTAAAGCAAACAATTATTTAAAAACAACCAGAACTAATCGTCAATCAATTCAGGACCTTTTACCTTGTCCTTTTTCACGTAAATAACATCGCCGCACTTGGCGCAGCAGAATTCCTCATATTCTATTGTTTCTACCCTCTTCTTCATTTCTTTTCCGCAGCATTTTGGTGAAAACATATTCTTCGCCTCTCTCATCTAACTGAAAAAATTCATTAGAAGCTATTAATGAAATTGCACGAAAAGATATTAAAAGCTATAACACTGGCTACCACTCAGCCAGCAGCTGCAAAATCAGCCTGACCCCATAGCCAGTAGCTCCCTTTGGCGTGTATTCCTTTTCTTCAGTGAACCATGCAGGGCCTGCTATGTCTATGTGCGCCCATGGCGCCTTATCAACAAAGTTACTCAGGAACATTGCGCCATTTATTGCGCCAGGCGTGACAAAGCCAAGACCGCTCGCGTTCTTTACATCAGCAACCTCGCTTTTTACATAGTCCTTGTATTCTTCCCACATAGGAAGCTGCCAGACCTTTTCTGCTGATTTCTGTCCAGCATCATAAATCTTTTTTATTAATTTTTCATCAGTGCCAAAAATGCCAGCAGCCGCATATCCTAAAGCAACAACGCAGGCTCCTGTAAGCGTTGCTAAATCTATTATTGCATCTGGCTTGTGGTTTTTTTCAGCATAGCTTATTGCATCAGCTAGAATCAGCCTGCCTTCTGCATCTGTGTTAATGATTTCGATGGTTTTTTTGTTGTACGCTTTTAAAATGTCGCCAGGTTTGTATGCAGCGCAGCCAGGCATGTTTTCTGTCGCAGGAATGATGCCAACAACATTTACGGGCATCTTCAGTTTTGAAGCAGCCTTTAATATGCCAAGCACAGCAGCAGCGCCTGCCTTGTCATTCTTCATGCTACTCATATAATCAGCGCCCTTTATGTCAAGGCCACCGCTGTCAAACGTTACGCCCTTTCCAATCAGGCATATCTTTTTGTTTGTTTTTGCATCGTACTCCAAAACAATTATCTTCGGCTCCTGGCTGCTTCCTTTACTAACGCCAAGCAGCCCGCCCATACCAAGGCCCTCGATATCTTTTTTATTTAAAATTGTTATCCTCAGGCCGCATTCCTTTGCAATCTTTTTTGCCTCTTCTGCTAATGCCGTAGGTGTCATGAATGATGCTGGCTCATTGGTCAGATCCCTTACATAGTTTACAGCATCAGAGACAGTTATGCCAATATCTACGCCTTTTTTTATCTCGCCGGCATTTTCGCACAGCAGGTCAGCGGATTTTATTTTTACCGCATCGTCCTCTGGCGTCTTATACTTGTCAAATTTATAAAGGCCGAGCAGAATGCCCTCTGTCACAGCCCTGGCTCTTTGCACAGGATTTGAATCCTTTATATCAATATTCTGCAATATCGTAACAAAGCTATCTATACGCTCTGTCCTGGCAATTTTTGCAGCAAGTGCGCTTGCCTTTCTTAACTTATCAATATCAAACTCGTTCTTTTTGCCAAGGCCGAGAACAAGCATATTTTTTATCTGTAAAAGCTTGTGCAAAATTTTTCCCTGCCTGAACTCTGGCTTGAATTCTTTCCTCTTTATCAGCTCGCTGATCTCATTGTTCATCATGCGGTCAAGCGTTTTTACGTCCTCTGTCATGAAATCCTCGAACACGCCGGCAACAAGCATGTTTGCTTTTATTGTCTTTATTGAACCGGCTATTGCATTTATTTTTATTGCTGCCATAAGAATCATCTTTTGTTTATCTATTATTAGAGTTGCTTTATTGTCAATGACCACTGCCTACATGGCAAAGCAAAGCTTTGCCTGTACAGGAGAATCTTCGATTCTCCATGTAAAGGCAGTGGCTTGTTGAAATTTATAAATCATTGAGCATGTCTGAATTCCACTTTATACCACTGTATAAATACAGTGGAATTCAGCATTTAAATTGATTGTGCTCAAATAGAAAATAGTGATAATAATGCAAGACATGCAAAGCATAGACCATATATTCAGAAGCTATGACATAAGAGGCATTTATGGCAAAGATTTAGACGAAGAGATAATGGAAAAAATAGGAAATGCGTTTGGCAGTTACTGCAAAAAAGACATTATCATAGGCAGGGACTGCAGAATTCATAGCAAAAGCCTGCGTGATGCATTTGTCCTGGGCGCAATAAAGGCCGGCTGTGATGTGTTTGATGTTGGAGAGGTGCCCTTGGGCGTTGGCATGTTCTATGCCTGGCAGAGTGACAGGGAATTTGCATTCATAACAGCATCGCATCTGGAAAAGGAATGGAATGGCGTAAAATTCTTCCATGCAGATGGCATGGGATATATGGAGGACGAGAATTTCACAATAAGGGACATGTTTCTTGAAGACAAAAGCATTGCAGGAAAAAAGATTGGCAAAGTTCATACAATTGATACGAGTGAAATTATTGATGAATACAAGAAATTCCTGAATGAGAAAATAAAGGCAGAGAGAAAAATCAAGGTCGTGCTTGACCCCGGAAATGGTATGGCAGGCCTTGTTGCAAAAAGTTTATTTCAGAACTCAGGCTTTCCGGCAGCTGCAATTTATGAGGAGCTTGATGGCGCATTCCCAAACAGGAATCCGGAGCCGCAGGAAGATGAATTGATTGAATTGAAAAACAAGATAAAGGAAGAGCGCGCAGACATGGGCATTGCCTTTGATGGCGACGGAGACAGGATATTGCTTGTTGATAATCTTGGAAGAAAATTATCGCCAGAACAAACAGCATATCTAGTTTTGAAAGAGGCTGTAAAGGAAAGTGGGCCTGTTGTTGCAAACGTGGAATGCACGCGATTAATAGATGATATAGCGAAAAAATTCGGCAAGAAACTTATACGCTTTCCAGTCGGCCACACATTTCTTGTGAATGCAGCAAAAGAGCACAAGGCATGCTTTGGCATAGAGGTTTCCGGACACTATGTGTTGCCGTTCATATTTCCGTTTGATGATTCAATGGTTGTCGCGCTTTATGCAGCATATGTTTTGTCAAAAACAGGCAAGCCGCTTTCAGCTATTGTTGATGAGATAAAGCCATACCCGTTTGCACGTGAAAAGTTTGAGGTCGATGACAAAAAGAAGTTTATTGTAATGAAATCACTAAAGGAAAAACTCATGAAAGAATACAAAAACACAAACACAATGGATGGAATCCGTATAGATTTTGACAACGGCTTTGTGCTTATCCGCGCATCAAACACCTCGCCTATCATCCGCCTTACTGTAGAAGGAAATACAGAAAAGGGTTTTGCAGAGCTAATGGGCAGATTTTCATCAGTCATCAAAAATGAGATAAAGAAGTGATAGCATGAAGAAATATCTTTTACTTGAAGAAAGAGATAAAAAGATTTTAGAAAAATGCAAACATCTGGAAAAATCAAAATTAACAAAGGAAGATAAACACACGATAGAACTTATCAAAACACAACTAGAGCGGGATTGGAGAAAACCGCTGTTAAAAGCGCTAAACAAACTTGAGAGAAAATACGAATAAAATCATATGACACACTTATTTCTTCTTTGCATATTCCCTTGCTGCCTCTAGTGTGGCATGATCGCCTATGTCAAACCACCGGCCATTAAAAGGAAAAACAAACACGTCATGTCTTTTGTGCAGCCACTGCAAGAATTCGCCTGGCTTGTCAGGTGAGTTGCCCTCTGCAAGATATTGCTGAAGAATTTTTATTGTCCCCTTTTTGAACAGATACAGGCCCATGCTTATTAGCGTTGTTTTCGGGTCTTCCGGCTTTTCAATAAAATCAATTATTTTCTTGTTTTCATCAAATATTATCGTGCCAAACAACATGGCCCTTTCCTTTGTCATGACATCAAAGCCGCAAACAACAGGCCTGTTTTTTGTCCTGAAGAATTTAATTGCGCTGGCAAAATCAAAATCCCTGTCAAAAAGATTGTCACCATTCACAATTATTATATCATCATCTATACCCTCTTTGTTTATGAGAAAATTTATGCCGCCAAGCGCGCCCAATTTTTCGCCCTCATGATTTGTCCCCTCAACAACAAGCTTTACATCAAAATTGTACCTTTCAAGCCATTTATTGAAATCCCGCTCAAATTTTTTGTTTGTGGAAACAAATATCTTATCCACAAGCCCGTTATCCTTTAGCTTTAGCAGGCGCTCTATTATGTAATTTATCACAGGCCTTTCGCCAACATCTATGAGCGGCTTTGCATGCTCATGCGTGAGCGGCCACAACCGCTTCGCGAAGCCGCCTGCCAGAACAATTGCTTTCATTCAAAAACACCATATAGCCAAGAACTTTGATAAGAATTTATTTAAACGTTTTTACTGCTGTCGCAACTATCTCCAGTTCATTTTTATATAACTGAACCTTTCCCTCAATAGAGATCATGTCGCCCTGCTCTATATTATAAACTGTAGGCATGCCTTTGGCAGTATTCTCAAAAACCACGGCCTTTATCGTTCCGGTCGTGTCATTAAGGTCAATAAAAACATGCCCGTCTTTTTCATAATAGGAATCAACAACGCCTTTTACAGTAACGTCCATACCTATTTCAGCATCTGTTATTGAGCCTATTTTTATTTCCTTCGGCCCAATAAACAGGGTTACAAGAAAAAGGCCGGCAATGCCAATAATAGCCAGCACAAGCGCAACGCGCGTTAATGTCCTGTCTGATATCATAATTTAACCTACTAACCCAATTTGAATGTTCTTATATCATTATAAACTGGCCCGCGTGGTGTAAGCGAAGATTTCTTTAATTTTATCTCGCCTATCCGGAGCTTGCCAAGCCATAGATGTTTATTCTTATTGACGAATTCTGTCAATTCCTTCTTGTGCTTAGGCGTTCTGACCCTTGCTATTGTCAGATGCGGATGAGGCTCCTCTGATTTGAAAACGCCTGAGAACTCCTCTTCTACCCTTTTTTGCAGGTCATAAAGGCTTTTGCCCTCAACGCCAGCCCAGATGACCTTTATGTAATTAGCGCTTGGAAAAATGCCAAGGCCAAGCAGGCTTGTTTCGAATGGCTGGAATAACTTTGCTATCTTTTCTAATTTTGCTTCTGCTATTTTGAGCCTGTCTTTATCGAGCTCGCCAAAGAACTTCAGGGTAAAGTGTAGGTTATCTGGCTCAACTAATTTTACATCGTAATCTTCTATATCCGCCTGAAGCTTTTTCACCATCTTCCTTATCTGATCATCAATCTCAACAGCCACAAAGCACCGCATAATACCACATAGATATTTTAATGTAAAAAAACAAAAAGGTTTGCACTTCGATATTACACTGTTTTACGTTATTTCTTAGCATTTTTTGCATGCTTTGTGTGAGATACATTGCAAAGGCCTAAAATTCCTTAAAATTCTGAGGAATACAGGCAAATAAATGCAGAAAAGCTTTAAGTTTACAGTTGTTCAAAATATTATCTTAAAGATATCATAATAAGAAAAGATGATAGATATGGGCAGAAAAAAAGGGCTTGACAACAGGAAAGTAGGAAGCATAATCAGCGTGCTGATTGTAAATCCAGATGGTCTGTGGCTCAGAAAACTGGCAGAACAAACCGGTTTGTCGCCTGCTACAGTAGCCCATTATGTTGATACAGCGCTGAAGCCATTGATTGAGGAGACAACCCTGGGAAATGTTGAGAAGCCATTGCTCCGGGTTATAAGGCTAAAAGCCCTTGTGCTTGAGAAGCTTCAGGAAGGCAAGGGCATAAATGACGTTATGAAAATCATCGATCTGATAAAAAAGATTGAGTAGTTCAGCCAAAAACCTAGCCATTTATGGATTAATTCTGACTCTTTTCAGCCTAGAAAGAAAAAATGTTGGCTTTTATGTCATAAAAGCCAAGGAAAAAGCAAGAAAAATTTATTGTCAGCATAAAAAAGCCTCACAAAGCAAGACTATTTCCTCACGAAAAAAATCCATGTTCACGGAGCCTTCATGAACTTCATATGAACTTCACAGTAATTCCGTGAACATCATATGAACATCCATGAACTTGATCTCGAAACTCTCACAATTTAGGCAGGGTACCTAAGCCATGCTCACAACCTTCATTTTTCTTCATCCTTTGTTCACAAAACCTTCACCAAATCTTCACAAAACCTTCATAGAAATAGAGTTATATTCACGTGAACTTCACGTGAACTTCATATGAAAATGAATATGAGAGACCAAGTTCACGAAGAAAGCGGTGAACAATATGAACATCTTCAAAAAACCCGACTTTTTTCGTGAACATAAATATGAACTTCACAAGCAAAAAAGATTTAAACAAGGCCAGACAAATACTAGAACATGAACGAAGAAAGTGATATTGTTCGGATTCCAGAATCATTTGACAGGTCTTTGGCTACTGATAAAACCAGTAGTGGAACCCATCAAGCCCCTGCCCAGCAAGAGCCAGAAAAAGAGGAAAAAGAGCACAAAGAACACAAAAATTATATCAAACAGCATGAAAATAAGCACGAATCAGAGCCAAAAAAGCAGCAGGGCATTGTTAAAAACTGGCTAAAGCGCATGGGATGGAGGGGGAATCCGTTCACATTTAGCATAATTCCTGACCTGTTTGTAGGTTATAAAGAGCAGACAAAAAGAATTTTGATGGCAATTGAGGAAAAACATAAAATTATCCTACTTTACGGGCCCACTGGCTCTGGAAAAACCATGCTATTGAAGTGGATCATCAAGAACATGAATGAAAATTTTGATATGCTTTATGTTGCAAAGCCGCCGTCAAGGCCAGAAGAGTTTGTTGAGATATTTAACAACAAATTCAGGAGAGGGCTTTTTGCATTTATTATGCCTAACATAAAAAATATTTATCAGATACCGGAATTCATTGTCAAAAAAACAAAAGGCAGGCATCTGATTGTCCTGTTTGATGAGGCGCATGAATCAAATACAAATGTTTTGGAATGGCTGCGCGTGCTCAGCGACCAGGTAAATAACATGTCGCTATTAATTTCCGGCCTGCCTGTTTTTGAAGACAACATAAAAGGCGTGCTCGAGACATTCAGAAAAAGAATATCTGCAAAAGTAGAGCTTCTATCCCTAACTAAAGAAGAGACAAAACAGCTGATAGAAATGAGAATAAAATACGTCGGAGGAAAGGGCAATGAGTTTGATAAAATCATTGATTACATCTTTGAAAAAACACAGGGATTCCCCCGTGAAGTTCTGCGAATTTGCGACGAGCTTGTTAACGACGCAATGCTGAAGGATACAGAGATAACAGAAGAGCTTGTTGCAAAAGAAGAGAAAGAAGAAGCATATGTTTATTCAAGCGTGGTTGAAAAGATGACACCGCTGCAGAAACAGGTTATTAATCTTCTTTCGAAAAATGCATTATCGCCAGGCCAGATTGTGGAATCAATAAATCTCGAAAAATACAAATCGCGCCAGCATGCAGTAAGGTCCATAAACAACATTGTGAAAAAATTATATGAGGACGGATTTCTGGAGCGCGCCAAGGCAGAAAAGACGTTTGTCTATTCGCTGTCCGGCAAACTAAACACGATTGTTGTCAAAGGCTGATTTTTTGCTTTTATTTTGTAGGTTAATATTTCTAAAAATGGCATTTATCCCTCACATAAAAAATAATATGTCCAGAAGTAAGTTAAAATGTTGCCAAAAATAAAATTTAAACGATTTCCTTCTCAGAGATTATCACGAAATCGCCGATGCTCTTCACAGACGAGAACGGGATAAGCATCCTGTTGCCCTCATCCCTCTCAAGCGAAAGCTCAGCAACGTTTTTTGTCGGCTCTACGAGAACAATATTCAGCAATTCGCCGCTGTCTGCAATAAAGTTTATGTCGCCAACAACGCCGAATTTTCTTCCAGTCTCTTCAGAAACAATGACCTTTCCGACAATATCCTTTCCACGATTTGCCACCATTGCATCACCTCAATTCTAATTCTTTATACGTCCGCAAACTTAAATATCTTTATTGGTTTGAAGCCATCATAAATTCAATTGTTTTAGTTTTTCTAACAGACTTTGATACCAGTTCTTTTTGTAAACTAATTCGCCGTATCTCCACACAGATTTGGCATTATCTCTTCCAGGCTTGTTTCCCCCAAACTCAATTGATACACAATTTCTCAGTAATAAATTTTGTTTAAGATATTTTTTGTTCAACACCAACTCATGCTGTGATATTGGTCCGCGACCATCATGAAGGCTGAGCAATAAATCTGAACCATGGTTTTCAATATCAGTAACTTCATACGCCCAGATTTTTCCACTCATCTCAATCACTCACGCCTTTTTCGCTTACTTTAAATACAGCCTCGCCCTCTGGCAGATTTGGCGAGTCAATAAGCCTTGCTATTCTTGTATTTGCCTTGCTCTTTCTGAAATACAAGCGATAGGTTGCTGCATGGCCCAAAATATGGCCCCCTATTGCAGCTGTCGGGTCGCCAAACATAATATCAGGCCTTGCCATTACCTGGTTTGTGAAGTATATTGCAATATTAAGTGTGTCAGCCATTTTCTGCAGTGCATGCAGGTGCCTGTTCAGTTTCTGCTGTCTTGGAGCAAGTTCGCCGCGTCCTGTGTAATCAGAGCGGAAATGCGACATCACGGAATCAATAATAAGAATTTTTACATTCTTCTCTGTTATCATCTCCTTTGCCTTCTCAGCAAGAACAATCTGATGATCAGAGTTGTAGGCTTTAGCAACAAAGATATTTTTTAGCACCTTTTTTGGGTCCATGCCATTCTGCTCTGCAATCTGCATTATTCTCTCTGGCCTAAAGGTGGATTCTGTGTCAATAAAAATGCACCTGCCGTTTAATCCGCCCTGTTCTTTTGGCAGCTGCACATTGACAGCAAGCTGAAAACCTAGCTGTGTTTTGCCAGAACCAAATGCTCCGTGCGCTTCTGTGATCGCCTGCGTCTCAACACCGCCGCCCAATAAATCATCCAGCGCCTTTGAGCCTGTTGTTATCTTGCCTATGGATTTTCTTCTCGATAAAATATCATCAGCAGACTTGAAGCCCATGTCTAATTTCTCGCGCGCAGCTGCAATAATTTTCTCAGCAGTTGCATTGCCAATCTCGCATATGGCAGCAAGCTCGCCAGCAGAAGACGCTGCAATGGACATCAAATCCTCATAGCCTGCATTGCGAAGCTTTTCAGCACCCTTTGGCCCAATGCCAGGCAAATCCTCAATAGTCATCTCTGCTACTTTTTCCTTTTTTGTTTTTATCTTCTCCTCTTCCACGTCTTTCAGTTCATCAACCATGTCCTCAACAACATCCTCTGTCTTGCGCGCCACGATTATCACCCTCTTTTTTCTTCAATCTGAATCTTTGCCTGCTGGGCAGATATAAAATTTGCAGCCTGGCATTTTATTCACCTATTCATTTTTCATCATCAATTCTATCTCTTCCTTTACGTCTATTGGCCTTACAGTATTGACCATGAATTCAAGGCGGTCAAAGAAATCATTCTTCTTTGCACGGCCTTCAAAGATGAAATCAATGCCCATCGGTATCCGCTCAAGGATTGCGCTCATCTTCTTCTTGTGGTCAAAGAGCTTTTTTGCATCTTTTCGTGATAAGCCGATGAGTTTTTCAGCGTTTTCATTGAAGAGCACAGCGCGTATGTGTCCTGTGCCGTCGTCAATGATGCCGGAAACAATCATATTATATTCCGGCTCAACAATGCCATGATGCTCGCACTTCAGTTCGTTGTCTTTTTCATCAAATTTTAGCCGCGTCTTGCATTCAGGGCATACCTCATAGAAGACATTTGACTCAAACAGCTGCACAATCGGTGCCCTTACCTCCCTGTAATTGCCCTCGCCAAGCTCGCCTATGCTCGCGCGCTCTGTCTTTCTTGTTATCTTCACTGTTTCTATTATCTCGTCGCTCTTTGATATGCTGCCAAACTTGCCCAGCCGCAATTCAGGCCCGCTTAATCCCTCAATTGCATAGCCGCGAAAATGTATGACATCGCCCTCGTGAAAATCACTGATTTTTTCTATCTCATCATTCCATAGCGGCAGTCGTATTGTGCCGGTCCCATCGGAAATAAACACGTTCATGACACGCCCCTTCTTCTCAGTGCCATATTCCCTTACTGGCGTCAATCTTGTTATCTTGCCTGCAATGTCCACGTTCTGCATGCCAGACATGATGTTTTCTATCTTTATCTTTTCAATCTTTCTTAATTTTACGTTCAATTCCTTTGCAACAATATAGGCAGCGCCCTCGTCAGAAATCAGGCCGGATAATTCTATCTTTTTCTCCTCTATCTTATCCATTATTTCTTCCCTGCTCATGCCTGTGTCAGAACAAATTCTTTCAATCAGCTCATTCAGCATAACAGCCACCTAAAACTTGATGCTGAATAATAATACAGAAAAATGTTTAAAGCCAAGCCCGAAAAAATCTTATCACGCATAAATTACGAGAGAATCACAATAGCCAGAACACTATTCTTCCAGATTCTTCACAGCCAGCTTGATGTCCCTTTTCATGATAGTCCTTCGCCCCGAATGCTCTGCAAGGCGCCTGGCCTCTAAAATAACGAGCTTTGCCCGTTCTTCTATGTTTTTGCCAAGCTCTGCGGCTGCCTTGTCAGATACGCGCTTTGCACCCACGCGCTTGAACAATTTTCTCAATGGCTGCAATGTAAGCATCATATTATCACGCTGTATTTCATTATAATTATATTCCAGGATTTATTAATCCCTTTCTGTTATTCCCACTATGAATCTTCATGGGGCTTAAAAAGATTACTGAAAAATATATCATAAAAAAGATTTTTTGTGAAGTATTCTTCACAGAATACAAAAAATGCTATAATAATATATATTTCATGTATGATATTATATGATATATATCATTAAATATATGAAATTATGGATCACCCCTAACAAAAAAATATTTAAAGGAGAAAATACATAAACTAAGTAGAAGGAAATGATAGAATGTCAGTAAAAACCGTGCTTGACGAGTTATTTCTGAGAAAAAAACCCGTGAGATTACTACTGAATATAAAAACCGGCAACAGCCCCAAGTATGTTTCTATCCTGGCAAAGGAAACAGACTGCACCTATTCGCATACAGTGAAGCTTTTGGAGGTCTTCAAGGACCTTGGCATTGTTGAATTCGAAAAACACGGCAGGATAAAATTCATAAGTCTGACACAAGATGGCATTGAGCTTGCAAACAACTTCGAGACAATAATGAGGAAGTTCTCAAGACTCAAGTCCATAAAGAAGAAATAGAGGCGAATTGAAAACTGCATAACTTTTGTTTGTGTGGTGGTTGGTTCTTCATGTTCATGATAAACATTCAAACTAAAAATAGCGAGGTAAGGAAGGAATTGTAAAAATGAATGAATACATAACAAGGGGATACGAAACAAAAATGTCTGGATTCGATGGCTGGAGAGAAAATGATTTTTGGCGCTCTGATTACGATTTAGCAAACAGTTTAGCAGCGACAATGAAATCATACAGCATAGAATAATAGCATTCGGATTTTGGGTGTTGGTCAATTTCTTAAGGAATTCTTAGATGCCACAATATACAAATCACCAAAAACAACGTTAATTTTTGGATTTTATTATACTACTTTTTCCATTCCTGTAAGATTCTGAAAGGATTTGGTCCATCTCTAACATAAAGAAGTGAAAAACAGCAACACTCTTATTAATGTCAGTAATTACATACAAACCCAGCAAAAATCAAAAAATCCAAGCACAAAAGGATTGCACACATGGGCAAGGTTCTGTATGAGAAATATCAAAAACAGGGCATTTCATTGCTTCACTCCTGGTAAATTATGACATGATTTTTTTGTTGTGACAATAAGAAAAGACCGCGTTTTTCCATTTCAGACAGCAGTTTTTTTACTCCAACCACAACAAAAAACTGTCATTTTTCGACATTTTAACCCCCTTTCAATCACAAAAAAATCCGAAATGGGTCACCCCACAACAGATTAAAACCCCCAAGAATAATGAATAAACATGACGCGTCCGTCTTGGGATGAGTACTTTATGAATATTGCAGAAGCTGTTGCAAAGCGATCCAGCTGTCTGCGCCCAGCGAAAGGCGCTATTATTGTAAAGGACAAACAAATTATTTCTGCTGGTTATAATGGTACTCCTGCTGGAACAACCAACTGCAATGAGGGCGGCTGCCAGAGATGCAAAAATGCTCACGAAGGACGTATACAATCAGGAAGTTATAATTATGAGGAATTGAAAGAACCAAATAAATCAGAAGAATGTGCCTGCTGTCATGCAGAAGAAAATGCAATAGTTCATGCAGCACGTCATGGTGTTAGCACAAAAGGCGCGACACTTTATACAACATTCAGTCCATGCACCTGGTGTGCTAAAATGATAATAAATGCAGGTATTGTAAGGGTTGTAAGAAAACAAAACTATCCAGCAGAGCTGATGGACAAACTTTTCAAAGAGGCTGGTGTAGAAGTTGTTTGGCTTAAGGAGGAATAATCATGAAGAAAAAATTGTCTGATATTGTTTTCCAGAGAATCTCCCCGCCAGACACTAAAGCAGATTTGAGTGTTCATGATTTATCACACGTAATTGTCAGAAGAATAGGCCTAAAACGCAAAGAATCCCGGGCAAGACACGATAAACTGCTTCTGGAATTGATAAAATACAGGAAAGAGAACATACCGCTGGAGATTGAAAAGATGGCGCAGATACTTGAAGTATCCAAATCGCAGACATATGAAGAGATAAGAAAGTGGCGCACACTGGGCTTGTTAGAATTCGTAAAAATACCATCTGGCGTGAGCTTTGCCAAGGGCTACATGCTAACTGCGCCGACCGTGAACCGCCTGCTTGACAAGGTAGAGTCATCAACAAAGTCATTTATGCGAAAAACTCGCCGTATTGCCAAGGATTTTGACGACCTTCTTATGTTAGAGGTTGCGCGCTCAAATAAGGATGAAAAAGCGCCAGAAAGCAGTGAAAAAGCAGAAGAAAAAGAAGAAATTGGTGAGGATTCAGACGAGGAATAAAAACCAATAATTTTGCCAGTTTTTCAATGCCATTTTTATGTTAGGGATATGGCCCAAAATCCCGACATTTATATGAACCATAAGATATAAATTGTATAATATATTATACAATAAGTTTTACGTAAAATATACTTCGCAGAAAATATATTTATCAGGAGTAAATATACTTTGTATAATATATTTTATAAAATGAATAAAATCAAATATATCTTATAGAATATAATTAAAACCTCACTCCATTTGTGAGGGTTAAAGTAGGTATCTATATTATATACAATGGTGTGTCATCAACCCCAATTAATATGAAAATAAAACATAAAATAGTTTTACTTCTTCCCTTCCTGCTCTTTTGGCAAAACGACTGGGAATCTTATAGGTGGCGGCAGTCTTAATTCCTCGGAGATTACTGCAGCCCTTGTCAGGCACCTTCTGAATATGGAATTGAATACCTCAACTGCAATGTCATCATCCATCTTCTTATCATCCTTCCATGTCTTCATTACCTTCTTCACATCATCAGCCTGGTACAATACCTCGCCCTCGAATTTTATCTCGCCGACCTCGGGCTCGTATACTGAACTAAAATCGAATGTTATGCTTATGATATCCTTGAGCACCCCAATATCCTTTTTTTCAATATTGATTATCTTGGGCACGCTGTTTATGTTTATCTCGCCGCTTACTGGCTTCTCATTACGCTTCCCGCTTATTGCATTTATGTTAAATCCTAATATGGGCATATTATCACCTTTTCATTATTGATTATGATTCTTTTATGAAAACACATAAAAAGGTATGTATTAACGAATTTTTGTTATACACTCTAACACATAAACGTTTATATTTTTGGAGCTAATTTATATTAGAGTAATTGCTTTGGTGATCTCATGCGGGCGCTCGTAATTCTTGCAGACGGCTTTGAGGACATAGAGGCCTTTGCTGTAATAGATGTATTAAGGCGCGCAGGCATTGATGTTGTCACATGCGGTTTAATGACAACGTCTGTTGAAAGCATGAGCAGGGCAAGGGTTACTGCAGACAAGAAATTGTCTGAAATCGCTGAAAAGGATTTTGACGCACTTATTTTGCCAGGCGGGCCAGGCCACAGACATTTATTAAACAGCAACGCTATAATAAAAATGATAAAGGAATTCGACGAAAACAAAAAACTTATCGCAGCGATCTGCGCATCTCCGGCAGTTCTAGCAAAGGCTGGAATTTTGGACGATAAAATAGCGACAATATATCCAGGCATGGAAAACCAATTACCCAAGCCCAGGGATGCTAAAGTAATAGTTGCAGAAAATGTTGTGACATCGCGTAGCCCAGGAACTGCAATAGAATTTGCATTGAAGCTTGCAGAGATCATGGCCGGAAAAAACACTGCGCAAAAAATAAGAGCAGGACTGGTGGTTGACTAATGTTATCAAATATAGAGGCAATGGCGCTGAAAAAAATAGCAGAGAGCAAGCTGATAACAAAAATAGAACTAAAGGCGTTTATCAACAGCAATGGCGGAAAGGTGAGCAGCGAGTCATTGGACACAATAACAAAAAACCTTATACAAAAAAATTACATAACATCCATATGCCCTGTAGGTTCGACCTGCTTTGTGATAACCCAGAAGGGCACAAAGATGCTTGGCGAGCTGGATTAAAATTATTCTTTCCCGGCTTAAATTATTGTTTTATTAACTTTACTTATTATTTATCTTTCAATATAGCCCCGTAGTCTAGACAAGTCCCTTCTTTGCAAAGAAGGCCTTGGTGAACCCCAAGAAACAGAAGGCTTTCAGCAAATAATAAGGGATTCGGGATAATGGTCAAGGATGGCTGGCTCTGGACCAGCAGACGTAGGTTCGAAAAGCCCCTTTCTTTTGTAAATCCTCGGAAAACGAAAGACTTTCCGGGATGCCAGAAAGCGTATGCTTTCTGAGCAAGAAAGGCCCTTGGGTTCAAAGAAAACAAGGGTTAAGATATTAGGGCTACGAAATTCCTGCCGGGGCTACTTCTTTGTTTTAATATTTTTCTTCTCAAGATTAGATTATGATAAAGATAAAGCGGATAGAATTTGGAAACATTCATATAGATGATGAGGTATTCAACAGGGATGATTTTTTCTTATTCAAAAACCTGATAGAGCCAGCAGAAAAGTCGCACATAATATCAACAAAGGACTTTAAGCATATGATGCTCAGGGAGCCGGAGATAGTTATTTTTGGCCTGGGTTTCAATAATGCAGCCAAAGTGGAAAAGTCAGTCCATGAACTTGCAAAGAAATTAAATGTAGAAATATACGAATTATCAACGCCAGATGCATTAAAAAAGTTTCAGGAACTTACAAAATTAGGAAAAAATGTTGCTGCAAGGATTCATATAACATGCTAAAATCTCATATTTCACTGTTTTAAAATCTTGGAAAGTTATAAACTTTCCGAGATGTTCAGATAAGCAAAGCTTATCTGCACACAGTGGCTGAAAGTGAAATATGGGATGCTCAAGGATTCACCAATTCCAGCAAGCCACCGTCTTTAGACGGCGGTCCTTGACAAATAATAAAGTGATGACATGAAGAAAAAAACAAAACAAATGGTCATGGCTCTGGTTATTGTTTTAATCTTTGGCATGTCTTCATTGGCATTTGTTGCAACCAATACATTTTCATCTTCAGAGCAGCAGCAAACCGCACTTAATAATTTTGTTATTGACGGCGACATAAACCAGAGTATAGAATACCCATATATAAGCAAGGGATATACATTCCTGAGATTCTATTACACAGAAGACAGCCAGTTTATTTCATACATGGATCAGGTGCCTGACGCATATCTGACAAGCACCAACCAGAAGCAGGTTTTTGTTCTGAAAATTTCTGCAAATGAAACATACATAAAAATAAGCAACCTCAATGGCGAAAAAGAAATTTACAATCTGACATACGATAAGATATTTGATGGCTTATGCGAGCAGCTTGTTGTAACGCCATCTGAATGTGGCCTGAGGAATTTATTGTTAAATCAGACCAATACAACACAATAAACCATCATATTAGTTTTTAAAATATAAACTTCTATAATCTCAATATGAAAGCATCCGAGCTGAAACAAAAATATATAGAATTCTTTAAGCAAAAGAATCACAAATTTATCCCATCAGCCTCCCTTATCCCTGAGCATGACCCGACTGTTTTATTTACTACAGCAGGCATGCACCCGCTTGTCCCTTTTCTTTTAGGGCAAAAGCACCCAGCAGGAAAAAGAATTGTTGATGTGCAGAAATGCCTGCGGACAGATGATATAAATGATGTTGGCGACTCATTTCATAACACGTTTTTTGAGATGCTCGGCAACTGGAGTCTTGGCGATTATTTCAAGAAAGAGGCAATAGAGTGGAGCTTTGAATTTCTTACAGGAAAAAAGTGGCTTAATCTTGATAAAGATAAAATAAGCGTAACGGTTTTTGAAGGCGACAAAGATGCACCAAAAGATATCAAGTCTGTAAAATACTGGATGAGTGTTGGCATACCCAAGGAAAGAATATTTTACAACCCAAAAAAGGACAACTGGTGGGGCCCAGCTGGATTGACAGGCCCGTGCGGACCATGTACAGAAATGTTCTATGACACAGGAAAGAAAAAATGCTCAAAAGATTGCAAACCAGGCTGCAATTGCGGTAAGTATTGCGAAATCTGGAATGACGTTTTCATGGAATACAACAAAACAAAGGACGGAAAATATGAGCTACTTAAACAAAAAAATGTCGACACAGGAATGGGTGTTGAGCGCACATTAGCTGTTCTTCAGGGAAAAGACAACGCGTATGATACAGAATTATTCCTGCCAATAATCAAAAAAATAAAACAACTTGCAAAAAAACCAAACATGAAATCAGAAAGAATAATTGCAGACCACATGCGTGCAGTTGTTTTTGTTCTCGGAGACGACAAAGCCATAACACCATCAAACATTGGGCACGGCTATATCGTCAGGCGATTGCTTCGCAGGGCAATAAGGCACGCGATGCATATGGAGATGAAAGAAAATGCAATCAATCAGGTAACAAACCTCATCATTGATATGTATTCAGCAGATTACAACGAGTTGAAGAAAAACAGAAATTTCATAATAGATGAAATAAACAAGGAAGAACAGAGATTCAAGAAAACGCTTGACATGGGAATAAAACATTTCAATAGACTTGAAATTAAAAACAAAACAGTAAGTGGAGATGATGCATTTCTTCTATTTCAGTCATACGGCTTTCCTATAGAGATAACAGAGGAGCTCGCTTCTGAGAAAGGATGGTCTGTCGACAAAAAAGGTTTCGAAAAAGAGTTCGAGAAACACCAGGAGCTCAGCCGAAAGAGCACAGAAGGGATTTTCAAGAGCGGACTGGCTGACCACAGCGAAACAGCAATAAAATATCATACAGCAACGCACCTGCTTCATCAGGCATTGCGTGTCGTGCTTGGTAATCATGTAAAACAAAAAGGGAGCAACATAACACCAGAACGAATGCGCTTTGATTTTTCACACACAGAAAAGATGACGCCAGAGCAGATAAAGAAAGTAGAAGACATTATAAACAAAAAAATAAAGGAAGGAATCGCTGTCCACAGGGAAGAGATGACAATTAATGAGGCGAAGAAATTCGGGGCGCTTGGTTTCTTTGATGAAAAATACGGAGAAAAGGTTTTTGTTTATACAATAGGTGATTCAAAAGAGATATGCTCAGGACCGCATGTAAAGAACACCAGAGAGCTTGGCAAATTCAAAATCGTCAAAGAAGAGACTGTTTCTGCAGGTGTAAGACGGATAAAAGCTATCTTAGAGTAAATAGGAATGATGGATTGGATTTAAAACAAAAAAGTTTAACCAAACAATGATGCCAATCCACCAGCTGCTTCCTCTGCCTTCTTCTCTAATTCTTCTTCGCTTTTTTCCTCTTTCTTCTCTGCCTTTGCTTCTGCTGATGCTGCTGTTGGAGCTGCTATTGCTACAGGCATCGCTGCCTTGCTTATGACCTCGTCTATGTTTACGCCATCAAGAGCCGTAACCAATGCCTTGATTTTAGCCTCATCTGGGTGCTCCACTGCTGTTATTACCTTTTTTACGTTCTCTTCGCTCACTGATTTTCCAGCGCTGTGCAAAAGAAGCGCAGAGTATATGTAGTTCATAATTTTACCTCCAAACTTTTTGCTTCCCTGATTGCTTTCAAAAGAATTTCATCAATGAAATCCTTTTCTACAACATTAGCATCAATACACAATGTTCTGGCCTCGCCAAATGCCTTTTGCAGCATGAGGCCGATTGTAAATTTTGTCGGATAGCCGACATTCACGGAAAGGTTTACGCCATACTGCACGCATTTCTTTATTTCATTTATGTAATCATCAACGCTTATGTCAAGGACGTCCTTGTCAAATATCATGCCATCTTCCCATGCAGATATGAGCTCAATGCCTATCTCCATTGGCTCTATCTTGAGCAATGAAAATACCCCAACCATGTCAGCTGTTATTTGGGCTCCTGCCTTGCATACAACCCTGTCCATCAGCACAGTTATCTTCCCAGCCTGGACAGATGCCTTTAACCCGACCTTTTGCAATGTTGATATAGCAGGTCCTGGCGGCAGCTCAGTAGAACCCTTTGGTATTGTAATATCCTTTGCTGCTATGTCTCCTGCCTTTGCTGCAACAGGCGTCCTGTTGTTTTTTAATTCCTTAAATATCTTGAACGGATTTTCATTTGTAAACAGCAATGCAGGCTCGCCCTTTATCTTTTCGATCAATTGTTCCATGCCTTTCTTGTCAGTTTCTTTCAATGCCTTTGATAGAAGAACCTTTTTGCTCATCCTGATCTTCGCAACCCCAGATAGGTTATTTTTTATCTTCTGCATCTGCTTTGCCGGAAGCTTGTGCATATTAAGTATGCCTACAACCTTGTAATTTTGTATGAGGTCCTTCAATTTTTTTACTTCTTCAGGCTTATCTTTCTTTAACATAAACACACCTATACATTCAATTTGATTGGCTTGCTCATCGTAAGCTTCAGGTAAATATTCTTTATCTGCGCCTTTGCAGACAGAGATTTCTTTGTCTCTTCAATAATATTTGCTATGTTTTCCTTTACAGCATTGCTATCCATCACTTCTGTCCCTGCATACACATGAATAACAGGGCTGTCGCGAAGGCGTATCCTGACAGAACGCTTTACAGCATTTATTATCATATCAACATTTCCGCCAGCAGGAAATGGCTTTGGCATCTTGCCTGTCGGGCCAAGATATCTGCCAAGCACCTTACCAACAAATGGCATTAGCGGGGTTTCGCAAACAAAGAAATCATATTTTTTCACAAACTTCTTTGCCTCGTTTTTGCTTCTGCCCATAGATTCAATATCATTTTTTTTAACAGCATTAGAAATATTGTCAGAGATTATGCACACGCTTGCTTCCTTACCTCGGCCATGTGGCAGGACAACATCCTTTGAGAATTTGTTTTCAGGCTTTTTTAGGTCAATATTTTTGATATTGATAATTACATCAAAGCTCTGGGTAAACTTTCTCTTTTTCCCTTCTTTTAGATATTTTATAGCATCGCTGATATTGTATTTTTCTTCCATGATCAACCCTCCTACAAAAAGAAACTTCTGTAGTTCACGGGCTTTATGCTATTACTGGATAAAGTATTAAAAGGTTAAATATAGGCAGATAGTTGCTCAACGGTTTCATCGATTCCAGCATTTGCTATCAGAAGAGTTTCACCAGGATATAAGCTTTCTACCCTCTTCGTTATAATTGAATGATCTAGATGAAAAGCTACTACCTCAGAATTATGAATTGCTACATAGGCATTTCCAAACCTTCGCCTTATTTCGTTTTTTTGCTGATTAAAATATGCAGCCTCTCGGCTCAATTTCTCTTCATCCACCCCCATTGCCAATTTGAATAATCTGAACATTTTGAGCATTCACTCACCTTTTTCTTCTTTTATATTAAGAATATCTTCAACCCTGTTAAGGCGCTCGTCTATGACGCCATAGGCTGCTGCAAGCGTTCTTTTTACTGAGTTGAGGCTGTTCTCGATATCCAGTATCTTTCTTATGAGTTCCCTGCATGCCGTGTCTATCTCTGCCTTATCTATCTCCTGCACTTCATTGAACCTGCTTTCTATCATTATCGCATTCTGCTCCACATGGTTCTTTATTATCTCTACATTTCTGGAAAAATTATCAATCTTGTCTGAGAACAATTCAATGACCGTGTCTTTCTGCTCCCTGATGTTTTCATAAAGATTCTCCAAATACGTCTTCTGGAATGAACATATTATCAGGATTACCAGCAATACGGTTGCAAGCGCCCACACGCCTGAGAATTCAGCTATTATGATTGCTAATGCTACAAGATATAAAATAATTATTGCAACCTCGAACCATTTCATTGTACCACTCTTGAGATGATTACAAAAATCTTTTTAAAGCTTTGAAGAAGTGTATGAAAATACCATATGCACAATTATTGTGAGCAAAATCAGTTATATGTTTTTTGACAGCAAATTAGAAAAAATATTTATTCAATCTTTATTTTGCCTTCGTCTATTTCCTTTATTACATCCTTCGGGTTTCTGCCTTCAACTGTCACGCCGCAGCTTACGCATGTGCCAAGAACCTGCTTTACAGCTGAATTCAAACTACCATGAAATCTTTTTTCTGCAGCGATCTTCTTTATTTTTTCTATTGTTATGTCGCCGGCCATGTTTCTTGACTTGTCTTCATTTATTGTTGCCAGCTTATTTTTGCCCAGCTCTTTTTTTAGCAAAGACGGTACAGATGTTTTTGGGGTATTCTTGCTCATAATTATCACTTCTTTTTTTCATGCATCCTGACAGAATTTATAGAGATTGTTACAGGTATCGGGATTGCCGCTTCCAATAGCTCGACAGTTATCTCGCTTTTGCCCTCATTAACGCGGACTATCTTTGCCTTGTCGCCTTTGAACGGAGAGCCGAGGATTTCAACAACATCGCCAACATCGAACTTTATCTCGCTCTTTTCCGGTACGAGAAATCTTTCTATATGGCTCATCTCAACGTTTTTGTTTATCAGGCCATGAATGTGCTGTATACCCTTTATACATGCTTCTATGTCCTCCTGCTCGCCCTCAATAAAAACATAGCCGCGCAAATCCTCCGGGTGAAACACAGATTTTATAGGGATATTTTTTGTTTTTACCTTGAGTGCTATGGAGTCTATAACAATATTTTCTCTTCCTGTTGTTGTTCTTATTGTTGCCATCATATCAAATACCGCCTATTATCTGAACTATCAGGAATATTATGAACCCTATAATGCCTATGAGCAATATGCCTAATCCTGTTATCTTTGCAGATAGCCTGAATTCATCCTTGTCAGGCTTGCTAGATACAAGCAGGACCCGCCTTATCCTGTCAATAACGTTTCTCAGTCCCATAACTCAATATTATCAATGGAAAGGTTTAAAAATAAAGTGTGGTTGAAAGAAAAGGCCTGCTTAATAAAATAATTGGCAAAGAGAAAAAATAGATACGGTCACATTCAGACACTTTTTATTTCTCAATGAAGTCAATGCCAAAAACCTTTTCTATATCCTTCTTCTTCTCCTTTTCATATGAAACCTGCGGGTTTGTGACTATTGCCGAATTAACGCCAGTCACAATGAGCATTGTCCTTATCGAATCGCCAAGCTCTTTTACAATCTGCGCACCCCAGATTATCTTTGCCTCCGGACTCAGCCTTGTTGCTATGGTTTCAACGATTTTCTGGCATTCCCTTATTGTTATGTCAGCGCCACCTGAGACATTGATAAGCGCGCCCTTTGCCCCGTCTATATCAACATCCAGTAACGGGTTGTTCAATGCGCGCTCTACTGCCTCTATTGCCCTGTTCTCAGAATCCGAGTCGCCCATCCCAATCATTGCAAGTCCGCCGTCTGTCATGACAGCCTTTATGTCTGCAAAGTCCAAGTTAACTAAGCCGGGCCTCGTTACTAATTCTGTTATGCCCTTGACTGCATTGACAAGGATTTCGTCAGCAACCTTGAATGCAGTTGATATTGAAACATCAGGAACAATCTCAAGCAGCTTGTCATTAGGTATTACAATCAGTGTGTCAACATTCTTTCTTAATTTTTCCAGGCCCTCTCGCGCATTCTTCATCCTTTGTCTTCCTTCCATTGAGAACGGCAGTGTGACTATGCCAACCGTTAATGCCCCGGCCTTTTTTGCCACCTCAGCAGCAATATGCAATGAGCCAGTGCCTGTTCCGCCGCCCATACCGCATGTAACAAATACCATATCAGCGCCTTCCATGACCTTTTTGATGTCATTTCGGCTCTCCTTTGCAGCCTCCTCGCCGATTCTGGGGTCAGCACCAGCGCCAAGCCCGCCAGTAATCTCCTTACCTATCAGTATCTTTGTGTCAGCATCTGTGTAGAGCAGGTCCTGTGCATCTGTGTTAATAGCGACTGTCTCTGCCCCGACAACACCTACCTGCATCAGCCTGGAGATTGTATTTCCGCCAGCGCCTCCGGCACCAAGGATCTTTATATCAGCCTTCTTTGACTCAAGCAGTTTTCTTAGTTCTTCATCCGTTGGCGTAGTGCCAACATCCTTTGTATTTAGAATTCCCATTCATATCACACTCCGTCTGATTATAATTTAATTTATTATATAGCCTCGAAGATATTTAAAGATTGAAAAATTCATTAATCATTCTGATGCAATGAAAAAAATCGGCAAGACCAAGCTTAAATAATAGTAGTAGTATATGTAGTAGTAGAAGATGGAGAGGTGTTTGACATGAAATTGAAGTGCTCGCACTGTAGTCACATATGGGACACGCGGAAGGACGGCATATCCAAGCTCTGTCCATATTGTAAATACTCTACCTACTACCACAGACCAATTATAATAAGAAAATAGAGGGTGAAACAATGCAAAAAGGAGATTTTGTAAAGATAAATTATATTGGGAGATTAGAAAGTGGTGAGATTTTTGATTTAACAGATGAGGAGATGGCAAAAAAGGAGAAGATACATAATCCAAACGTGAAATATGGACCTGTTACAATAATTATTGGCGCAGGGTTTATTGTTCCGGGTATTGAGAAGGCAATGATTGAAATGAATGTCAACGACAAAAAGAAGATTGATGTCAAGCCAGAAGAGGGATTTGGCCAAAGGGATCCGAAGCTCATACGAACAATCCCGAAAAGTGCATTCAGAAAACAAAAGTTAGAGCCAATGCCAGGCATGGTGGTTGACTTCTCTGGGATGAAAGGACGTATACAAAGTGCTGACGGTGGGCGCGTTCGCGTTGACTTCAATAATCCGCTTGCTGGAAAGGTTTTGCATTATGAAGTAGAAATAAAGGAAAAGATTGAAGACCCAAAGGACAAGGTACAATCTATATTTGATTTTTTTGGGGTATTGGGCGCAAACGTTAAAATAGAGAATAATGAGGCAACAATAGACTCAGTAAAATTGCCATTAGAACTAAAGAACCGGATAAGTTCGCTGATACTTGAATACGCAAATATGAGCAAGGTCCACTTCATAGAGACGTTCGAGAAATTCAGGAAGTAATTACAATTCAATTACATTTGAATTACTCGGAGCGCCAGGCTAAAGACTTTTAAAGATTTGCCACTTAGTAGTAATTGATTTTAATTACATTTAGATTGGGGTGAAAAAGATGTTATTCAGAACAGTAAATGACTGGAAGCAGCTCTTGAATGTAGATGATGAAGAGAGATTAAATGAGGTACTAAGAAGGGTTTCCAGGCACAGAGGCGCATACAAGAATTCAGACGAGATAAAAATAGCACAGTTATGGTGCGCAGTGCTTGAGCTTGCAAAGCAGAACTTCATATTGCAGAAGAGAGTAAATCTCATAGACGATGTCTTCATGGCAATCTACGAGAAACATAAAAAAAGAGAGCTGGAAGAAATTGCTCTGTTAAAAAGCTTGGACAAATTTTAAGATTATTTATTTTTTGTTAAATAATTATATTTTTGATTAAATAATCATAATGTTAACATTTATTCTAAATAAATTCCGAACTTCGTGGGCGAAGCTGATTTGGCCTTCTGGTTTGACGTCTTTTCAGCGTCTTCTATATTTATTTTACAACCAAGCTCTTTTTCTAAAAAGTTTTGTGTTTCGTTCAATATAGTGATTTGTTTTGACCTTGGGATTATTGGCTTTAGCTCATTTAATCTTTTGTACAATGACTGGATAAACATGACAGTTGCGTTGCCGTAAATCTTCGCATCGCCAGCCATGATATCCTTTGTTATCTCATTTACGCCCCTATCCTTGCCTTTCAAGACTGTATTGTAGACACGGAACTTCCAGTTTTCTGCCACAAACAATACTATTTTTTTTGGCTTTATGCCTGTCATCTTCTTTATCTCTTCAATGTCAGCTAGTGTCTGCCTTAACATATCTTCTGACAATTCCGATTCTATATTTATTAGGTGCTCGTCATAATCCGGCCAGGTCGCGCAGGTAAGCATTTTTTTATTTCCTAAATCCTGCCATAACTCCTCACATATGTGCGGCGTGAAAGGATACAGCATCTTTACAGTATTGCTCAAAGATTCTGAAAGAATTCTCTTGTTTGCATTCTTTATGCCGCCGACCCTTTTCAGATACCACTTCAGGTCATTTGTGGTCTCAAAGAACGCAGCATTAAGGCCTGATCTGAATTTTAATATTTCAAAGCTCTGGGTTGCATTTTTTGTGTTTTTTTGCAGCTTGCTTTGCATGTATAACTCAGCATTTGTTATCCGCTTGCCTTTTGCCTTTTTCAGATTTTTAATTGCATCAATCAGAAATTCTATCCTTGAGCGATAGCCTTTCAGATTTTCAACATGCCAGTCAGCATCATCTAAATCCTCGCTCGAACTGGCAAGATTTATTCTAGTAAGATCAGCACCATAATTTTTCAGAAGTTCTGCCATGGAGATTATATTTCCCTTTGATTTGCTCATCTTCTCTCTTTGTATATTTACATAACCATTTACACCAATGCCTTTTGGCCAGTATTTTTCAGCAAATATTGCTGTGTGATGAAACAAAAAGAATGTTAAATGATTTTGTATAAGATCCTTTGCGCTTGTTCTGAGATCAACGGGATAGAAATATTCAAACTCATTCCTCATCTCCTTTATCAATTTTTTATTCAGCTTTGCATCTTTTGCTATTTTGTTTAGGTCGCCTTTGCCCAGCAGTATGAAATCAAATATCTCGTCTGTTAATTTTTTTGCAGGTATCTTGTTCTTTTTTATTACCCCTGAAATCGTGTAATAAGCCATGTAGATTGTCGAGTCACTTAGCGTTTCTACGATCCATTCTCTATCCCATGGAAGCGGTGTGCCTAAGCCGGTTTTCCTTGTGCAAGCCTTATCTCTTAACCAGTCAATTGTATTTTCAAAATTGTTCCTTGCATCATCCGGATATATATTCATCTTGGACAAGCATCGTCTCACATTATTTTTCCAATCTTCGTCAGAAAATTTAAGGAACCACTGATTCTCCAAAATTTTAACATGGCACTTTGTTGTGCATCTACATACTACTCCAGAGCAGTCCCACATAACATCTGCAACGTTTTTTTCAATAAAGTCCAGCACTAATTTTTCCTTACATTCGCTTACCTTTAGCCCGGCATACTCGCTGCAGTTTTCATTCAGAATGCCTGTGTGAAATTCCTTCTTGTAAAGAATATTTGTAGCTTCGTCCAGTTCTTTTTCCTGCTTCAAAGACGTTATGTTCATCTTTTCGCAAAGATCTACTGCTGGTAATTCTCCAAATCTAGGCGTTGTTACAACTGATACAGGTTCTACATCATTTTTTGAAAAACCATATTTTGACAAAGCATCGGTGTTTATCATTTCCTTGAGCGCTATCCAGTCATAGGGCGCATGCGAAGGAACGCTCATTACAACGCCGGTTGCATTGCCTAATTTCACAAAATCAGAAGGCAGAATTGGTATCTTGTTTCCTGTTATGGGGTTCTCAGCCATTTTTCCAATCAATTCATTTGAGTTGATTCTGCCTATAAATTCAACATCTTTTATTTGGTCCCTAATTTTTTGTATGCATTCATCACTAACAACCCATGTTTCATTTCCAACACTTACTTTTAGATAGTTCGTATCAGGTAGGAGCCAGATATTTGTAACACCATAGATTGTTTCTGGTCTTAGGGTTGCTGAAGGCAAGATAAAATCATCAATTTTGAACTTCAGCATTATATATTCTATTGGGCTTTCTCCTTCCCCTTTTAGTCTGTCATGATCACCTGTCGGGCTCTTGCACTTCGGGCACCATATAACAGGGTGCGTGCCCTGTATAACATAGCCTTTTTTCTTCAGTGTGTTGTATTGCCATTCAACAAATCTTGAATACGTCGGCGTGAGCGTTGTTGTGACAAATGTTCTGCGCCAGTCAACGGACATTCCTGATCTTTTCAAATTCTCTATCCACTTTTTCATAAAGAAACGGATGAGAAATTTTGGATCCTTTTTGAATTTTTTTAAATTCAAATCACTTGCACCAAACTGTCTTAGTGTCTCTATCTGGACCTTGTCATTCTTTTTTAGTCGCTCTATAACGCCAAGTATGGGCTCGCCTGTTGCATGAAAACCCTGTGGAAACAGAACATTAAACCCCTGCATGCGCTTGAATCGTGCATATATGTCCCCTCTCGACCATGTGTATAAATTTCCTACATGCGGCGCGCCATTAACATAGGGGTATGGCACAGTAATGAAGAACTTTTTTTGCCTGCATGGATTGCTTTCAAAGGCCTTTGCTCTTTCCCAGTTACTCTGCCATTTTTTTTCTATTTTTTTGAAATCCCAGATATGAATCACCGTTTTGAGCGGGCGTGATGGGATTCGAACCCACGACCCTTTGCTTAGAAGGCAAATGCTCTATCCAAGCTGAGCTACACGCCCTTGCAATACATAATATATATTAATCTCAATTAAAATAAAACATTTTAAATAGTTCTTTTCATAATTATATTCGGGGTTGATGGTTTTTGACTCGTATAATAGCCTGCTTAAGCGGCAAGGGCGGTGTTGGAAAAACAACGCTTGTCGCAAACCTCGGCATTGCGCTGGCTTCTATGGGCAAGGATGTAATTGTTATTGATGCAAATTTAACTACCCCAAACCTCGGGCTGCACCTCGGAATTCCGCTATTTCCACTAACCTTACACGATGTCCTGAAAGGCAGGGCAAACATAAAGGACGTAATATACGGCCATGATTCAGGCTTGAAAATAATTCCAGCCGGCCTGTCTTTAAGGGATTTGCGCGGCGTTGATGCAAAAGACCTGCCAAACGCATTGCTGGATTTACTGGGAAACGCAGAAATTATATTGCTTGATGCAGCAGCAGGTCTTGGCCGCGAGACAATGGCAGCCATAGAGGCAGCTGATGAGGTACTGCTTATAACAAATCCCGACCTTCCATCTGTTACAGATGTGCTAAAGGCAGCCAAGCTTGCAGAGCAGATGGGAACAAAGATAACAGGCATTGTAATAAACAGGGTATCAGGAAAAAGACATGAGATGAAGCCTCATGACGTAATGAGCATGCTTGATGAAATAAATATTTTGGGGGAAATAGCAGAAGACCCTTATATAAAGGAATCAATAGCAAAGCGCGTTCCAATGGTCCAGCACTTGCCTAATTCTATGACAAGCCACCAGATAAAGAAGATTGCATCAGGTATTATCGGAAGGGAGTACAAAATGCCTAAATCATGGCACAAAAGATTGTTCGGATTTTTGAAATAAGGTGTTAGCATGCCAGCAAATCTGCACTGTCCTTATAAAAATATCTGCAGGCACTTTCCAAACTGCCAGAATGATTATGAGATGTGCAGATTCTTTATTATGGCAGAAGCAGAAAAAGACATAAGACCTGTTAAATGGAGGCCAGGTCCGAGAAGCTGATGTATCATATTATCTCAAATATCTTGCTGATGTCAAGCTCAAATGCGACAACATGCTTTTCCAATTTCCATTTATTGAGAACATGCGGATTTATCTCGCCAATAATGCCAATCGACTGGTTTTTGACAAAGACCTCGCCACATCTTCCATTGATGAAGCTGTAGTGGCTGTGTTTTCCTATCTCATAGTCTATGCCCAGATTTGTCATCAACGCATCCAGGTATGAGGCAATCATCTCATAACTTACTATATTATTTGTCAGGGCAACGGCAAGCCTCCTGTTATTTCTCGCCTTTGTCTCTTGCTTTTCATCAATGATTACAGCATCATCTATCTCAAATATGTTCTGCGGATATTCAACATGCTTGTTTTGCGCAAAGAAAGAAAGCACATCTGGCAGCAGCCAGTTACGAAAAATGCACCAGTTTGCAGACACAGGGTTTTCTATCTCTGCCACGCACTCCTCTTTTATGCACATCTTTTCAAACAGGTTGTTCTTGTTTGTCAGCGTATAGGACATTATTTCCTGCAGGCCAAGACCAGCAAGTACCTTTGCAACAGAGTTTGAGAATGCCTCCATTTCATTTATCTTACCAATGGTCGGCATCTTCGGAATGACTGGCTCTATTTTATTGTAGCCATAGAAAATTATTATGTCCTCAACTACGTCACGTTCGTGCATTATGTCCTGCCTGTATGCAGGATAGAGCAATGCCAGCATTTTGCCTTTTTTCTTTACCTTGTAACCCGCTTTTTCAAGAAGCTTGCATATGTCTTTTGGCTTAAGATTCAAACCAGAAACCCTGTTTATGTAATCAATACCCACAGAGAATTTATTTGGTTTCAGGTCTGGCGTGATGATTTTTTTATTGCCGTATCTTACAGCAACGCTTTCTATCCTTCCGCCGCGCTCTGCAAGCGCTGTAACAATCACATTTAGCGCAGGCACAAGGAACTTGAAATCAAAACCGCTGCATTCAATAAAAACGTCCTTTACATTTTTGTCAACCTTGCCGGTATATTCAGAATTTATTACAGGAGGCAGTGATAGAACCTTGCCTGCTGCATCTATGAATATAGGATAATTTTTCTTGTCTTTTAGCAGATGAGCATATTCCTTGCCTTTTGGGTGCTCTTCCAGGATTTCTTTAGGTGTCATCTCCTTGTTGAATCCCAGCGGGATAAATTTTATACCATCTGGCTTTACTGTCGTATACCTTATTGGCCATTTTATTTTATGATAATCATAAACGCCAATTGCCACCTCTTTTCTGTTGCGGCCAAAGGTTTCTGATACCTTTTCCTGCAGTTGTATCAGCTGTGAAAGCACATCATCAGTAATATTCAGGCCCTTAACAACAGCGCAGGCAGTCAACGGTCTTACCCTGCTAACGCCCCTGTCAACAATAACAGAAAGCCCTGATTTGTTTATTTTGTATTCGGAGAATTTTGCCTTGTACCTATTTCTTATCTCTCTTGCTATTCCTTCAGTACTCCATAAATCAGGCCGGTTTGTATCCTTACTGTCTATTTTGAGTGTGTCACCGTCTACATCATCAATCTCGCCCTTTGCAAAAAGCATGTCATCATGTAATTTATCAATTGGAATTTTTCTCCCAACCAGCTTGCACAAATCATTATATGAAATCTCTATTTTTGGCATGAAATCACCTTACTATTTCCTTGCTTCTTAACCAATTAAGGTCTTGCGAAAAAAGTTCACGTATGTCATTTATTTTCAGCTTAAACATAGCAAGTCGGTCAATACCAAGACCCCAGGCAATAACAGGTACATTAATACCTAAAGGCCGTGTTAGCTCTTCACGAAATATACCAGCACCACCAAACTCAATCCAACCAAGTTCAGGATGTTTTGCTGACATCTGGACCGAGGGCTCGGTGAATGGATAATAATCACTTAGAAATTTTACCTCCTGCGCTCCGCCAACCTCTGTTGCGAACATCTTTAGCAGGCCGAGCAAACTTTTGAATGTAAGTGATTCGTCTATCACAATACCTTCGCAATGATTAAACTCAACACCATGAGTCGCATCTATGACATCAGGCCTGAAGCATCTGGCAATTGCAAAATACATCCCAGGTATTTCAGGCAGTGATGCTAGTGTTCTTGCAGACAGGGCTGTTCCATGCGCCCTTGGCATGAGTTTTGATGCCTTTTCAAAGCTCCATGTATATTTCCATGATTTTTCGTGCGATTTTTTAACATGTTCAACAATCTTTTTGTCAGGTAAATCGCCTTTTTTTGGATATTTCAATGAATATGTTTGTGCCCAATCACGTGCAGGATGATCCTGAGGCTGAAACAGGGCATCAAAATTCCAGAACTCTGACTCTATGATGGGGCCTGTCATTTCTATGAACCCGATCTCAGCCAATTTTCTTCTTACATTCATAAGAAACTGGTTGTATGGCTGCCTTTTTCCCGGATGCATCTTTTTGCCAACAAACTCAACGCTATAGGGCTTTAAAGTCACGTCTTTCCATCTGCCTGTCTTGATGAGCTCTGGTGTAAGATGCGTTACTTCTTTGCCGACAAATTTCTCAGCCCGCTTTGACAACGTCTCCCTGTCCTCTTCAATTAATCTTCTCCGAAGCAAAACAGAAACCAGGTTTTCATCTACGCCTTCATTATTACTTATTTTTTCCAGCGCTTCCTGCTCTGGCATTATTTCAGGCCTTTTTATCAGAAATATCCGTCCCTCACGAATTTCAATCCAGCCATGCCTTTTTGCCCACTGAATTGCTATAGAAAAGTTTTCAACCAGATTTTTGGCCTCGTTAAAATCTATAGATTCATTGATTAAATCAACTAATTTCTTCTCAGGCAGCCCGTTTTCCAGGTACTTTCTGCCCTCTTCTGTTAGCATATAGCGCATAATATCACTTCATTTCTCACGTTTTTAAATATTAGAACTAAGAAATTTATTAAATAATAGGTTGGTTCATATGACAAAGGCAGAGGAGATTGAGAAGATAGCAAAGAGGCGCGGATTTTTCTGGCAGTCGTCTGAGATATACGGAGGGTTATCAGGCTTCTATGACTACGCCCATCTCGGAACAGCAATAAAAAAAAGATGGGAGAATATATGGAGAAAATTCTTTCTGAATTTGGATGATAATTTTTTTGAGATAGAGCCCACGCTGATAATGCCTGAGAATGTCTTCAAGGCATCCGGGCATGTTGACTCATTCGTGGACCCGGTTGTAAAATGCAGGAAATGCAGCAATATTGAAAGGGCTGACCAGATCTTGGAAGAGGAATTAAAAGAAAAATTTGAGGGGCTGAAACCAGACGAATTGCTGGACATAATAAAGAAGCATAAGATAAAATGCCAGAAATGCGGCGGCCAGTTTGAAGAGATAGGCATTCTTAACATGATGTTTCCGCTTACAATAGGAAACGACGTCAAAGCTTACTTGCGCCCAGAAACGGCCCAGGGCGCCTATGTTAATTTCAACCGTGAATTTGATTGCCTGAGAAAAAAATTGCCGCTTGGACTTGCGATTATTGGCAAAGCCTTTCGCAATGAGATAAGCCCCAGGAATTTATTGATACGCATGCGCGAATTCACGCAGGCAGAGCTGCAGATATTTTTTGACCCGGACAAAATAAACGAGCATGAAAAGTTCGATGACGTTGCTGACTACAAATTAATTATTTTGCCTGCGGAAAAAGAAAAGACAAAAATAACAGAGATGAAATGCAGCGAGGCTGTGAGCAAATTAAAACTTCCTAGATTTTATGTTTATTACATGGCAAAGGCCCAGCAATTCTTTTTGGATGTGCTGAAGTTGTCAAAGGATAAGTTTCGTTTGCGCGAGCTGAGCGACGAAGAAAGGGCATTTTACAACAAGTTTCATTGGGACATAGAACTGTTTTTGAATGACTGGAAAGAGATAGGCGGAATACATTATCGCACAGACCACGACTTAGCAGGCCACCAGAAGATATCAAAACAGGAATTGTCTGTTTTTGTAGATGATAAAAAGGTATTGCCGCATGTGCTTGAGCTTAGCTTTGGCGTTGACAGGAATGTTTATTCGCTGTTTGAGTTGTGCTTTAAGGAAGAAAAGGAAAGGACAATATTTACATTTCCGCGAATGCTTGCGCCATATGACTGCGCTGTTTTACCGCTTGTAAACAAGGAGGGTATGGACAACAGGGCAATGAAATTAAAGAGCATGCTTGCTGATGCTGGCTTTGATGTGTTTTATGATGATTCTGGTTCAGTAGGCCGCAGGTATCGCAGAATGGACGAGATTGGCGTTTCATGCTGCATAACAATTGATGGTCAGACAATGCAGGATAGTACAGTCACAATGCGCGACAGGGACTCAATGAAACAAATCAGAATAAGTATAGATGATTTATCTGGTGCACTGCATAAATTCCTGAATGGCGAGGACATAGAAAAAATAGGAAATGTTGTTAAGTAAATTTAACAAATTGGTTTACATTCACAAAATTTATTTCTTCCCTAAATGACTTAAGGTCCTTGAATGTGAAATCATATGTCTTCTTGTCGCGTGCAACGCAGCAGTCCTTTATGACAGTAATATTAAATTCCATGTCATATGCGTCCTCAATCAGGCTTCTTACGCACAGGTTTGTAAGAATGCCGCAGACAACAATATCATTAATGCCATTTAATTCTTTCTCTAGGTTTGTCTTGAAGAACGGATTTATTTTATATTTTGTGATAAGTATGTCAGAATCTTTTTTATGGATAGCTTTTATTATCTTTACGCTATCTGAATTTGGGACAAATGCATCTTTTGAGCCTTTTTCAGCATGGGTTGTAAATATTATCTTGTATCTATCTTTTCTGCAGAAATCAATGAGCTTATTTACCCTTTCGATTGTTTTTGAGATGTTGCCAACAAAATAATCAGAATGCCTGTCAATCCATTCATTTTCGAAATCAACCAGTATCAGCGCTTTCATTCATTTACCCTCTTCTGAACATCTTGGTTTTTCTTGCCCTGTAGTGATCTTGCAATTTTTCATGCTTCTTGGTTACCTCATCCTCAAGCTTGTTTATTGCCTCCTGGGCAATATTCAGGGCATTCCAGCCCCAGGCATGAGAGACGAATAATCCTATTGGCGTGCTGAATCTCGTCCTTACCGAGTATTTTATGTTTTTGCCAGCCTTGTGCATGCGTTCCACATGGATGAATAGGTACTCTATATTATTCATGAATTTTCCCATCTTCTTTACAAATGTGTCTGTCTCTTTATCCAGCAACGCTGCAAGCTCTGTGTCTTCGTTGTGCAGGCCAGTTATCTGGACATAAATACCTTTTTTGGGCTTTGTTACAAATAATTCCAGTATGTCTTTTGGCGTTACTATGCAAACATCGCCATTGCCAATTATAACACCCTCATTATGTTTCAGACCTTCTATGACATCGCCTATGGTTGCGTCTGTTCCAAGCACATTAGTCTTGCTCATGATTGTCTCGGCCGGCGCGCTCTCTAAATGTATTTTATCTTTTAGTCCAAAATCTCTGCCATGGGTTTCAAATTTGTCCATGGCCTCAAAGACCCTTATCAGGTCAAGCGTGTCAACAATGCCAATAATCTTGCCGTTATCGAGAACAGGAACCCTTGAGACATTATTTTGCAGCATCATGTGTTTTATCTTTCCCACACTATCAGATTTTTCAGCATAAACGCATCGTGTTGATAGGCCTTTTGCAGGGTTATTGAATGCAGCGGTTTTTTTGGCATGCTTGATTATATCAGTCTCAGAAATAATGCCAACAACAATACCCCTGTCAACAACAGGCATTGCCCTTGAGCCGGAATTCAGTAACAGTTCAATGCATTTTTCTACATTTTCTTTCGGCCCGATTATTGGTGTTTTTGTTACATAATTTTGAATCTTTGTTTTATGCGGATCCATATCGCCGGTTACCAGTTTCTTAAGTTCGATCATACCAAGAAGATTTTTACCATCTAGCACAACCAGCTGGTGTATTCTGTTATTTTTCATTATGCCAAACGCCTTTGTAACTATGGCATCAGGCGATATTAATTTTGCATCCTTTACCATGATTTCTTCTACTCTCATACATTTCATCTCTAAGGTTTCATCCTTTGAATAATGTAATAAGTACAGTCGCCCTCATTATCGACAATTACCCAGAGCATGCGTGCCCTTATGTTATGTGCAAGCCTCACGGCACGCGAAAGTTCTTGGAATGAACATGTATAATCTTCTGGCACTGTAAACACAATCCATTTTGTATGCTCTTTTGCTGACTTCGGGCCCTTTTTCAGCTGCACGCCCCTTTCATAAACGCGAAAGTCGCAGCCAAACTTGAATCCAGTACGAACAACAAGCCCGCGTTCGCGCAAATCTTCATAAACGCGGTAGCGCTCTGGAAATCTTTTATCCAATGCCCTGGAATGATCATAAAGTTCCTGAAATGTTAATTGCTTTCCGTCCTTGAACACGCGTATCCGTCCGCGCTTCAAAAGAAGCAACGCCTCAACAAGAGCAAGCTCAAGCCTGTCGCCAATTATCTTTCCATAATAGCCTGGTTCAAATATATGCTCCTTGTTTTCTGTGGCAATTGCTTTGTTCTCCTCAAGAAGCGTATCAACAACTATCTTGACAGCTTCAGGCTCTACATATTCTGCTTTCTCATCAAATACCTCTTGCTCTTCTTTGAATTCATGTTTCTTTTTCTTCTTTGACATAGCATCACTATAATTGTAATCAGTATTCTATTCAGAAAGGTTTAAAAACAGTAATTATAGAACTATAAGTCAGTAGTTTGTTTCGCCAGATGTGCAGTTTACTGTGTAGTTGCCTGTGCATACAAGCTTGCTGTCTCTTATCTCCCAGTTCTTTACTGCTCCGTTAATTGAATCATCCACGCTGCAGCATATTGCTTTTACAGCATCCTTTAGTATGTTTGTATAATTTTTCTGGATGGCATCCTTCTGCTCTTTGCAATTATTCAGATTATTCTCCATGATTTTTGTCTGATTTACTGCAGCAATCTTCTCATTTTCACAGTTCTGCAGAGTTGAACACTTTGTCTTCAGGTCGTTCATGCATGTATTAATGTTATTTATGCATTCATTGTAGCTCTGGTTCATTGTAATAAAATCACTCTTGTAGTCATTCAACTCACCCCTTAGTTCATCATTATATGTAACAAATCCTGTAATCACAGAATTTGCGCTAAAGGCAACTATCCCAAGTAAAACAGCAAGCACAGCAACGCATATGGCTTTGTGGTTCTCCTCAAAGAGCTTCTTTATGCCTGTCCTGTATTCATACCTCATATTTCCTATATTGTTCAGGCCGATATAAAAAAGAGATGGGGTGGGTGGGATTTGAATTCGTGGGTTATAAAAACTTTATAACCTCCCACGACAGCACGGTCTTCAGCCGTGTGCTCTCCCAGGCTGAGCTACCACCCCAGCGCCCCCGGTCGGGCTCGAACCGACGACCTTCTGGTTAACAGCCAGGCGCTCTACCAACTGAGCTACAGGGGCAAATCACCGATTTGCTCGTAAGTTCAATTTCCTTCGGAAATCAAACTACAGGGGCAAACACATAATCTATTGTATAGAAAAATGAGAATTTAAAAAGATATCAGCTCAGTCCAAGAATTCTTTTTTCTTGAGCTTTTGTGGCAGGTATTCTTCTGACATGAATTTTAATCCCCTGTGTGAAAGTGCCTCTATCTCTGCCTTCATGCCCTTTTGTATCATCAGGTTTATCTCCTTCTGCCACTCAGGTTTCTTGAACCACTCATACTGCAAAAGCTCCTTGGCCCTTTTTATGTCAACGTCCTTTGCCTTTATTGTGCACTTCTTCAGGTCATATTCAATGATATCAGATATGGTCAGGCCAATGAATTTTGCATCAGGCGTCGCAATCCTGTCTGACACATGTGCAAGGCTTATTGAGCCTGATTTTATTACAGAATAAATATACCAGCCATAGCTGTCAGCATCCGTCATGACATAAATTGGCAGTTTATGCTCCTGGTTCAATCTTTGTATTAATAGTCTTGTCCCGCGGGAAGGCTGGCCGCCAGTACCGATCAGGATGCATTTTTGCTTCTGCCAGAATTTGTCTTCGTGCAATCTTTCAAACCCAGCATTCTTCTCCACAACAAGCACAAATTTTGCATCAACCTTTTCGAAGTCTATCTCATCAACCGTGCTTGGAATCGACCATCCGCCGCTTCCGAGCTTTGACCAGTCTATGCTGTCGCCACGGTCTTTTATTATAACATTGCCTGCAACAATGCCTTTTCTGTCTGTTGTGAGATGCAGCTGCTCGCGAAGCACGTCTATGGCAACCTCTAAATCAACTATTATCGGGTCTGACTCGCTCTGCTCTTCGAACGTGTTTTCATTGCTGTTTGGCAATGTTCTTTTAAGATTATAATACATGTCCCTGATGCTTGCGTGAATGCCTTCGTCCTTGAGCAATTTGCAGAATGATGCAACCATCAAAGTCTGCATGAATTTTTTTGCGTGCGCAACATTGAAGAAGTACCTTTTTGCTGTCTTGTCACCAAGCGTAAGCTGCCCTGCTTTTTTGTCAAATATGACGTTAGATAAAGCCCTTATAGGTATTTCAATATTAGGGTTCTCGCTTTTTTCTATATCCCTGCTTACCTTTTCGCCAAGTGCCTTTAATTCCTTTTTCACGTCCTTCATGTTTTACACCTTTTTTTGTCCTACTATGATTTGGCAATCAATTTTTTTGTCTTGGAAGATATTTCATCTTTTTTGTCTGCTTAAGTTATGTCTTATCTTTTGCAACAGTATTTTTTTCCTCTTTCTTTGCTGCCAGAGTGGACTGGACTTCTTTTTTTGCCGCTGCAGATGGTTTTGCTTCTTCTTTTGCTGCCTGCTTTGGTTTATCGTTTTCAACATCACTTTCTTCAATATTGTTTTCATCTTCCTGAGTTTCTCTTGCCTTTGCTCGCTCATCAATCAGTTTTCTCAGCTTCTTTTCTATACCCTTTTTGTCCTTCTCTGTCAATACTGATAACGAGTGCGATACCTCGTCTGCGTAACGCTCAAAAATTTCCAGTCTTCTTTTTTGCTCGCCTGCGCGTCTCTTGCCTGATAAATATGATGACAGTTTTCTTCCAGCATCCTGAATAGCAAGCTTCATCTCCTTTACTATATCAGGGTATGGCGCAATTGCCTCCTTGCTCTCTGATATGAACGGAACCCACACAGACGACATGTGAACAATAAGTATCATTGGTCCTGCAGGGACATTTCCTCCAGACTGCTGCAGGCCGTATCGTTTCCAGTCAACATCCTTTACAGCCTCTGTGATTGCGCAGGCGCCTGACTGATACAATAAAGGAACCCGGTTTGCATACCTGAAAACATCTATCTGCTCATCCTGCTTTCCAAAACCATAGACAATACCAACCTCTATCTGGAACGGATTGCCGCGATAAACAGTCGGCTCTCTAGTTACAGAGCAGATAAACTCAGACTCTGGGTATTCCTTCTTAAGGCTTTTTTCCAGAGCATGCTCTCCGATAGGCGAAAGGCAGTCTAATGGCGGCCTCTGCACCTTGACCTTTTGCATGGCATTAAGCAATTTCTCTATCTGGTCCCTGTCAAGTGAAACAGGTTTTATGTTCGGGTTTATTTTAGCCATCTTGCATATCTCTAGTGCCGACTTTGAGCCGATTGAAGAGAATTCATTTACCAGAAATGCCTTTATAGTCTTTGAATTTGCCTTGCTGAGGAATCTTTGCAAGATGCCAAACTCAATGCCATAGGGATGCATCTTTATCTCCTTTGACGGCTTTGGCAAAGTCTCAACGCTTCTAGGAAATGTTAGCTTTGTTCCGTCAGGCGCATGATAAGTTATTTTTACAAAAGGATTCGAAATTGACGTCTGTTTCAGATAATCATCAACACCCTGGGCCTTCCTGTACCTCCCAACCACATCCATCTCAACGCGCACGCCATGACCTTCGGGAAAGCCATCCTTTTCAAGCGTTTCCTCTTTTACAATCTCTGGCTCGTTCTTTGCCGTGTTCAGGAATAATTCACAATAGTAGGCCTTTTTCTTTTCATCTGTTTTTGTCCACACACGCGTTGGATTGCCTGTTGTGAGCTGCGAGTAAAGTAAAACAGCACTGATGCCAATGCCCTGCTGGCCGCGGCTCTGGCGCAACCTATGAAACTTTGAGCCATAAAGAAGCTTGCCGAATATCCTTGGAACCTGTTCTTTAACAATACCAGGCCCATCATCCTGCACAGAAACCCGGAATTTATCCTCACCAATACTTTTTAGCTTAACAATAATATCTGGAAGAATTCCGGCTTCCTCGCCTGCATCTATTGCATTATCAACCGCCTCTTTCACAGCCATGAGCAGTGCCTTTGTCGGATTATCAAACCCCAGCAGATGCTTGTTCTTCTCAAAGAATTCAGATATGCTTATCTCTTTCTGCTCTTTGGCAAATTCCTCTGCAGTTTTTTTAAGAACCTCGCCCAAAATTATCACCGTTCCAGAAATTTGTATACATTTTTATGTGAAATCCCGCTTATAAGTTTTTCTATTGCATCTGTTGCCCTTTCAACATCATCATAACTTCCTATCACCGACACGGTCTTGCCATAGATTGATATCTTTGTCTTTGTCAGCGTTTCAATATTTCTTCTGCATTTCCCATGAGTTCCAATTAATCTTGATTTAAGCCGCTTTAATTCTTTTTTGTTCTTTGGTAACGGGATTACAGCCAAGCACACCTCTTCATCGGTCAGCTCTAGCGCAGCTTCCGGAGAAAAACCGCGGCCAATTGCCTTTACTATATTCTCGGCTGTCAGCAGATTAATAGCATCGCCATCTATTGTAATTTCCTCGTCAACAAATATATTTGTTTTTGTAAGCATCTCTATCTTTTTCTTTGTCTTCCCATTATTGCCGATAAGCACGGGTATTCGCTCTTCAGGAATTTTTATATTCTTTATCATAACATCAATATAATAATAGAAGTAGTATTTATTTAATAATTCATGGTAAGAATACTCTTTCTCCTTAGCCAGCCTGCCTGGGTTTCTGTGTATTTGAATTCGATGTCACCACGCTTGTCGCCCTGTATATCCCACGGCTTGACAAGGACTGCGTCACCCTCTCTTATCCAGATACGCTTTCTCATCCTGCCTGGTATGCGGCAGATGCGCACCTTGTCGTCCTGGCAAATCACTTTGAGCTTGTTTGTGCCAAGCATTGATTCAACTATACCGAGAACCTCGCCCTGCCTTGGCCTTCTGACACGAATTTCTGTCTGTTCTTCCATGAAATCACGCAGTAACACATATGCATTAAGAGATATTTATAGTTTCAAGAATTATTTGATGGCGTAAAAATTTCTGTATATCTTTTCTCCCTTTTTATCGCCAACAAGCTTGTAGCTGTCATTTACAGAGAACCGCTTTCTCATCTGATTTGCGATCTTAAATGCCTCGTTCTTGTTTACGAACCTTATGTCATAGCCATACTTTTTTTTTTCAATGCCAGCAATCAATACATTCCTGAGCATCCATTTTATCTTTTTGAATATCTTCTCAGCATCTTCCCCTCTTACCTGTATCAGGGCCTCGTAATAGTTTCCGGATAATTTTGTGCAATCATCGCAGACCCGTTTCATAATATTTACTACAATCCTCTTTTCTTCCAGCTTGATTTTTTTGCAGGGGTTTATGTAGCCAGAGCAGATGATTGTTGCATAGATCTTATTTCCTACAGTCTTTTTCTTTATCTCAATATTTTTTATTTTATGTTTTGTTTTTATAGCCTGCTTTATGGCATCATCAATCGCAATGTTCTTGCCTTTTAGAAAATATCTTTTACATTTTTTGCAGAAATATATCATAATATTATCTGCATCAAATAATTTATTGGCTAGCAGAAAGCAGTCTTCGCAGAAATTATTCACGCTTGCATTTTTGCCGCATTTTACACAGAACATGAATATAGAATTAATGCAAATCTTTTTTAATGTTGTAAAATGACACTATTTACCAACAGCAATCAGTAGATCTTCCAGAGCGTTAATTCTACCTGATATGGATCTTTATCAGATATGATGTATTTTGTTTTTACATATTTTTTCTGGTAGGTTTTTATATACGGATTCATATTGTAGCGCTCGCCAGATGCCCACATCACAGCTGCCTTTAGAAGATAGTTTGTGTCTTGGTCTGTTGCATAGTCAGCAAACCACACAGTTCTGCCATTGCCATTTATCACGCCTTTATTGATCTTGACAAATGAAAATTTTCTTGTTGAGTCCCATATTACTGTTCTGTTATCAACCTTTATTCTGTTTTTGCTAGTATCCTGTGTAAATTTCAGAAATGACGTTGTATCTGGGTGGCCTGATATATTCACAAAGTATTTGGATATTTTATATGATACATTCCCTGGATTTGTGGTATCGTAAAAATTCCATAGCGTTGTTGCGCCCGTCTCGCTGTTCCAGTTAAGCCCGAATGTATTGTTAAGATAGCCATCCATAACTTGGTCTTGAATCAAATCAGACAGCATAAAAATAGTTCCACCACGCTCAAGAAATTTATTCAGTTTATTCTTGAATGGGGTTAGATTTTTATATTCCATCAGAAAAAGGATGTTTGTTTCATTCTTTATGTCATTTATGAATTCATTAATCACGCGTATGGCTATATTTCTGCCAGTGTAATTGAAATCCAGCGGAGACAATAATGTTTTAAGCTGGGATATCTGCTCAGCACTGCAGTTGCAGCCTATGTATATGACAGGATTTACCAGACCGTTTATCTCAATGGAAAAGTCTGTTGTTTTGGAAGAAATGCTCGAAAAATCATTATTTATCAAAGTCACGTTATTAAATTTCACATTTTTTGCAAGCGAGCCGTTCTTATACAATGCAGATAAAGTATCCTGGCCATATGCCTGGGTTAAAGTTCCTTCCCATTTTGTTTCAAACACAAATGGCGTAAGGAAAAATGTCATGGACGTCAGTAATATTATTGAAGCAATTATTGATTCCAGAATCCTTACAAAGCCTTTCAATTAAATCACCTATGATACAGATACGCCCATTCTTACAGTCCTGTTAATCCCAGGCAGCTTAATTACACCGACCCGGTCTATGCTGGACTCGGGCCTTTGTGAAATAAAACTCGGGCCGCACATTATTATTTTGCTTCCGTCCGTGTATGATATGTTTATTCTGACCTCGTTCCTGTAGTCAAGGCCTAGCAATTCCTTAAATCTTGTGTTATTATTGCTGCAAAGAATGCCAAGCTCGTTTATTTTATTGATATCCAAAACATACATGTCGCCAGAAGAAAGGCCCAGCGACGTTACAGTATTACTGTTCCAGTTAGATGGCTTGCCTTCTGTCAGCAGCAGTTTTTCTGATATCTGGTAGCTTCTTGATCTTATATCCTCTGATGTAGAGATATGGTGGAGACTTGGAATATTGCCAAGCACAACCATGATCACAATAAAGGATACTGTGCTAACAAAAACAAACACCGATAAAATAAATTCTATGTCTAAAACTCCTTTTGATGACATTGAGATCACTATACTATACCCAGCCTCGTAACTAGCATGAATACTATAAATCCGACAAGAAGCATCAGCAGGCTATGCTTGACGCCAGCTACAACCGAGTCAGATCCTATCTGCCCTGCTATAAGTCCTGAAAATAAACCTTGAACCATTATCATCATAAAGAACAGCGACTTGTAGTATGCAGCAGGGTCTGTTTTATCTCCAAAATCAAACGTAGCCGAAACACCGGAAAAAAGATCGCAACCAAAGCATGAAGGATTAGTGCCGTCTATGCATGGCGAGCAAGGATTGGAATTGAACCCGGTAAAGCCATAGGTTCCAAGACTGCCTACGTCAACATTGGTCTTTAACATCGGTATCAGGAATTTTATCAACGCAAGCGTTATTCCAAGGAATATGAAGAATATTGCATACATCATTATTACCTGCTGGTTCAATAGTACAGCCTTTTCTTTTTGAACATCCTTTATGGACTCGATGTTATATGCAAGCGATTCCATGGTGTCTTCTATATTTCCGCCAGACTTGTTTGCCTGGTCTATTATCATTACAGCCCTTATGATGATCTTGCTTCTAGCCATTCTTTCGCTGAAATTTTTCAGCACAATCTCAAGCTGGATGTTCCAGCTTAATTGATTGTTTATTTTTTGAATCTCCTTTGTCAGGGACCCGTAGTCAGATTTTGACGCCGACTGTATGGACTGTATTAATGTAAGCCCTGCCCTCTGGGACTCAGCCAGGTCTCGCAGGAATGAAGGAAATATGTCCTCATAGGACCTGATTCTCTTGAATTCAAAGAACCTGTAAATGGTATAGGGCGCTGCAAGTATTATCACGCCCAGCAGCACAATATTTATCGCGATTGCAAAATTTGATAACAAATAAAATGCCAGCATAAGCAGAGCTATGAATATCACAGTCGATACAACCAGTATCTTTTTGTCTGTTTTCATTTAATCACTCCGGCGATGCAGACCTTATGAGTATAATAAAACCTATTGACAGCAGCGGCAGCAAAATAAAAACAATAAAGCTCTGGATAAGCACATTTTCAATACCGACCGATATTGCGGATATTATTGATGAAAGAACTATGAAAAATATTGAGCCTGTTATAATGAGCGTGAGATATATTTCAACATACAATGAAAGATCCTGGGAATATTTTCTTATCTGTCTTCTGTAATCATTCATGTATTCCTCGCTCTTTTGCTTGAGAAATGTTGTTAAATCGCCGCCCGATGACATTATTGTATTAATGCTCCACAATAATTCTCTGAATTCCTTTGACGGCGTTCTTTTGGCCTGTTTTTTCAATGCAGCAGATGTGGTCATACCAAAAAGTTCAACATCTCTTACTATATTCTTTGATTCCTCTGCAACCTCGCCATACTCCTTGAAGCTGCTCAGGGTCTTGAAGAAAACAAACGGCGGGACCTTTGAGCTTGATATTGTTGCCAGCGATGACACAGCATAGGGCAGAACCTTTCTTATCTTGGATTCCTTTGTTTTTGCAATTGTTGTTGGGTAGGAATAGAACATAAAAAACAGGGCGCCTGAGATAGCTATGGACAACAACAGCCCCATCAGCACAGAAAGCATGGGACCTACAAAAAAGCCGAATGCAAAGGAAAGGATTATCACCTCCAGCACAAACGTCATCATTGTTGTAAAGAAGGCTATTGAAAGATATTCATCAACCGTATACGTAAGGCCGGACTTGTAGATGTCTTTTTTCATGTCAGAAAAATAAATGCTAAGCGATTTGCTCATGCTGCCGAATATTCTGAAACAGAAATCAGCATAGGTCATGCTTCTCCCCCTATTTTTCCAAGAAGGAAGTCAGGAGATGTATAGAACAGGTTAATCACAGAGCCGATCTTTTTGTAATCAGTAATGTTGTGCTTAATCAGCCACTTCAGGACATTCGCCTTTTTCATCAGGTCGTCATTCAGGTCCTTGGCTTTCATGCTTGTCATGTCTGATATTTTTTTCATCATATAGCTCTTATTAACGGTCTTGATGCTGTCGTCCTTTGGGTCCCATTTCATTATCTCATTTACCACAGGACTCTTTGAATAAGCATCGTATCCAATAACCTCTACAACAGAGCTGATTCTTCTATGATATTTTCTTCCCTTTCTTACCATCTGCAGGAACACTATTACATCAAGATTTTGTATCAGGTTTGGCGGCAGGCTTATTGGCGGCGAAATAAGACGGTCAAACAGCTTTGGAAAGTTTTCTGCGTGTATGGTTGACAGGCCAGCATGGCCGACAGCCATCTGCTGGAACAGAACGTATGCTTCCTTACCCCTGACCTCACCGACAATTATGTAATCAGGCCTCTGCCTTAGCGATTCCTTCAGCAGCTCAAACATGTCAACCTTGCCTTCTTCTGCTATTGGCGTTCTTGCAACCTCAGGAACCCAGTGCGGATGCGGCAGCCTTAGCTCTGCGGTATCCTCTATGCTGACAATCTTCATCTGCGGTTTTATAAACAGGGACAATGCATTGAGCATTGATGTTTTTCCTGTTGCAGTGCCGCCTGACACAAGGATTGAGAAGCCATGCTCAACAAGCGTCCAGAAGTATGCCATGGATTTAAGGTCAGCTGTCCCGAAGTTTATAATATCAACAGGCGTTATGGGCTCTTCTGTGAACATCCTTATCGTGAAATTGCTTCCGCGTCTTGCTATATCGCTTCCTAGCGTTGCCTGAATACGTGACCCGTCTGGCAGCGTGCCGTCAAGCAAAGGCTTTGCGACAGAGATGGTTTTCCCGCACCTCTCTGATATCTTGTTTACAAAAGAATCTAATTCGTCCTTGCTGTTAAACATAATATTTGTTTTTATTGAGCCAAGCCTAGGGTCCCTGTGATAGACATAGATTGGTATATTAGTGCCATCGCATGATATGTCTTCTATGTTCTTGTCATTCATCAGGGGCTCAAGTTTTTCAAGGCCGATGAAATCCCTTATGATATAGTATTTCAATACCTTTTCCTCCTCGCTGTTCATCTTGAACCTGAAATTTTTTACAGAGGTATCAAAGAATTTTATCAGATAATCAATGGTCTCTTTTTTTCTTATCTGCGCGAAATTTATGTCTATCTTTTCCTGTATATATTCCTTTATTTCATCCAGAAGTTTCTGTTTGGCAGCATCCAGTGCCGGTTCTACTACGTTATATACTATCTCGTTTGTCTTGGGGTCAAAATTTATGACAGCATAGGCAAATACGGTTTCGCCCTGTTTTGGCGCGTTTGGCACAAGTGGATATTTCATACTTATTGTTTTATCTGTCTCCTCGTCTTCTGTAATCGACTTTTTTTCTGTCTGAATTTCTGCCATATGAATAAATGCTCCTGTGTCAACCATCTGGAACGAATGAGATAATTGCTGCTGCATCATTGGAATTTGCTGCTGCATAGCCGGCATTTGCATGCCCGTATACGGAGCGCCCACATATCCAGTCTTTATACCCTGCACGTCTTTTGCCTGGGGCAGATTAAACCTCAAGAACCTTAACCCACCAGTAGAATTATATTTTAATATAATAGATTTTTTATTCATTGCAGCATTTATGTCATCCATATCATCACCGCGCACCTTTTATCTTACCGACCTCTTGATTTTTATTTGAGTACCATCGAAAACTATTTCTATGAATTTTGCACTGCTTACAGTCTCGCCACTAATAATATAATTTTGGCTCATATTAAAAAGTTGTTTTATGACAAATATGTCGGGTTTATCCATGCTGGACACATTGATCTGGTCCCCGGACAGGGCTATTTTGTATGTATATTGTGCTATCTTGTCAGGGATTTCTATTCTTAATGTGGTGTTTTTTATTGCAGAGGCCTTCACAAGCCCGTTTACAACAAGGTTTGCAACGCCGTCCATATTATCCCTTAGGCTTAGGTCTGCTATGGCTGCATGAACATTTCCAAAACTCAGGATAACATAGCTTGTTATTGCAACACCAATTGCAAAGAGCATGACCTCTGTTACTATTCTGTATTGTCCCTTCATAGGGCCACCACATTACATTACAAATTTGTACAATGCTATACAATACTAATTTCTATTATAGTCTTTATTAAGTTTCCATCTGTGGCCGTGCCTTTGTTTTCTATATTTATGAAATGCTCCTCTCCGCCAGAACTAGGATTGCCTGTTAATTCGATTGTGTATTTTCTTGCGCCGCTTGCCAGAACTACGTAACTGAGCGTGTAGGTTGTCTTATAAGAGCCCTCACCAACCTCCATGCTCTTCACGCATATCATCTCCATGTCATTGACGCCCCAGACACCATCCTCTGTTGCATGACACCAGGAATTTCTTCCCAGGGGTATCTCAGCATTTATGCTATAGATTGACCCGTCTGTATCAACAACAATCTCTATATTTTTGTCGCTTGTAAGCCTTATAATGCCAGGGATGGTTATTCGCATCTGGTCGCGGCCGCCGTTATTTGCAACGTATTTTATCTTCTCATTAAGGTTTTTTATAAATACCTCGGAATTTTCAAGCACTGATATGTCCTTGTTTTTTTGTATCAGCGGAAGCCCCCAGAAATAAACAGAACCAACAACACCTATCAAAATGCCTGAGATTAAAATAGCTGTCAGAGCCTCCTGTTGCCCTCTCATTGAAACACCATTTTTCTTATATGGTCATTGGCCGCCTTGTCGGTATAGGCTTTCTTTTTGCCATCATCGAAAGAATGAGCGAATTCAGGCGCTTCTCCATCTTATCCAGTCTCTTGTCAGCATCGCTAACAATGCCAGTGATCTTTTCTTCTCCTGCCTCGCCTGTTTCACTTGGCTTGACAACCTCAAGGCCGTTCATGAATTCACTGACCTTGTTTGTCATCTTGTCAACAGCATTTGTGAGTTCTGTAACCTTGTTTATCATCTCTGAGTTTATCTTTACTATATCATCCACTATGCTCTGGTTTGTCTTGACAACATCTATCAGTTCCTTGACCATCTCGGTGCTCGTTCCGGTCCTTTCCACCTTGTCCAGCCTTTTTTCCATCCGTCTTATAGGGCTTAGCGGTACCAACTCATACTCATCTTCCATTGTATCACCATTGATTAATTTTATGAATTAATCAAATATTTGTTTAGGCAGTATAAAAAGATAATTGTATACTGCAGCAATAACACACTAAATCTTATTTTTTACATTAAATAAATTGATTGATTGTTACAACAGCAGAGGTAGGGCATGTTAACAGGAGCTGGTAGTAAGTTATTGATAATCATAGAAAATAAATGAAGAAAAAGTAAATTTTAAAAAAATAATTTTTTTGTACTTACTCCATGTCCTCAGACATGCCGCCCATACCAGGGCCGCCTGGTGCAGGGCCGCTTGATCTTGATGTTATGACATCGTCTATCCTCAGGATCATTTCTGCTGCCTCGCTCGCTGACTTTATTGCCTGTGTTTTTATTTTCAACGGCTCTATTACGCCAAGCGATTTCATGTCAGCAGTGTTGCCGTTGAATACGTCAACGCCATATGTGGTCTTGCCTTTTTCATGTTCTGTTCGCAAATTTACAAGTATGTCTATCGGATCCTTTCCGGTTGACTCTGCCAATGTTCTGGGAATTATCTCTACAGCTTCGGCAAACGCATTTATTGCCAACTGTTCTCTTCCGCCAATTGTCTCTGCATATTCGCGCAAGCGCCTTGCCAGTTCTATTTCCACCGACCCGCCGCCTGACACGACCTTACCGATCTCAAGTGCAGCAGCAACGCCAAGCACAGCATCGTCCATTGCCCTTTTTGCCTCATCAACAACGTGCTCTGTTCCGCCGCGGACAAGGATTGATACAGCCTTCGGGTCCTTGCACTCCCTTACAAAGATCATCTCTTCGCCTGCAAGCCTCTGCTCTTCAATAATGCCTGCAAAACCCAGGTCGTCTTTTGACAGCTCGTCTACGTTTGATACAACGTTTCCGCCAGTTGCCTTTGCCAATTTTTCCATGTCGCTTTTCTTTACGCGCCTTGCTGCAAGAATGTGCTCTTTTGCAAGATAGTGCTGCGCTAAATCATCTATGCCCTTCTGGCAGAACACAGCATTGCAGCCAGAGCCAACCACCTTCTTGACCATTTCCTTGAGCATCTTTGATTCCTGCTCCAGGAATGCCTGTAATTGATCCGGCGATGTTATCCTTATCTCTGCATTTGTTTCTGTTTCCTTTACCTCCAATGCGCAGTCAAGCAATGCAATCTTTACAGACTTCAATTTCTTTGGCATGTTTGAATGAACGACTTCTTTGTCAATGACAAGGCCCTTAATCAGCTCTGTGGCATCAATTGAGCCGCCCTGTTTCTTTTCTATTTGTATATTTTCCTTGTCAACCACAATTTTTCCGTCGCGCACTTCTGCAACCATTTTTACAGCATCAACAGCTATTTTTGCAAGCGGCTCTTTTGCAGCCTCGCTGCCCTTGCCTATCATTGCAGTCATCGCAATCTTTTCAAGTATCTCATTATCATCCAGGCTGACGTCATCTGCTATCTCTTCCAATACATTCAGCGCCTTCTCCTTTGCAAGCCTGAAGCCGCGTATGATCATTGTAGGATGTATATTCTGCTCCAATAAACCTTCAGACTTTTTCAGTAATTCGCCTGTTATAACAACAGCAGTTGTTGTGCCGTCGCCGACCTCGTCTTCCTGTGTTTTAGCCACCTCAACAACCATCTTTGCAGCAGGGTGCTCTATATCCATCTCCTGGAGTATTGTCGCACCGTCGTTCGTTATTGTGACATCGCCTATGGTATCAACAAGCATCTTGTCCATGCCCTTTGGGCCAAGCGTAGAACGAATCGCGTCTGCCACGGCCTTTGCAGCCATTATATTCCTTGCCTGCGCATCCTTGCCTGTGGAGCGCAAAGTCCCCTCTGGGAGAATAAATATCGGTTGCCCGCTCATCTGATTCATACAATCACCTCAAATTTTTATTATTTTGATTTTATACTTTAATCAGTATACTTTCATACACATAATAACCAAAAACTTTATAAATGTTTGTTTTGGAGAAAAATGAGTTTTTTGTAATTTATTGCTTCTTCACAATCTTTTTCAGCTCTTTTTTTGTAATCTCCTTTAGTTCCCTTTCTTCTATTGTTGGCAGGCCAAAAGCAGACTCGTTTTTTGTTATTATTAAAACCGGCTTCTTTGATATCTTTGAGAAGCCTTCCATGTAAGGTATGTTCCTTTCTATATGTTTCTCGTTTTCGTCTGCGTCAGAAAAAAGAAGGAATTGCGTCTCTTTTGCTATAATATTGAACGGGGTCTTATAAACAAAATCTGTCTTGAAGCCCAGCTTTGATAAATCATTAGAAACTATTTTTTCAAATCTATCATGCGGTCTATTCTCTATATTTTTAAATTCGACATTGATGTTTGTCGGCAGTATGATATTTCCGACAATCTTTTCTATCTTGACAGCAATATCATATTGCATGTCCATGTCCCTTGATTCATGCTCATATATGCTCTTTTTTGTAATACCAACCATATCTGCAAGCTCTGTCTGCGTAATGTCTTTATTATTTCTATTTGCCCTTAATTTTTCTGAGCTCACCTTTGCAAAATAGCCGCCACGATTGCGCTGGATAATCGGCAGGTCATTGGAAACAATATGCTCTAGCGTGTTTGGCGTGAATGCCGGTATGTCAAAGCGCTCGTAAATAACATTGTCCTTTAATTTCTCCCTTCTTGTGTGTGTTCCGATCAATGACGCTGTTGCATTAAGGCTTCTTGAGATTATTTTCAGGTTTTTGGCCTGCTCTTCCTGGAACGAGTCAACATTGCCAAGGATCTTGATAAGTATTATCTGCTTTCTTCTTGCTATGATATCAAAGCAGCCATAATAGCCATAATAGTCAAAGCCGTTTCGTTCCAGTATATCTTCAACGCATTTTCTCAGTTCCATAAGGAAGAATTGTCGAAAAAGCTTATAAGTTTTTGAATTACATAAATGACAATAAGAATGACGTAAATTCGATGGGCCGGTAGCTTAGCCTGGTAAGCTCCTTTCTTCACGAAGAAAGTAGCTTGCAGTCAAATCCTAAGAAGAATTGTAAAAAATTCTTCTTGGATTTCTCAGATACCTTTGGTATCTGCAGAAAGAAGGTATTTGACTCGCTACGCTCGTAAATATTAAAGGAGCTAGGGAAAGAGCACCAGTCTTATAAGGCAGCTAAGCCAATAAAAACCCTAAGCTAACTGGGGGTCGTGAGTTCGAAAGCATGAAGCACCTTTGGTGCTTCGGTCGGGCATCTCATCCGGCCCATTTTTTTCTTTTTAATTAAGAAATTAAACTGCTGCCTTAGAATGGAAATATGAATTTTGCTGCTAGGACATTTATCCGTGGTAATGTGTTCTTTCTTCCGAGAAGCTGAGCGATGTCCAGCCATAGGAGAACTTTCTGCAGATGTTTGCAAGCTCTGAATGCAGCTGCTCGTTCCACAGATCCCACGCCTTTCTTATCCAGTCAGCAGTCCTTTTGTCATTCGGGTAAATCATAAGGTAATTATTCTCCCATTTCAGCGCCTGTATCTTCTTGTACAGCTCAAACAACCTGTTCCTGTCGTCATTTGTTATCATATCCTGCTCGAAAAAGCAGCACAAAGCCTCCGGGTCATTGAACAAAGGCTCTAAAATTCTTTCAGAGAAATTGAAAATCTTGTCAGAAATCTCTATCCGTATAGATTCAATCACCTTTTTCTCATCATGTATCTCGATTTTGAAGGCTTTTTCAAGTTCATAGAATTGGGGCAGGTTGAATTTTTCCTGTAACTTCCTGTATTCTTCAGAAAATTCCGGACTCATTGCATAAGAACTTCCCCGTAGATTATAAAAAACTATTTATAGTGAGTTTTTATTATGTATTAGTGAAACAATGAAATAATTTTGATGAAATTAATAAAAAATGATGTGATTTGATGAAAATCGTGATAAAAATCGGCGGATCAATGACTTTTAACGAAGAGGGGCCTATAATTTCTTATCTAAACAAACTCATACCAGTTCTCAGGCAAATAAAACATAAGAATCAGCTTATTGTCTCAATTGGTGGCGGGAAGTATGGTAGAAAATATATTAAAAACCTGAAAGGCCACTTATCGAATAATGAAATAGAACTGGTTTTTATTGATCTGTTAAAATCAAACGTAAGGCTGCTGTCATTCCTTCTTGACATGAAGCCTATATTTTCTCTAAATGAATTGAAAAGCAGCACGAATGGCGTTATAGGCGGGCTTGTGCCTGGTCATTCCACAGACTGGGGCGCTGCAATGTCTGCAAAAAAGATAAAAGCAGACCTATTCATCAAACTGACAAATGTCCCGTATATCTATGACAAGGATCCTAACAAATACAAAGGAGCAAAGCCGATGAAAACAATGCCGTTTTCTGAGCTGCATAAAATAAAAACAGAAACATCACCAGGCCATTATGGCGTCCTGGATCCGGCAGCAATTGACATCATAGCAAAGAATAAAATCAAGACAATAATTATGTCAGGCAAGAACCCAAGAAATCTTCTAGAAGCAATAAAAGGAAAACGTATCGGGACTGTTATCTGCTGATTGAAGAAAAGAGCGCCATTCTTTTTTGAGAGCAAGAGCTTCGTCTATCTTATTACAACAATAGAATCAAACAACCATGAAATACAGGAAACCCAGAAATACAACTATTATTAAAAACGCAGCCCATTTCTCCTGTTTTGTAAGCTCCATAATATCACAATAACTTATTGCAAATCTTGGTTTAAAAAGATTTTTTGATAACACATAATTGTCATGATAACTGGGCTCATGGTCTAGTGGTATGACGCGACATTCACACTGTCGAGGTCGCCGGTTCAATTCCGGCTGAGCCCACTTATTTTTTCTCAATAATAAACCCGCTAAACTTGTCGCCGTTCCATAAATGTTTTGTGTTTCTATAGTGCCATTCAGAACCAAGCAAATAATCTACCTTAAATTTCATGTAAGTATCGTCCAATTTATTATGATCAACATGGCCTTTTAGATTAGGGAATGGATCTGTCTTGAACTTGTAAATTATTTTGTCCCCCTTTATCAATATGTTTACTTTTAACCCAACACTCTTATCTCTTGCGCCAACCACTTTCTTGAAATCCTTTGGATTGCCCTTTTCAAAGTCCATTGCATCATACGCCTTCTTCAAGCTACCTTCGATAATTTTTCTGAATACCTCAAGCGCCTTTTCCTCCCCAAATTCTTCTTTCAGAGCAAGAAACGTATTTTCATACAAGCCGAAGAATGCTGCGTTGTATTTCATAATAATAAGTTAAAATTAATTCTTTTAAAGATTCATTCCAAATATAATTCGGTGATATTTATGAAGGCGACAGCAACAGCAAATGCAAACATAGCTTTGGTTAAATATTGGGGCAAGCGAAGCTCTGACCCTATTCTGCCGCAAAACGGCAGCATATCAATGACGTGTGATGGCATGACCACAACCACTACAGTGGAATTTTCCGACAAATACAAAGAGCATACTGTCATAATAAACGACGAGGAGTTCAAGAAAGATGAAAAGGATATACATGGCCATATTGATAGAATCTGCAAACTTGCTGGAATAAACAAACATGCCAAAGTAATATCAGAATCAAATTTCCCAGTAGCAGCAGGACTTGCGAGCAGCGCGAGCGGTTTTTCTGCATTAACAATGGCAGCCACAGCAGCAGCCGGATTAAAGCTAAATCCAAAAGAGCTTTCAATAATAACAAGACAAGGCTCTGGCTCTGCATGCCGCTCTATTTTTGGCGGGTTTGTAGAATGGTATCGTGGGCAGAAAGACGACGGCTCTGATAGTTATGCTGAAAGCATTGCTGATAAAAAGCACTGGCCTGAATTTCGTATGCTTGCCACAATCGTAGAGGTAAAGAAAAAGCCAGTTAGTAGCCGCGGCGGAATGGCACAGACAGTTGCAACCTGCCCATATTACAAAGACTGGCTCGCAACTGTTGATGATGACCTGAAAAATGTAAGAGAAGGCATACATAAAAAGAATTTCATTAAGGTTGCAGAAACATCAGAATTTAACTGCCTTAAGATGCATGCAACAATGATAACAACAAAACCCCCAATCATTTACTGGATTCCTGCAACAATGGAAATAATACACGCAGTTCGTCAAATGAGAGAAGATGAAATACAAGCATATTTCACAATGGACGCAGGTCCTAATGTGAAGATACTTTGCCTGGAAAAAGACGTTAATGAGATAAAGAAACGGGTGTCAGAACTCGATGGCGTTGTTGACATAATTTTATGCAAACCAGGCGACGGAGCAAAACTTGTTGAAAAGCATTTATTCTAGTGATAAAATGCTACCAATAAAGGAAATAGAAAAGTTTGTAAAAAAAGAAACAAAGAATGTTTCTTCTGTAGTGCATGATTTTGGGCATGCTAAACGAACAGCCATCTGGACAAAATGGTTTGTAAAAATTCTGGGTGGAACCAAAGAAGATGAAAAATTAGCATATATAGCCGGACTTCTTCATGATATTGTTAGGCCACCTTCTAACATATGCCATGCAGCAGCCAGTGCAGAAAAATCAAGAAAAATTCTGAAAAAATTCAAATTAAGTGATATCGGTATAGAAAAGATAGTTTCTGCAATAGCAACGCATAGAGACATGAGCAGATGTGAAACAATCTTGCAGAAAGCCCTGATTTATGCTGATAAAATTCCCGAGCAGATGGGTGCATTTATTGTTTTCAGGAGATGCATGTTTATAGGTGAATGTATTGAGTACGAAAACAGAGAATTTCATGATGTCATAATTTCCCATTTTGAAGAAAAATTGACTAAATATTCGCCTAAAGATTTCCCAAAAAGATTCTCAAAATTTTTAAAATATCAATATGAATTGCCTAAAAAATTCTGGTTAGCATTTCAAAATAATGAAGACTGGTCAGTTGAAATTGCTAGATATTTTTATGATTGTGGTAAGAGTGGCGTAAAATTCGAAAAAGCTATTAAAAGATTCAAGCCAAAATACAAACAAAGCAAGCTGTACAAAAAAGAGGCTTTGAATTATATTAATGGAAAATTAACGAAAAAGTTTCAGGAGATGATAGCATGGTAACTGCATCAGCACCAGGAAAGGTTCATCTGATAGGCGAGCACGCTGTTGTTTATGGCGAGCCTGCAATAATAACAGCAATAGGCAAAAGAACATATGTAGAGGCAACAAAATCCGAGAAATGCAGATATCTTGATTCCAGATGGGACGTTGATACGGTTTTTACTGTTGAAGAGGCTTTCTCATGTTTAAAAGAAGTTGAGAATTTATGGAATTCTTGCGCAGAGAAGAAGAACTTCACTGAACTTTTTGAATTCATAAAAAAAGATAAATGGCTCAATCACAGAAAATCATTCATTGCACTTGCATTAAAGCATCTTGGGATAAAGGAAGGCGTGACAATTAAGATAAATTCAGACGTGCCAGTAGGTTCTGGCTTGGGCTCATCGTCATCCTTGGCAGTTGCAGCAACAAAGGCGATTGCTGAGCTTTTCAATAAAAAACTATCGTTGGAGCAGGTAAATGATATTGCTTTTGAGATGGAGAAGGTGATTCATGGCACACCGAGTGGTGGCGATAATTCTACATGCTGCTTTGGTGGCTTGATATGGTTCAAGAAAATGCAGCCAAAGAATGAGATAAAACCGCTGGGAAAAGAGGTACCACATAAATTAGAGAACTTTATACTTGTTTATACAGGAATACCAGAAAAAACAACAGGCGAACTTGTCCAGATGGTTAGGGATTTAGAAGAAGGCTACAGAGACAAGCATATTAAAGCAATAGGCAAAATGGTTCCAGATATGCTTGATGCAATGAAGGTAAAGAATTATGTTAAAATAAGAGAGATAATTAACAAAACATGGGACAATCTCAATGCCCTTGGTCTTTCAACCCCGAATATAGATAAGATTGTTGAAGCTGTCCGCAAGATTGGCGGCGCAGCAAAAGCATGCGGTGCCTGTGGTGGCGGGATAGTATTGTGTCATCATGATAATAAACAAAGCCTTATAGAAACAATAAAACAAACTGGATTTGAGCCAATAGAAGCAGATTTGGCAGTAGAAGGCGTCAGGGTTGAGAAGTAAAAATTATTTAACAGCAGCAGAAATAACAACAACTGGGTAGTCTATTCTGACTTTTCCGTTTTCTTCTCTTATGTTCAAAGCACGTTTTGCATTTTCAGGCGACTTTAAAAGCCATGCATTCATTTCTCTAAGAGCATTTTCTGTCATCTGATTAGATTTTACCCATTCGTCTGTTGTAACGTATGAAACCGTTTCACTGTCACCTTTAGGTTCAAAACCCGAATCAGCCAGCATTTGATACCACATCTTTCTTGTTGGTATATGTGGCGCACTGCCGCCAATACCGCCTAAAGTATGTTTTTTCCTTCTCTCATCTTGCATCCAGCCGTAAGCAGTTTCAGGCGCTTCCATATCCGTAAGAACAAATATATCGCCCTTTTTTAATAATCTTAGGAACTCTCTAAGTATTTTTTCCTGTCCATCCTTTGAATAATTTTTCACACCAAAACGACAATATAATCTATCAAGAGCCCCATCATCATAAGGTATTCTATCTGTAACACTAGCGCGGCATGTCTTATAACCATCTTCTTGAAGTTTTTTCAGATTACCCTCACCAACATCCAGAAAATGCATTTCATGTGGTATCTCATCACGTTTAAGTCTTGTTGACATCTCCTTACCTACAAGGCCTTTGCCACACATAGCATCCATAACCAAGAAAGGTTCGGTTCGGGGAAAAAAGAATCCTAGATTATACATAGCATCATAAAGTTCTGCGCTTGAATATATAGCAGGACCTTTAACAAAATCTACCTTGTCATAATGATTTCCTTGGTTGTATGTTTTATTTGTCATACCAAACCCTACAAACCCAAAGTTTTTAAGCCTTCCTGCACTCTTTAAAAATCTTCAAAAAAATAGACAATTGGTGATATCTCATGGCAATATGCAGTGCTCCTGGCAAGACTTTGTGGATAGGTGGTTATTCTGTTTTGGATAAGGGAAACATAAGCTTTGTTACCGGCGTTGACAAGAGGGTATATGCCAAGGCAGATAAATTGGATAATAATAAAATTCATATCATATCAAAACAGTTCAATATAGATATTTCCGGAAAATTTGATGGAACAAAGATAATATTCGACAAAGAATTATCAGAAAACGAAAAAAAATACTCCAAGTTCGTTGTTGTTGCAGTAGAAACATGCCTTAGATACCTGATTTACAAGGGATTTGATGTTTCTGGTTTGAGAATTGAGACAATAAGCGACCCAGCATTCGGCTTTGGCGATACAAAAACAGGTTTGGGCTCTTCTGCTGCTGTGACAACAGCTGCTACAGCTGCATTGCTCGAGCTGCATGGCATGAAGATAGAAAAAAACTTGGACCTCATTCACAAGATGGCACAGTATATTCATTTCCGTGTCCAAGGCAAGGTTGGCTCTGGTTTTGACATTGCTGCCTCCTGCTTTGGCGGGCACGCTTATTCACGATATAGCCCAGAACTCATAAAAGACATTCCAGAAAACGCGCCAATAGAACAGGTTGCTTCTGCTATTGATGGAAAATGGGACTACACGTTCGAGAAATTAGATATGCCACAAAATTTTATCGTGGTTATGGGTAATTTTGTCGGCCAATCAGCATCAACAAGCGAGATGGTCAAAAAGATAAATGAGTGGAAAGCTGCAAATCCTGATGCATACAAGGAATTGATGTATAATCTGAATGAGGCAAACAAAGAAGCAATAAGATGGTTAAAGGAAATAAACAACGGCAAAAAAGAAGCTATGGAAAAATTCAAGCACGCTTTCAAGGAAGGCCGCATGCTAACAAAGAAATTAGGAGAGCTTTCAGGAGCGCCGATTGAGACAGATGATTTTTCTGTTGTTATAGAAGAAACAGAAAAGAACGGAGCATTTGCTGCAAAGCTCCCTGGCGCAGGCGGCGGAGACAATATTTCTGCATTGTGCCTGAGCGAAGAAGCAAAGAAAAAGGTTGAACATTACTGGAAATCCTGCAAAACAAAGAAGATAGAGATTGTTCCTATATCAATAAGCAATGAAGGCGTTAGAATTGAAAAAGACTGGAAAAAAGCGGAGAGTTTTCTATGAAAGAAACAATAATACTTGTCGACAAGAACGACAGACAAACCGGAACAATGGAGAAGATGGAAGCCCATGAAAAGGCAGAGCTGCACAGGGCATTTTCTATTTTTGTATTTAATTCAAAGAAAGAAATGCTTATCCAGCAGCGGGCAAAGGGCAAATATCACTGCGCTGGTTTATGGACAAACACCTGCTGCAGCCATCCGCGTCCAGGAGAAACAACAGAAACAGCAGCGCACCGCAGATTAAAAGAAGAAATGGGATTTGACACAGGCCTGAAAGAAATCACATCATTTATCTACAAAGCGCCGTTTGAAAACGGCCTGACAGAGCACGAATTTGACCATGTTTTCATCGGCACCTATGATGGCAAGGTAAAGCCAAACAAAGAAGAAGTGTGCAACTGGAAATTTATCGAGCTAAAAAATCTATTAGAGGATGTAAAATCCCATCCAGAAAATTATACGCCATGGTTCAAGATAATCCTGAAGAAAGTAATAAAGCATATTAAGAAAATATGAAATTGTCTGGAAAAGAACCAGATTACTCGCTTCTGCCCTTTGCGCCGTGCTTTGCAATCCTTGTAATATAACCAGCAACCTTGTTTCTGGCTATTTTCTCCACAAAAATATTAAGGTCCTTTACAACCTGCTTGTTTTTCTCAAAGTCATCGCTAAATTTGTTAGTATGTTTTGCCCTCAAATCATAGGCAATCCTCTTTATGTCCTTTGATCTTATGTTTCCCATTTTTTTCGCCAATTATAATTCTACAAGGAAACAAACAAGATATCATTTCCTTGTGAACTATATGTGAACAACAAAATCTTGTCGGTATTGTTTTGTTGGTTCACTATAATTCAATATTGGTTTTTAATAACTTTGCAAAAATTTAAATACCTATGAAAGCGTTAATCGCAAGATCGCCGGTTGGTATTTTTGCATTTTCAGAAAACGGCGAATTACTGCATTATAAGCTGTTTGACAGAAATGCCGAAAAGGCAGTAAAGGACGATACAAAGGATTTTATTAGCGAGCTTAAGGGCTATGATATTGCTGATGGCGGCTATGAATTCCTCAGGAAAAATATAAGGGAATTTGCATTGTCTTTGGGATTTGCAAGCAGCGATGAGGAATTCAATAAATTCATCATAGCTTTCTGTACGCAATATTCAAAATCCAGGATTTCTTCTCTGATAGGCAAGGATAAATTCATGATTCAGGCAACAAATGCACTGGATGATCTGGAAAAGATATACAATTTAATGGACCAGCGTCTTTATGAGTGGTTTTCGTTGCATTATCCGGAAATAAAGCAGAAAAATGTTGCAGAGCTTATTATAAAGCACGGAAAAAGGGAGCATTTCCCGAATTTCAGGTCAAGTAATGGCATTGATTTGTCAGAGGCAGATGAAAAAATCCTGAAAGATTATGCGCAAAACCTTAAAAATGTGTCAGAACTGATAAAAAATCTTGAAAATTACATAAGAAACTCAGTCAAAGATGTTGCTCCGAACGTTTCATCACTTCTGGATGCAATTCTTGCTGCAAGGCTTATCAGCCTGGCTGGCTCGCTGGAGAAATTGGCAAGAATGCCTGCATCAACAATACAGCTGCTTGGCGCAGAGAAGGCCTTATTCAGACACCTGCACAAGAAGGGCAAATCCCCGAAATATGGCATACTATTCAATGCATCAATAATACAACATGCAAAGGAGCAAAACCGCGGCAAGGCTGCGCGCATCCTGTCAGCAAAGCTCATGCAGGCAGCAAAGATAGATTTTTATTCCGGACGTTTTGAGCCAAAATTAAAGCAAGACCTGCTGGACGAGATAAAGAAGGTGCAATAAATGAAACAAATATTTCCAGGCATTTACAAAGAAGGCAGGTATATTTACACGAAAAACCTTGTTCCAAGCAGGAAGGTTTATGGCGAAAAGCTCATCAAAAACGGAAAGGATGAGCTTCGCGAGTGGGATCCGACAAGAAGCAAGCTTGGCGCTGCAATAATGAATGGCCTGAAGGAATTGCCCATAAAACAGGGAAGCATTGTATTGTACTTGGGCGCATCAACAGGCACAACACCCTCTCACGTCAGCGATATTATTGGCGATGGCTTAATGTATGGCATTGAATTTGCCGAGCGCGTTTTCAGGAACCTATTGGATTTATGCAGGCAAAGAAAAAATATTGCCCCAATACTTGCTGACGCAAGAAAGACCGATGATTACAGATGGGTCGAAGAGTGTGATATAGTTTTTGCTGATATTGCACAGCCCGATGAGGTTGACATATCAATAAGGAATGCAGATACGTTCCTGAAAAAAGGCGGCGCCTTGATGATTGCTGTAAAGTCACAAAGCATTGACGTCACGAAAAAGCCAGAAGAGATATATGAACAGGAAAGAAAAAAGCTGGAGAAAGCAGGTTATACAGTTATCCAGACAATAGACCTTGAACCATATGAAAAGAAGCACGCAATGATTGTGGCGAAGAAATAGAATATAAATACATATAGATATGTATGCATATACACTTATATGTAATCTTTATATACTTGTTCTAACAAAACATGGTTATGGCAATACAAGTTGAAAGAGAAATTAACATAAGATTAACTGAAAATATACATCACTGGCCAACCTTGAAAACAGTGCTTATGGTAGAGAAAGCGCTAAAGGATGCTGACGGTCCCGTATCCCTGGAAGAATTAAAGAGAAAAATAAAAAAGAAGGTCATGGACCAGACACTCCGCCTTATTTTATTGTACCTGGATGACCGAGGCTCTATACTAATAGGTCAGAAAGGCATTTCATGGATAGAGAACAAGAACTCGAAATTTATGAAATTCCTTGAGAAGAGCAAAGTGATAGAGGTATGAAACCCATAATAATAAAACTTGTAGGAAATGCTGCTGAAGAATTTGAGAAAATTAACAAAATTGTTGGGGAAGAGCGGGCAAAAGGTATAACTAATTCTGAGAATCAGCAATTGCTTAAATCAATAAAGCAGAAAATTGAATTAATAAAAATCAACCCACAATACGGAGATTCTGCGTCAAAAACATTGATAAAGAAAAGCGGCTACGATGTTGACAATTTATGGGTTGTTGACCTTACCGGTTACTGGAGAATGTTATACACGCTAAAAGGGAGCAGGGTAGAGATACTATGTTTCATTCTTGAAATTATAGACCATAAAAAATACAACAAAATATTTGGTTATAGCAAAAAATAATTTATTTATTCACAATCCTTATCAGGTTTTCTTTGAATGTGTCCCAGTCAGCTGGCTTTATCGTAGCGCCTGCAGCTGCCTCATGGCCGCCGCCAGATGCCTTTAATCCCAGTGTTGCCTTCTTTAGCGCATTACCGGCATCTATCTTGTTTGACTGGTTTCTTGCAGAGACCTTTACCTTGCTTTCCTTTTTTTCATAGATAACAACCAATTTGTCCCTGTAATTCTCGCTCAAACGTGTTGATATCCCTGAAGAAAGGTTGAATTTTGATTTTATTTCATAGAATATGATCTTTCCTATTCTTTCTGCATTAGCCTCGGCATCCTGCAGTAATGAAACTATTTCATGCTCTATCTTCTGGTAGGATTCGTTTATTTTTTCAGCGTCCTTTACATCAGAAAAATTACTGAAGTCTTTTACATTTTCCAGTATGTTTACAAACTGCTCGCAGTTTACAGCCTTTGTTGCCCTGGATGAGGAAATCATAGCAGACCATCTGCCAAGAGGCGATTTTACTATGTCATCCAATGAATATGTTTTTTTTATTTCATCAACAACATCCCTTGAATAATCCAGGTTATAGTCAGCTATCATGCCGATGCCTGCCAGCCACAAAAACTCCGAGAAATCAACGATCTTTGACAATACCTTATAAACCAGGTATGAGGTTGACTGATATATATCTTTCTTTTCAAATCTTGGGTTATAATGCACGATATTTTTTTCAGTAAGATTCTTGTATGCCTGATGATGATCAATAATAAGTATGTCGCAAATTCCCCCTAATTTCTTTAGTATGTTTTGCTGCTGGTCAACAGCAAGGTCAAGGAATATTATCTTGTTCGGGATTGTTGTCTGTATCCTTCTTATTATGTTATTGTCCATGGGCATCGGCTGCGAAATAACATAAGGCCTTCTTCTGCCTGTTTTTTCAAAAAACTTGTTCAGGAGCACGCATGAGCAGATGCCGTCTGCGTCATTGTTGAAAATAATGACTATCTCATCTGTTGGCTTTATGTCATTCAGGAAATCTATTGCATGTTTCATAGAAGTCATGCTATACATATAAGCGATAAGTTTTTTAATTGTTAAAACAGCAAGAGAAAATATATTTTATAGAATATAGATCAGATTTCACACTTTTTTTATGCTTATCCTTACTTCAATATCTTCAAATTTAACAGGTTCGCCGTTATTGTCTTCAAATATTATCTCTTTTGCGCCAACTTCCTTCTTTATTTTCTGCTCGAACTTTTTCAGTTCAGCAGAGCTGATCAACAACTTTATCTTATCAGTTACAACAAGCCCGGTTTTCTTTCTCATGTCCTGTATCTTTCTCACAACCTCGCGAAGCAGGGCCTCGTCCTTTAGCACGTTCAGGTCAAGATAGATTGCGCCATGCTCGAATTTCTTCTGTTCTAATTGCTCTTCCTTGCCGAATTTTACATCTTTGACATTGCATAATTTTTTTATTATTTCCTTTATTTTTTTATCCCCGATCTTTGCATCTATTGCTATTAGCGGCAAAGGCCATTTCAATTTTATGCCTTTCTCCTTTCGTATGGAGTTTGCAGCCTCTGACAGGGCATCTACAATCTTCATGTCCTTTTCGAGTTTTTCATTTATCATTTTTTCATTGCTCCTCGGCCACTTTGCCAGATGCACTGACTCATTTTTCATGTCGTGATAGATGTATTCTGAAATAAATGGTGTTATTGGCGCCATCAATCTCAATAAGTTATCAAAAATTATTGTGAACACAAAGTTTGGCGATTCCCTGTTCCTTACCAGTTTTATGTAGGTCCTTGAGAAGTCATTTACAATAAAATCAACAATGCCCCTTCCTGCTGTATGAAATTCAAAGTTTTCCAGTTGCCAGGCAACATTCTTTATGAGCGTATTCAGCCGTGATAAAATCCATTCATCCTCTAATTGCAATTTCTCCTTTCTTTTTGTCGTTTTTCCGTACGTCTTGAAGTAATTGTATGTATTTAGCAGAATATTCATGGCCCTTCCAAGCTCTTTGGCATTCTTCATGGAGAACTTCTGCGTTTCCCATGCTGCAATATCATAGCAGTAATACAAGCGAAGCAGGTCAGCGCCTATTTCATTATATGCATCATCTGCGAATATGACGTTTCCAAGGGACTTGCTCATTTTTTCTCCAAATTCATCAAGGGTCCAGCCATTCAAGCATACTGTCTTGTATGGCGCTTTATCAAATGTGGCAAAACCGCACAGCATTAATGTATGGAACCAGGCCCTTACCTGATCCTGGCTTTCATCAACGAGATCAACCTTCCATAATTTCTCAAACAAGTCCTTGTTCCTGAATGGATATCCTAAAGATGCCCATGGCGAGATGCCAGAATCAAACCAGACATCCATTATGTCCTTCTCTCTTTTCATCCCAGAGCCGCAGCTGCATTTTATTGTTATCTTATCAACAGAATTCTTGTGCAGATCTATACTGTCTGGCAATTTTTCAGCTGCGTTTTCTATCAGCTCCTTTTTAGAACCGATAATTTTTCTTTTTTTGCATTTTTCACATGTCCATACAGGCAGTGGTATGCCCCAGTATCTTTGCCTTGTAACAGCCCAGTCAGGCGCCTCGGCAATTGTGTTATGATACCGCTCCTTTGCGAACTCAGGCAGCCATTTTATCTTCTGGTTTGCCTTAATTATCCTGCCTCTCAATTTGTCCAGGTTTACAAACCATTGCCTGCTCATCCTGTATATGAGAGGTGTTTTGCACCTCCAGCATAGCGGATACGAATGCACGATTTTGTGCGAATAGAATAATTTTCCAGTTTTTTGCAGTTTTTCAATTATGAATTTGTCAGCATCCTTTACAAATATGCCTGCAAACTCGCCTGCCTCTTCTGTGAGCCTGCCTTTTTCATCCACCGGAGAGATTTCAGGCAGTTTGTATTGCTTGCCCAGGCGGTTGTCTGACTCGCCATGTCCTGGAGCTATGTGCACAAGGCCAGTGCCAGTATCCATTGCAACAAGATGGCCAAATTCCTCTTCTTCTGATATTTTAGATTTCACGAGCATCTTGCTGGCTACCCTCTTCTTCATGACAGGGATAGAAACAATGACCTTGTGGCTGTTCTTGTTTTTTTTCAGTTTATTTTGGCTTGGCACATCAAGGATTGGCTCGTATTTTAATCCTGACAGTTTTTTGCCATTCATCTTTTCAATAATAGTATAGCCATGGCCAAGCTCCTCAAATATTGCCAGCCGCTTTTCAGCAATTATATATACCTCTTTGCCAACCCTTGCCTTTACATATGTTTCATCTGGATGAACAGCAACAGCGACATTTCCAAAAAGCGTCCATGGCGTCGTTGTCCACACCAATAAAAATTCATCCTTGTCCTTTACCTTGAATTTCACGAATATTGACGTGTCTTCTATGTCTTTGTACGACTCGCTGGCTTCTATGCCTGCCAAGACCGTCTCGCAATGCGGGCACCAGAACCCAGGGCGAAAGCCCTCAATAAATAAGCCCCTCTCAAACCATTTCTTTATGGTCCACCAGCCTGATTCAAGATAATAATTTTCTGATGTTAAGTAAGGATTAAGCCAGCCGCGCCATGCGCCTATTTTTTTGTAGAAATTCAGCCACACAGGCTCATTGCCGCCTGCCAGCTTTTTACATTCTTCTATGAACCTGTCAACACCAATAACTGTTTCAATCTCTGACTTGGATTTTATGCCCAGCCTTTTTTCAACCGCGTTCTCTATTGGCAGGCCTCCGCAGTCAAAGCCTGGCTGGAACCAGACAGCAAAGCCGTTCATGAACTTGAACTTACCCCACACATCCTTGAACGTAGTCGTCTTAGAATGCCCGACATGCGGAACGCCGTTTACATATGGCGGGCCATCAAGCAGGTAGAATTTTTTCTTTTTCCAGTCCATGCTAACAATCTTTTCAGGTATTTTCTGCTCTGCCCATATCTTTTGGACTTCCTTCTCTATTTCATGCGCATTGAATATGTTCAGCATATTATTACCTTCTTTTTCATTCTTTATTAATTTGCACCTAAGTCTCTATATCAGAGGTATTTTAAGATATTTAAAATATAATTTCATAATTCATTCTAGGTTGGTCATATGGAATGCGAGCTGTGCGGCAGGGAAGCGACAACAAGGGCAAAGATAGAGGGCACAATTATTTCTGTCTGCGAACAATGCGCAGCCATGGGCGAGCGAATTCTTGAGGCAAAACCGGTGGCAATGAGGGAAAAGCCGAAGATTGTGATAGAACAATCAGAAATAAATCCGGATTTTGCAAGAATAATCAGGGATGCAAGGGAAGCAGCAAATTTAACAAGAGAACAATTGGCAGAAAAAGTAAAAGAAAAATTATCAACAATAGAACGCATAGAGCACGGCTCAAGGCCCACAGACATTGTTGCAAGAAAATTAGAGAGAATGCTTAACATAAAACTGCTTGGATTTGAAGAAAAAAGCTTTGAACAAAAAAAGACAAAGGACGAGCCATTGACATTGGGCGATGTTGTTCAAATAAAGGTAAGGAAAAAGCGAATTTAAAAACTATTCTCACAAATTAATTCTTAATCCAGCGACGCACAAATTATATTTTAGATAGTGCGTCTTTGGGCTATGGCCGCCGTAGTGTAGCTTGGTAGCATATGGGCCTGTGGAGCCTCTGGGCCGGGTTCAAATCCCGGCGGCGGCCCTCTTTCTGAATTTTAATAGTTTTCATCATAAATTCTATTTATGCACGGAAAACCCATGGCTGAAAAGCCTTTTATTAAGAGAGCAGGCCTAAAAAGAAATGCCGGCAAAAGAGTTGTGGTCTACCCAATAAATTCAGAGCATGGCTTCAACGCTAGACTTATTTCATTCAAAGGTAAATTTTATGCACACGGCAAAGGATATCCACTTGAAACCAGGATTGAAACCGGATTTGGTATAGGCAAATACGATACATTGGGGCGACTGCAAATATATTCTGTAGACCTTGGATAGATTTTTATGTTGACAAGATTTTATGCAGACCTGGTTGCCATAACAGGATTTATCCTGCTCTGCGCAAGCATAATATCCTTTGCGCTGCTCTGGTTTAACGCCGCGCTTACGCTGTTTGTCGGAGCAATAATCTTCATAGCAATCGGCTTCTATCTGATTGAGTTCTACAAAAAAGAAGACGAACGGCCGAGCAAATAAGGAAGCAGCAGAAATCAACCGAGAAATGAACAACCTCAAATTAAACACATATTAAAAAACCGTTATTTCAACCGATTCTTGAACACAACCCCATTTCCCACGGCTTTGTGTATAATGTCTAAAAATATAAAGACATTTTACACAAAAAGCCTACTTTTTACACAGAAATGAAGGGTGAAACTAATGCCTAAAAAAAGGCGAAAAATTAAGTTTTATAAGGATAGTAAAAACATAATAATTATGGATTATAAGACAATAGTCACGACTACCATTATTACAATAATTGCAATTACTGTTGTGGGTTTTGCACTAAACACTTCTTTTACAACACAAATGTCAGGTCTTAATGATAAAATAGATAAACTATATGATAATTCAGGTCTAACCAAAATGGTAGATGATGTAAGTAACTCAGTTGTAGAAATATTGATTCCGTTTTACCCCTCAATAAATTCATCTCAAATTACCGCAGATTATGTAGATAGTAATGGAAACGCATGGTCTGTGGGAACGGGTTTCGTTATAAGAGATGATGGTTATATACTAACAGCGAAACATGTTGTTGAAAATTCCAAATTTGCTATTGCTATTCTAAGAAATGGCACCCCAATTAATGTGGAGGGTGGGGTATTATTTAATGATGCTGATTTAGCCATAATAAAAATAAATCAAAAGTTACCATCAGTTGAATTAGGTGATTTTGATTCTGCTAAAGTAGGTTCAAAAGTAATATTCATAGGATATCCTTTATTTGAACCTCGACAACTAACACACGAAGGGATAGTCTCATCTACAACTATATTGTCTAATAATGTTCCAGCTATAACAATAAATTCCATAGTTAATAGAGGAAATAGTGGTAGCCCTGTATTCTTGGCAAATAGTGGCAAAGTAGTAGGTATAATTATTGCAAGAGAGAATGTAGCAAATATACCTATGCAATTAATAGATGTTCCTAAAAACATTTCATACGAAACACAATTAATTTTAGAGGCTCAAAATAAAATATATGTTAATCTAATACAAGCAGTTAAAGATAATACACAAAGTGGAATAGGAATAGCTATTCCTATCAATAAAAATCTATTGAGCTTATTACCGCCTAAGACTACTCCATAATTTTACTTGCATAAATCAGCCCCAACCACTTATTCTGTCCAAGATTGAGCTTTATTCCGCACTTTTCTGTTAGTGTCATGTTCATGCCTTGATGCACACGAATGAAGTTATACCAAATAGTTTACAGAACCAATTTATGAAACATTCGTAAATTATTATCAAGATAATCATTTGGTAGACTGAGTTTTCCAAGGGTCTTTTCTAAATATGCATTTTCACACACAACTATAACTTTAATATTATATTCTCCCTTAGGAATTTTTGCTGGCATTTTATAGACGCCAGGAGCGGTAGAACTTTCTTTTCCTAACGCTATTGGGATTATAAAATTATCTCTATTATTAGAGCCATTAAACAAAAATAAATCTAACTTCAACTCGTCTTTAGGGTATATCGTATATTCATCAGGATTCAAAGAAATACCCCAAGGAACTTGAATAACCCCATCTTTACCATCATTAAGAATAACTTTTCCTATACAATTTTTTGCAGGAGATTTTCCATCATTTCTAACAATAATAGAAACATAATTTGCTGCAGTAGTTTCTATACGGACAAATTTCAATTTGGGTCTTTTATAGTATTTTATTTCAAATTCCATTAATTTCAGTATTAAAGCACCAAGGAAACCAGAAAATAATACTAAAAGGATTGTTTCAGTCATATATCAATTATAGTAATAAAGAATAAAAACTAATTAATTTCCACATCAATTCCCAACTCATTCATTTCCTGAATAACCACGCAGATATTATGGCAAAGAACTTTCAGCAGAACCTCGTTTATTTGGGCTGTATCTGACTTGCTTCTAATGTTCTGCCCGAATTTTGTTTTTATCATGTAGAAGGTCGTTTCTACGTTGCTTCTTTTGTGATAATGGCTCATAAATTCTTCATGCTTGTATAGGAAATAGTGATACATCTTCTTCCATATTCTTGGGTTTCTTGCTATTCCAGAAGAGTCCTTTCTGAATGGTATGTATGCAGTCCCGCCCAGCTCGTCCACAAGCTTCATGTTTTTTGTTGATAGGTAGGCTTTGTCTGCTGAGATCTCGTTTATCTTGAAATTCTCTGCGGTCTCTTCTACTAATGCAGGAAAGTAATTTCCATCATGACTGAATCCTGTAGATATTTTCAGACCTGTAACTATGTTTGTTTTCACGCCAACCATCAGATTAGCCTTTAACCAGATTCTCTTTACTTGGTCTTTGCCAAACCTGTAATCATGCCACCTGCCAAATTTTGATGTGCTGAATCCAGATGAATCTATAGCAAAATCAGTCTCCACGCTTTTCAAAGCGAGTGAGGATTTCTTTATCAGGCTCGTCAGTATTGGCGTAATTTCTTCTTTCTGCATGAAGTGGCTTACAGAAGCGAAGCATGGGGCTTTGCTTACATGTCCGTCTCTTTCAGCATCTTTTATGTTTGAAATAAATCGTCTTAGTGAAAATGTAGAATATACCTTGAGGGCAGACGCAAACACCATGTCCGACATGGATAGCTTAGGTCTGCCGAAGGTATAATTCAGCTCAGGAATATCATTGCATAAGTCTTTCAATAGCTTCATGAAAAACGTCTTTTCGTTCGTTTGTGATTTGTCGTAAGCCGACCAGTTTTGCGGATAAGTAACCTTGACGCTTTTTGTCAGTATCTCGTTTCCTTCTGTATCTATCTCTCTTTTGAGTGTAAATTCTACTGCAAAGATGTGCTTGCATTTCTCTTTGTGGAACTCGTAATCAGGGCATGAACATTTTGGCTTGTTGGCAAAGCCCTCATACCTGACCCTGTAGTAGATATGCCTCGTTTGTGAAGGCACTCTCCATTCATTTCCCTTCTTCTTTATTCTGCATTTAGTGGCAATTATTGCCCCTCTCATCATCCTTCTTTGAATTTCAATTTGTTCCATTTATATCACCTCATGTGTATACGTTTTTGTATACATAACTATAACCTAAAACTACTTAAAGCTATGTATACATAGTTGTATACATGACACTTGAAAAGCCGAAGTCCATAACCATACAGATTGGCGACAGAAAGGCGAAGGATTTCAGGAGCTTTGTCGTTTATGGGATGTCAATAGATGAAGTGGAGAAGAGGGTCAAGAAGACTGTTTCTGGAAAATAATTCTTATTTTATATATTTTAAGGCAATTTTAACCTTTAAACGTTTATATACTACTTTTAATGGTATTTTTATACTATTAAATATGGTAAAATAGTATGTAAAGTTATTTAAACCTATAAAGATATATTTAAGCCATAAATTACCTAAAAGTGTTTAAATATGCCAGCAATAACCAAAGGACATAGAATAACAATCCCTTCTGAAATAAGAAAGATTAAGGGATGGACTATAGGTACTGAATTGATTTTTATACCAAAAGTAAATGATGACGACAACGTAGGTAAGGATACTACTATAATCATCCAAGAAGTTCAGACATCTGATTCTAAGCGAAAAAGTGATAATAAATGACTAATAAAAATAATAAGAGGCTATGAAAAGGTGAAAAAATGAAAAACTTTGAATTATTAGATAAAATTTTTAAAAGTCCTGAAGTAAAACATAAATTAAATATTTTTAGTAAAGATGATATAAATTCATTAAAAATATTCGAAAAAGATAAAAAATTGTATGTTAAATGCTTAATAAAAAATATTGATAAACAAGCAAAACCAGAAGAAATTGTTAGACAATTATTTATAAAAAAATTAATGACTGAATATAGTTATCCGAAAGAAAGGATAGAAGTAGAAAAGGATATTTGGTTTGGTTCAGGGATTCATGAAAAAAGTGCAGATATTGTAATATTACAAAAGGATATGGAACATCCATATATTATTGTAGAAGTAAAAAAACCAGACAGAAAAGATGGTTTACAACAACTAAAATCATATTGTAATGCAGAAGGTTCTCCTATTGGTGTATGGACAAATGGCAAAGAAATTGTAATTCTTCATAGAGAAGAACCAAATTTGTTTACTAATATTTCTGATTTACCAACAATTGATCAATCTTTAATTGATGTTATTAAAGAATTATGGACTATTGACAAATTGGCAAAGGAAAATAAATTAGCAAAAGAAAGATTATCTCTTAAGAGTATAATTCTCGATTTAGAAGATTTGGTTCTTGCAAATGCTGGTGTGGATTCATTTGAAGAGATATTCAAATTAGTATATGCTAAACTTTATGATGAATGGGCTGCTAAAAATATTAGAGATAGAAAAGGAAAAATATATTTTCGTATTTACGGCGAATCTCCCATAGAGCTTTATGAAAAAATAAATAATCTTTTTGATCAAGCAAATAATAAATGGCGAGGTGTTTTTAAACCTTTAGACAAAATAGAATTAAGTTTTAGTCATCTTTATACATGTGTTTCATTTCTTCAAGATATAAAACTGTTTAATGCAAATTTACAAATTATTGATGAAGCTTTTGAATATCTTGTTACACAAGTAGCTAAAGGTGCTAAAGGTCAATTCTTTACACCGAGACATGTAATAGATATGTGCGTTAAAATTCTTAACCCTAAAGAAAGTGAGTATGTTATTGATCCTGCTGCTGGATCTTGCGGTTTTACTGTTCATACGATATTTCAAATATGGGGAGAAGATTCTATAAGCTCTCCTACAAAAGAACAGGCAGAATATGCATCTACAATGATTTATGGAATAGATTTTGATGATAGGGCTGTTAAGATTGCAAAGGCATTAAATCTAATTGCTGGCGATGGCAAACAAAATGTATACAAATTAAATAGTCTAGATCCATCTTCATGGAGTGATGAAGGAAAATCTGCATTTAAAGATTTTCTAATAAGGTTTTCGAAAAATCCAGAGTTGGATAAAGACAACCAAAAAAATTACAGATTTTTTAATTTTGATATTCTGATGACAAATCCGCCATTTGCAGGAAAAATAAAAGAAAAACATATACTTAGAAATTATGAATTAGCAGAAAAGGGGAACGGAAGAACGGTATCATGTATTGGTAGGGATATTCTATTTATAGAAAGAAATCTTAATTTTTTAAAGCATGGTGGTAGAATGGCTATGGTATTACCACAAGGAAGGTTAAACAATACACAAGACGAATATATAAGAAAATTCATAATGGAGCGAGCAAGAATTTTAGCGGTAATAAGCCTATGGGTTAATACTTTCAAACCACACACAGGAACAAAAACATCAATAATATTTCTCCAAAAATGGGACGATAAACTTTGTCCTAAAAGAGAAGATTATCCTATTTTCTTTGCAGTTTCTGAAAAGTCTGGTAAAGATAATTCTGGAGAATATGTATTTAAAAAGGATGAAAATGGACAACCAATTATAGATAAATACGGTCATTTAGTTGTTGATCATGATCTGAATGAAATTGCCGAAGAATTTATAAAATTTGCAAAGAAAGAAAAATTAAGTTTTTGGGTAGATTAAAATGGTAGAAATATCAATTATAAAATCTTCAGAATTAATGTTTCATGATAGATTAGATCCTGATTTTTATAAGCCTTCCTATTTAGAAATATATCACATTTTGGAAAAAATAAGTAATAAATATCCCTTAGTAAAATTGCCTAAATTATTAATAATACCAGTAAGAACTGGATCAACACCAGACCCAGAAAATAGAATACCTAAATTAGATGGGTCTGATGTAATGTTTATTAAAACCGATTCTGTTAGAAAAGGATTTATTAATTATGATTCGGCTGATTTATTACCGTTAATTGAACATAAGAAAAGAGAATCTACTGCATTAAAAAAAATGGATATCGTAGTAACTGTTGTTGGAGCAACCCATGAAATAATTGGAAGAGCTGGAATATTTTTAAGAAATTGTGAAGCAAACATAAATCAAAGTAATGCAATAATAAGAGTAGATTTTAATAAAATAGAGCCTGGATATTTATCTACTTTTATTAATTCTAGATATGGAAGAACACAATTATGGAGATATAGTGGTCAGACGGGGCAAGTTACAATGAACTGCAGAGAAGTTGAAGAACTTTTAGTTTTAATGCTACCTAAAAAGCTTAGAAAAGAAATACATAGACTCATTATAGAATCAGAAATTATGAGAGAAAAATCAATAGAAATTTATAAAAAAGCAGAAGATTTGCTTAATAAGGAATTAAACATTAAAAATATTAAGATTGAGAAAAAATTAGTTTTTACAAAAAACCTTTCAGAAATAAATAATAACAAAAGAATAGATGCAGAATATTATAAACCTGAATATGAAGACTTTTTAGATATAATCTACAAACATCATGGTGGTTTTATTAATCTAAGTGAAAATGATATAAAAGATGAAATTTTTGTTCCTAAGAATCAAGAAAAATATAATTATATAGAGTTAGCAAACATCAAATCTTCGATAGGATTAGTAGAATCTACTATTTATGAAATTGGAGAAAATCTACCCACAAGAGCAAGAAAATTAGTAAAAGATAGCGATGTTATAATATCAACTATCGAAGGTTCTCTGAATAGCTCAGCCTTAATAACAAAAGAATATGATAATTCTTTATGTTCTACTGGTTTCTTTGTTTTAAATCTGAAAAATATTTATTGTCCAGAGTTTTTAGTTGTGCTGGTGAAAAATTGGCTAATCCAAGCATTATTAAAAAGGGGATGTTCTGGAACTATTTTAGCTGCGATATCTAAAAAAGAATTAATGAAGATACCCCTACCAAAAGTTAATAAGAAAAATCAAAAAAAAATAGTTCAATTAATTAAAGAATCTTATTCTTATTATTATAAAGCTAAAAATAATTTAGAAAAAGCAAAGAAAAAAGTTGAAAAAGCTATTGAAGAAAATAAAAAATAGATGATATCACAGAAAATAAGTGATTTATTATGGGTGTTGTAGAAAAGGGTGTTAATTGGAAACAAAGGAAACGAATAGCTACAATGAGCATGAAAGACATAATGGAAGAAAGAGCAAACGCTGAAAGAAGCTCACCAACAAGAGATGAAGTTAAATGTCAATTCTGCGGTTTCAAAGCCCGATATAAGTTCTTAAGATGTCCGCAATGTGATGAGGTGCAGAAATAAATGACTCTCAGTGAATACTACGACCTTATTCAAGCAGAATTATTAGGTAAAAAAGAGGCTTTAAGAAAACTTGCTGAAAGACTATCGTCAAAAGTTCTTGGAGATTATTACGAAGAAATTGTTAGGGAATTTCTAAAAAGGCACTTACCTGAAAGGTATGCGGTAGCACATGGATTGATTAGAAGCAAGGACAAAATAAGCACCGAATGTGATATAATAATCTACGATAAAATGCAAAATGCTCCATTATTCAAATCGGGTGATGCAGTTATTGTATCTCCTTTTTCAGTGTTGGCTGCCATAGAAGTTAAATCGGAAATTACTTCTGAAGCATTAGAAGACGCTTTTGAAATGATTAACAGCATTAAAGAAGTAGAACAAACTGAAGGTTCTACGAGAATTAGAGGATACTACTTGTTCGGGTTTTATACAGGAAGAAACATAACTGAATTAAAGAAATTAAGGGAAAGAGAATTAAATGTATTTGTTCTGTCAAAAAAAAAGTCTCTGAAAACAGGAGCTGTATTTAACATTCAAAAAGGCGAACTACGAAGCTTTTTAGAAGCATTACAAAATCAAGGAATTGGAACGATGATACCACATAAGTAGTTTTTAAACAAAATTTTGAGTTATTAAACAAACATCATTTTTTAAACAAAGCTGTGCAAAAATAGGTTTTAATCCGTTCCTAACCTATTTTTATAGTGATAAAATATGCCAAAGAAAAAAAGAAAATATACATTCATAAAAGGCAAGCTAATGTCATATCCGTCAGGAAGTCTCATGCATAAAATGGAAAAGGAAGAAAAAGAAATATGGAAAAACAGAAAGAAAAAAAGCTTGGTTTGTTAAATTAACCCTTAAAAAGACTATTTTTCAATAATTTTATGGGTGTGGAATGTGAAAAAGTCTATTATGCTAATTCTTCTTATTGGACTTGTGCTGGTTGTTAATGGATGCACACAAACTTATACTATAGAACTTAATAATACGAATATACCTTGTTCAATGACGATAGCGGTTGGTAGTTCTTTGGGGCTTAATGAGAATGAAGCTTTAAGTTTAGAATGTAGAGCAAGATGCGGTAAAATTAACTTAGAATATTCAAGCTATGTATGCAAAAAAGATATTTTATCTTGTTATTGTATTTCTGATATAGGAAAAGTGATTTAAATGAAGCTTAAAAGTGATTAACATGAAATTCAAACCCGAATGGAACATAAACACAATCCTGCTTATAATAATCATAGCTTTATTGATAGTCGTTATAGCAATCCTTCTGGACTTCAGTTATTACTTCTTTAAAGAAGATGGGGTCTGGAAGATATTGGAAAGCATTTATTATACGAGCAATATATTCCCTACAGTTTGTTAGAGGAAATGAGGTGAAAATATGAGTTTTAGATGTCCAAAATGTGGCAGAACTTCATTTCATATAGAAAAATTAGACGAAGATACCTTTCTAATCAAATGTTGGGCTTCAAAAGAATGCACTTTTGAACAAAAGGTAACTAAAGGTGAATTTAACCCAATGCACTGTGGTAACTGCGACCATATCTTCTTTTTGGAACGTGGCAATATAAATGATATAGAAAAATGCCCATTTTGTAGTTATAATTGGGAAGATATGTAATTTAACCCATAATGACTTTTTACACAGAATCCTGACTTTATACACAGAAATGACTTAATACACAAAGCCATTTCCCACCCAACCTTTAAATAATGGCAATGGATATAGTAGCGTGGTGACAACATGACGACAAGAAGGGATCTAGTTCACACAGAAAAGGGATTCTTCTAGTTGTCGCTATGTAAAATTTGTCGCCAAGATTGATTCTAAGGGAAGAATTGTTGTTCCGGCTGAAATAAGAAAATCAATAGGCATAGGCAAAGAAATAGAGTTATTGCTCTCTCTTTCTGACAATTATGTTATTTTGAAAAATGGCTGCGATAGTGTAATGGCTAGCACAGAAGCCCGTGGAGTTTCTAGACCGGGTTCAAAGTCGGCTGACAGCTCTGTCGCCGATGAAATTCCCGGTCGCGGCCCTGAAAACAAGAAATTACTTAATTTAAATTATGTGAACAAATAATTATAGGTGACACTCATGAAATTCCAGACCCCGCGCGGCACGCGCGATTTCCTGCCTGAAGAGATGATAAAGAGGACATTTGTTTTGGATACTGTAAGAAGGGTCTTTGAGAAATGGGGCTTTGACCCGATTGAAACGCCTGCATTTGAGGAATGGAATCTCCTAGCAGCAAAATCAGGCGGCGGCGAGGCAATAAAGGAAGAAGTTTATTACTTCAGGGACAAGTCAGACAGGGAGTTGGGCCTGCGCTTTGATTTGACAGTGCCCACAGCCCGGGTTGTTGCAAATAACCCGGATTTGCCAAAGCCATTCCGCAGGTATCAGATTGGTCCTGTGTGGAGATATGACAGGCCCGGCGCTGGCCGCTATCGCGAATTTTGGCAATGCGATGTTGATATATTTGGCTCGTCAAGTCCAGAGGCTGATGCAGTCACAATTGCGACTGCATGTGATGCGCTTCGCGAGCTTGGGTTTAATGATTTTGTTGTCCGCATAAACAACAGAAGGATTATTGAGGCGTTCCTGAATTCAATTAGCGTAAGGGATGCAAAATCAGTTTTCCGCTCCATTGACAAGCTGGAGAAGTTTGGCGAAAAAACTGTTGTCGAAGAATTAAAGGAGAAGGGTATAGAAAAAAATAGCATAAATAAAATATTGGATTTCATAAAAATTAATGATTTGGATAAGATTTCTGATTTGCTTAAAAATGAAAAATTGGGCAAAGAGGGCGTAGAAGAGATTAGGAATATTCTAGAAACAATAAAAAATATGGGTTTTGGCAAGAACGCGAAATTCGACCCGTCGCTTGTTCGCGGCCTGGATTATTATACAAGTGTTGTTTTTGAGATTGTTACAAAAGATTCGGGACTCAGCATTGCCGGTGGCGGACGATACGACAATCTTATTGAATTGTTTGGCGGCAGGCCAACGCCTGCAACAGGCATATCGCTTGGCATTGAGCGAATAATAGAAATAATGGAAAAGAAAGGCATGTTTGATCTGCCAAAGACAGGCACAACAGTTTTTGTGGCAAATGTGTCAGACCCGGAGGATGCGATGAAGATAGCAGAAAAATTAATCTCTCTGGGCACTGCTGCTGAGTTTGATGTCTGCGGACGCAATTTATCAAAGCAGCTGGAATACGTTAATTCAAAGGGCATACCATACACAATCGTTGTCGGAAAAAAAGAGATGGAGAGCAGGACAATAAAGCTCAGGGACATGAAATCAGGCAATGAAAAAGAATTCCCTCTGGATGATGTGAAGAAACTGGCAGAATATATGGTGTCACAAGTAAGAAAACCGGCCCGATAAAGACTAGCCTTTAATCACGTTCATTCAAACCTGAACTCCTCTATCATAACGCCGCAGTCTCTGCAAAACTTTGTCTCGCTAGTAGGGTCATAACCTATTTTTTTAGATCCGCACTCGAAGCATTTCATAATCCACACCCTCTAATAATAGGATAAGCGAAATACGCTTAAAGGATTATCTGAAATCCAAATCATATTTCAAAAACCCGAAATGCTTTTAAGTAATGTCACAAGAAACCTGTGAAAAGTGAAAATGGGATAAAATTACAGCTCATGCTTGTATTTTGCCAGGTCGTCCTCAAACTCTGCTTCGTCTTTTGAGATTTCTGCAATATCTCTGGAATCAACTATCTTGAAATATCTTATTGGCTTCCCTATATTTTTTGCAAGCCTGATCTCTGCCAGAACGCCATCAGCAATTGGTCCAAAAACCCATATCTCGTCAGCCCTTTTAACAAGGTTATTATTTCCATTTCTTACAACATCCCTGTCAACAGTGTCAAGCATGAAATACTGGAATATCATAAACGGGTTTAGCGGAACGCATCCTTGCTCTAGAACAAACTTTGAGATATGCATCCTAAAGTAAAAAAGATGCTTTGAGTACGCAGGGTAAACCAGCTTCATGTCCTTTATGTTATTTATTTCCATATGACAATTTTGCATAGAAACGCATAAAAAGAATTAGCTCAGTTTCACTTTTTCGTTCACGCAACAACGACCCCGCACTTTTTGCAGTATTTCTCCTCGTTTTCCATGCCAATTTTATCAGAGCCGCACTCGCTGCACTTGATTTTCATAAGCCTGCATTGATTTTGGCTTTAAAAAGCATATTGGATTTATGAAACAGATGTTTAGAACCATATGAGATATCATATGTTTTGCATGTTAACAATCAGAAAAAAGAAAAGCATTTAAACCTTGTCATCTATGGATAATAAACTCTTACTTCTGACGGTATTGATATGAATACATCAAAGTAAAATAATGATTAAATAAACCCGCCACCACGGCCAACTGCCCCATGATTGTGAACAATCAGGGCAAAGGTTTCAGGAAGTATGGTTGGGTTGATTTATCACAATAAAAAAAGGTGAAAATTTATGAAACAAATGAAAAAAAACGAATTAACAAACGAAAATAAAGAAAAGGCAGGGAGGATTGTGCCGGATACAAGCGTTATAATATCCGGGATCTTGTCTGACCTGATAAACAAGGGAGAGATTAAAGACGCTGAGATCATAATTCCTGAATTTGTTGTAGAAGAACTGCGGGCGCAGGCTTCGAAAGGCAGGGAAATCGGGTTTCACGGACTTGAGGAAATAAAGAAAATAAGGAATATGCAAAAGGAAAAGGCAATAATCCTTACAAAGATAGAGAGAAGGCAGACCATGGAAGAGATACAGCTTGCCAAGTATGGCAGGATTGATGCCCTGATTCTTGATATTGCCAAGGAGTTTAACGCAGTTCTTTACACTTCTGATTATGTTCAGGCAATGGTTGCAGAAGCAGAGGGCGTTCGCGCAAGATATTTTCCGCCTTATGAAAAGAAAGCAGAAACAAAATTATCAAAGATGCTCACGCCTGATACAATGAGCCTGCACCTGAAGGAAAAGTGTGCGCCAGCGGCAAAGCGCGGCAAGCCAGGCAATTTCAACCTCGTTAAAATAAGCGAAACGCCAATGACACAAGAGGAACTGGAGGATATTATAAACGAGGTCATGGATGCTGTGCGCTACGAAGAGGATTCATTTATTGAAGTTGGCGGTCATGTCGCATCTGTTGTCCAGCTGGGCGACATGCGTATTGCCATAGCGCGCCCGCCGTTCTCTGACGGCGTTGAGATTACAGTAGTCAGGCCAATAATCAAATTGACGCTGGATGACTACAAGTTATCTGAAAAATTGAAAGACAGGCTGACAAAAAGGGCAGAGGGCGTTCTTATAGCAGGCCCGCCAGGAAGCGGCAAATCAACATTTGCAGCAAGCATTGCAGAATTCTTCGAGGCCAAGGGCAAGATTGTAAAGACAATGGAATCACCAAGAGATTTGCAGGTAAAAAACGAGATTACGCAATACTCAAAGCTAAAAGGCAAATTTGAGAACACAGCAGATATGCTATTGCTTGTTCGTCCTGACTATACAATTTTTGACGAGATCAGGAAAACAGACGATTTTGGGGTATTTGCAGACATGCGATTGGCAGGCATAGGCATGGTTGGCGTTGTGCATGCAACAAATCCCATAGATGCTGTGCAGCGCTTTATCGGCCGCATAGAGATGGGCATGATACCGCACATCATTGACACAATAATATACATTAAAGACGGCAGAATTGAGAACGTGTATTACCTGACGCTTGTTGTAAGAACCCCAACAGGCATGACCGAGGCTGATCTGGCAAGGCCTGTTGTAGAAGTCAGGAACTTCGAGACCGATGAATTGGAATATGAGATATACACATACGGCGAAGAGAACGTCATCATACCAGTAACTGCAAAGAAGCAGTCAGCAATAAGCATGCTCGCAAGAAAGCAGATACTTGCTGAAATGCGCAGATTCGACAAAAATGCAGACGTTGAAATGCTCAGCGACGAGAAGGTTGCTGTCAGGGTTGAAAATGACAAGATAGCAATACTCATCGGCAAAAAAGGGCAGACAATAAAACAATTAGAGGATAAATTAGGCATAAGCATCGAAGTCCTGCCAAAACTTGCCACGCTTGGCAGGGAGACAGGATTTGAAAAAGAGGAGACAGGCGCCTACTTTGTTTTCACATTCAACGAGAAGCCAGGCAAGGTAATAAATTTTTATGTGGCTGAGCAGTACCTGTTCTCGGCAACGCTCGGAAAAAACAGGCAGATACGCGTTGCAAAGGACAGCGACATAGGCAGGGACATAATCAAGGCATTGCTGAAAGAGAACCTGAAGACGTTTGCATGATCATCTTTTCTTCTTCATTTTCTTTCTTAAAACCAGGTCAAGCTCTACCATTGACATTAATGCGATAAATGAATTCAATGCAGTGAAGACAATATCGTTTATCTGGTACGAGTAAAAGGCAAGCAAGGAAGAACCGATAACATAAATGGCCAGGAATCGCAAATCTATCGCGCTTGCATCCTTGCTCTTTATGGTCCTGTATGTCTCAGGTATCCAGGCAATGAGCAATAAAACAGCGCCAATTACGCCAACCCACATAAGCTTATATGCATGTTCGTGATTTATATTATTTTGTGCCCCAGTAGCTCAGTACCAATCCCTTTTCTTGTAAGAAAAGGTCTTGGTGAACTCCAAAAGAACATATGTTCATCAGATATTACATGAAGAGAAGGATTGGGGAGAATTGGATAGAGCACTTGCCTCCTAGAGGTGAATTGAGTAAGAAAACAAGGCTGAGACTGACGCACGAAGTGCGTCTATCTTCACTTTGTATCTTATGATGATAATTTCCTGAAGTGAGCAAGGGGTCACGCGTTCGAATCGCGTCTGGGGCGCTATTATTTTAAATAAATTACAATTATCATGCTTTTCATGGAAGGAACAATTGATGGCTATTCACAAATGAGGATTTATGTTACAGAGAAGGATACAAGAACTCTTGAAGAAGAAGGTCAAGTTATTGGCGAAGTGTGGAGAACTACTGACGATACACTGCCTTTGAGAATATATCTGAAAGACGTTGTGCGGGCAGAAAGTATTCCAACAGACAAATCATGGGAAGAAAAAGAAGCATACGAAATTGATATAACAAGAGAATTTTTGCATAAAATTAGGGGAAGGGAGGTTATAGGTTTTGGATACCCGTCTATAAAACTTCGAACAGTTATTATAAGTCTCGAAGACGTTTTCTAAAGAATCGGTCTTAATTTTTCCATCATTTTTCAAACCTCACATTTCATAACCTTTATATTTCGGTTCTGGCATATTGATATTAGAATAAAACGAGAATAAAACGGAGGCATGTGAATGAATAAAGTAGTTATTATACCGTTTATAGTTTGTATGATGTTTCTGCCATTGTTTGTCTCGCCTGTTTTTGCAGCAGGCAACCTGACCATCAATTTTACATCAATGGCGCCAGCTTATGCAAACACAAACCAGTCATATGACATGCTTTTACTGAACTTGACAGTTGACCCATCAACAGGCGATGGCACAGTAAATATAACATCAATTAATATCACGCTTGCTGGAACCGCATCAGTGCCAGATATATCAGCTGTTGAAATAAAGAATTCCACGGGCTCTGTTATTGCTGCAACCACAAGCAACATAACCTCACAGATTTTCAAGATAACTATTGCAAACGGATTTGTTGTTAATGCGTCAACAAATGCCAATCTTACAGTCGCTTTCAATATTTCAGCAAGCGCAGCCAGCCTGAAGACAGTTGCTGCAAACCTCAATGTCACGAATGATGTAAATACAACATCAACCGTTGATAACATAATAATAGGGGCATCAAGCACGTCATCCTATGCACATATACAGGACGTACACGCATCAGCAACAATATCTCCGAAATTTGTGGACACAGGCGTCATAAGCCAGAGCTTTACATATAATATGACATTCACAGGAGACGATACATTTAATGTCATAAATATCACAATACCTGCTGGCTATACCGTTGTAAATGTTTCTGAGATAAAAAATACACTAGCCTTATTGTATAACTCAACAGGTTATTCAGCCTCGGGATTTACAGTATCTTTCACGGATAATAAAATAAATATAGATTACACATCCGGTTTCACAGCATCTGGTGGCATGATACGCATAAATTTTACAGTAAATACAAATTCATCTACAGTAAATACAGCAGCATTCAATTCAACAATCACAGGAAGCAACATGTCATACGTCAATACAACGCTTGCATCAGCAAATGATACAAATGTCAAGACACTGCCGGTATTTTCTATTGACAGCGTTTCCATAATAAAAGCTGCTGCAATAATCAATGGCATGGATTACTGGGAATTTAATTTTACATTAAACTTCACAAGAAACATAACAACAAGCGGTTTATTGCAGTTCAGGATGAATAACTGGAACAACACAAATGGCAATATACTAAACCTTAACACAACTGCATCAAGATATTATGCAAGCCTGCGGCGCTCTGACAACAGCTCAAACACCTTTAATGTCACAAATGATTACAATTTCATCCAAGGTGTCAGTTTCAGTCTAAATACAAACGCAGAATACATCTACTATGTCATTCTGAAAATGATAATACCAACAGGCACGCCAGTATCTTCTTCGTGGTGGACAACATATTACGCGCTATTCAGGTCAAGCCCATAATAAATACTTATAGTGATAGTGATGAAAAGGATTTATCTAACATTATTATTTATTTTCTTACTCTCAGGTATTACATTTTCTGCAGTAACAGGAAATATAAATATTACAGGAACGCCATCAAACATAACAGCAGTAACAGGCATTTATGGCTACACAATACAGTTTTGCAATATAACAGCAGATTGTTGGGACTCGACTAATTACTTTTGCTTTCTGGATTTTGACACCATCAGCAGCATTCCATGGCAGGGCTGGTGCAATGCAAGCTCTATAACAAGCTGCTATGCCAATGGCATAGCCTATGCATCATCAACAACAGCAAAGGTCTGCGACAGCACAACAAGCTACCGTTTATGCTCCAGTGGGAATTGGTCTTCATCAACGTCCTGCGGAATAAACCAGACATGCTCTGCTGGAAATTGCTCAACCGTATCATCTTCTTCATCTACATCATCATCAAGCAGCAGCACAACAGCAAATGCATCCGCATACTCGTCAATAAAAATAAATGTCTCAATCGCGGATTTTGAGATAATCCAGAATAATTCTGCTTCAAAGAGCGTAAGTGTAAAAAACAGCGGCAATGCAACGCAATACAACATGACAATATCATTATCAGGCATAAACAGCAGCTGGTTTTCAATATCGCCGGCAAAGTACAATATTACTTATAAAAATAATATATACAACTTTACAGTAAGCTTTTCAATACCATACAATGCAGAGGTCAAGGCATACACAGTAACAATAACAGCAGCAACAGTAAATGCATCTGTAAGGGACACAAAAACATTCAGCCTTAAGGTTTTGCCAAGCAACGAAACAACCGAAAACGAAATAAAACCAAAATACAGCGAATACACATTATCGTTAGAAGCGTTAAAGACAAACATAACAGGCCTTGAGGCAAAGGGCAAGAATGTCAGTGCATTAAGGCAGTTATATGGCGATATTGAGGCAAAACTCAACCAGACAAATACATCCCTTTCTTCAAAAGCCTACTATAATGCGAGCGTATTGCTCAGCGAGATAAGCGCATTAATAGGTAATCTGAAAAACGAGATAGACAAAGCAGGCCAGGCAGAGTTGCCATTCAATATAGACATTGTTCTGGTAGTAATTGTTATAGTCATAGTGGCGGTTATTCTGTTTCTTGCCTACCTGTTCTGGCCTGCAAAGGAAGAAAGAGGGTACAGGCTGGCGAAAGGCTGGAAGCTGGGGCAGACAGAAGGCATCGGGGGCAAAGTTTCCGGTGCGTTCAGGGAAAGGCTCTCAATAGGCGAAGAGGGAATTCTCAGCAAGATAAAGAACATATTCAAAAGAAAGAAGAAAGAAAAGAGGCCGCTTGGGTATGAGCTTAAAAAATGATATCCAGAAAAAAGAGAAGATAACAATAACCGGCGCAGTATTATCATTCATTATTTTTTCAGCCATATTGCATTTCTCGAATTTTTCTGTAAGCAGCATAGTCGATATCCAGAATTATATCCTAAAGACAATATTGCTGCAATCTGCAGGCACAAACACCATTGGCGCAATATCAGTGCTGCTCAGCCCGTTTGCCTGGATTTTTATAGCAATGCTGTTCTTTGTTCTCGGGCTTGCATTCCTCAGCGCATATGGCTATTATAATATCAATAAAAGCATAGGCCTGATATGCGGCATTATCGGAGCAGTGTTTGTGCTGGTATTATTGAACCTGTCAATAATTAGCATATTCTTTGCCGTATCTCTGATAATCTGCGGCATGTATATAATTTCATTGTCAAACACCTATGGAAAAGAATTAAAAAAATGGGTTTTCTTCCGCGTTGGCTCGCATGCCATAAGCAAGATATTACTTATTACAAACATACTGATTGCTATTGGCATATTTATCGCAATATTTGCAAACATTCCTGTGTACGAAAATAATTTCAAGACAGGCATAACAGAATCCATGACAACTGTGGCAATGGCATCAATACCAAAATCCCAGGATTATTTGTACAATGAATCAACGAAGCAAAAGCTGAAGCAGGAGCTAAGCGCTGCAGTGGAGAAATCAATCAGCGATTCGCCAATCTTTAATGCATATGTACGCTGGCTGCCTGTAACATCAGCGGTTACAATATGGGTATTGCTGGAATTCCTGAGGAGCCTGATATTTTCTAACATTGGCGGCGGTTTTACAGCAGGTATTATCAGAATTCTAAAACGATACAATAAATGATACTGTTTTAAAGTTTTTTCTAATTAATTCTATGTGTTAATGCTTAGATGGTGTAAACAATGAAGCCGGTATGCGAGGTAATGGTCCAGCAGATTTTTCCCTCGATGCGCGCTCTTATTTCAAGGGAGCTTATTTATGAATACAAACTTAATCAAAATGAGGTTGCAAGCCTGCTTGGCGTAAGCCAGCCAGCAGTTTCACAGTACATGAGGCAGTTAAGGGGCGAAAAGAAGAAATTGCTGGAAAATGAGCACATTTCAAAAGAGGTAAAGGGTTTGTGCAAACGGATAAACAACCATAAAATCAGCAGGGTCGAGCTGATGGGCGAATTCTGCAGGCTGTGCAAGATAATCACGTCAAAGGGCCTTGTATGCGATATGCACAATGATATATACAAGCTTGAAAATTGCTCTATATGCACCAAAGGCAACGGGTGCTCATTATGATGGAATTTACAAAAGACGATCACATCAGGCGCTTGGACAAACGGATAGACGTGCTTGAGAGCAGATTCAACAGGAATTTCAGGCAGATTGATGATTCCATAAGAACGTTCATTGACGTGCTTGAAAAGCTGGAGGCAGAAAATAAAAGATTATTGAGCGAGCGTGACGTGCTTATAGCCGATTATAACAAGCTCATAAAGGGAGCTTATATTGATGGCAAAAAAATCGCGCCAGGCCTTGTTGAACCGATAAAAAGCAAGGTAAAGAATGAGATGGATTTTGTCCGCCTGGTTGCAAGGCAGACGCTCAATGAAAAGCCTTCTGACAAATTATACGAGCTTATTATACTCAACAGAGAGGTCAGCGATATTGAGGCAGCAAGAAAACTGAACGTGAAAGAATCCAGGATTAGTCAATGGGCAAACGAGCTTGAGCAGGACGGCCTGATAAGGATAAAAAAATCCGGCAGCAGGTCAAATTTCGTCAAAGTGTAGGCAAACAGCAAGAATTTCTTCATGTAATATTTTTATATTGCCTTGAACGCAATAATTAAGTATGCCAAAAAACCCGGTATCAGACATAAAGAAGATGCATATCCAGTCAGCCAGTACCATAGCAATAATTTCGCTGAAATATCTGCTATTTACTGCAAAAAGATACGGCTTTGGAAAGAAATTCATCTCCGCATGCAATGAGCTTTCAGCAGCAAGGCCGACTGCTGTCGTTCTTCACAACTGCATTGAAAAAATAAAAAAAGAAAAAAACATTCAGGCAATAGAAAATCTTGCCAATGATTTAAAAAATTCCTATTCACTTATATCAAGGAATGCAATGAGATTATTCACAAAAAAGAAGATTGTTGTTCTAACGCACTGCCACTCGACAATTGTCATTGGCGTGCTGAAACAGCTGAAAAAACAGCGCAGCATAGAGGTTTATGTCACAGAAACAAGGCCAAAGGACCAGGGCATTCTGACAGCAAAGGAGCTGCTGAAAAGCAGGATAAAAATAAATTATATTATAGACTCGGCAATAGGCGATTACATAAAGAACATTGATTTTATTTTGGTTGGCGCAGATGCCCTGCGCAGGCAGGGGCTTGTAAATAAGGTTGGCACATACCCGCTGGCAGTTGTGGCAAAGGAAAATAAAAAACCGTTTTATGTCGCAACAAGCACGTTCACAGTTGACAAGAGAAAAAATATCATAATAGAAGAAAGGCCGCACAAAGAGATAACGCACAAACACCTTAAAGGCGCAAAGATACATAACCCGGCATTTGACATAACGAGCTACAAGTATATTTCGAAAATAATAACGGAACAGGGGATTTTCACTCCAGCTCAATTAAAGAAAAAGTTTTTTCTAACTAAATAATAATTTTTTCTTCAAACGTTTCATACTACTGAAATATGTATAGAAATTGATATTAAATTCTTTATTTATTTCATGAACTTTTGGTCCCTCACCTTTCTGCATTTGTTTTTTAATATAATAAATTATTGAATTTCTTACGTTATCTTTTGATTCATGCCTCGGTGGTATTTTAATATTTGCATATTTATATGCTTCTTTTAAATTCTTAAAATATGATTTAAGATGTATTTTGAATTTCCTTTCTATTTTTTCAATTGATGTATAGATACCATTTTCTTTATTTTTAATGATATAATCTACTATCTGTCTTCTGACCTCTTTTTTAGATAAGTATCTAGGTGGAAGTTTTATTGCGGACATTTTATATAACTCTTTCATACCACCTGAAAAATATGTTCCAATATTAATTCCAAACCTTTCTTGAATTTCTCTCATTGTAGGATAATGTTTGTTATTTACTTGGCGTTTAACATAATCTTTAATTTTCTTTTTGATTTCTGTTTCATGTATAATTCTATCAAAACTAGAATAAGTATTTCTTATCCAATCTATTGTAGATATATGATAAGATAGTTTATATTTTTTTAACATAAAAATTAGTTCATTACCATTTATTAATTTAATATTCTTTGGAATTTTTATTCTAATTCTATTAGTGGTGGTAATGAGAATTCCATAAGGTGCTTTATATATTTTAATATATTTTTTAAGCTGTTCAATTTCATTCTGACCATTTTTATCAATTCCATTACTGAGTGGTAAATTGCTATTTCGGTGATATGCCTTTAATTCTATAGGAATTATTTTATTTTCTCTATTTCTGACTAATATATCTGTCCCACGTTTTTTACTTATTCTTATTAATTCGAAATTCATCTTTTCTAAAAGTTTTACAATTATTTTGATTAACTTTTCTTCTTTATCCAAGTATATGAATGGATTACGAATACCTTTTCTAAAATCTATTTTAGCTAATTTATAAGCTTCTTTGATACTTTTGAAATAGGTAAAAAACCAAATATTAAATTTTTCTTGTATTTCATGTCGTCCAGGAAAATGCCCTTTCTGTGCTTCTTTTCTAATATATTCAATTATTCTTTTTCTACCCACTTTCTTTCTGAATCGAAGTTTCTTTTTTCTAATAAGATTCCCTTTTTTCATCATTTTTAATTTTTTAATATTATTATAGTCAAATCCAGCACTTTCATAAACTTCTTTCAGACTTCTGAAATAAGAATATATACTTATGTGAAATTTCCTATCTATTTCGGTCTGATTAGGATATTTACCTCTATTCACCTCAGAAGAAACAAAATCCAATATTTTTTGTTTCATAATTATAATTTACGTTTGTATATATAAATATATTTCTATTTGTAAAGATACATATTAAGATATACAAATATATATCCATTCGTATATAGTATTATTGTTATGAAAGATAAAGTTCTGAAGTACATAGAAAAAGCAAAAGGTCCTATTACAGTTAGAGAGATAACTGACCAATTAGGAATAAATCCGATAACAGCCAAAAGAATTCTGCTTGAACTTTCTTCAGAAGGAAAAATAAAATCACATTGTTGTCTGGATAAGAGAAGGACATGGTTATTTTGGAAAGGTAAAATATGATTTGATCATTATTTCAACTTTAATTATAAGAAAAGCACTGCGTTTACGTTGCTTTTCTTATGGAGATGATTTTATGAAATTAAAGGCAAAGACAATAAGCCTGACAGCAGGCGGAAAATTCATTTCAATAATTAACGAAGAGGACGCCAGAGAGCTGGGCGTTCGGCCTCTGGAAAGGATAACAATCTCCAAGGGCAGCAAAAAAATAACAACTGTCGTGAACACAACAAGGCAGTTTATAAAACCCGGAAACATTGCTGTCTTTGATGAGGTCCGGAGGTTCCTGAAATTAAAATCCGGCGACCATGTTCATGCAGAGCGCAGGGAAGAATTGCCATCAAAGAAATACATAAGCAAGAAGATAGACGGCGATGAATTGAATTATAGCGAGATGAGGGAGATTATTGATGATGTTATTGACAGGAAACTGAATGACCTGGAGCTTGCGTCATTTATAACAGCGCTGCACATACGCGGCCTGTCATTGGATGAAAGCATAGCGCTTTCAAATGCCATGATTGATACGAGCAAGAAGTTGAAGTTTCATGGCACCATTGCTGACAAGCACTCAATTGGCGGCGTTCCAGGAGACAAGACCTCATTGCTGCTTGTTCCTATAATCGCTGCATCAGGCCTGACAATACCAAAAACCTCGTCAAGATCAATAACATCGCCAGCAGGAACAGCTGACAGGATGGAAGTGCTTGCGCCGGTTAATCATGATATTGATGGCATAAAGAGGATTGTAAAAAAATGCAGCGCATGCCTGGTCTGGGGCGGGGCTGTTGACATTGCGCCTGCTGATGACATGCTTATACAGATAGAGAACCCGTTAGGATTGGATCCGCTGCTCCTGCCGTCTGTCATGAGCAAGAAAAAGGCTGTCGGGTCAAAATATCTTGTTGTTGACATACCAACAGGCCCGGATGCAAAAATAGAAACAAAGGAAAAGGCAGAGGCGCTTGCTGAAAATTTCATAAGGCTTGGCAAGGAGCTTGGCATAACAGTTGACTGCGGCATAACGCGCGGCGACCAGCCAATTGGCTATGCAATAGGCCCTGCACTAGAGGCGAGGGAGGCATTGGAAACAATAATGAACAAAAAGCAGCCATGCGACTTGATAGACAAGGCGACATCGCTTGCCGGCATTTTACTGAATATGACCAAAAAAGGAGGCAAGGAAACAGCCTTGAAAATGCTGTGGTCAGGCAAGGCAGAGAAAAAATTAAGAGAGATAATTGCTGCACAGGGCGGAGACCCGAACATAAAGCCAGAGGACATACCATATGCGAAATACAGCTATGCTGTAAAATCAGGATGTGATGGCATTGTTTCTGCCATAAGCAACAAATCGCTTGTAAACATATGCAAGGCAGCTGGCACGCCAAAGGACATCTATGCAGGCATATTACTGAACAAGAAGATTGGGGACAGGGTCAAGAAAAGCGAGATATTGTTCACAGTATTTTCAGAAAACAGGCAAAAAATGAATAATGCAAAGAAGCTGGTAACAGCAGATATATTTTCAATTCTTAATCACAAAAAGAAGGGCATGCTCATAGAAAAGGTCTAGATTTATGTTGAATAAAAAGAAAAGAAAAATTTGTCCAAGCTGCAAGTCAACGCATATCGGTCTTTTCATCGGCTATCAAACAGGAAATTATCAGTGCCAAGATTGCGGTTATATCGGCCCGGTTGTCATCGAGGAAGAAAAAAAAGAAAAAATCAGCAAAAGGCGAAAAAAATGAAAAAAAATAAAACCCTGTTTATCATCTTGGACGGAGCAGCTGACAGGCCAAGCGCTTTTGCTGCAGCAGGCATGAAAAATCTCAATGCGCTTGCCGGAAAAAGCAGCTGCGGATTGTGGTCAGGGCCGTATGCACCAGGCTACAATCCGAAAAGCATGTCGTCTGTGGCAACATTAGAACTGCTTGGCTATTCCTACAAAGACGAGCCAGGCCGCGGTTTTCTCGAGGCGCTTGGCATAGGCATAAAGACGGATAAAAATTCAGTTTATCTGCGCGCGAATTTTTCAACAGTTGACGATGACCTCAATATAATTGACAGGCGCGCCGGACGCGATGATCATGGCTTTGACGAGCTTGCGCGGTTTCTCAATAACAAGATAAAGAGCATAGAAGACATCCGGATAAGATTATGCAGGTCAGTAGGCCACAGGAATGTGCTTGTGCTCACAGGAAAAGGGCTTAGCAAAGACATATATGACAGCGACAGGGGAGAAAAGCCGCATGAGATAATTTCCAGAAATAAGCAGGCAAAAAAGACCGCGCACATACTTAATAAATATCTCAGGCTGTCGCATCACATCCTTGAGAACCACGAAATAAATAAAAGAAGAAAATTTCCTGCAAACTACCTGCTTGTTAGGTCTGCTGGCTCGCAGATGCGCGTAAAGCCGTTCAGAAAAGCATACGGCTTCAATGCCTGCTCCATAAGCGGCATGGGCATAATAAAGGGCATCTCAAAATATCTAGGGGTAAAGGATGCAGCACCGGGTTTGTGGGAAAATTATGAAACGAACCTGAAAAAGAGATTCATGCTTGCAGAAAAGATGCTTAAAAAACACGATTTTGTCCTGCTTCACATAAATGGCGCAGATATTTACGGCCATGACAGGCATTTCAGGAAAAAAATTGAATTTCTAAAAAAGGTTGACAAGGAGTTTGCCAGACTAAATAAATTCAAAGGTGCAAACATTGTTGTTGCCTGCGACCACATAACATTATCAGAAACAGGCGAGCATTTGTTCGGTAAAACGCCGCTTTTGATTTTCACAGGCAAGAAAAGCAATAACATTCACAAATTTGACGAGAAAAACTGCAGAAGGGGTTTTGCAACAAAAAACCCCATGAAAAAATTAATGGAGCTTGGATAGATATGGTGTTTATCATAAAGGCAGACGGAAGCCAGGAAGAATTTAATCAGAGAAAAATTATCAGGACATGCCTGCGGGCAGGTGCAAACAGGAAATTGGCTTCTGAAATAGCGCAAAAGATTGGTAGCCAGGTCAGGGAAGGCTGGACAACGCACAAAATATATGAGATGATACTGAACGGGCTTGACAAGGAAAAGGACCCGTCATCGCTGCTTTTTACATTAAGAGAATCGATTGCAAAAATAGATCCAGAGAGCTTTGAGATTTATGCAAAAAAGCTGCTTGAGGCGCACGGCTATTTCTGCGAGTGGAACAGGCTGATAAAAGGCCGCTGCGTTGAGCACCAGATTGACGTGATAGCAAGAAAAGAAAAATTATATCTTGTGGAATGCAAGCACCATGTGAACCCACACAGGTTCTGCGGCCTTGGCATTGTTCTTCAGGTCCAGGCAAGAATGGAGGATGTGAATGACGGCTTTGCCGAAGGCAGGAATAGATACATGTTTGACAATGCATGGGTCTTCACAAACACGAAATTTTCATTCCATGCAAAGAAATATGCTGCTGCGAAAAATATCATCCTGACTGGCTGGAGCTATAAGGGTAATTACTCACTGGAAAATATGGCAGAGGCAAAGCAGCTGTATCCCATAACAATACTCAGGGCAAACGCAAGAACGCAAAAAACACTGCTTGAGAACAACATAATAACGCTTGATGACTTCCTGTCAGATAAAAAGATAAAAAACAGGCTGAAAAGAAGTGAATACGCCAATATATTCAGCCAGATAGAAAGTTTGCTGAATAAATAAAATTAGCTTTAAATATGATTCACGGCTATTAAAATATGTTCTGGCCGAGGAGCAACTCAGACTTAAGACTCGTATCTTAAGTCGGCGTCTTTTTGATGCCTTTATGAGCTTTGATTTGGCCAGGATTATGCATTTCTAAAATTTTAATGTAATAACACACCTGCTTTTTCACTTATTTTTCTCAATTATTACTGACAGTAGCAGGTAGGGCGTGTTAATGGGGGTGGGTGGCGGGCCCATTTTATAGTCTTTAAAAATTAATTCACTGAATTATATTATATTGTGCCGGCATCGCATAATCAGGTAAGCCCCTTTCTTTGTAAAGAAAGGTGCTTGGGGATTAGTGCACCAGTCTCGAAAACTGGCGGGCTTCGGCCTATGCAGGTTCAAATCCTGCTGCCGGCGCTTTTAAATTCTTAAACTATCAAAATCAATAAAATATTTGTGCCAGGATGGCGGAGCTTGGTCCAACGCGCCAGCCTTGAGTTTTCAAAAAAGGGGAGCTGGTATGCCTTTGGCATGCGCAGGTTCAAATCCTGCTCCTGGCGCTTTTATTTCATTTTTAATACTTTTCTGATATGGTTTTAATATGTCAGAAATTTACCTATGCAAGATACCAGTCGCACACGCAAGCAACAATGAAGTTCTAACGAAAGATCAAACCAGACGCCCCTACAGAGAGATAGAGTTGGTAATTCCAAACGAACCTGTAATACATACTGACCCTCGGGAATTTGGTCAATCAGAGCAGTACGTAGCTTCTGCATTAAATGAATTGAAGAAAAGTAAGTGGTTTTCATCAGTTGAGATTGCCAATGCTGAAAATCCTCTCAGACCGCCAAGTGCTGGCACGCTTGATGTTCTTGTCGATTCCGATGAAAAAATAAAATATATTGTTCTGTTCGAGAAAGATAAAATTTCCCCAAGAGCGTCTGGTTATCATACAGCATTTCATGGTTACCCAACAAGCGAAAAAGACTGGTTCAACATGGCACACATTGTAAGAGAACCAGCAGAAGAGGTTTTGTACACAACAAGAGACGGGCATGCATTTGATCCATTTGTTGGTGATTATACACAAAAAAATATTGAAAAATTATATAAAAACGGTTTTAATCTGGGATTAGGCAGACAAAGGGAGTGGTTGCCACACATACAAGGTCGCGGAAATGACAAACTTAGGGTTGTCTATGAAAAACCAGGATTTCGCAGAGAATTGTATGTGTCTTTTACTTGGTATCCTTTTGTAGATGCGATACAACCCAGAGAGATATTACTGGACATAGATGACGTCTGGATTCACGACTTGGAGGGATTTGGAAGAGATGCTGTTCTTATAAAACCAGAAGACCTGAAAGATAAGAGGTTCGGCGACAGAGTCCCTGCAAAAGTCATGTCATATCCGAAAGACGAAAGCGGTAAGCCAAAGTCAATGAAAAGGGAGATAACCGAAAGAGAGATAACCTTCAAGCCGATTGCTGCTGTCCGGCAGGTACTTTATGATTTGGGCATATACCCAAATGACTGGACAGACGACTTCCCGGCAATGTAGCCATTTTTTTCGGTAATTCTGACGTAATTCTATGGTAATTTGGCAAAAATTTACTATTTTTTACATTACAAAATCTTTATTAATGGCGTCTCACCAATCATATATTAACTCTAATTAGAGGAGGAAAAATAAATGACTTTGCTAGATATATTGGCAAATCTCCTTACAGGCGCAGCAGAATTCATACCAAACATAGTTGGTGCAATAATCCTGCTGGTAATAGGTCTGGTTGTGGGAAAGATAGTCGGCAGAATAGTAAAGGAAGTATTGGAAAGGGTAAAAATCGACTATTATGTCCACGAGAAGAAGAAGCCGTCATTCAGCATCAGCAGCCTGCTTTCAGTAGTGTCGCGCTGGTGGATATACCTTGCATTCATAACAGCAGCGCTATCCCGCGAAGTACTGGGAATAACATCCTTGGCAATCTGGATAGCTGAGATAAATGCATTCATACCAAGGGTAATTGGCGCATCGCTGATACTTGTTGCAGGTTATGTTCTGGGCGAATACATAAAAGAGCACTTCAAGGGCACACAGAGGACATGGGCAGCACTTGTTGGAAAGATAACATTCTTCTTCATCCTGTACGTTTCCATAGCACTTGCACTACCTATACTTGGAATCTCAGCAGCACTGGTGAACAACATACTGTTGATAATAGTGGCTTCACTCGGACTTGGAATAGCAATTGCGCTCGGGCTGGGCATGAAGGATGCAGTGTCAGACATCTCAAAGAGATACGTCAGAAAGCTAAAGGTTTAGAATTTTTTTCTTTTTCAACTTTCTTTTTTATTTTAAAGACACATAGGATTCTTTTTCTTTTGTTCTTGGCATTTATTTGAAAGATATAAATCTTATTAGTTTTGCAGATAAGTTAAAATCTTTAACTATAAACCAACGTATTAGATTTTAAAAACTATATCATCAATAAAATGGTATTGATGCGATGGTAGTCTAGTGAGCCTTTCTTTTTAGAAAAGAAATCCTCAAGGGAAAGAAAACTAAAAACATAAAGAAAGGTTTGGGCAACGGTAGGATACAAGCTTGCCAAGCTTGCGACCCGGGTTCGAATCCCGGCCATCGCACTTCCTGCTAAGCAAGGTTGATAAAATGGCGGAGTAGATATGCTAGTTAAGAAGAAATCTAGAATTAAATATGAAAATAGCCCAAAATGCATTGCTTACGAATATCCGATGAATGACAGGGACATCAATATCGCTTTCATAAAAATAAAAGGGCGCTATCCTGACAAAGGCCAAGTCACAAATGAAGTTGTTAAAGAACTGATTTTTGTCGTAAAGGGAAAAGGGAAGATTGTCATCGATAAAAAAGAGCATAACTTGGAAGAAGGGGACAGCGTGATAATCCTGCCCAAGCAAAAATACTCCTTTAATGGCATGTTAGAACTCATAGTTTCGTGCAGCCCAGCATGGTATCCTGAACAGCACAAGCACATTGACACATTTAAATCCAGAAAAAAGAGTAAATATTTATATTAACGCAAACAAACATTAAAGTGATAAACATGTTTTTCTCAAAGAAAGACAAGAATAAGGATATAGATGAAATAAAGAAGGCAATGGACGAGGGCATCAAAGACGATCTGGATGACTTTGAAGATAATCTTGAGAATGATTTTGAAAGCAACTTTGAAAAAATACCAGGCCGCAATTTCAACAGGCGCTATGAAGAGGCGCCGACAAAGAAGGATCAGATGGTTGCCCCGCTTTTTGTAAAGGTTGACAAGTATCGCGAATTGCTGACAACAGTCCATGAAATGAAGCTGTTTGTCTCTGGCATAAAGCAGATATTCAATGTCTTTCAGGAGCTTGAGTCAATACGCACAGAAGCAATAAAAGTCATGCAGGCATCTGTGCAAAGGCTTGAGAGAAGCGTGCTTGAGATGGATTCTGAGCTTCTGAGGCCAAGGGGCGTTGACTTCTCAGAGCTGGTGGAGAGCGAGACAGAGGTAAAGCACATCGAGGATTCGCTCACTGATTTGCAGAAGCAGATAGCAGGCATGCGCAGGGAACTGCACGATTTGAAGTAAACCGCTTTCTTGATAATTTTTTATATGTTCTAATGCTAAATATGATAGTTGTGCGAGGGTAGCCAAGTCAGTTCCGTTTTGAAGAAACGGTGCCTTGATTGGTCAAAGGCGCAAGAATGCGCTGCTTGAGCTATTAGCAGAATGCAATGATTGCGATACTCAAGATCTTGTCGGTTAGACATTAACGTTGCGCAGCAACGTTTTGGGCCAATCCGTTCGTCGGTTCGAAACCAATCCCTTCTTTTGAAAAAGAAGGTCTTGGTGAACCCCAAGAAAACACTTGGGCTTCGCCATATTATGATTGGCGAAATTCCGGCCCCTCGCATTTTTATTCTTTTTCAATATATAATCAAACATGGATGAATTTCGAATTGGTGGCTTGGAAGTTATCTGTGGACCGATGTTCTCAGGAAAGACAGAAGAATTAATACGAAGAATGAAACGTGTGCAGATAAGTGAAAAGAAATTCCTGCTATTCAAACCATTGATGGATGACCGCTACAGCAAGGAACATGTTATTTCTCATGACATGCGAAAGCTTGATGCGTTCGTGACAGGCATTGACCGCAAGTCATTGGAAGATATGGAAATAATGATATTTGAAACAAAACCAGATGTAGTTGGTATCGACGAAGTAAATTTCTACGATACCTACATCATAGAACTCATAAAGAAATGCATGAAAGCTGGTATTCGCGTTGTTGCTTCCGGACTTGACACAACATTTCGCGGCGAGCCATTCGGTCCCATGGGTCATTTACTTGCCATAGCTGATCATGTGGATAAACTGAAAGCCATATGCATGAAATGCAGGAATGAACCGGCTGTGATGACACAAAGAATAATAGACGGTAAGCCAGCGCGTTACAATGATCCTACAATACTTGTTGGCGGAAAAGAATCATACGAAGCACGCTGCAGAAAATGTTACGAATTGATATCATAAGTATTCTTAATATATCTCTTTTATTAGCGCAGCATGACTGACTATTTTTTATAATTTTACTTGCAAGGTTTAATCAAATCGATGCATCAAATTATGTCTCTCCTGTCGGCCCCTCGCATACAAAAATTTTATCCGTTTTACACATATCAAAACCCTTTTAAGCCTTTCGGTATATAATTACTAAATAGTGACAATTGAATTACAATTAAACGGCAAAAACAACAAAATTGTGTAATTGGTGTAATAAATGGCAGATGATTTCATTGTTTTTCTGGTTGCAGGATTGATAATCATAGCCGTGCTTATAGCCGGCTTTTCTTTGTATAACTGGATTCCATCTGGCGAAAAGTGCTGCGAATCGAACGATATAGCGGATTTCGCAGGCGCCCTGATTGTCGGGCCAAGAGACATATTGACCTATACGCCGTTTGACATGGGACATTTTGAGGCTAATTTTGAGCAGGGAACAAACATCTACACGCTCGGCGACCAGGTCATAAAAAATGGCGTGCTTTTTGGAAACAATAATTTCAAGTATCACATCCAATCATTGTATGTCGAAGACGTGAAGATAAGATTCACTGTTGCTGAGACAAACAACTACGGACAGCTTGTAATAAAGGTTAATGGCAATGTTGCTGAAAGCAGGAATTTTGCAAAAGGCGAATACACAATAAATGTGGATAAGGCATTGCTTAACGATGATGTTTTTGTTGAGATATATGCAGAGAGCTCTGGCCTGAGGATATGGGCCCCTGACTATTACGAGCTTTCTGACATAAGGCTTATTGTATCAGGATTTACCCAGAATTCATTTGCCTACGCATTTTCAGCATACGACGAGTACAACATGTTCAACGAGGGCAGGATTGAATTAAACATGGCTGAAAACGCAGGCGAAATAGTGATATCAATAAACGACATGGAGCTTTATTCAGGCCCTGTGAAAACAACAGAATCAATAAAATTCAGCAAGGATTACCTGAGATATGGCCAGAACTATGTCAAGATATTTGCAAAGGAAAATGCCGTGCTTTCAGGCAATGCAAAGATGATTATATTCCACAGCATGATACATGATGCAAGATTAGAGGTGCCGTTCAGCTTTAACCAGACAGAGTATAACAAATTGAAGACAGGAACAATCACATTTGACGTAGTTAACATAATAAAAGGCGGCGGCATATCAGTAAAGATCGTGAGCAACAACCAAGTAACATACAATGCCTATACAACAGCAGACGCAGGCAGCTATGATTTCACATTCGAGAAGGCAAACGTAAGAGTCGGAGCCAATTTATTGATGATTGACTCAGTTGACGGCGCCATATTTGCTGTCAAGAACGTGGCAGTAAGGGCATAAATTTATTAGGCGAGATTATGGGTGTAACATGCTACAAAGGACATGTGATGCGCATTGTCGGCGCAACAGTTTCTGGAAAAAGAAGATTTGTATATTATTATTGCAATGGACTAACGTGTCATCAAAAAAAGGAAGTTGTCCTGTACGACAGGAGTGGAAAGAAAATACTCGAGAAACAAATCGACAAATTTCCGCCATGCGTTGAGCAGAGGGAAATTGATTTTCTGTAAGTTTTTTGTAAATAAATTAATGTCATGGGTTTTTCTGTTTGCCGAAGCAATAAAATCGTACTAATTTTCATCTACAGTAAAAAACCTTTTTATCTCCCAGACGACAATATACAATTTATGGCAGAGAAAAGCGAGATCTACAAGCAGATAAAAGAACTGGAAAGGGAGATCGACACAATAAAGATGCTTCACAGCCTTGGCAAGATGAACCTTAACAGCGCAAAGGCAAAAATAAAGAACCTTGATGCCCAGCTCATGAAGCACGTCGAAAAACTACCTGAATACGACCGCCATCTCTACATGATAAAGAAGGAATTTGGGCATATGGATAATGTGCTTTAATTCTGAAAACCTTTTTATTGCGGTTCGGGCAATAAATTATTACTTAGATTTGGGAATATAAAAGCTAGGAGAATGAAAATGGCCTGGTATTTTGCATACGGCTCTAATTTAGATGTAGAAAGATTAAAAAAAAGAGTTGGAAATTGGACTCGGACATGGAGAGCGAAACTAGAAAATTATCAGTTAATGTTTGCGAGAGGCTATGAAGGCCATGAATACGGTCGGGCCGATATATTTTACTCGCCACGTTCAACAGTATACGGAGCTGTTTTTGATCTTACAGACGAACAGATGACAATACTGGATAAATATGAGGCCGTAGATAAAGGAGTCTACAAAAGATTTCCTGTTCCCGTTAAAGTTAATAAAGAGCTGATCAAGGCCATAACTTATGTCATGGTAAAAAGGATAGAGGAGATGCCACCTGATAATGAATATCTTAATTGTATAGTAAATGGGCTAAAAAGATTTGGATACCCCGATGAAATCATTAAAGAGGTTAAGAGAATTGCCGAGCGGTCAGGTGGAGATAAAGAAGCAACAAGAATAGAAAAAGAGATAGCAGAAGAAAGAAAAAAAATTCTTGGCAAATTGGTAGAAACGGGCAAATCATATAAAAGTGAACAGGCTGTTCGAGATGATATAGGAGCTCTCAGAACTATTCTGACAGGATTAATGAAAGACCCACCAACCAAAAACCAACTAGAAAGTTTGTATATCAAAAGAGGAAAAAACGGTGAAATAAAAGAAAAGAACCCAAGAAAACTGTTTGACGCTGTCAGAGACAGACTAGAAAATTTTGATGACTATGCAACAAACAAACCAAAGGACCCAATATTTCAAGGTATCAGAAGAATAGAAAGAAACCCAAATACAGACGCAAATGCATTCGAGGCAATAAAAATATTTCAGAGATATTGGAGAACACATGACAGAGAGGGTGGACCTCAAAGAATAGAAGAAACACGAGTTAGGGATAAAAGGATAAGGCAACCAAGACCACCAGAGCCAGAACCCCGGCCAAGGCCGAGAGGGCGATTCATGTTTATTGTTGATTCATGGCCAAAGCAAGAGGTAAATATACCTGTAGAATATGAAATTGTTGGGCACGGCAAAGAAATTACGACAAAAGAAATAGAAGATATTTTAGGTAAACTCGCAGAAAGAGCACTAGTACCAAGAGGACAGACATATTTAGATCTAGTTTTAAACAATGTTATAACAGCGTTTAATGGCGCTTTACCGTTTGCAGATGAAAAAGATGCAAGGGCTTGGGTACACAATCGTATGGCAGGAATTGGACTAACAAATCCTGATATTATCAGGCGCATTGCAGACCTGCTTATAGAGCGGTATATGCGTACTTCGCTTATTGATTTAGATACCCTTAACGGCATTAACCGGATTGGACTAAGACGGCCGCCAGGATATCTTGTTGCACAGCCGTCAGAAAGATATCTTACAGGAGAACATGCGCCTACAATAGATCGTAATCTCTACACGCCGTATTATCTTGATACAGTAGAAGGCTGGTATAGATTTGATGCGCCAGAAAGCAAAAAATTAGAAGACGGCTCAGATGCAAAATTTGTCAGATGGGAAATTTGTAGGGAACACGTAGTTGGCCCGATTGATGACATACCACTCGGTCAAAGATACATACAATTAACAAGAACTGGCGTTATTCATGATTATAATAATGTATTGAGGATTTGTCTAGATGAAAATATAAGGATTACTGCAATATACGCTGCAAAAGGAAGCGCACATACTGACAGGGCAAGGATAAGGAGCCCATACCAGCAGGGAACTGCTGGAAGATTTGGCGGCGCAAAAGACACAGCACTAGGAGTTTTGCATAGAGGAATACTCCAGAAACAAGAAAGAGGAATTAAAAAAGAAATAGGCCTTGCTCAGATTGGTGAAAAGAGCAAATATGCTAGTCCTGCTATAAGAGCTGCTGCAAACAAGGGAAAAAGAATTCTTAACAAATATGGAAAAGCAGAATATTCGCGTGTTTTTGTTCCAATGCTAGCAAGATTTGCAGACAGAAGGGCTGACCTGCAACAGGCAGCGCAACAAGCAAGAGCAGCGGCAAGGGTTCTTAGGGGATTTATAAGACAAAACTCTGGCGGATTGCGCAGTATTACAACAGCCGGACTTACACACATGGATTTATTGAATCAATCAGCGCAAATGATGGAGCCAGGCCAAGCACTTGTCGGCAATTTAGCTGCTCAGAATGCGCGCGATGCATTGCAAACTTATATGAACAAACACGATGCATACGAAAGAGGCTTCGAAAAAGAGATGGAAACATCATCCGCCCAGTTAGAGTCTCATCTTAAGGAAAGGGCAGAAACAGTTGCAATAGGTCTTGCTCGTAGGTTTAAAATACCACTTAATTCTGATGATGAAACAACACTGTCGGCTGAACTGAAAAGTTATGCAACAGAGCTTGCAGAAGATTTTGCAACACGTGGTCGCACAATAGGTCACGCAGCAATCAGAGGATTAAGAAATTTGTCCCGCGGCATGCAAACAACAGGCGACGTCTGGAACAACTTTCTAAGGAATTTGTGGAACATCATTACAGGCCCGTGGACAATCGGGGCAATATTTGTGCTGATTCAGTTCTTCTTTATATCAACCTATATTGGCTATAATCCGCTGCTCCTGTTCTGGATACCAATTGCAGGCGCTATACTGACATTCATACTGAACTTCGAGGGTTCCAAGCAGCCATTGGATTGGGTAGGGCATCTGTTTGCAGGCGCCATGATGTCCTTTGCATTCATAATAATATTCTATGCACTAGGCATCACAATGGAAACCATGGGCGGCGGGGCAGGGTTCTTCATATTTGGCGGCATAATCTTTGTGCTCATAGGACTGTTCCAGTTCTACCAGTTAGGCGGTTTCAGGCAGGCAGTGATGTTTACATTGGTAGCCCTGGTGTTCGGCTACGTTGCCTTAGGTCCGTATTCGGGCTATTGGCAGGTTATCAAGGACCAGATAAAGGCACCGCTTAATACAGCATGGCGCGCAATAAAAGGCGCTGTCGAGGACGTGTTCTTGCTGGCCACAAACCCCACTGAATGGTATGCAAGACAGCAATTAGTCAATGTAAGGCCAGAGAAACCCCTTGACTTCCCCAAGGGCATAGAGGTAGGACTCTTTGACGCCATGCCGCCGTCTGTGCCAGGAGGTCAGGAATTTGCAGTAACAGCCATGTTCAAGAACGAGGGCGAGCTAAAGGCAAGCAATATCAAGGTAACTGCAGAGTGCAACCAGTGGTGCGACACAAGGTACATGGAATCTGACTCGAATTTCAAGAAAGATGGCAATTACTTTGTTTATGGCAAGGATTATCTTGACAGGAAAGAGGCTGACACAATAACGCTATCACATCTGGTCGCAGGGGTAGTTGGCCAGCGCGAGGCAGAGTTCAGGATGGCAAAAGTAAAATTAAAGATAAGCTACAGGTATTTCACGTCTGCATCCCTGCTTGTTGACGTGATGAGCAATGACGAGATGCAACGATTGTTCAGGGAGGGCAAGGACGTATACCACAATGTGCTTGCAGTTGAAAAGGTCACGCCAGCAAAGCTATCGCTTAACGTAGGCCCGCAGCCATTAAAGGCAGGGACTGACAATGCATTGCTATTATTGTCAATATCAAACATCCGCGACGATGGCGAGATAAAGCTGCACCCAGGCGATCCTATAACCATAACACTGCCAAAATCAATAGGCAGCAATCTCAACTGCGGAGGCCAGAGCCCTAGGGTAGAAGACACTAAAGAAGTGCTTGAATACAGGGTACCCAGCGAGATAACAATAAAGGCCTATGACTTCAGCTCCATATTTGCAATCTTATGCTCATTCAATGTTAAGTCAAGCATAACCAGTCCTGTTGTCACAGACCTTATAACAGCAGAGCTTGGCAGCAAAGACGTGCCAGGCTACGAATTCATTGTATACAAGGAAAAAGACGTGCCAATAACACCGCCGCTTGGCATATTCTTTGACCCGTTCAGCAGGGTATGTGCTGGTTGTGGCAAGGGCGCTGGAACATGTGATGCTGCCACGTGTCATGAAATAACAATAGATACAGCAACCAAATTAAATGGCAAATGCTGGTTTGACTCAACCAAGCAGGACCTGATTTCAAAAATATTTAAAGACCCGTGCAGGTCATGCGGTCTTGCAACAGATCAGACAGGCAAGTGCGTCCAGTTCCTGAAAGAAGACGACTGCATTAAAGAGTCAGAGCACTGCGGAATCCCGTGCAAGTGGCACCCCCTAAAACCAGGCGAGACAATACCTGTTTCAGCAGGTGGCGCAAACATTGACATTTACAAGGGCTGGTGCGAGAGTGCTGCTGTTACACTTGGTACATGCAAGGACATCTCGAGCACATACACGCAAAAGTATAACCAATACAAAGAGATCATAGAAGCAGCAATAACCAGGCACGGATTGAGAGCTTATAGCAGCATAAATCCAAATGCACTTGTTGCAGCCATAATCACACAGGAAAGCAATTGGGATGAAAAAGCCAATGGCGATGGTGGAAAATCGTTCGGCCTTATGCAGATATATATTTCGGCACATCCAGAATGCGACATAGAAAAAATAAAAGCGTATGATAATAATGCAATTATAGACTGTGGTGTTGGATATCTGGCGAAAATAATTAAAGAAAATAATATTGAATCGCCAAAATTATACGCCTGCCAAAACATATATTACAGCGAAATACGGGCTATTTTGAGATATTACAATGGATGGTCAGATGACTGCAGCGGAACAAAGGATTATGTTGAGCAGGTTTATGAAGGTTCAGGTGTGACAACTAAAGGCACCAATTACAAAGGATATTTATCATGGCTTGATTGCTTCGAACACGGCGGCACAACACAAACAGGAACAACAACCACAAAACCAGCAACACGTGGCGGCGTGTCAGGCAAAACAATAGGAGAAGTTGGTTTCTGCGGCTCTGGTGCTAATGAAAAATGCACAGAGGGCGGTGGAGAAGCGCAGAGTGATGACGAATGCCAAAGTGGGTTTGTTGTTGCATTTGGTGGCGGGATACAACTTTGTTGCCAGACTAGAACTATAACAAAACAATGTGTAAATGCCATGATTAGTAACTATGGTAGCTATCTTCCTTTGGGACACAGAGCTTACTGCGACTTAAAGGAATATGTTTCAAGTTCAGAATCAGAACAGTGCAAACACGCAGAAGGCGACTGCGATCATCCAATTGATTATGTAACAGAGGACGAATGTGACAATAGCGGTGTTGGAAGTGAAAAATTAGATTGCGTTTCCTTTTCGGATCTTGATGCTGATATATGTTGTAAGACAGGCGAAGGACCTGATTATACTGATTGCAGAAATGCATATATGAAACAATTCGCAGCACAAACTCCATACAAAGCAGGAACAGGGGCAACCACAAATACGGTTGGCAGCGCTGATTACTGTAAAAATTACAGGCAGAGCAATTGCGAGTTTGGCGAAGGACTTTGTAATAGTAACAGCGAATGCAATGAAATTTGCGAGATTCATGAACTTCTGAGCTCAGGCGAAACGAAAAATTATGGTCTTGAGTGCAGACCCACAACTGTCGGTAATTTATGCTGTTTTAAAGTAAGGACAGAAAAAGGAGAAACCCAGCAGCAGTCAGATAACAGTTGCCTGCAAAGATATAATGAAATTAAAAATGGTAAAATACCTATTTGCGGCCCTTAAAATTAATTAAAATAAAAAAAGAAAAAGCAGTCTTATCTGCTTATCTCTCTTTTCTTGAATGGCTCTGTGTCGTCGTCCTTCTTTGCTGTTCCGACACCGTTGTTTATTTTTACAACATCCCTATTAATTTGTTTTATACGGCCTGCAGGAACAAGGTATATTTTTTCACCATCAATACCTTTTGTCACATATATTGTATTTCCCGGAGCTCCAAACTCGATATAATCTGTTTCGTTGAAATTTGCAGGTCCCGGCAAAATAATTACCCTAGGCCTGTAACCGTCTTTCATCTGTCTCCGTATGCCTCCTTCTATGGTCTTTATTTCGCCCTCTTCCTGACCTGTCAAAAGAACGTTGTATTCTTTTTCACCCTTTTCAAGCTGGCCATTTCCATTCTTATCTAACCATGTTTTAAACATCGTATTTCCTGTGTTGAAGTTGTAGCAGCCAAGGTCCCTTAAAACATCCTCTTTTAGCTGGCCTACATCCAACGCCTTATTATAGATATTGTCTTTCTTGCACCCAGCGCCAGCAAGAATTGCTGTTGCTAATGCCATAGGCAATACAATTTTTTTATAAGTTTGCATATGTTTTCACCTCAATATGATTTTATCAAATAATTATATGCTGCCGATAAGTATTTAAGACTTTTGCTACTTAAAAATGGTAACATTACACAGCCATTACAAGCCGCAATAAATTCCTCAATCCAGGCGCCAAGCCAAGGATTAAAACAAGTATCTTTATGAACTGCCTCTTTTCCAGATCTTGTTTCTTTATCAATTCCCTGTCCAAAACAAACAAGACAAGCATCACAACAATAAGCTTTAATGGAAACATCACTACCGGGCCAAACATGCCTATGAGGAAGTTTGGCATCACGTGCTGCTCGAAATAATTGAAGAAATTCAGCGCAGTGAACGTGGTTGAGGCATCAAACATGTGAACTATTATAAGAAGCATATTCTCTGCTGACAAGAATTTTTCTATTGACCTGTATTTTTTTATTGCTGCAAACCGCTTTACTGCAAGCAGGGCAAAAATCCAGAATATTGTTATGCCAACAATTGAGAAAAATGAAAACGAATTTATGAAATTCACAAACGCAAATCCAGCAATCAGAATTATAATGCCTATCCCAAACCATACTTTATGGTAGCTGTATTTGGAAATTCTCCCTATCCCTATTGACAATAATAACGCTGCAAATGCTATTACAAAAATTAATACATATATCAACGGCGTCTTGAACCAAGCTCCGCTGACAACAGCCGCGTCTTCTAATGCGCGCAGCAGGCCGCCCAAAACCACGTACGGAATTATCCCGAACAACAACCTATTATCAATCTTTATTTTCATGAATTTCAGCAGTTTGTAAACAAGGAATGCAGCAACAACAAATATTATTGCATAGGTTATTGTGTTGTATATGTTATAGCCAGTGCCATAGGTTATCGGGTTTATGAAATACTGCTGGATGAAGTCGCTGATTTGTTCCATGATTTTGAACACCAATAACATTTTTATAGCAGGGAAATTTATATATAACTAGGTGAATTGAAAAGAGAATGGTTAGAATGGAGAATAAAAAAATAATGCTCATTCCTGCAGCAGTTATTTTGCTGGTTTTAATCAGCGGCTGCACAGGCTTTCCAAACCTGTTCGGAGGCGATGTGCTGAATGTCCAGAATGTGGTCACAAAAGACAAAACAGTAGATGTGATGACAATAAAGGATATTATTACAATACCGCATTCACCGCTTTTGCCGAATCAGCCAGTCATGCTCTCGTTTCTGGTTGAAAACAGGGACGACCTCAAGTCGCTTAAAGATGTCGCTGTTGACATGTACAATGCGCCATTATTCAAGAATGAACAAGAAGAGCCATGCAACTTATACAAGGACGGCGCATCTGCGTGCCAGCCCTATGAATGCGATGTAACGTATGAATCATGCTGCAGCAAAGGCAGGCCATGCGACATTCTGCCAGGCGAGGAAAGAATGATAAGATTTAACATGTTCTCGCCGACAAATAACGAGATTGTAAACATAAAGACGCAGGAAAAACTGGATTTTCGCGTCAGCTATGATTTTAACGGTTCACTGCTTTACACAGTGCCTGTAGTGAACATGGAGGAGATTATAAACAGGCAAAGGCAGGGAGCAAAAACAAACGTGCAGATATCAAAGGCGCACAGCTCTGGGCCAATACAGATTGATGTTGACCTGTTTGGCTCGCCTTATATTTTATCCGAATATGGCGCAACATTCTTGTTCAAGATAACGAACAAGGGCTCTGGCGTCCTGAAAGGCGCGAATGAGATAGAGAAAGAGCACCTGGTGATAGAGTTTCCTGCTGAATTGGTGAATGGAAGATTGATTGATCCTGGCGGGTATAAATATAATCTTGTCTATGATGTGCTGTATGAATATCCATATACATCAACAGGTTTTGCAACAACCGATACAACAATCGGTAGCACACCGCTTCAGCCTGCTCGCGACATTTCCGATATTTGGGAAGATATAAAGCCACAGGATGAAACAACAAAACAGTTTGATTGCACGTACGCTTATAATGTCGTGCGCTGCACCAACCTCAAGCCAATCCCGCTCTACAAGGACGAGACGCGCATGTCATTGCGGTTTGAGATGCCAAAGACTGTTAAGGTAATTGACCCGTTCAAGTCCTATGAGATACGCGCATATGTCGGTTACACCTATGAATTGAGGAGCTCTGTTGACGTCACAATAAACCCGTATGGGAATGTGTGATAAAATAATTGTGGAATGCTGCAGTCCACTGTATAAATACAGTGGTTGAAAGTGGAATGCAGACATGCTCAATGATTCATAAATGTGGAACAAACTTTGTTTGTTCACATGCAAAAACCTTTGGTTTTTGATGTCCCAGAAACCTTTGGTTTCTGAAGACATGCCACATTACTTCGTAATGTGAGCATTTCAGCAAGCCACCACCTTCAGACGGTGGTCATTGACAAAAAAAATCCGCTTTTTGCTGACAAAAGAAGGTAGCGAAGAATGAGAAGCAAAATATTATTCATATGTTTTCTGACAATTTCATTGATTTTTCTTAGCGGCTGCGTTTCCCAGCAGGTTGGAAGCGGACTTGCATTAAGCTTGTTTGTTGACCCGCCCACGATTTTTGGCGAGGGCATCACAACCCTTTACATTGACATAGACAACAAGGACACAAAAACAATTGAGAATGTTGGGATAACTGCATTTGACACAGGCCTTCTCAAATATATTGCAACACGCGACTGGTCAGACCCTTACAGGGATGTCATATGCCAGAAGCTTTACAAGGACCTGAAGCCAGGCCAGTTTGACACATTCTCATGCATGCTGTATACGCCAAGGATAGAACTTCCAAATTTACAGACAGATGTTAGCGTAAAGGCAGACTTCAGCACAGAGTTCTCTGTGGTCCAGGTTGCTGAGCTGATGTCGCTTAACGAATACACAAACAGGATGTCATCAGGCAAATTTTCGCCAAAGCCCCAGTCCTATTCATACAGGGACAAATACGTTGAATTACAGGTGGATTTCAGCGAGAACCTGCCAGTAATTGTCAGGCCTGGCAAAAAATACTTTGTTTATTTTACCATAAGGAACATCGGCAACGGATTTATCAGCAGCATAGCGCCAGAGGATTTTTATTTTGAGCAGCAGAGTGATATTATTAAATGCAACGCTGCTGCCAATGCCGGTGCTAATGGCATAACGTATCTTATTAACACGGCATTAGAGCCAGTAGGCAAGGAATTCCCAAGACTGGCCTGCGAAATAGCGTTACCGCCAGGCATTAACTACATTGCAAACTATGATATGATAATCCACCTGAAATACGGCTATGAAATAAGGGACAAAATAACTGTGAATATTGTAAGATGACAGTAAAGATATCAACAAGATAAATTATTTAAGCAGACAAAGCATAATAATAAGAGAAGTGATAGCATGAACAAGATGTACATAATTCTAGTTGTAGTAGCTTTGTTTTTAGTAGCTGGCTGCACAAATCAGCCCATAAAGACAGACGCAAACAATGGAATAGCTATATCAACATTCGTAGCATCACCAGTATCAGCAAGAGCAGGAGAGCTTGTGCTTTTTGACCTAGAATTAATGAACGTGGGCGGAACAACAGCAAAAAACGTTCAGGTTGCTCTTTTTGGCGTTGAGGACCAGTGGAGAGACAGCACAGGCAATCTATTAACATCAACGCTGGCAAAAGATATTGGAACATTGAAGCCTCCTGTGTCTGACAGGAACATCCCAGGAGACTTCAAGATGGCGCAATGGGACATCATGACGCCAAACATACCGCAGGGCATTTCGCCAAGTCTTGGTGTAGAGGCATGGGTTTCATACGACTATAACACAAGCGGTCATCTCGTAGTAAAGGCGATAAGGGACGACGAGTGGAGAAGGAAGAACCTGCAGGGCGAGACTATAGCAAATCCTGTTGAAATAATAAACAGCAACGGCCCGTTGAAATTGTCAATACCAGCAAACTATCAGAATGCCATAATTGTTGACACAACAACAGGCGAGGATTACATAACCCAGCCATTCAGGATAGAGTTCCAGAACGTCGGCGACGGATACCCGATAACAACAGAGGATGACAACACCATCCGCGGCGCAGGCGGCAGGTTGCGCGGCACAATTGACCTGTACGGACCTGGCGTTGAATTTGCTGACTGCCTTGGCGTGACAAGCGGAAAACACATTGATCTGGATGATGCACAGATCCCGGTAAGGCTGAGAGAAAGCTCAGGCGGACTGCTGCCTGTTGCATGCACAATAAAAATATCCAAGGGCGTCTGGGAAGCAAGAACAGAGGAAACATTCCAGTTTGTGTTTAACATATTCTACAGATACTATGTAAAGAGCACAGCAGCAGTAACAGTTGTTGGCGTTTAAAATTTTTAATTTCTTTCGTTCTATTTTGCAAGACACTAGAATCTTTGGTGTCTGTAAATACTTTTCTGCCATTTTTTTGCCTTGAGCAACCGCAAATCCTGGCAACACCAAAAAACTTATTTAACTTCGTCGCCGAGAAGTCCCCTTTCGCAAGATGGGAGATGAGAGGCGACCAATAGAAAAGTATTTATAGTTGATTGTGTATATATTGTGTATGCAACAGAGAACTAATATCCAGATAGAAAGAAAAACTCTTGAAAAATTGAAAAAGATACGAATTACAAAAAGAGAAACGTATGATGAGATAATAAATCGGTTGATGAAAAATGCAGACAGCTTATAAATTCAGGTTGTATCCGACAAAGGAACAGGAACAAAAGTTACAGTGGACTCTCAACAAATGTAGGTATATTTATAACTTTTTGCTCAACGAGTTGAATCAGCAGAAAATCATTGACAAGGTACAATTACAAGAAATGATAGTTGATTTGAAAAGAATAGAACCTGAATTGCAAGATGTTCACTCAAAAGTTTTGCAGTATGAAAATTATCGCTTATTCTCAAACCTTCGTGCATTATCACAAACAAAGAAAAAAGGAAGAAAAGCCGGAAGTTTGAGATTCAAAGGCAAAAATTGGTTCAAAACTTTCAGTTATAACCAGAGTGGATTCGCCATTATGCAGAACCATACAAGATACGACAAGCTATGGCTTTCGAAAATAGGAGAAATCCCTTTCATAATGCACAGAAACATAGAAGGAAAAATAAAGCAGATTACAGTAAAGCATTATCCTTCTGGAAAGTGGTATGCTTCAATAATTGCTGAGACAAAGGATGAAATACCAAAGGTGATAAACCAGAAGAAAGTTGGTATAGATTTGGGAACGATGAATTATGCCTACGACAGTGACGGAAACCATTTTGACAATCCGAAGCATCTTGACAAATTTCTGGAAAAATTACAAAAAAAGCAAAGGCGATTGTCAAAGAAAAAGAAAGGCTCTAAAAATAGGCAAAAACAAAAAATCAGAGTCGCAAGAATACATGAGAAAATTGCAGACCAAAGAAACGATTTTCTCCACAAGCTTTCTCATTATTATACAAACAATTATGGTTACATAGCAGTTGAAAATCTCAAAGTAAGAAACATGATAAGGAATCATCATTTAGCAAAATCAATTTCAGATGCGTCATGGTCAAGGTTCATCCAGATGTTGTGTTACAAGGCTGAGAGAGCTGGTTGCACAGTTGTGAAGGTTGAGCCAAGAGAAACAACACAAAAATGTTCTAATTGCGGAAAAAAAGTTCATAAGGAACTCTGGAATAGAATCCATAATTGCAGTTGTGGGTTAGAAATAGACAGGGACTACAATTCCGCAATGAACATACTCAAAAGAGCACTACTGTCGGAACGACAGGAATCTACGCCTGTGGAGATTGAGCCTCTACTCAGCAATGAGCAAGTTTGGTCGAAGAAGCAGGAAGCTCCTTGCAATAGCTGGGAGTAGTTCACACCGCGAATCACATAATTAAAATATTGATCATAAATTGCATGGTGTCTGAATGAACAAGGCCTATCTAGCAATAATAATATTATTACCACTTCTTGTTATTTCTGGCTGCATTGGCAATCAAAATGTAAGGGTTGACCCGAACAATGGCATACTTATCAATGAATTTTCCGTCGATCCGACTGTTGCAGAGCCAGATGACATTGTAAGATTTTACCTGGACATAGAAAATTGCGGCGGAACAACTGCAAAGTGCATAACAGCAGAGCTGTTTGGCATTGAAAGCTGGTATGATATGTACGGCCAGCCAATGAGCTATTCAAGGCCATGGGCTGACCGCGGCATGATGTTTAACTACTTTAACACAGGCTACAATTCTGGCATGCAGTTCAGCTACTGGGATTACAACAAGGGATATATGAATCTGGCCTATAACCAGTATTCTGGCTTGAGCCTTAGCGCATTTGTCAGTAATTCCTGGGACAGCTTTATGCTGGATTTCTGCAATTCCTATGGAACCTTGTCAACATATCAGAAGGATATAAAATACTGGGATAGCATGTCGCCGCCATACCCTGAGAGAAACCGCGCTGGCCAGGCATTCACAACCCAGTGGGAGCTCAGGCCGCCTGTTCTGCCAGAGGGGGTCAGCGTGCCATATCCTGTGACAGCGCGCATCTCATACATGTACACATCAACTGCGCACATGAATGTCAAGGCATTCAACAAGGATTATTATAAGATACTCACAGACTCAGGAAAGCCCATAGAGAATCCGCTGATAATCCAGAACTCGCATGCGTCGCCCATACAGGTTGTTGTCACAAGCTCAACAGCGCCGATTGTTGTAAATGAAAGGCAGCCTGGCATTGAGCTTGCAAACTACCGCATTGAGCTGCAGAACGTTGGTGATGGCTGGCCAATGGCAACAACGCCTGGCGGCGAGTCGGGATTCATGTTTGCCACACTGACATTAAACGGGCCAGGCGCATTCTTCTACGACTGTTTAGGTTACACAAGCGGCCAGGAGATATTTTTGCAGGGCGACATAATTGAAAATATAATCAAGCTGAGAAGCGACAAGCGCGCGCCATTCGGATGCACAATTGGCATTGACCGCTCGCAGTGGATGGACACGCCAATGGGCACAATATCCCTTACGTTCCAGATTTATTACAGATACTACATTGACAAGGAAATCCAGGTCACTGTAAAAGGCATAGAGAGATACTAGTTTTTTAGTGTAAAAATAAATGTCATTTCATAAATGAAAAAAATTAATGTTGATAAGAGCAGATGTCATATGTCAAGGACCACCGTCTGAAGGCGGTGGCTTGCTGAAATTGGTAAATCCTTGAGCATCCCATATTCCACTTTCAACCACTGTTTTAAACAGTGGAATATGAGATTTTAATTGCTAGCAACTAAAACAAGATACAAACTCTTTTCAGCACGTATCACATCTTCTTTATGTATTGCTTGAGCCACTCGTGCCATTTTTCGTAGATTAATGCATTGTCGAGCGAGCCGTACTCTTCCTTTACCTCACTGCTTGCAATATGGAACTGCGTATTTGACTGAATAACAGCCGGCGCTTCCAGGATTTCAAAGTTCTTTGTTTTATGGCTGTAATCAACAAGCGTCTGCATGATTTTTTCCCTCAGCTTTATGTTGCCCCACACAGCATCCCACTCGCCCTTCCATTCTCGCACGCGCTCTGCAATGCTGTTCAATACAATTGATTCGCCTGTCAACAGGGTTTTTGTTGGTTTTAGAATATCATCGCGCGCAGAGTATTCCATAAGATTCACGAATCCGCCCTCTTCTGCTGGGTCAGATTTCCAGTGCTTTCTCACCTCTGTCAGCTCAACCATGCGCCTGAACGAGCGCAGGCCATCAGGCGATTTCAGCATGTTGCATATCAGTATTATGTCTGTTGCCTTGAAGCTTGTTGCAGGAACGCCCAAGTCATTAACAACACGGTCAAACACGCCGTACGCAGAATCGCCGTGTATTGTGCCTGCAACAACATTTGCCAATGCGCCGATTCTCATTGCCTCGTATAAAGCCAATGCTTCGCGCGAGCGCACTTCGCCAATAATCAGGCACGAATCGCCAAGGCGCAGCGCAGTTCTCAATGCCTCTTCTGCAGCAAGCTCTGTCTCTATGTGCGTTATGACGCTGCGCGACTTCAATCGCTCTATATTATAGCCAAGATTGCGCAGCTGCTCGCATGGCAATTCCAGTGTGTCCTCTACTGTGATGATTCTTAATTTTGGCATGATCTGGACCATGCACGAACCTAAGAATGATGTTTTTCCAGAGCTTCTTGTGCCTGCAATCAGCAATGTTCGCGAGCCGTCAATCAGGAACCAGGCCAGGCCAGCAGAAAACGGGTCAAACATTTTTTTGTCTATGAACAGCGGGAATGTCCATGGCTTGTCCCTGTGGCGGCGGAATGCAAAGCCAATGCCATCAGGTGAGAGCGACCGCGTTATTGCAGCAACACGCGCGCGTCCGCCTGGCACAGACAATTCTGTATCAAGAACAGGATTCGCCTCATCAAGCGGCCGGCCGCTCTGCAATCTGAATCTTGTTGCCCAGGACTCGCCATCCTCGATGCTTGGGACAATATTTGCTTCGCATTCCTGAAAAGTGTCGTGAAATAAATACATAGGCGTCCTGCCGATGGGCGAATTTATTTCTATATCCTGCACATTTTCATCCTGCAGGATTAAATCCAGTATGCCTAAACCAGCAGTATATCTTGTCAGGATATTTGCAAGATTGCTTAATTCCCCTTCTGATAAAGCAAGCCCTTTATTTGATGCAAGCTCCCTGAGCATATCTAAACCAATTCTAAATAAATTCTCCCTTATGCGCTCTGGCTCAGCAAGCTCAGCCTCTCTTGGCTCATGCCTGCCAATGTATCGTCTTGCATTATCAAGCAGCGTGTATTCATCCTCATCAAGCCTGAATTCTGGCGGAATTATGTGATAAATCTTTCTCACCTTTCCAGGAACGCTGTATATCTCAACAATCGTGTCATTTACATTATACCTGTCAATAAGCTCTGCGTTTGGCGGCGGCAGTGAGATGTATCGCGTATAAATAAAATTTGGCCTTACTGTCGGGTGAAATATCTTCCTGTATAATGAGCGGTTCTTATGCTCATTCAAATCCGGTTTTGCTAATTGTATTAATTTGCAGTTTTCCAGCGCTATTTGTACTGGAATCAGGGCATTTGACAGATAATGAGCAAAGCATTCTTTTTGTATGCCTGTCTCGCGCTCTGTTTTTACCTTTATGTGCCGTATCTCCCGGATAAGTTTCTTATATGCCTCAATCGGGTCGTATTTTATTTCATTTAGAATAGTCTGCAGGAATGTGTATCTGCTGGTTGCGTCCTCCTCGCAGCCCCGGATAGCAACATTATTCAGCGAGATATACCTCTCCTTTATTATTCGGTCTATTGCGTTTGCCACCTCTAATAACATTCTTGCCTCAGAAAAATCATATTCATATTCGCGCGTGCCTGCAAGGACAATCCTGGCAACCTTTTTCAGCTCCATCATTTTTTCTATGGTTTTTGCCATGCATGTTCCGAAGTCTTCTATGCTCGAGCCATAGATGCAGCCAACGCAGTCAATGCGCATCTTCTGCGCTTCCTCGTCGTATTCATAATCGCAGACCATATAATCACAACTGTCTCCAGTATTATTTTATATCCAGAAATATATAATATTGATTAGTGCAATAACTTATAGTAAAACAGGTATAAAGAAAAAGGTGCTTGCTGATGTTTGGTCCTGAAATTATAAAAAAGGTTCTTATATTCATAATCATACTTCTGTTCCTTGTTGTTGTCGTGCTTTTTACACTGGAAAACGCAAGGCCAGAGGTTGAATTAGTTGGGCAAGGCGCCGGCCTGCTGGTCTCAAGCTCTGCATTATTCACATTATTCAAACCTGATTTCATTGCCTTCAGGCGGCGTTCATCAGAAAAGGGCTTCACGCTTACATTTGAATTGGTGATAGCAGTAATTGTAATACTTTTTACAATAATTGGCTGCCTGCAGCTGCTTGGCATCATTAACATAAAGCAGACAGCAGGCTTCCTGGCAAACCTGCCGTTATAATAATCGACGAAAAGTGATAACATGAGAAAAGGATCAAAGGGTTTTGAACTGACAGCAACAGTGCTTGCGACAATCGTGTTTCTGATAGTTGTGGTCCTGGTAATTATTATGGTTTATGCAAGCTTTACAGCAGAGGCAGGAAGGCCTGCAAGCGAATTTTTCTTCAAGCTGTTTGACTTTATCACAAGCTGGGTATCAGGATAGGGTGTTTTGATGGTTGAAGCAACTGGCGAGGTTATTGTGGTGATTACTATTGTTGTCGTTGTTTTAGCGCTTGCAACGTTCATACAGGTCAAGGAAAACCCGATAAAAATAGTAAAAGAAAAGTTAGACGAGATTTCATGGGACTCTGTCAAATTCAATAAGGACATCACGCCAAAAGTAGATTATTATGATTTTGGCAGCAAGACAGAATACACTGTAAAGATGCAGTTGGATATAAGCTATTCAGGAAAATTAAGTGACATTGCATATGTGATACCTGTCATAAAATTCAAGGACAAGAGCGCAGTAGCAGCGCCGTTAATAGCCTTTGACCCGGCTGACCCAAATACCATGAAGTTTGACACCAGCGTTGAGGCAACAATGACCTCATCAATACCGATAATCATTGATCATACAAATAACATGGGATTGGTAGAGGGCCAGACAGTTATCAAAAATACTGGCGAAGGGATGTACGCTATAACAGTATCTAATTTTCATAAAAAGCTCATTGAAATAATCACTGACCCATTAAGTCTGCCATGCTGGGTAACATTCTCAATAGAGGATGAAAAGACGCTGAAGAGCATTGACATAAAAGAAGGCGGCGAAGAGCTTGTTGATTTTGGCAACGGCTATGTCAAGATAAAAAACCTTCAAGTGGCTGACTGCAAAAAAGCAACGTTTGAAATAGATGCTTCTGGAGGAGAAAGATGGGAGGTAATGGACACAGCAGAAATAAGCTTCTGGAAGCACAGCGAATGCACAGCCACGCTTAAAACATACGACCAATTATTTCAGAATTGCATAAAGCAGGCCAACAACGATTATCTGGGAGGCATGGATGTAAAAATACCGCTAAACGCAATCTTTGATAAATACTAAAATCTCATATTCCACTGTTTAAAACAGTGATTGAAAGTGGAATATGGGATGCTCAAGGATTTACCAATTTCAGCAAGCCACCGCCTTCAGACGGTGGTCCTTGACAATCACTGTCAGAAAAGTGATTGTTGTTTTGCTTTCTAATAATTGAATAATGGCCATTCAATGCAACTTTTTTCAAGCGCAAGAAAACGTTTTAATTGTTTGCCAACAACAATTATGCATGAAAACAATGAAAGAAGCCATGTTCTATAAGAAAATTAATGGCCTTGTCCAGTGCGAACTGTGCCCAAGAAACTGCAGAATCGCTGAAGGCAAAACAGGATTTTGCAGGGCAAGAGAAAACCAGGATGGCAAATTATATTCGCTGGTTTTTGGAAAGCCGTGCTCCATAGCAGCTGACCCGATAGAAAAAAAGCCGTTCTTTCATTTTGCGCCCGGCTCGCATACGCTTTCTGTTGCAACAGTTGGCTGCAACCTGCGCTGCCAGTTTTGCCAGAATTTTGAGATATCGCAAGCAGAAAAGATATCTGGCGAAAATCTTATGCCAGAAGAACTTATCAAATATGTAAAAAATTATGCCGGCTTTTCCTGGACCTATACTGAGCCGACAATATTTTTTGAGTATTTTTATGAGACAGCAAAACTATGCAGGAAAAATAAATTAGATGTTTACCATACCTGGGTCAGCAACGGCTACACAAACCCAGAGCCGATAAAAAAGGCATCAAAATACCTCCATGCGGTAAATATTGATTACAAAGGAAATGACAGGACATACAAAGAATTGTGCATGGCTGAATTAGAGCCAATACAAACAGCAATGATTATGCATAAAAAATATGGCGTATGGCTGGAGATAACAAATCTTGTCATCCCAGGCTATAATGACAGCGATGAGCAGATAAAGGAGATGGTCCAGTGGATTCTGGATAATCTTGGTCAGATTCCTTTGCATTTTTCAAGATTTTATCCCATGCATAAACTTGTGCATGTAGGGATAACGCCTGAGAAAACATTAGAAAGGGTAGCGAACACAGCAGAGAACATGGGCCTTAACTATGTTTATGTTGGAAACATAAGGCATGAAAAGGAAAACACATACTGCCATAATTGCAGGCAGCTGCTGATAAAAAGAGCAGGCTATGCTGTTGAAAAGATTGACCTGAAGAAAAAAGGCAAGGATTTTCACTGCCCAAACTGCTCTGCCAAGATTCCGCTGGCAGGAATGGAATGGTCTGAAAATCAATTTAAATAAATTTCTGTGGAACTTGAATGATAATGTTGTGATATTATGGATGAACTTCATGATGAGATAAAGAGAAGAAAAAAAGACAACTGGTTTGACGTATGGTTTGCAATAGAAGCCTTGGGCGTAAACAAGGATATAGTGGAAAGTTCCATGAAAAACCATATAAATAACCTGACTAGCGTAAAGGACGCGCTTGTCTATGAAACAAAGTTCAGCGATATCATCCATGTTGAGAAGCCCCTGAAAGGCGTTGATGAGGGCTTCTCCCAGGTAGTTGAGATAAAATTTTTTGCAAAGGACCTCACAACGCTTCTGAGCATCGTAATGACATACGGACCGTCTGCAATAGAGATAATGGGTCCAAATAAAAAGGATATCAGCATTTCTGAGGTGCAAAACATTTCAAACATCGTTGCCGGCATTGTTCATCAGTTCGCAGCAGCAGGCATTGGCGGCATAGTAATAACGCCAAAATAAAATTGATGTTGTAAAAGAATTTTCTTAATTTTTTCACAACAAGAAAGAATAAGCTTTTCATTTATGCCAACAATTATTTTTCTTTTTCCTTTAATTCATTCCTGATTTTATTTACAATCCCCCCTCTCTTTAATTTTATTATGTTTGTCCTGCCTTTCTGCTTTTTCTCTATGAGCCCGCGCTTTATTAAATCATGGATTACCCTCGAAACCTTTGCCTTTGAGAAATCCGTGTCCTTTACAATCCTTCTCTGGTCAACTATTTTATCCTTGTGAATTATTTCCATAACCTTTCTTTCATTTTCTGTAAGAAGAGGAAATATGTCCTCAATATTTCTTCTGAATTTAACAAAATATATTATAGATATTATTATCACCAGTGCAATCAAGCCAATTACATAAATCATCATTGACTGGTCTATGACAATTATATCCTCGTAGACAGCAGATGCGTCGAATGTCTCGCCAAGTTTCGGGTCATTTTCTATCCACTCCAAGTAAATTATTCTTCCATCGCTGCCCTCCCTTCCCCATGGCGGCTCAAATCTCCTCAGGCCTGTCCCCTCTATCCTGCCCTTTTCAACAACCGCAGTTCCAAAGGGCAGTCTCACAACAAGCGAGAATTTATCAGTGAGCTGGGTTACTGAAAACCTGTATTTGAAAATAAATAAATCCTGCATGTTTGTTATTAAATCCAGGGTCTTGAATTTGTAAACAATCTTTTTTGCATCTATATTCTCGCACAATATGGTTGTTCCCAGCTTTTTTGACACAGAGCATTCAATCGGCAGACTGTCTGCAAAAACCTCTATGTTGGTTGCCTCTGCCAGGACAAAATAATCGCTCTTATCAACGTTTTCCTGGTAATCTATTGTTACGAACCAGTCAGCAATTTTATTTTCATTTAAAGAGATATCAATATTCCAGTTGCTTATTCTTGCCGCATTTGCTGTCGATGAAAGCAAGGTGACAGCAAAAATAGCAATAAAAATTAACTGCAAAGCTAGTCTTTCTCTCATGCTAATACATTAGCCTAAATAAACATATAAATGCTACGCATATGTTTCATTTTTGTAAAGCTACAGTAAGCAAGTATCTGTATATATGCATACGACTATTTAAAAGGTTAAATATAGACTTTTGAACAATTAAAATGTATATATATAATTTATAAACTTTAATATACTATATTTAAAATACGTCCAGGCATGCGTGAAACGGTTTCGCGTCATACTTATATACGGTCCAGGTGCATTAATTACTTTAACGATAGCTAAGGCAGCTATCTATTTCCTATTCAAACCAAGAAAGATTGAAATGCAAAGGAAACTTTGTGTTTTTATCTGCATTGGCTTGATCCGGATCAAAAAGAACAGTTGAATCAAAATAAAAAATTTAAACATAAAAATGAAAAATAAAACATAATCTTGATTCAACTTGTAAAAAATAAAATACACGGGAGGTTGCATAAAAATGCAATTGAAAAAAATTGTTGC